>OLRU01000662.1_pt1 | contig 36850 bp, 30 predicted proteins | sample 1672961 | NCBI WGS metagenome assembly OLRU01 (sample SAMEA3136741, study PRJEB25190) | human gut metagenome | biome: human gut; feature: human-associated habitat; material: faeces | place: Austria | collected 2013
AATGCTAAAACTGCTTTTTCGTTTACCCCATCATCGATTCTAACCTAAAGAATTTTCCTGTTTTAGGATTATATGAAGATGCTGTTTTTTTAGCACTTACATTAGCTGTATTATGATCCACATAAACCTTAACTGTAACATCACCTGGGAAAGTAATCGGAACTTCTTTCTCAGTTCCAATTTGACTCTTGTTAAATTTCAACCAAAAATATATAGAACCTTCACAGTTAAAGGCCTGCTCAACAGACTCATTAAATTCAACAACTAAATTGTCACCTTCAAATGAATAATGGCCAAAATTTATGCTTTTATCTGAACCCTCAATGGTACCAATAATATCTCCCTCTTCACCGTCATATCCAGTTACCTGTGCAGGCAATTTATATGTCAGCTTTGTATCTACAGGAAACTGATTATCTCCGCTTTCTTTCAAATAAATCTTAAAAGAAAAATATCCATTATCAGCCACTGGATGCTGTACATCAAATCCTTTTCCATCACTGATAATCATTTCAAATCCTTGATTAGCAAATTTACCTGTTTCTGGTTTTGTTTTATCTAAATAATCTACCAAACTCGTGCTGACATTTTTTGCATTACTAATTATAGAATCTTCATCATTTTCGGATGTGTCCATATTCTTTTTCGTACTTGAAGCCGGTGCTTTCTGAATCTTACGGCGATCCTTACTCTGTCCCAACAATTTGTTCTGCTCATCAAGTTTTGCCTGTTTGTCATCATCAACTGCCTGAGTAGGTTCCGGTGTTGGTGTCACTTCCGGGACTTCTGTTACTTCCGGTGTCGGTGTCGCTTCCGGGACTTCTGTCACTTCCGGTGTCGGTGTCGCTTCCGGGACTTCTGTCACTTCCGGTGTCGGTGTCGCTTCCGGAACTTCTGTCACTTCCGGTATCGGTGTCGCTTCCGGAACTTCTGTCACTTCCGGTGTAGTCTCATCCGGTTTAACTTCCGGTTTTTCATCCGGTTCAGTCTGTGGAGGGACAACTTCCGGTGTGGATTCTACCGGTGCCTGTGTAGGCACAAGAATCTCCGTATTCTCCCATGTATAGCTGCAGGATGTTCCATCCACATACCACGCATTTACTACACCATCCAGACTTGCCGGGATGATCTGGGCTGCGAACTGATAAGCAACAGTTTCACCTGCGCCGATTGTCTGATCAGTCCACATAACGATCTGATTATAGCCGTCGGCACTTCCGCTCGGAAGGTCAGCTGTGTTGTTGCTGTCTGTCACATAGGCACCTGCACCTGTGGTTTCAGTTCCATATCCATTTACATAATTCAGCTGTGCAGAATTAAGCAGTGCTTTAACGCTTACACCTGTTGCAGGGTTCTCAGTGTCATTATTTGTAATCTGAGCGGTCATCTGCACGAAGTTGCAGGTGTTTCCACTGACATCTGCCTGGAATACGCTCTGGGTAATGGTTGCAGATACATCTGCATTGGAAGTCTTTGCCTCAGTTGTTGTGTTTCCTGATTCCGGGCTTCCGATATCTGTACTGCCATTCCCATTTTCCTGCGTTTCCTGGGATTGCGTCTTATACTCCTCTCCGTTTGCTCTTGTGTCGACCTGACTCTGATCAGGCTGTGTCTCCTCTGTCTGAGCCTGATTGCCGGCAAGTCTCTGTTCAATCTGTTCATTTGTGACATCTGCAAATACCATAACTGACTGTGCATTCTGCAGCATCATAACTACTGTCAGCATCATAGCAAGTATTTTGCGCCACTTTCTGGTCTTTTCCATAAACCATTCCTCCTGTCTTTTTTATTTTATTATAAATTTTTGATAGCTGTCCTGTGTGTTTATATCATTGTCTCTGTCGTCTTACTCTTCTTCTCATGTGACCATGTCACACCTCCTTTGCGTTCCGGGGGAAGTTCATAATCCATGGAAACATCCCTTGTTTCTACCTTAACAGTTATTTTCTGACTGCCCATTACTTTTCTGAAATTGGAAAGAATTCTTCTCGCCACTTTCTGTGAAGATTCGTAATTGCAATAAGGAAGCATTACCAGGTATTGCTCATCACTGTACCTGGCAACCACATCTCCCATCCGCAGATATTTCTTCAACACCTGCCAGAGTTTTGTGCTGGCTTTTTTCCTGTAATATTGTATCCTGGCCGGATCTGCCTGTTTATCCTGCAAATCCAGCCGAATGGTAAGAAGCATAACATATTCTGTGATTCCGGCGCGCAAAGCTCTTCTGGCTTCCAGACGGTAGATTTCTCTGAATACCGTGTATTCGCAGAAAAAAACACCCTCCGGATCCTGCTCCTGTATTTCGCCGTAGATATCTTCCAGCGTTGCCTGGGAAGCGTTCTGGTTCATTCCCAGGATTTCATCATATAATTCCTGCATTTTCCGGGAACTGTAGGTTCCCAGTTTCTCATACAGAATCTTTACTGCTGTTTCATATTGCTTCAGTGCATTATCTGTATCACCCAGTCCGATCCAGTTTTTAATCAGCCAGTAATGAGCATCCTCACTGAGCTCATCATTGGCTAATACCTGACCGCAGATTTTCTGGACTTTGTCATATTCCTGCATACTGTTGCACAGTTCACACACTTCATTTACAAGTTTCAGATACACTGAGTGATAATATGTGAACCGTACTGCAAACCAGAATTCTGATGTAAGAATCGAGGTGCAGGGCTTTTTATAGCAGGCCAATGCCTGTTCGTATTTTTTGATCCGAAGGTCTGTATTGCCTTCAGATTCTCTTGTCTGTTCTGCATAATACTTAAATTTCTCCACATCACTGCAGATTTCTATTTCATTATTCCAGCCGTATCTGCCGGCCTGTGAGACTATGTACTCCGCAGTTCCAAGCTGTTTCAGTATATTTCGCAGCCTGTATATGAGATTTTTAAGTGCGCCTATTGGATTGGACGAACCACCATTTCCCCACATCAGCTCTCCAAGTTCTTCTGCCGGAATCATCCGGTTATAGTTCAGAAGAAAAAATGCCAGAAGTGTTATGAGCTTTTTGGAATGAATCTTCTCTTCGTCCAGATATCCAATATCAGTTTCCAGGCAGAACTTTCCAAAAAAATGTACAATTACTACCTGATTCATCTAATCTTTCTCCCTTCCCACTGCTTATTGCTTTTCGCAAACTCCACAGAGGACTTTATCAAAATCAATAATCTTTCTTCTTCTATTATAACTTCTTAATATTTTCAGACTTCTCTCGGTATTATTATAATCTTCTCAGGTCACAAATCAGTCACATAATTTTATTTTTTACATAAAAATCTTCTTTCAAAAAACTTCCCTGTTTTACCTCATAATACCATGGTTTAAACTGTCGGACAATTCCCGAAGTATACAAAAATCCCCGACAGGCAAAACGAAATTTTCGTAATCTTCTCTGTCGGGGATTCTTTTTTTAACTTTATCAGAAGTAATCATACCCACCATGAATGTCCACAATACTTCCATTCATGTAGTTATTGGTAAGTATACTGTACGCCATATCCGCCACGTCTTTGATCTCACCGAATCTGTGCAGTGCAATCTTTCGGTTGATGCGTTCGTAGCTTTCCGGTGTGCGGTTCTCATGCCAGGGTGTCTGGATGAAACCGGGGGCAATGGCATTGACTGTGATGCCTTTTGGCTCAAATTCCTTTACCAGCGATTTGGTAAGGAAGTGGATGGCAGCCTTGGTCACGCCGTATACCAAAGAGGAGGAGTATGCCTGCTGCCCTGCATAGGAACCCATGAAGAGTACTCTTCCGCCTTCTGTCATAACAGGCATAAATTCTTTGATCATAAATACAGGTACAGACAGGTTGGTATTTACGATCTTATTCCATTCCTCGAAAGTGTAATCCTGAAATTTATCGTAAGTGCTGATTCCCGCATTGCTGATCAGCCAGTCTACATGTCCTGCTTTCTCTTTTACTTCTCCGACGAAATTCATCATATCGTCATAGGAAGACATGTCCGCTTTCAGAATAATAAGCTTCTCCTGGTCTTCCGGTTTCAGGCTGTCCCAGAATTCATTGGCTTTATATGCATTGTGAGCGTAAGTGGCAAAGATCAGATCATCTTCTGCTGAATTTGCCAGTATCTTCTCCACAATACCGCGTCCGATTCCGGAGGTGCCGCCTGTGATCACTGTTACCTTGCTCATTTTATATTCCCTCTTTTTATTCATCTATAATACAGACAGATCTGTTCTCTGTCATGCGGGAGTCTCCCCACTTCCATAAAACGGACTGCCTGCAAAAAAATTCCTTCTATATTATATATTCCACATTACCGAAATATATTCTTCACTCCTACAATTCCATCAGTCTGTCATAAACTTCCTTCGGTGCATATGGCTGCTGATTATGGATCGGTTCACCCAGACAGGTCTTGGGATATGCAAAAGTTCCATGCTCCAGCATAACTTCCAGAAGTTTCGGGCCTTCCCCTTCCAGAAATTCCGGTGCTTCTTCTCTGACTGCATCGCAGAGCATTCTCAGTGCGGGAATGCCGTAAGCCTTTGCCACCTCTGCGAAATTACAGGAAGCAAAACCGCAGCCGTCTGTGGTTCCTGCGAACAGACAGTCAAAATAATCTCTCTGCAGGTGACGGATCATGCCAAGTGCTTCATTATTCATAACCATGATCTTAACAGGAAGATTCTCTCTCTTCACCCACTCCAGTTCCTGGATATTCATCTGGAGTGCACCGTCTCCGCAGATGCAGGCGGTCGGTTTTCCGGTTGCATAATACGCTCCGATAGCTGCCGGAAGCCCGTAGCCCATAGCTCCATGTCCGCCGGAGAAGAGAAGTTTCTGTCCTTCATGATTCTTGAATGACTGGTAACTCCATACCATATGCTGTCCTACATCCACTGCGATCGCGGAGGTATCCTCCAGCATATCACTGAGGTCTGCGATCATACGGTTCGGATATCTTTCTGGTGTGGCATCATCAACTGCCTGAAGATTTTCTTTAATCTCTGTGCAGACATTCAGCCAGTCACTGATCCCCTTTGTATCCGGAGCTGCTGCTTTTGCAAGACAATCGATTACAGCACCTGTCTCTGCCTGCAGCTTCACTTCATTGATACCATTCTCATGGATATCTCTCTGAAGATTGTATGGATCAATATCTATACGTATGATCTTTGCACCTCTGGCAAATTCATGTACTTTGGTTCCGATCTGTCTGGTACACAGAGAAATGCCAAAACAGAGAAGCAGATCGCTTTTTGCATTGGCGATCATATTTGCATAACGGTGTCCATAGGCACCGCCGATGCACCCGAAATTCAGCGGATGGTCGTATCCCAGAACTGATTTCGCCAGAACGCTGGTGATGATCGGAATCTGTCTCTTCTGTGCAAAGCGGATCAGTTTCTGCTGGCTGAAGCTGCTGTCCACGCCATGGCCCAGCATGATCACCGGACGTTTTGCCTGTTCCAGTGCTTCCAGAATCGTATCTGCCACCTGCTGTGCTGTAGCTGCATCTGTATGTTTGTCCTCAAAAGTCATGTCATAGACCGGATTCTCCACTTCACTTCTCTGGATATTCATGGGAAGATCGATGAGCACCGGTCCTCTGCGTCCTGTGGTTGCAATATGGTATGCTTTATTTAATTCCTCCACAATGTCCTCAGGGTTTCGTATCTGGACAGCATATTTGGTGATCGGTTTCGCCATTGCCACAATATCTGTCTCCTGAAATCCCTGCTGACGCAGCCCCTTGATTCCTGAATACTCATAAGTGTTCAGCTGTCCTGTGAGAAAGATCACAGGCAGGGAATCATAATAGGCATCTGCCACACCACTCAGAAGATTGATGGCTCCAGGTCCGCTGGTAGCATAGGCGCAGGCACATTCTTCCTTCGCCTGTGCATATCCGCAGGCTGCGAAAGCTGCCCCCTGTTCATTGTAACTGGAATGATTCTCTGTCTCCGGATTTCTTTCAATGGAATCTACCAGATGTGCGATCATGGTTCCCTGATAGCCGAAGAAATGGCGGATTCCTTTTTTCTGCAAAAACGTAACAATATAATCTGAAAGTTTCATGTTCCCTCCCGTCAGATCAGCGTGCCGATCTTACTTCTCTGTACTGTCTTTCCTGTTTTCTCCAGTACGTCTACATAGATGTCAAAAATCTCTTCGTCCTCTGCAAAGAGTTCATTCTTCTGCAGACTCTTCTGCATCATCTTGAAATAGGGACGAAATACCCTCTCAAGTGTCATATAATCTTCATTCTTATACAAGTTCTTAATGTAGTCTTTCTGCTTCTCATAGGAAACACTCAGATTCATGCGCTCCCCACAGAACTCTACATAATCCCAGCATTCATTGAAGTAGTCTTTGTGCCGCCTGCTTCTGGCAAGTTTGCGGGCATTTTTCATTCGCTCTTTACAGTATTTCTCAAAGTTTCCGGATTCTTTCCAGAACTGTGTATAGCTTACCCTCGCACTGACCACCAGCGCAATGGGTGTCACATAGCGGGGTTCCTTTGCATCTTTATAATTCTTTCCATAGCTTATGGTAAGATACTCTGCGGTTTTTGCCGGAACCTGGAGTTCTGCACCTTCCAGAGTGACACGTTTACTCTCCGCAAAAATTTCTGCAGGGAAAATGGTAGTCTGTTTTCTTCTTTTGAGGATATATTTATTTGCTCCGGGCTGCTGGCAGGATCTGACAAGCCTGTCATACAAATGTGCCGCCTGTCCCTGGCGCCCGGTTATCATGCACTGCAGCCGCATAATTGTACGGTTCACCCTGCTCCTGAAATTTCTATCTGCATAGTTGATATGACAGAGCTCTGTCCATGCATTCTCATCTCTGGATAATCTGCGTTCTGCTTTTACAGAAGCTGCCGGCGTTCTGAGCGGAAAAATACTGACTCCTATTCCCGGGAATGCGTAGTCTCTGGTGTTGTCCAGATTCAGGCACAGAGTATCTGTATTGGTGTATCTCAGATAAAATCCTGAGAACCATTTGTGGCTCTTCATGGATTCCAGTGCTCTCTTTTCCCTTGGATCTTCATCCACAGCCAGACGGAACCGTTCCATATCCGCTGTTTTCATCAGCACAACTCCAAACATGGGATTCTGTGGGAAAGGATGCCCTTCCACTGCGCAGAGTGTCAGTCGTGGAGAGAGGTAATATTCTATTTTATTCCGGCGGCATATTTCATCGATTTCCTGTAATAATGATAAAATCACCTTTTGTTTTTTGTTCAACTCTTTACTCCATTTCTATTGATGTCACTTAACAGTTACAGTCTGCACGATCTTCTTAATATCTTCAATACTTTCATATTTATCAAGCCATTTATCAAGTACAACTGTAATATCCGTCTTCTTTCCAAAGCTTTTCGCCTGTCTGCTGCCGTCGTTCAGATCATTGATAAAAATACGGTACAGCTCTGTTCTTACATAAGAAGGCATCTCATATTCCAGTGCTTTCTTATAATTTGCAAAAGCCTCCCTGGTCTGTCCCTGTTTCATCCTGACATCACCCACCAGCTTATAAGCGCAGGCTTTCTCTTCTCTGCGAAACTGACGGTTTCGTACCTGTTCTGCAAGCCACTCCAGTTCGCTCTCCTCACCTGTACAGATGATCTGGGTGCGCAGTTCTGCAAGCTCATCGGAATACCCCAGCCGCTTCCATGCTCTTGTAAGAGCTTTCCTGTACATCTTATGTTCTTCTGAAACTTTAACCTGTATATCCGCCGGCGCTTTAACTTCTTCAGTTTCTGCTGACGGATCTGATACTTTTTTATTCACATCATCAGCCGATGTTTCATCTGATGTTCTATCTGATTTTATCTGTTTTCTGCTTTTTCCCGGATTTTTCTCCATACTGACTGGCGTGATCATCTGTGTGCCGATCACAGCCCGGATTTCACCGATTTCTTTCTCTATCTCGCTCTGCGTACGTGCACACACTGTTTTTGCCAGATATAATGCTCCCTGGATATCATCATCCTCAGGTATCAGACGACTCCACAGCTCCATCAATGCGAGAGCCTCCTTCTTGTTGTGGTTTGCAATAAGCTCTTCACAGCTTTTCAGGATTTCAGATTTGTATCCTCTGAAGAATCTATCCATCTCCATCCATACAATTCCGTTAGTTGTCTTATTCTTTACCTGAAGATAAAGCTCTGCCGCTTTCTGCATCTCGCCATCCATCCAGAGGATATCTGCCTTATATTTCAGGAAATAACCATCCTCAGGAAACATCTTAAGAGCCTTATCAAGAAAACGTTCTGCTTCGATCCGGTTCTCTCCCGCATCCTCCATCAGGAACCTGCACTTAAATTTCATAAATCCCGGATGTCCCGGATATTTCTGCAAAAGGTCGCTGATGATCTGCTCTGCTTCCTTCATCCTGTGAAACTCATAGTGATCCGCTGCTTTCCGGAAAAGCTCAATATCTTCCTTCAGTTTCTCCATATCAGAGCTCAGATGATCCCATTGCTTACGGATCTGCAGCATTCTATATGCCTTTGATACACGTTCTGTATAAAACAGAGTCAGCATTGCTGCATAGAATATATCATCCGGTATTTCCACAAGTATCGGATGATAAAAGGCATAAATATTGGTATAGTCTTCCCTTCCGATAAAGTCAGCACTGAGCTGATTCTTATAATAAGAGCCCAAAAGTGCACTCAGCTTACGGAAAGATCTGCTTTCCACCAGCTCACTGATCTTAAGTCCTGATTCATCGATCGCTCTCTGCAGGTCCAGTGCAACAGCGCGGGCTTTCATTGCAAGCCCATCCTGGCGGACCTTATGGCTTTTTTTCGCAATGCGCATATTGTAGAACTTTCGGAACACACTGTCCCAGCGCAATCTTTCCTTATTGATCTTCGGCATGTATTCTTCACGTAGCTCCTGATAAGGAAGATCATCTACACACACTGCTACATGACCCTCCCTCTTATCATGAGGAGGCATATATGACCACTCATCTCCATAATGCCAGATCAGATAGTCACTGCACTTATTTGGGATCATTGCCTTTTTTCCCTCAAAGATGCCCTCCTTTACAGGGAACATCATATCCTTATCAAAAAGAAATGGGCAGCCGCCCCAGCGCATGGCATAACGGTCACATTCCTCTTCTTTATAAGAGAACATGATCTTCTCAAGCTTTGCCAGTGTCCTTTTTTTGCCAAGAAAAATATAAGAAAGAAGATACTTCAGATACATGGATGCAGGTATCTCCCAGCGGTCGCTGTAGCCTACAGAAATATTGATAAGATCTGAGTAGATCATCATGTGTGTTCTATATTTCTCGTATTCTTTGTCGTCAGCCGGAACAGGATCCAGTGTAAGAATGTCTATGATTTCTCCGCCGCAGTCCTTCCCGATAATCTGGCTCTTATGGATGGCACAGGTATTGGTGGATGCGTAGCGCGGAAATGAATTTGTATAGTTTCTGTCCACCTCCGAACACTGTATCTCTCTGTCAGGCGGGAGTTCTGTTTTGCATATCTCTATGAATTTCTCCCAGTCCGGACGTGGCATATAAAGGTCTACATCATCATCCCAGGGAACAAATCCCTCATGTCTGAGAGCTCCGATCAGGGAGCCTCCTGCCAGCACGTATCTGAGGTTATGTTCTCTGCAGATTTCATCAACCTCCCTGAAAAGCTTCAGGAGGTATTTCTGTTTCTCCGTCATGAATTGTCCTTTCTGTTGATTGTTTCCAAAATTTCTATTATTCTTACCGACTCATCATAGAAAAGCCGGGTACATTCTGTCCGTTTGTCTCTGATCATAATCATCAGCTCCTGCAGCAGATAGCGGAAACCATTTCCCTCGAAGTTAAAGCTATACCTTTTCAGAAATTCTTTTCCTGAAATATTGGCTTCAAAGTATCCTGTGTTCCACCAGTCATTAGGGATAGTTACCCTGCCGTTGCTTCCGATGATCACAAGTTCATTCTCAATGTCAACCGTTGTTCCGATCTCAATAGTCGCCAGTGCACCGGCGTATTTCATGGAAATCATATCATATACAAAACGGCCTTCCTGATTGCGGACCGCATTGGTATTGATATCCTGGCAGTTTTTCCCCAGCAGTTTCAGTACTGCGCAGATAGCTGTGCAGACCGTCTCATTAAAAGTCCTGCCGCCCTCGAAATCATCCTGGGAGATTGCACATTTGACACTTACCAGATCTCCCACCAGGTTACTGTGTACCAGCCATACCAGCTGATTAAACGCCCGCAGGTAGACCAGTGTGGTCCGTTCAATGAGAACCACATTGTTCTCCCTTGCCACCTGAAACAGGTAGCGCAGTTTCTCTGAGGAAAGCGTCATGGGCGAATCACTGATCACATATTTTCCTTTTTTCAGCGCTCGTTCGATATATTCCGCTCTCCGGTTCAGCGATGTCTTGATATAAACAATATCTACATCTGCCAGAAATTCATCATAGCTGTTCCAGCAGGAACCTAACTCATATTTATCACAGAATCTCTGTGCAGTCTCGTGATCCTCGCTGAATACACGTTCCACATGAACTCCGCTGACATATTTGGATTCCTCCACAAAATCATTATCCCGGATGTCATCCGTCACGATTCCCATATTAAAGATAACACCTTCACTACGAAGCTTTGTACTGGAAATATTCTTGGTTCTTTCCAGATAAACTACATCACAGTAGTTCTTAAGGTAATCGAATTTCCCTCTCCAGTCAGATCCTACCACCAGGACATCAATATCATACTTAATGATGTCATTGACCTTCTGTCCCTGATATTCTTCAATGATGATCTCATCTGCCAGCCCGGTCCTTCGCACATTCTCGATTCTCTTAATGAGGCTGTCCCGCACATTGAGTTTGCCCCGCTCAATGTCAAAGCTCTCACTTGTGACACCTACGATCAGATAATCACCAAGTGCTTTTGCTCTTTTGATAATATTGTAGTGGCCTTTATGAAAAAGATCAAAAGTGCCATATGTGATTACTCTCTTCATTCTTTCGTCATAACTCCCCTGAAAAAAATATTCTTATTTTTCCGAACAGTTTTCCTGCTCCATACGTTACTGTTCACTCCGTTCACAGTAACCTCCATACGATAGATACTTTGATTATATCATACTTCCCAACTTCCGTCACCTGTCCGTTACAAAAATGTTAAATTCGCATTAACTTTACAAAAAGAAGAGTCTTGAAATACTGTTTTTGTATCTCAAAACTCTTCCTTTATGTTTTTATGATTCTTTATTGTCCATCGTTCTGGTAGTAGCTTCCAGTTCCTGGATCAGGTCTTCCAGCGAAAGCTCCTCTTCCCCTTTGATCAGTTCATCAGGGATATCATCCAGATTATCTTCTTCAATCTCCAGCTCCATGCCGGCCACATTGCTGAAGCCTTCATGCCTGTCGGAAGAAGTATGATCCAGTGTATCCTCGTCCATATTTACTTTCTCCACATGTCCGTCCTGCTCACTCTCTGAATCAAGCGTTGCCGCAAGCTCTGCGATGGCTTTCTTTCTTCTGAGAAGTTCATATTCATCATATTCGCTGTCATACTCTTCTTCCAGACCTTCATCTCTGACTGTCTTATCCTTCTTGATCAGGATAAATGCGATCAGATTCAGAACACCCGTATAAAGCAGATCCACAGGCAGACTTCCCAGTACAAGTACAAATACCAGTGATACTCCCAGAAGCACCCATACATTGTTCATTGCAGGAAGCATCAGGATGTATAAACCATTCATAATGATCATGATCGGATAATGGAAGAAATAAATCCCCATTGTATGTCGTCCCACATAGGTAAGTGGCAGTTTGATGTCCGGCACTAACGCAAGCATCGTATAGACAACTACGAAAGATACCAGATACATCAGCAGTCTGAGGATCACTCCCTGAGGATCCGTCAGGCCACAAAGCTGATATCCATGATTACCTCGGAAAATAGCAATTCCCATTTCATTTGGGATCATATAATTCGGTATCGCCCACAAAAGGACTCCGGAGATTGCCACCAGGATCCATTTTCCCTTAAATTTACGGATCGCTGTGATATATTCACTCTTCCAGAGATACCCCGCAACAAAGAACGGGAAAAATACCACGATTCTTGATGATGACAGGAATGTGGTAAATTCCGGTCTGGTTCCTGCCCATAATGCGAACAGGATACTGAGCGGAACAATAAATCTGATCTTACCCAGAGCCTCAATGGTAAGGCGGTAAATAAACAGTGCCAGTATATACCACATGACACTTCCGGTAGGACGCAGTATCTCATAATCTACAGATCTGCCCAGCCATATCTGTGAATACCAGGTTAAGGTATATCCCAGAACATAAGGGATCAGCAGGTTTTTAAAATTCTTCAGCACATTCTGAGGTTTCTTTGACAGATATCCTGAAATAAAAACAAATGCAGGCATGTGAAAAATCGTGATCGCATACCACACATATCTCACTACAGTGTCTACCTTTACAAGGTTAAATGCAATAATATGGTTAAATACTACCAGAAAGATAAGCAAAACTTTAATGTTATCAATCAGGCAGGAGTACGGCACCGCCGCTCTCTCTTTTTTTATTTTCATGTTTAAGTACTATCCTCTAATCATATTTCTGACTTCTGCTGTGTGAACATACAACCCCATTCTGCCAAATTCTTCAGATGACCGGCAGACAAAAAAACGCACAGCAATGTAACGGGCAATTAACCGCAAAGTCATATTTACTGCAACAAGCATAACATATTTTTACGATTTATGGAATAGAAACTTAACATTTCGGTCAATGGAAATATTTTGTTACTGTTCACACACCACTATCCCGCGAGGTGTTTTGGCATGAATATGCCAAAATCCCGAGACATACAAGCCAAAATTCCATTGCCGCAGGCAATCTGGAATGAATTTTGGCTACGTTACTGTGAACGAAGTGAACAGTAGCAATATTTCCATATTCCATGTACAGCATAAGAACAGAAAAAAATACAGCTTCTGATCCTGCCGTAACCGGCGTATCTGTAGACATTGTAAGTCATGGCTGCTGATTTCAGTTTGTTTCTGGATTTGCCGCCTTCGCTGAGACGATATTTCAGATAGGGTTTGTTGATTCCGGCAGCACAGCCGTATTTTCTCAGGATTTTCAGCCAGGTGATATAATCCTCATGGCTGTCGTCATGCTCCATGGGAAATTCACGCGCCACATCCCTTCTGAGTATTACCGAAGAACAGTTGATGCTGTTATGTTTCAGAAGTTCTCTGTAGGTGATCTTCTCTTTTACAGGGATTGTCCGTCCTGTACTGCTTCCGTCCGCTTTCATCAGTTCCCGCCCTGTAGAACACAGCACGTATCCTGTCTCTTCCAGACGTTTCAGCTGTTCTTTCAGCTTGCCTGACTCCCACCAGTCATCTGCATCCAGAAAAGCAATGTAGGTTCCCTGTGCCAGCCCGACTCCTCTGTTTCTGGAGCCTGCAGCTCCCATATTCTGTTCATTCTTAATATACCGAAAGTCCTCTCTGCCCTCATAGGCAGACAGGACTTCCTCTGTATGGTCTGTAGAACCGTCATCGATCACCAGAAGTTCCAGCGAAACTCCCTGTTCATAGACGGATTCCACAGCCTTTCTAATATATTTTTCTCCGTTGTAAACCGGCATGATCACAGATACCAGCGGTTTATTCATTGTCATTCCTCCGTTTTATTCTCTGACACTCCGGCGTTTTTCCCGGAATCCTTCAACGCATTTACCTGTCTGTCATCTACTCCCTCAGATACTTCTTTCTGGAAAAAGATTTTAACTGTCATAAAGATCAGCTTGATATCCAGCAGGAAGGAATAATTCTCAATATAAAACAGATCCAGCTTTAATTTGTCATAAGGAGTTGTATTATACTTACCGTAGACCTGCGCATATCCGGTAAGACCTGCTTTAACTTTCAGACGATAATAGAATTCCGGAAGCTCTTTCTCATACTCAAGCATGATACTTTCACGTTCCGGACGCGGACCTACCAGAGACATATCTCCCTTAAATACATTGAAAAGCTGAGGAAGCTCGTCCAGATGAAGATTTCTCAGCACATGACCTACCGGTGTGATACGGGAATCATGCTTGGATGCCAGTCTTGCACCGTTTTTCTCCGAATCTACGCACATACTGCGGAATTTACAGATCTTAAAGGGCTTTCCACCCAATGTCAGACGGTCCTGAAAATAAAACACCGGACCTCTGTCGTATGCTTTTACCGCAATCGCTATGATCAGCATGATCGGTGAAGTGATTATAATGCCGATCCCTGAGATCAGAATATCCATAACTCTCTTTGCAGCACGCTGGTCTACTGCCAGTCCCATATTTCTGGATACCAGAAGCGGTGTGTCAAAAAGATGGATGCGTTCACTTCCCATAAGAATGATGTCCGAAATCTTCGGACTCACATAGCATCGGACAGAATGTGCAAAACAGTATTTCAGATAACGGTTTCTCTCTGTTGAATGCAGATCCCAGATGATCACGCCGTCATAATCCTGCATCATCTGATGGATTTTTTCTTCTCCCACACTGATGTGTACCTTGCCGCTGATGTCATATTTATCCTTTCGGGAATTCATCTTATGGATCAGGTCGTCCCCCGGATCCCGGTCACCGTAAATGACCAGAAGCCGGCGTGCGCGGTAAAGTCCGGAATAGATATACCTTGAACCAAATATCCAGATAATGATCAGCACCAGCTGTATTCCTGTCATCTCGATCATAGGCCATACGCTCAGGAACCATCTGTTGATCAGGGTGATCTCCAGATATTCCACCACATTGGTACACAAAAGTGCCAGTGTCAGCGAATAAAATACATCAATCCTCTTAAGATATCCAACCTTAAGTCCTCCGTACAATTTGGCAAACAGGGCAAACATCAGACCGTAGATTGCGATCAGTACCCAGTTACCTTTGCGCCAGAAAGGCTCGTCAATCTGTCCTCTGTAAACGGAATACCACACCCATGCAAAGACCGCCGCCTGTGCCAGAACCACCAGACTCGCCAGACAAAATACGATAAATCGTTTATAATCTTCTCTTTTACTCACGTGATAACCTCTGTTTCTCTGTAACTGTTCAGTATTTTCACAGTTACGCGTTTCTTCTATAAATTCCTACCTATTATAACGTAAGAACTATTATACGTCCACCCGTTTCACTTAAATTTGTGAACAAATGTTACTGTTCACACAGCATTATTCCGCGAGGTGTTTTGGCATGAATATGCCAAAATCCCGAGACATACAGGCCAAAATTCCATTGCCGCAGGCAATCTGGAATGAATTTTGGTACGTTATAAGCATAATTTACAAATATCTTTAATCCCCCGTCATGCGATTCGTCTCGATATTTGTATATAATGTATAATTTTTCGTCGATTTTACTTAGTTTGTAGCAAAGTTTTTACATATTTTTTTCAGAAACCTATGGAAAAATGTCAGGAGAAAATGTATAATAATACATAACAAATGAAAGCGAGGGTTCACTATTATGAAACAAAATAGTATGTTGGCCATGATCCTGGCCGGCGGTCGTGGCAGCCGTCTGCATGATCTTACCAATAAAGTGGCAAAGCCGGCCGTTTCATACGGCGGTAAATATCGTATCGTAGACTTTCCTTTAAGCAACTGCGCCAACAGTGGCGTTGATGTTGTAGGTGTACTTACACAGTATGAATCTATCCAGCTGAACAGTTATGTGGCAGCCGGCGGTCGCTGGGGTCTTGATGCTAAAAACAGCGGTGTTTACGTTCTTCCTCCACGTGAGAAAGCAGATGAGAATCTGAATGTATATCGCGGAACTGCAGATGCAATCTCCCAGAATATTGATTTCATTGATAAATTTGATCCTGAATACGTTCTTGTTCTTTCCGGTGACCATATTTATAAAATGAACTATGACAAGATGCTTGCAGCCCACAAAGAAGCAAAGGCAGATGCAACCATCGCAGTTATCGGAGTTCCGATGAAAGAGGCAAGCCGTTTTGGTATCATGAATACTGATGAATCCGGACGTATCGTAGAATTCGAAGAGAAACCTGAGCATCCGAAGAGCAACCTTGCATCCATGGGTATCTATATCTTCACCTGGAAACTCCTCCGCAAGATGCTGATGGCTGATATCAAGAATCCGGATTCCAGCCATGACTTCGGTAAGGATATCATCCCTACTATGCTTAACGATAACAGAACTCTTTATGCATATAAATTTGAAGGATACTGGAAAGATGTTGGTACCATCGACTCTCTCTGGGAAGCAAACATGGATCTGTTAAGTTCCAAGAATGAACTGGATCTGGGTGATCCGTCATGGAAGATTTATACAGAAGATGTTACCGCACTTCCACAGTACATCAGCGCAGAAGCAGATGTTAAAGATGCATATATCACACAGGGCTGTGTTGTTCAGGGCGAAGTTAAGCATTCCGTTCTCTTTACAGGTGTTAAGATTGGTGCAGGTGCCAGAATTATCGACAGTGTACTGATGCCGGGTGTTGTTGTAGAAGAAGGTGCCGTTGTTCAGCGTGCACTTGTAGCTGACGGTGTCCGCATCGGTAAAGGTGCAGTTGTCGGTACTGCAGACAGTGAGCATATTGAGCTTGTAGCGAAACGCGTAAAGGGGGCAGAATAATATGTATAAGGCATTTGGAATCGTAAGCTCTTCCGGGAGAAATATTTATGTAGATGGTATGCAGGATTATCGCCCAATCGGTGCGTTTTCTTTCCTTGGCAGATACAGAGTCATTGACTTCCCTATCTCCAATATGACCAACAGCGACATTGACCGTATTCAGGTCTATATCAATAATAAACCCCGTTCTGTTGTAGAACATCTTGGAACAGGACGTCATTACAATATCAACTCCAAGAGCGGCAAACTTCAGCTTCTCTTCTCAGAGCACAATAATGACAATGATATTTACAATACTGATATCTCCTGCTATCTGGACAACATGGAATCCCTCAGCAGAATGAATCATCCGTATGTTGTCATTGCCCCGAGCTATATGGTTTATTCAATTGATTTTAACCAGTTTTTACATACACACGTTGAGTCCGGTGCAGATGTTACCCTGCTTTATCACGCTGTTGATAACGCAAAAGAGGCTTATCTTACCTGTAATGTTCTGGGACTGAACCGCCAGAAAGGTGTGGAATCCATCGAACCGAATCATGGTAATAAGAAGAATCAGTATGTTTATATGGATACCTGTGTTATGAAAACAGAGCTTTTCATCAGCCTGATCAAAGAAGCCAAGAATCTTTCTTCCATGTATACACTGGCAGATATCCTGAATGATAAATGCGAAACTCTGGACATCCGCGGCGTTGCACACAAGGGATTCTTTGCAAGCATTACAGACTTCCCAAGTTACTATGCTGCAAACATGGCTCTCCTTAATTACAAGTCAGCTCAGGAACTTTTCCATGATAACTGGCCAATCTATACACGTACCAATGATTCCTGCCCGACTCAGTATTTCAATACTGCAGATGTGAAGAATTCCGTAATCTCCAACGGTTGCCAGATTGAAGGTACTGTTGAGAATTCCGTAATCGGTCGTGGATGTGTCATTAAAAAAGGTGCTGTTGTAAGAAACAGTGTTGTTCTCGCTGAAGTTACTGTAGGTGAGGGTGTTCACGTAGAGAATGAAGTAGTCGACAAATGGGCGAAACTCGTTCATAAAAAAGAAATCGTTTCCCCGGCTGAACAGCCTGGTTATATCAGAAGAAATGATACTCTGTAATTAATGATTAATTAGATTAAATGCAAAGCCCCCGGAAGCGGTCACTTCCGGGGGCTTTGTTTGTATTTATTTAAATTCCATACTCTGATGATCTGTCTTGATTGCATTATTTTGTGGAATTGCTATATATAACATTTCAGGTAGATATACACAATTTGTCTCATCCAAATTTATAAGATTTCACAAATTCTTCACATTTTCCTCTTGCATTTTATTTCTAGCGTGTTATAATACAGCTGTAACAAAGATAAAGAACAAACAACTGAATACTTAAAAATACTTAACACCACCTGGAGCATTTCGGATGCTCATAAATTGAAGATAGTGTCAAGCGTGTCACCTCAGCTGTAAAATGGAGGAAAAGTCAAATGAATACTTTAAAAGCTGAAAAAAGAACAATGGACACAAAGGCCAAAAGATTAAGAAGAGAAGGCTACGTTACAGGTAACGTATTTGGCAGAGAAATGGAAGGTTCTCTTCCTGTTAAAATCGAGAAATCTGCTGTCGAGAAACTTCTCAAGACAAGTAACAAAGGAAGCCAGATTATGCTGGATGTAGATGGTCAGTCATATGACGTACTGATCAAAGAGATCCAGTTCAATCCGTTAAAAGGACAGGTGGATGAAATAGATTTCCAGGCACTGGTAAGCAACGAGAAAGTACATTCCGTAGCAGAGATCGTACTTGTAAACCACGACAAACTGGAAGCCGGTGTATTACAGCAACATCTGGAAGAAATCTCCTTCAGAGCTCTCCCATCAGCACTGGTAGACAAAATTATGGTAGATGTTGGTGACATGAAAGTCGGTGACGTAATCAAAGTCAAAGACCTCGCCATCGCCCAGGACAAAGATGTAGACTTAAAGACAGACCTTGAAGCTGCAGTTGTATCCGTAGCCGCCGTTCACGTAGACCCGGCTCTGGAAGCTGAAGAAGAGGCTGCTGCCGAAGAAGAAGCTAAATAACATAATATCTCTTTTAACATTTATTCAGGTACGCTTAAGCGTACCTGAATTTTTTTTGCCAGAATATAATATTCCAAACAGACGTTTACAACTCGAATTTGTCACCTGCACATAACAGAATAATCACTAAAATAACAAGAATGCGATGCGCAGTTATTCGATTATTTATTAGAAAATATAATTGCATTAAAATTTATATATAAATTTTAATGCAATTATTGATATTTATTTGCATTATGAATATAATAAAAGAAAAAAGCAGGAGGTGTTCTTATGGCAATTGCAACAAATATTTTACAATGTCTGGTTCCAATTTCACAATTCAACAAAGGCCAGGCTTCAAAAATATTTGACCGTTTACGTTCCGAAAAAGAATTAATCGTACTAAAGAATAATCAACCATCAGCAATCATCCTGTCTCCCGAAGAATACACCAGACTCACAGAGATAGAAGAAGATTATTTCTTATTGCTGGAAGCCAACAAACGACTCGAAGAAAACGGTTCAAAACCGACAGTTCCATTATCCTCTGTTTTAGATGAACTTGGAATAACCGAAAAAGAATTAGAAGAAACGGAGGATGTTGCTATCGAATGACATGGAATATAGAATTTCTCGAAGAAGCTAAAAAGGATCTGAAAAAACTGGATCATTCCGTACAGCTCCAAGTTGTAAAAGGAATTGAAAAAGTCAGAAAAAATCCTCTTCCCACAGATAAAGGAGGATATGGAAAACCTCTCGGAAATAAAAACGGAATCAATCTTACAAATCTTTTAAAAATAAAATTCCGGGATTTAGGTATCCGAGTAGTTTACAAATTGGAATATGTAGATGACATTATGAAAATAATCGTCATCTCAGCACGAACAGATGAAGCAGTATACAAAGAAGCTGCTAAAAGACGAGAGAAAAATAAATTCTGATTTCATAAGAATAGTACATCCAAAAGCATTGTAACAATATCTCATCCGCATTGTTACAATGCTTTTTTAGGTTTTACTAACCTCTATAAATAATTGACCATTCCAGTCATCTACGTTATCATAATAGTATCACACCTTTTAAGGAGGAAATTCCAATGAAAAAATTCATGGAAGAATTCAAAGCATTTGCCCTGCGTGGCAATGTCATGGACATGGCAGTCGGTGTTATTATCGGAGGTGCTTTTTCCGGAATCGTAACCTCTCTGACCGACAACTTCATCAATCCGATTCTTAACGTACTCACAGGTGGAGCTACATACACACTTCAGGATGTATCCGGATTCGCATCCTCATTCATCGCATCCGTAGTAAACTTCATCATTATGGCCTTCATCCTCTTCTGCCTGCTCAAAGCCGTAAACAAAGTCACCTCCCTCGGTGCAAAAAAAGAAGAACCTGCCGCTCCGACAACTAAGAAATGTCCATTCTGTATGAGTGAAATTGACATCAAAGCAACACGCTGTCCACACTGTACTTCACAGTTACCGGAAGAGAATGCGGAATAATCCGTAACCGTCCAGTATGTTCGAAAAATGCTTTACACAAGATGTGCGTCACAATTTGTTGAAATGATTTTTCAAACACGAACGACCTTTTGACCCTGACGTTTTTCGCCAATGTGCCAGTCCTTTTTACTGTATTATATTTTGCATACACACTATTCTGCTGTCTCTATTCCTTTTCTCGCTCCTGCTCCAGCAGCCTAAACGATAATTCCAGATAAAAAATCTCCTCCGGATCATCCAGCTCCGACTGCAGGATTTCCTTAATCCTGTCCAGCCTGTAAAGAAACGTACTGCGGTGGATAAACAATTCCCTTGCCGCCTGGGTTGCACTGAGATGCTGCTCCAGATACACTCTCAATGTCTCCATGTACTGAGTCTGATTCTCCTCATCATGCTTCTTCAATTCCAGCAGCCCTTCATGACAGATCATTGTTCCCGGCAGTCTTCTTGTTGCCTGTTCCAGAATATAAGTCAATGCCACCTGACCGAAATAATGAATCCACAGATAAGGCTTCTTACGGCTTCCTACATCCAGAGCCGTCTTCGCCTGCACATACTGCCGTCTCAGATTCATATGTCCTGTCATCACTCTGCTGTATCCGGCTTTCAGATAAGTATCCCTGATAAAATAAACCAGTTTTCCGGCTACTTCCTCCTGGCTTTTTCCAAGTCTGGTAAGGTCAAAAAATGCCACAATTTCATCCTGATAAAGAAAACTCACAGAATCCTCAAATTTCTTCTTAATATATCGGCAGATTGCCTTTGTGGAAAGATTCTGCTGATTCAGATAGGTAATCTGCAGGATCAGGCACATATATTCATGATTTCCACTCCATCCCAGTTCACTCAGTTCTCTACTCACCTGCATATAATCCGCAGTTCTGTCCGACAAAATCCTGACAAAAATCTGCTCCATATCCCTGTCCGGATCTTCTTCCTCCGCTTCATGCGCAAGCAAATACTCCAGTTTCTCCACCAGAATATCCAGTACACAGATAACTCTCAGTGTAATCTCTGATCTGCACTCAGTCAAAACCAGCCTGTGAGTTGCTTTCCCATCCACAAACAGATTTCTGTTCATCGAACGACATCCACTGATGTAAGCCGGAAACATCACATATTCATGCGTATCTGCCATATCTCGATAAGTCTCATTCTGCAAAAGTGCATTTACATATTCCATATTCACCCCGTCATCTGTATACAGCCGCGCCCTCGGCGGCAGATACTCGCTTCCCGCTTCCGCCACAAAGGTAAAATCCAGTCCTGTTACAGTCATCGGATTCTGCAGAAATTCCGATGTCACCTGCAAAAGCCTGTCCATTCCGGCATGTTCTAACATCAGATCATGAATCTTCCGTTCCCATTCATCAGCCGCATCAAAAATCTCCTGCACATCATTCATAAATTCTGCTATTTCTTCCAGACTATCAAGTGCAATATGAATATACGGAATCTGCTGAAGCTCTTCTGATGCAGCATCAATTTCCTCTCTCCCACAAAATACCCAGAGTATATTTTCAGCAGTCAGAACTGCCGATTCCCACTCTTTGTCATATCTCTGTACCACATAAACATGCCCCTGCCGAAATGTTTCTTTTTTTTCATAACACAAAAAAGGGCGCAGATATCCGTCTGAACCGGATAAAGTTCCCCTTTCCGTAATTTCATATTTCTCTTTTATTTTTTCATATAAATAAACTGATGACAGCTGCAAGTCTACAATCCTCCTGTCACATAATTGAAGCACCTATTTTACCAGTCAATTCTATAGCAATTTAACTCACACTATGTCTTTCTCATACGCACCTGTCAGCCCGGTTCTCACACAATAAACGTCTTCGCAACTTCCACAGCCTCAATACAGTTCTCCGTATAGGCATCTGCTCCCATATTCTTCGCCAGCTGCTCCGTTACTGCACCTCCACCAACCATAATCTTAAATTTATGCTTACTGCTGCTTCGTTTCAGAGACTTCACCACCTGCTCCATCTCCGGGATTGAAGTACTCAGAAGCGAGGAGATACACACGATCGACACATCAGGATTCTGCTTCACTGCACGCAGAAACTGCTTCTCAGAAATATCCACTCCCAGATCGATCACCTTAAATCCGGCACTACGAAACATGATCGCAACCAGATTCTTACCTACATCATGCAGATCACCTTCCACCGTTCCAAGGATCACAGTTCCGATATTCCTCCTGCCAAACTGCGAGTCCTGTTCCTCCAACAATTCAAAACCCTTGCGCACACTTCGGGCTGCTGCCAGAATTTTAATAATATCCGCACCATTGGATTTGTAATTCTCCCCCACTGTTCGCATAGCCGGAGTCATGGCCTCTTCCACAATCCGCCCTGCAGGAATATGCTGCTTCAATGCCTCCCTCACCAGCTTCTCTGTCTCCCCCGGATGTCCGTCTTCAATTGTTTTTCTTAACTGTTCCAGTACTGTCATATCCTCAAGCCACCCTTAATACCTTCTGCCAAAAATCCCCCGCCCTGCGGCGAAAGATTTTTTATTTTTTCAAACACGCTCTGAGCTTTCAATATCTGTATTTTATCATAGCTCACTGTTATTTACAACGAAAACTGACTTCCCCTTCCGCAACCTCCACAGAGAATGTTACTGTTCACTCCGTTCTCAGATGCACAGAATTTATGCTAATCGCATAAATTCGCGCGGTATATCTCGGGTTTTCTGTGACCTTCGCTCACAAAAAACACCTCGCGGGATATTACCAGTGAACAGTAACCAGAGAATTTACTTGATTTAAATCAAGCAGATATTCGTAATCCGCTTCGCTACACCAAATAACTGCTCCGCAGTGGACTTACCTGATTCGGCTAAAATGTTATTCCAGAAGGTAACAGCTCGTATAAGCAATCGTACAATCTCCATAATAATACTGTAGCTCATTGGCCTGGCAAACCTGTGTTACCAGCATCCCGTAAGCCTCCATCGATGAGAAAGCCTGTTTCGGAAACCTGCATGGAGCATCCGGATAAGTACAGACCTTACATTTCGTACAGCATCCCGCACCAATCGCCAGCATATCCGGATAAATCTCCCGAAGTTTCTTCTCAAATTCCACAAAATACTCCTTATGTCTGGCTTCCGTTTCCATCATTCCCTCGCCATCAAAAACATCCTCCAATTCACCAACTGTCTGAACAATAATCCCATACTTATACTGCCGGACTTTCGCTTCACATTCCTCAAGAGAGCCACATCCCGGAGGACAGCTCCAGCACTTATCATACTTATGACAGGTATCTGCTGCACACATCTGTCGAACCTCCGGCTTCAGCTCAATCGTATCACAATCCAGCAACACCACATGCGAAAACCCCTGCTCCATTCCCATTTGCTCTATTTTTTTTATATCCATAATCTAACCCCTTACTCTCTTGTATAATCTATAGCAACCTCATCAGGCAGATAAAATTATCCTCTTCGCGCCTCAGCTCTGCACCGAATAACTGCTCCGCAGTTTATCAGAAGAAATCTGCACTTCTCAATAATTCAATCAGGCGGATAAAATCATTCACCTGTCTCAAATCCCAGTTCATCAATAAAATGATCCTGAAAATCAGCCGAAGCAGCCAGCTCAACGAATTCAATCTTTCTCACCAGCTCATCCATCTCCAGCATTTCCTTCTCATTCACAAGTGCGATCTTCGCACCCTCACCAGCAGCGTTTCCCACTGGTTTCACTTTCTTCACAAGCGTCGCCGGAAGCAAGCCAATCTTCCCGGCACTGACCGGATCCATATAGTTGCCAAAAGCACCTGCAATATATACCGAACAGATATCATCTTCTGTAATCCCAAGCCGCTCCATAAGCATCTGAATTCCCGCTGCAATCGCAGCTTTCGCAAGCTGAACCTCTCCGAGATCCTTCTGAGTCAGATAAACCCCTCTCTCATTACCGCCCCGCTCTGGCGGTACCAGAATAAACACACCTTGCTTCTCCTGTCCGCTTCTCAGCACACCATTCTCATCCAGCATTCCAGCATCCAGAAGACCCGCCACCAGATCGATCAATCCCGAACCACACAAACCAACCGCCGGCTTATTCCCAACAGTTGTATAGTTCCACTTCCCATCCTCATACTTCACATGATCCACAGCCCCGGCCGCGCCACGCATTCCACACTCAATCTTCGCACCCTCAAAAGCAGGCCCGGCCGCAGTAGAACAGGTCACCATCCGCTCCCTGTTTCCCAGAACCATCTCACCATTCGTTCCAATATCGATCATCAGAGAAATCTCTTCCTGCTGATCCTGCCTGATAGCCAGCAGACATCCACAGGTATCCGCTCCCACATATCCTGCAATATCCGAAAGCATGATCAACTCTGCACGCGCCTGCACAGCCAGACCATAATCCCCCGCATTCAGCACTAGCCTCTCACTCACAGCCGGAGTATAGGGCGCATGTACCAGCGAAGCCGGAGAAATCCCCAGAAACAGATGATGCATACAGGTATTTCCCACAACACACACCTGAAAAACATCCTCTCTCCTTATCCCTGCATCCTCTGCCAGACTTCCCAACATCTCATTAACCGCTTTCCGAACACACATACTTAACGCTTCTGTTCCATGCTCCAGCGCATAATTCGCCCGCATGATCACATCCGCACCATACTGCACCTGCGGATTCATCCTACTCTCAACTGCCAGAGTTCTCCCATCCGCACCATCCAGCAAATACCCCGCAATGGTAGTCGTCCCAATATCAAACGCTGCCAGACACCTCCGACCAGCTTCCTTCCTCATTTCCAGAATCCGCCGTCTACTGTAAATCACATACCATTCATCAGAATCCCTGCGCATCCCATACAATTCACCCGCCAGCTTCAGATCCACCTCCATCTGCCCCAGCTCAACCTCACCATCTGTCTCCGCCAGCGTATCCAGCAGCCTCTGCCAGTCCGACCGCTTCTCCCCTGTTTTCGCCTTCTCCAACTCAACCTGAGCCATCCGTAGTCCCGGTTCAAACACAACTTCTCTGTTAAATCCATCCGTCAAAATCTTCTCATTGCCAGCCCTGTCCAATGTCTCCACTACACAAGTCTCACCTTCACCAATCCGCACCTGACACGCTTTAACCACTTCCCCATTAATCTTAACCAGACACTTCCCACATTTCCCCAGACCGCCACAAGGCGCATCCGGCCTCAAACCCGCCCGAATCTCAGCTTCCAACACAGACATCCCGGCATTCACTTCTATCTCAATCCCTTCACGCACAAACTTAACCCAAGCCATAAAAACCTCCCACATATCCAATCCAAACATCACAACAGCCAACAGCCAGCTCAGAAAAATATTTTATTTCATGTGCATTTGCAGGGGTCTTAGATATTCTTAGCTCTCAGAAATCTGCGTTATGAGCAGACTGTATCACTGTCTGAGCGAAGTTTGCAACGGAGCGAGTTTGAGAAGGCTGCTCATGCCTTTAGCAGATTTCTGAGAGGTTAGAATATCTTAGACCCCGAAACCGCACATGAAATAAAATATTTTTCTGAGCGTCCCCTTTTTCCCATTATAACACACTCCAAAAAATCCCAAAATACATGAAAGGACCACTCCACAGAGCAGTCCCCTCATAATATTTTCATGTTATACTAAACCCGCACAAGCAATCAGATCAGGCTGCCAACTTCTTAGCCAGTGACGCCGCACTAGCCGCATCATCAGAATATCCGTCAGCACCAATTTCCTCAGCAAAAGCTTCTGTAATCGGCGCTCCGCCAACCATAACCTTAATATTACCTCTGAAATCCGCCGCATTCAACGCCTCAACAGTCTCCTTCAGAGCCGGCATAGTAGTAGTCAGTAGCGCAGAAAGAGCAATGATCTTAACATCCGGATTCTCTTTATAGCACTCAATAATCTTAGCCGCCGGAACATCGACTCCAAGATCGATCACCTCAAATCCGGCACTCTCGATCATCATGGCAACCAGATTCTTACCAATATCATGAAGGTCACCGGAAACCGTAGCAATGATAACCTTACCAAGTGCACCTGTAGAACCAGATGCCAGATGCGGTTTCAGAACCTCAACACCTTTCTTCATAGCACGAGCTGCAACCAGCATCTCCGGAACAAAGATCTCACCATTTTTGAATTTCTCACCAACTACAGACATCGCACTGATCATACCATCATTCAGAATCGCAACCGGATCATCACCCTCATCAATGGCTTCCTGTACAGCCGGTCCTACTAATTTCGCTTTCCCTTTTTCAACTAATTCCGCAACTTCATTTATCTTAGACATAATCAAATCCTCCTGTTATTTCTCAATTTCAGATTCCAACCACTTAATTCATTTACACAGTTTCTGCAGATTCAACTTACTTCTTCTTTGTTGTACCAATTAAGCCTTCTCTGTAAGCCCCTATATATTCCATACAATAATCATCCAGACCAAGTAATGCTTCTGTTGCATAAACCAGTCCAAGCATATCCTTATTTGTCGGATCCATAATTCCACTGTCCAGTCCTGCATTCATTGCCAGTACCAGGAACCCGTAATTAATCAGCTTACGAACCGGCAGATTAAAGGAAATATTACTGATTGCTGCCGTAATATGAATGGTCGGATACTGCTCACGTACACTTGTGATCGTCTCAATATTCGTTGCAATACCATCCTCAGAAGTACAAAGCATCTCAACCAGCGGATCAATGTGAATCCTGTCCGGAGCAATTCCGTACTCTTTCGCTTTCGCCATGATCTTGTCAAAAACTTTCAGACGGTCTGCTGCACATTTCGGAATACCTGTATTGTCACTCAGCAGCGCAATTACCTGCCATCCCTCATTTCCCGGCTCAGCCATGATCGGGAAAATCGTATCAATCTTATGTCCCTCTCCTGATACAGAGTTAAAAATTCCAGGTTTCTTACAGAACTTATAAGCCTGTGCCAGAACATCCGGACTCGGGCTGTCAATTGAGATCGGAAGATCTGTAACCTCCTGAATACAGTCGATCATCCATTTCAATGTTTCCACTTCTTCCGCTTCCGGAACAGAAGCGCAACAGTCAATATAAGTAGCTCCGCTTTCCGCCTGAAGCTTTGCTCTTGCCTTAATAAATTCAGAGTCTCTTTTCGCGATCGCTTCTGCAACGATCGGGATAGAACCATTAATTTTCTCACCAATAATAATCATTTTTCAAACACCTCCATAGCATCATCCTCTGCAACACCTGAGATCAGAACATAATCTGCCATGGAAGCCTTGTAGATTCAGATGCCTTAATGCCAAATTTCTCTTCATTCAGCTTATCAATGGAATCACAGAGAGATTTATAAACACCCGGATAAACAGAACCAGGGCCACCCTGAGCGATACATGGAATAAAGTATTTGTTTCCACATTCTTCGCAGACACGACGTACCACTGCATCACAATTCTCATCTGTCCAGCCCTCAAAATCAACTGCACGATTTTCGATACCGCCCATGAAGCTGATCTTTCCGCCATATTTCCTGATCAGTTCCGGAAGATTATTGGTTTCCATACATCCCTGCCATACATCGATCCCCATCTCAATCATAGAAGGAACCAGTGTTGCTGCGTAACTGTCAGAATGATGGATAACCAGCTCAACGCCATGACTGTGATAATATCCGTAAATTTCTTTATATGGCTCAAGTAAAAATTCATCAAACATTGCAGGACTCATAAATGTACTGTCCAGTCCACCCCAGTCATCATGATGGAATAATGCATCAGGATGAAGGTTGGAACAGATACCTTCAGCAAGTTCCAGTTCCCACTCTGTCAGATATTTGATCAGATCATGCATTTCATCCGGATTAGTAATATAATAAACCAACGCATTACTGATCTCACACAGATGATGAGTCTGCTCAAATAATCCCGGTGCAACGAAAGCTGCTTTAAATGCCTGTTCTCCGTCAACTGCATCATACTGAGCCTTCACCATATCCCACTGATCCTGGGTAAATTTCAAAGACGGTGCATGTACATAGTCTTTCCAGTCTTCAATATCCTTTACCACGATCTTGTCAGGAGTATGTACAGGAAAAGAACCCGGAACTCCTTTCGGGAAAGTATTGGTTACCCCCCATGCATTCACTACATTTTCCTGTCCCGGCTGAAGCAGCGGGTTTGTAAACATAAACGGGTGAAAAAGAAGCTGTACTGCTTCATACTGATTAACAAATCTGTCAGGATTTCCGCCTTTTATAACTTCCAGCATATTCTGTTTCGGTGTTAACATATAATCTACCTCCTCATGCAATATGAAAATGCCCCCACATTCCCACATTTGTTTGTTTAATTTGTCGTTCTTTATCTCGTTTACGATGATTTTATTGTAACATTTATACAATCCAAAATATATAATCAGATATGCGGATTTTTCACGCCCGTATTCCTACAAATTGTATGAATGCATCTCAAGTATTGTGCCAACAGTAACCGGCAGCCATATAATAAATTTTAAAATCAACCGTAAATACACTTGTAACACAACTCTAAACACTGTATAATTTTGTACATACAGATATCAGATTTTAAAATCATTTGTGCACAATAAGACTTTTAAACCTGATTTATCTAAACATGAAGAAATACGATTTATATAACAGATCAACAGATTCCGAATGTTTTACAGTAAATATTTAACAGGTGGTGAACACAATGTTTTCAAAAAAATTATTAATACCTCTGCTATCGCTCAGCCTTCTTGTTACTCCTGCATACAGCAGTCATGCTGCTGAAAATGCAGAGGCCGCGGAAACATCCGTAGAAGGTCAGGGAATGCTTTCCCCTTCTTCATCTTCAGAGAGTTCTGAAAGCGTCTTTAACGGTTCCGGGGCAGGCACATCTTCAGAACCAGTCACAGATGAGAAACTGGAGACAATTTTAAAACAGGTTCAAAGTCAGCTTCCCGCTGAAAACGGAACCTGGGCTGTTTTCATATCCGATCTTGTAAATGGAACCGAGGGCAGTCTTAATGATCAGAAAATGCAGGCTGCAAGCCTGATCAAGCTCTATATCATGGGAGCTGTCTACGAGAATTATGATCAGATAACCGGACAATACGGCAGGGATTCTGTAGACTCCAATCTGTACTCCATGATCACAGTCAGCGATAATGATGCAGCCAATACCCTGACAACTTATCTTGGCGGCGGCGATTCCGCAGCAGGTATGCAGGCTGTCAACAGTTTCTGCCAGGCACATGGCTATGACCAGACTCACATGGGACGTATGCTCCTTGCCAGCAATGAGAATGATGATAACTACACATCTGTAGGAGACTGTGGTCATCTCCTGCAGGAGATTTATAAACAGGATACATCCGGCTACACCCATGCCGCTGATATGTTTAATCTGCTCAAGGCACAGACACGCTGTAACAAAATTCCCGCACAGCTTCCGGAAGGAGTCAAAACCGCAAATAAAACCGGAGAACTTGACAACGTGGAAAATGATGCCGGAATCATCTATGATTCCAAAAATGACGTAGTAATCGTATTTATGTCCCAGAATCTCTCAAGTGCCGGTTCCGCACAGAATACGATCGCTACCTTAAGCAGAACGATTTACGATTACTATAATTAAATAATGTACTCTCAAAGTACATAATAACCCAAAGGAGGGATTCACTATGAAAAAAAGAAAAAATATTGCAATTCCCATGATTCTTGCAGCTACGATTGCTGCTGTATCTGTACCCTGCAGCTCACAGATCGTTATGGCATCTGACACTTATCAGGTAGGTGTAAGTAAAGGGTATCTGGCTCTGCGCTCTGCCATGGCTTATGATTCCTCCAACGAGATCGGCGAGCTGTATTCCGGTGATACTGTTGAAGTTACAGAATATACCACCAGTGATTACTGGTACGTCTATTCTCCAAAACTGAACAGATCCGGATACGTAAATAACGATTACCTGTATTTCCTCTCATCACAGCCGACAAGTTCGTCCGGTTCTTATACTGTCAGTGTTGCCAAGGGTTATCTGGCTTTGCGTTCTGCAAAGGCTTATGACTCTTCCAACGAAATCGGACAGTTATACTCCGGTGATACTGTAACAGTTTCTGACAGCAGTGATCCTCAGTACTGGTATGTCTATTCTCCGAAACTGAACTTATCCGGCTATGTAAATAAAGATTACTTATATTACAGTGGCGATACTGCTGCCAGTGCACAGAGTTCTTCCGGAGATTCAAGGACTGTCAGTGTTGCCAAGGGTTATCTGGCTCTGCGTTCCGCAAAAGCTTATGATTCCTCCAATGAGATCGGACAGCTGTATTCCGGCGATACAGTTCAGCTTATTGACACCAGCGATTCCCAGTACTGGTACGTTTACTCTCAGAAGTTAGGAAAAAACGGATATGTAAATAAAGATTATCTGATTGGCAGAACAACCACATATGCCACCAGAACAGTCAGTGTTGCTACCGGTTATCTGGCTCTGCGCTCTGCGAAGGCTTACGACTCTTCCAACGAGATCGGACAGTTATATTCCGGCGATACAGTTCAGCTTGTGGATACAACTGATGTACAGTACTGGTATATTTACTCCCAGAAACTCTGCAAATATGGTTATGTAAATAAAGATTATTTATATTAATCTTTTTCGTAACACTATAAACAGTTACACTTCTTTACATTCACCATATACAACAAAACAGAAAGGACTCACAGTTATGAGCCCCAAACGACAGGTTAACCATAACATTCGTAAACACTTTAACACAATCATTTACAATATTTCACGTTATGCGGAAATTGCTCTTTCTATGGTAATTCTGCTAGTGATCGCACTGGCAGGCTTCCGGCTGATCATGGAGGTTGCAGATACTTCTGTTATGTCCATGGATACAGAATTTTTCAGCACTTTCCTTTCCCAGGCTTTGTCTCTGGTAGTAGGCGTGGAATTTGTAAAAATGCTCTGCCAACATTCCGCACAGACAGTTGTTGAGGTTCTGATGTTTGCCACAGCACGTCAGATGGTAGTCGAACACCTCGGGCCAGCAGAAACTCTTCTTGGCGTACTCAGTATCGCAGTTCTGTTTGCGATCCGCAAATATCTTATGACAGACAACGATGACATGAATGCTCATAACTGTCCGAAGAATACTGAAGAAAATTAAAGAAAACAAAAAACTGCATATCAGATACGATCTGTAAATTCTACCGGTCGTATCTGATTATGCAGTTTCTTTTTATTTCCACATGCTGATAAACGGGCGTCTCAAAAAAAGTAATTTTATATGATATATTCTATAGTTATGGTTATCAGCATGATGGGCGCTTATTTAATAATTACCACTAAAGAACTTACTGTCCTTCGGCAGTTCATAGCCCTTGAAGTAAGAGCCAAAATCAACCTTCAGATAATTGCAGAGGTTGGCAAGCTCAACCATTGTGTTGTCATTTACAGGAATGCCATTCTCTCTGCGCTCTTTTTCTGCAAATACTTCCTTCTCACCATGAGTATAAATCTGCTCTGCGCCTTCTGCCTTTGGACTCTGACGAAGAGTTTCCAGATATTCGGAAAAATGCGCCCTGATATCATCGGCATTTCCGAAGATTGCGGGATCAATGGCAGCAAATCCATGACAGATACCTGTCTTGTCTTTAAATGTACAGCATTTATCAGAAGTAACACCCATGGAAAAGATGGAACTGAAAATCTCGCAGAGCATTCCATAACCGTAACCCTTATGACTTCCGTTTACCTCTTTATTACCACCAAGTGGCATGATTCCGCCGCCCTTCTTGGCAACAATATTGGCAAGTACATCCGGGGCATCTGTGCTTTCCTGACCATTTGCTCCCAGAGCCCAGCCCTGTGGAAGTGGTTTTCCCATCTTATTATACATTTCCAGTTTTCCTCTGGTAACTACTGTTGTGGAGCAGTCAAAAAGGAATGGATAAGGTTCTGCCGGCATTGCTACTGCAATCGGGTTGGAGCCCAACATTGCCTTACGTCCAAAGGTAGGTACCATGATCGCTTCTGAGTTCGTGCATGCCATTCCAAGCAGCCCCTGTTTAGAAGCCATTTCCGCATAATATCCTGCAATACCGAAATGATTGGAGTTTCTTACAGATACAAATCCAACACCTGTTTTCTTCGCCTTCTCAATAGCTTTCTCCATTGCAAAATGGGAAATCAGCTGTCCCATACCGTCATGTCCGTCGATCACTGCTGATACAGGTGTCTCAAATACGACCTCAGGTTTCGCATCCGGATGGATGGTTCCCTTCTCAATTCCTTTATCATATCTTACCATTCTCTGCATTCCATGGCTTTCAATCCCGTACAGATCTGCGGTAAGCAAAACATCCTTGATGATATTCGTCTCTTCTTCATTAAAACCAAATTTACGAAATACGTCGTGGCAAAAAGTATTTAATGTGTCATAACTCCATTTTACATATCCCATAACTGTAAAATCCCTCCATTCAAGTATTACTCATTTCGTTTTTGGTATTACCAATTTGTTAAGTTGATTATACCACTCTCATTTTCAAAGTGCAATACGTTTTTTATTTTTTTCAGTATTTCTTATGTTACTGTATTACTGTTCCCTGGTAATATCCCGAGGCATGCAAGCCAAAATGTTACCGTCCACTCCGTTCACAGTAACATTCATTCCAGATTGCCTGTAGCAATTGGACATCTTCTCTTGTTTTTCTAAAACTGCCGTAATATACTATGTACAGGCAATCCTGCCTGCAGGATTGCCTGCTCATTTAATAAATAATAGATTACTGCTCACTTCCGCACCTGTGATATATTTCACAGAACAACTCTGCGGCGGCAGTAACAGAAAAGGAACATTACTATGATTCAGGATATCGCACCACACACTTACCATAACGAATACAAACCTTCTGCCCCGGATAAGAACAGTTTTATCCTTGCCTACGAAAAAGGCAGTATTCTTCTTCCACATCAGGAACGGGAAGCAGATATTTATTTTCCACGTTTTCAGGATCTGGAGGAAAAAGTTTCAGATCTCTACAGCAAGTATATTTATCTGTTTTCTATCGATGATCAGCGTTTCTATCTGATCCCGGAATTGGATACCACCCTTCTTCCAGATTACGAATTCCAGGATATACGAAATCTTCGGACAGCCCGGCCACAGCATCTGGCATTTGCAGGAGTTACAGGACATCAGCTTTTCCAGTGGTACAGCAAGCGCCGGTTCTGCGGCTGCTGTGGAAAACCAATGCTGCACAGCCAAAAAGAACGTATGATGGAATGCCCTTCCTGCGGCAATCAGGAGTACCCTGTCCTGTGTCCTGCAGTAATCGTAGGAATCACAAACGGAGATAAAATCATTCTTTCCAAATATGAGGGCCGCAGATTTAAGCGTTACGCCCTTATCGCAGGCTTTGCAGAAATCGGAGAAACCATTGAAGAAACTGTTCACAGAGAAGTAATGGAGGAAGTTGGCCTTAAGGTAAAGAATCTCCGCTATTACAAAAGCCAGCCATGGTCCTTCAGCGGTACCCTGCTTTTCGGATTCTTCTGTGATGTGGACGGCGATGATACCCTGACCGTTGACCATGAAGAGCTCTCCATGGCACAGTGGGTAGAACGTGACAAAATCCCGGATCAGGGCAATAATATCAGCCTGACCAAGGAAATGATGATGCTCTTCCGTGATGGGAAAGAACCCAGATAAACAATATTCTATATCAGAAAAAGCTCATAGAATATTTTTCCCTATTATGCTAAAAGGATACATGCACTGTGATTTTATTGTGCATGTATCCTTTTCGTTTCTCTGTAAAATTGCTTCACTATATTCTCAAAAATATTTCTGATTACCCTTCACGCCGCACTCCCGCTGCCAAATCCACGGCTTCTGCGGCTTCCATTACATTCCTGTTCGAATTCTTTCAGTTTCCGTCTTGCATCCGATGTCAGGTTTGTCGGAACTTCAATCTGTACAGTTGCATATTCATCACCGTGTACAGACGGATTGTTCATGGCAACGATACCTTTACCTCTCAAACGTATCTTCGTTCCGGACTGAGTACCCGGTTTGATGTTACAGAGAACATCACCGTAAATGGTGTGAACCTTTGCTTCACCGCCAAATACTGCTGTTGTAAATGGGATATTTACAGTTGTGTACACATCTCTGCCTTCCCGTTTATATCCGGGTTTATCCTGAACGTTTACTTTCAGAAGCAGGTCACCGGCTTCACCTCCGCCGACTCCCGGATATCCTTTTCCTTTAAGTCTGATAGATTTACCGGATTCAATACCTGCCGGAATATTGACTTCGTAATTCTGGACGCCACCGTTGCTGCTCTGCAGGCGGATAACCTTCTTTCCACCGAAAGCAGCTTCATCAAAGCTGACAGTAACCTCTGCATGAAGATCCTCACCTTTACTGCTGTAAGAACCGCCAAAGCCCTGACTGCGGAAATCACTTCCGCCTGTACCAAAGCCACCGCCGAAACCATCAGTTCCATTGCTTCCGAATCCGCCAAAACCACTTCCGTGAAATCCACTGCCACCGAAACCGCTGCTTCCAAAACCACCGGATGATTTACTCTTCTTAAATCCACCACCAAAGATGTTCTTCAGGATATCATCCATATCTTCACCATTCTCAAAATGATATTCATGATAACCATTGCCATCACTGTACGAGCCATGGAAACCACCGCCAAATGGATTGCCCTGTGCTCCGCCAAAGCCACTGCCAAAAGGACTTCCCTGTGCGTTTCCATAATTACCGGCACCTTCTTCAAAAGCAGCGTGGCCAAACTGATCATACAGTTTACGTTTCTTCTCATCACTCAGAACATCATAGGCTTCATTTACTTCCTTAAAATGCTCTGCTGCCGAAGCATTTCCCTCATTACTGTCCGGATGATATTTCTTTGCCAGTTTTCTGTATGCTTTCTTAATCGTTGCTGCATCTGCGTTTTTGTTCACGCCAAGAACTTCATAGTAATCTCTTTTCAATATCATCACCTTCCCTCATAAACACATTCTAACGCAATCATTCCTGACTTCATATTTCTGCGATCCTCATTATGCAAACAACGGGAAGCCAAAAGATTTGACCTCCCGTTGCTGTAACTTAACATCTATTATCCTTCAATGGAGATGCTGTGCTTCTGTTCCACTGCTGGCTTTGCTTCTTTCTTCGGAACAAATAATGTCAGGATACCATGTTTGAATTCTGCTTTGATGTCGTCCTGATGTACTTCTTTACCTACATAGAAGCTACGACTGCAGGCACCTGCATAACGTTCTCTGCGGATATAACGTCCTGTCTCTTTTTCCTTCTCATCTTTATCCAGACCTTTCTCTGCACTGATGGTCAGATAACCATTTTCAAGTGCTGCATGAACTTCATCTTTCTTAAATCCTGGAAGATCTACAATCAGTTCGTATCCGTTATTCATTTCCTTGATATCAGTTTTCATTACATGATTTGCTTTATGTCCATAAAGTTTCTTCTCTGCATCCTTCATTGCTCTGTCATCATAATAGAATGGGAAATCTCCAAAAAAGTCATCAAATAAATTTTCTCCAAAAATACTAGGCATTAACATAAGTCATATCTCCTTTTCTAATATATTTTATATATGTCAAATCTGTTCGCCAGATTTACTTTCCAAATCTATCTTTACAGGTTTTTTCAACCTTTTATCTTCAATCTTTTAGTGTAAGCTTTTATTTTTATATCTGTTTTTAATCTCTGGCTGACCCTTAACGGGTCAGTCAGAATATTTATTCATCAGCCTTCAATGGCAATTGTTTTCTTCTGTTCTACTGCTGGTTTTGCTTCTTTCTTTGGTACAAATAATGTGAGGATACCATGTTTGAATTCTGCTTTAATGTCTTCTTTCTCAACTTCTTTACCTACATAGAAGCTACGGCTGCAGGCACCTGCGTAACGTTCCTTACGGATATAACGTCCTGTCTCTTTCTCCTGCTCATCTTTGTCCAGACCTTTCTCTGCACTGATAGTCAGATAACCATTCTCCAGGTCAGCCTTTACTTCATCTTTGGTAAATCCCGGAAGATCTACGACCAGTTCATAGCCTTTATCAGTTTCCTTGATATCGGTTTTCATTATATGGCTGGCTCTGCGTCCGTAAAGTTTCTTCTCTGTATCTTTCATTGCTCTGTCATCATAATAAAATGGAAAATCTCCAAAAAAGTCATCAAATAAATTTTCTCCAAAAATACTAGGCATCAACATAAGTCATCTCTCCTTTTCTATACCGTCCATCTACATGTGATGGACTCCCAGTTATGCATCTTTACCTTGTTTCTTTGGAACTTAGGTTATCAGGAATCTCATAGAACTTATTTCTTTGTTCTCTTTTTGTTCCCCTTCCTTTGTTCTAGTTGTAATATAACACTTATTATTAGCACTGTCAAGAGGTGAGTGCTAATTATTTGAGATTTTTTTTGCAAACCTTGATTTTACGGGGTTTGCAACACTTTTTTTCCTTATAATCATCACTTTTTCTTGATTTGACACCATTTTGACACCAATTTTTTTATTTTTGGTGTCAACTAATTGCTACGCTTTCCAGCCTTGTGATTTCACTCTCAATTCTGGACATCTCAC
>OLRU01000682.1_pt1 | contig 36065 bp, 34 predicted proteins | sample 1672961 | NCBI WGS metagenome assembly OLRU01 (sample SAMEA3136741, study PRJEB25190) | human gut metagenome | biome: human gut; feature: human-associated habitat; material: faeces | place: Austria | collected 2013
TATGAATATGTTGATAAGATTACGGAATAAACCAACAATCTGAATCAAACGGAGGAAATAACAATGGCAAAGGACCGCATTGAAAGCAAGTACGCCGCTGTTGCTCCAGGCGTGGAGCTGCACTATTGGGAAAAGGGCGAGGGCGCGCCCATCGTGTTCATACCCGGCCTCACGTTTTCCGGGGAGATCTTCATGGCCCAGCTGGAGCACTTTTCCGCGCACTACCGCGCGATAGCCGTTGACCCGCGCGGCCAGGGCTGCTCGTCCAAGACCGCGGACGGCAACGACTACCTCACCCACGGCCGCGACCTGGCCGCCTTCATGGACGCGCTGGGGCTGGAAGGCGCAGTGCTCGTGGGCTGGAGCACCGGCAATTTGGACACCTGGAGCTATATCCGCCAGTACGGCGCCGGGCGGCTGCGCGCCGCGGTGTTCATCGACATGTCCCCGCTGCCGCTCTCGCCCGACCCGGCCTGGTGGACGGAGGGCACCATAGAGGAGCTCTCCGCCGTAGCCAGCGAGGTGATGACCACCCCGGAGGGCACGCGCGCCTTCTTCAGCGAGTATGCCACCGGCACCATGATCCAGCATGAGATGAGCGCCGATGAACTCTCGTACCTCCTGGACATGTCCGCCCGCACGCCGTACTGGATAGCAAAGGCGCTCTTCTGCGACGCCATATTCTCCAACTACCTCGAGACGGCCAAATTGGCCGGCGAGACCCTGCCCTGCATGATGTTCATCGCCGAGCACTGGCAGGACGTAGCCAAGCCCTTCGTGGAGAGGGAGCTGCCGGAGTACAGGACCTGTGTCATGGGCGGGCACCTGATGTTCTACGAGTATCCCGAGCGGTGGAACGGCGTGCTGGAGGACTTCCTCGGCGCGCTGTGAGGCCCCGCTCCAGCGAGGAGTTTGAGCATGGTTGAGAGGACGAAGAGGATGGAAATGCTGCTGGGCCCGGAGGCCATGCGCCGCCTGGGCTCGGCCCGCGTGGCGGTCGTGGGTCTCGGCGGGGTGGGTTCCTGGTGCGCGGAGGCCCTGGCCCGTTCGGGAGTGGGGGCGCTGGTGCTGATAGACTCCGACGAGGTGGCACCCAGCAACATAAACCGCCAGCTCGGCGCGCTGCACTCAACGGTGGGCCGGGCCAAGGCCGAGGTGCTGGCCGCGCGCTGCCGGGACATAGCGCCGGAGGCGGAGATAGTGCCCGTGCGGGCGCTCTACAGCGCCGGGACGCGCGGCGAGGTGTTCCCGGACGGCTGCGACTATATCGCCGACTGCATAGACCTGGTGAGCTGCAAGGTGGACCTGATCGTTACGGCGAAGGAGCGCGGTGAGGCCATAGTCTCCGCGCTCGGCACAGGAAACAAGCTGGACGCCCAGCAGCTGCGCATAACGGACCTGGCCCTGACCAGCGGCTGCCCCTTTGCGCGCGTGCTGCGGCGCGAGCTGAGGCGGCACGGCATAGAGCACCTGAACGTGGTCTTCTCTCCGGAGGAGGCGCACGAGTGCGCACAGGCGGAGGCGCCGCCGCCGGGGCGGCGCAGCGTGCCGGGCTCGGCCGTGTGGGTCCCGGCGGCGGCCGGGCTGCTGATGGCGCAGAAGATAGTTTTGGACATTGCGGGGGTTGAGATATGAGACTGGAGACGGAAAGGCTGCTGCTGCGCGACCTGGAGCCCTCCGACTACGGGGCGCTGCGGGATATGATGGATGCGGACACCATGTGGGCCTACGGGCACTGCTTCAGCGACAGGGACGTCGCCGACTGGCTGGAAAGGCAGCTTGAGCGCCGCCGTGTCTGGGGCTTTTCGCTCTGCGCCGTGGAGCTGAAGGACGGCGGGGAGGTCATAGGCCAGTGCGGCATCACGGTGCAGGACTGCCTGGGCAGGCACGTGCCCGAGATAGGTTACGTGTTCCGCCGCGACCGCTGGCACCACGGCTTCGCCACGGAGGCCGCCGCGGCCTGCAGGGATTACGCCTTTGCGGAGCTGGGCTTCGGCGAGGTGTATTCGATCATACGCGATATAAACCACGCCTCACGCCGCGTGGCCGAGAGGCTGGGCATGACGGCGCGCGGCGTGTTCGTAAAACACTACCGCGGCATTGACATGCCCCACATAGCGTACTGCGTGGAGAAAACCGGCTCCTGATGCGGGAGCCGGTATAAAACTTTTCGTATACGAGGATATTTTTACTTGACAACGCGGCGGGCGAAGCATATAATGTTCCCGTTAAATGAAAGAGCTATTGAGCTTGCTTTAGAGCAACGGCGTTCAACGATACCCAAAGGGCCGAAGTGCCCTCTTTCGGCATCGGGAGCGCCGGCTTTTGTTTTTTGTAGCGCTGATTTCATGAGAAGGAGGGCTGCGCGTGTACACTTATGAGGACATCCGAAAGCTTGTGGAGGAAATTCGCCTGATGAACCGCGCCAAGCTCATACTGATCAAGATGCGCGGCATGACTGAGGCAGAGGCGCACCGCTTTATCGTGCACAGCGCGATGGACCGCTGCGTCAAAAAGCGCCGGGTTGCCGAGGAGATCATTGACTACCACGAGAAATACGAGGAAAAGAGAGGAACAAACCAGTATGCGACAGGAAACGGTCATCGTACTTGACTTCGGAGGACAGTATAACCAGCTCATAGCGCGCCGGGTGCGCGAGTGCGGCGTCTACTGTGAGGTGAAGCCTTACACCACGCCCATAGAGGAGCTGCGCGGCATCGGGCCCATCGGCCTCATCCTCACCGGAGGCCCGGGCAGCGTATACGCGCCTGACGCGCCGAAGGCGGACCCCGCTATCTTCAGGCTCGGCGTACCTGTGCTCGGCATCTGCTACGGCTGCCAGCTCATGGCCCAGTACCTGGGCGGGAGCGTCATACCGGCCCAGGAGGACACGGCGAGGGAGTACGGCCGCACGGATACGTTCTTTGATACCGGCTGTTCCCTCTTCGCCGGCCTGCCGGCCGGGAGCGTGACCTGGATGAGCCACGGCGATTACATGGAGCGCGTGCCGGAGGGTTTCGCCCTCACCGCGCACACTGCCGCCTGCCCCAACGCGGCCATAGCCGACGAGGCGCGCGGCTTTTACGGCGTGCAGTTCCACCCCGAGGTCAACCACACCGAGCACGGCACGGACATGATCCGCAACTTCCTCTACAGCGCCTGCAGGGCCGCCGGCAGCTGGTCCATGGGCAACTACAAGGACGAGGCCATCGCCAATATCCGCGCCAAGGTTGGAAGCGGCAAGGTGCTGCTCGCCCTCTCCGGCGGCGTGGACTCCTCCGTGGCCGCTGCTCTGCTGAGCGAGGCCGTGGGCGACAAGCTCACCGCCGTGTTCGTGGATCACGGACTGCTGCGCAAGGGCGAGGCCGACGAGGTGGAGAACGTGTTCTCCCGCCGAGCGCTCAACTTCATCCGCGTGGACGCGCGCGACCGCTTCCTGGTGCGCCTGGCCGGCGTGACCGAGCCGGAGCGCAAGCGGCGCATCATAGGCGAGGAGTTCATCCGCGTCTTTGAGGCGGAGGCGAAGAAGATAGGGGCAGTGGACTTCCTGGCCCAGGGCACCATATATCCGGACGTCATTGAGTCCGGCGCGGGCGACGCGGCGGTCATCAAGAGCCATCACAACGTGGGCGGGCTGCCCGACTACGTGGATTTCCGCGAGATCATCGAGCCGCTGCGCATGCTGTTCAAGGACGAGGTGCGCCAGCTCGGCCGCGAGCTGGGTCTGCCCGAGAGCCTGGTCATGCGCCAGCCCTTCCCGGGGCCGGGGCTCGCCATCCGCGTCATCGGCGACGTCACGGAGGATAAGCTCTTCTCCCTGCGGGAGGCGGACGCCATCTTCCGCGAGGAGCTGGCCGCCTCCGGGCTGCCCAAGCTGCCCGACCAGTACTTCGCCGTGCTGACCGATACCCGCTCCGTCGGCGTCATGGGCGACGGGCGCACCTATGACTACACCCTGGCCCTGCGCGCCGTGGAGACCAGCGACTTCATGACCGCCGACTGGTTCCACCTGCCCTGGGAGCTGCTGGACCGTGTCTCGACACGTATCGTGAACGAGGTGCGCGGCATAAACCGCGTGGTCTACGACATCACCAGCAAGCCGCCTGCGACCATTGAGTGGGAGTGAGCAGGCTATGAAATGCCCGGTATGCGGCCTGGAGATGCAAAAGGGCGGCCTGATAGCCATGGGGCGCAGCCTGGTCTGGGTGCCTGAGGAGAAATTCGAAAAAGGGTGGCGCCCGGCATATGACACGGGAGTGAGCCTTGGCAAAACGAGCCATCTGCTGGGTGAGACCCGTGTGCCGGATGCGTACTACTGCGAGAGCTGCCGCAAGGTGACCGGCATCTTCGACGTAACAGACAGAGACTGACTGAAAGGGGGCGCGCAATGCGCGTGCTGCTTGCCCGCCACGGGCAGACGGACTGGAACGCGGCGGGGAAAATACAGGGCGTGAGCGACGTGCCGCTCAATGAGCGGGGCCGTGAACAGGCAGCCGTCCTCGCCGGCCGCGTGCTGGATGCCGGCGCAATCAGCGCCGTCTACACAAGCCCGCTCAAACGCGCCCGGGAGACCGCGGAGATCATCGGCCGCCGCCTGGGCCTCGAGCCCGTGCCCGTGGGCGCGCTCACCGAGCTGAACTTCGGCGACTGGGAGGGCTGCTCCTGGGAGGAGATAGGCGCGCGCTGGCCGGAACAGCTCGCGGCCTACGAAGCCGACCGGAATAACTATGCCCCGCCGAACGGGGAGAGCTATGCCGTGATGCTCGGGAGGGCCTGGCCGTTCGTGGACGGGCTGCGCAGGACGGCGGGCGGGGCGGCGCTGTGCGTCTGCCACAGCGCGGTTATGCGCGGCATACTCGCGCGCGAGGAGGGGCTCACTGTGACCGAGAGCTACAGGAAAATAAAACTGCCCAACGGCTCGGTGTTCGGGCTGCAGAGCCTGGTTTAGGAGTTTGGAAAGCTGCCGCCGCGGCCGCGCGGCGGGGAAAGAGGATAAAGATATGCCGAAATACATATTTGTCACCGGGGGCGTGGTCTCCGGGCTGGGTAAGGGGATAACAGCGGCCTCACTGGGCCGCCTGCTGAAAGCGCGCGGGCTCAAGGTGGCCGCGCAGAAGCTCGACCCTTATATTAACGTCGACCCGGGCACCATGAGCCCTTATCAGCACGGCGAGGTGTACGTCACCGAGGACGGCGCCGAGACCGACCTGGACCTGGGCCATTACGAGCGCTTCATCGACGAGGACTTGAACCGCTTCTCCAACCTCACCACGGGCCGGGTGTACTGGAACGTGCTCAACAAGGAGCGGCGGGGTGAATATCTGGGCAGCACCGTGCAGATAATCCCGCATATCACCAACGAGATCAAGGAGTTTATCTACTCCCTCGGGAACAAGACGGGGGCGGATGTGGTCATAACCGAGATAGGCGGAACCGTCGGCGACATAGAGAGCCAGCCCTTCCTGGAGGCCATACGCCAGGTGGCTCTGGAGGCCGGCCCGCAGAACGCGCTCTTTATCCACGTCACGCTGGTGCCCTACCTGCGCGCGAGCGGCGAGCACAAGAGCAAGCCCACGCAGCACTCCGTAAAGGAGCTGCAGGGGCTGGGCATCTCTCCCAACATAATCGTATTGCGCTGCGACGAGCCCATAGAGGAGCCGGGCGTCTTCAGCAAGATTGCGAACTTCTGCAACGTCAAGCCCGACTGCGTGATTGAAAACGTCACCCTGCCCTGCCTGTATGAGGCTCCGCTGATGCTGGCCAACCAGGGGCTTGACAGCGTGGTGTGCCGCGAGCTGGGGCTCAACACCAGGGAGCCCGAGCTGGGCGAGTGGAAGGACATGGTCGAGCGCATCAAGCGCCGCGGCGAGCCCATCCGCGTGGCCCTGGTGGGCAAGTACGTCCAGCTGCACGACGCCTACCTCTCCGTCACCGAGGCGCTCAACCACGCCAGCTACGAGCTGGGCCGCCGGGTGGAGATAAAGTGGGTGGACTCCGAGAGCGTCACCCCGGAGACGGTGAACGACATCTTCCGCTATGTGGACGGCATACTCGTCCCCGGCGGCTTCGGTGCCCGCGGCATCGAGGGCAAGATCCTGGCCGCCCGGTTCGCGCGCGAGAACGGCGTGCCATACCTGGGCCTGTGCCTGGGCATGCAGATCGCGGTCATCGAGTTCGCGCGCAGCGTGCTCGGCTGGGCGGACGCCAACTCGGGCGAGTTCGACGGGCAGAGCGCGCACAAGGTGATAGATTTCATGCCCGGCCAGAGCGACGAGATAGACAAGGGCGGTACGCTGCGCCTGGGCGCCTGGCCCTGCGTCATCAAGGCTGACACAAGGCTTGCACAGTGCTATAATAGGGAGCAGATCTCCGAGCGCCACCGCCACCGCTATGAGCTCAACAACGACTTCCGCGCCGAGCTGGGCGTCGCGGGGCTGACCGTCTCGGGCGCGTCGCCGGACGGGCGGCTGGCCGAGGCCGTGGAGATAACGGGGCACCCGTTCTATATAGGGGTGCAGTACCACCCCGAGTTCAAGAGCAGGCCGAACAGGCCGCATCCGCTTTTCCTCGGCTTCCTGCGCGCGGCGCAGGAGCACGGGGGAGACGAATAGAAAGGAGAGCACATGTGCGGAATAGTAGGGTTCACCGGCTGCACGCAGGCGGCACCCGTTTTGCTTGACGGCCTGCGCCGCCTGGAGTACCGCGGTTACGACAGCGCGGGCGTGGCGGTGTTTGACGGCGAACGCATAGAGATGGTCAAGGCCAGCGGTTCCGTGGAGCACCTGGCCGAACTCACGGACGGCGGCGCGAAGCTGCGCGGCACCTCCGGCATTGCCCACACCCGCTGGGCGACGCACGGCGCCCCGACGGACACCAACGCGCACCCGCACCTCTCGGAGAACGGCCGCTTCGCGGTCATACACAACGGCATAGTGGAGAACTTTGCCGCCCTGCGCGCCGAGCTCGAGGGCGAGGGCTATGTCTTCGCCAGCGAGACGGATACCGAGGTGGTGGCCCATCTGCTGGAGAAGTACTACGACGGCGACCTCAAGCGCACCGTCATGCGCACCGCCTCGCGCCTGGAGGGGAGCTATGTCCTCGGCGTGCTCTGTGCCGACGAGCCCGGCAGGCTCTTCTGCGTCAAGGAGGCCGGGCCGCTGATCCTGGGCCTGGGCGTGGGCGAGAATTACTTCGCCAGCGACGTCACCGCGCTGGTGAGCCGCACCAAGAACGTAATCTACATGGACGACGGCGAGTTCGCCGAGCTCACCCCCGAGCATATCACCGTCTTCGACCGCACGGGGCGCGAGATAACCAAGACCGTCTCCCACGTGGTGTGGGACATCGAGGCCGCCGAGAAGGGCGGCTACGACCACTTCATGATGAAGGAGATCATGGAGCAGCCCCGCGCCGTCAAGAGCACGGTAGAGCCGCGCATACGTGACGGGAAGATATGTTTTGAGGACTTTGACCTCAGCCGCGCCGAGCTGGAGAGCTATAACAAGATAGTCATCACCGCCTGCGGCAGCGCCTATCACGCCGGGATGGTGGGAAAGTACGTCATCGAGTCGCTCTGCCGCATACCGGTGGAGTGCGAGCTGGCCAGCGAGCTGAGGTACCGTGACCCCATCATAGACGGGCACACCCTGCTCATAGTCGTGAGCCAGTCCGGCGAGACGGCGGACACTATCGCCGCCATGCGCGAGTGCATGGGTCGCGGCGCGCACTGCCTGGCCATAGTCAACGTGGTGGGCAGTACCATAGCCCGCCTGGCGGACAGCGTTATATACACCCACGCCGGGCCGGAGATAGCTGTGGCCACCACCAAGGGCTACACCACACAGCTGGCGGCGCTTTACCTCTTCGCCGTCTGGGCGGCGGGCCTGCTGGGGAGAATAGACGAGGCCCGCTATGCCGGGCTCGTCAGCAGCATACGAGCCCTGCCCAGCCAGGTGCAGAGGGCCATTGACCTCAACGTACACGTGAAGTACCTGGCCGAACGCTGGCACGAGCTCAAGAGCCTCTTTTTCATAGGCCGCAACATAGACTACGCCGCCGCCATGGAGGGCTCGCTCAAGCTAAAGGAGATAAGCTACATCCACTCCGAGGCCTATGCCGCCGGCGAGCTCAAGCACGGCACCATCGCCCTGATAGATGAAAAGCGCCTCGTCGTCGCGCTCTGCTGCCAGGAGGCGCTGTTCGACAAGATGGTCAGCAACATACAGGAGGTCAAGGCCCGCGGCGCCAAGGTGCTGGGGCTGGCCCCGGAGGGCAACCGGCGCATCTTCGCCGAGGCGGACGACGTGCTCTACGTCCCGCGCGGGGAGCAGCTGTTTACCGCGCTGCCCGAGATGATACCGCTGCAGCTCTTCGCGTATTACATAGCGCGCGAGAACGGCTGCGACATAGACAAACCCCGTAACCTGGCAAAATCCGTTACAGTGGAGTGAAGAAAAAGTGAAAAAGGACAGATACGAAAGCCCGCTGTGCTCGCGCTACGCCTCCGAGCGGATGCAGTACATCTTTTCGCCGGACTACAAGTTCACCACCTGGCACAGGCTCTGGCTGGCCCTGGCGGAGAATGAACACGCGCTCGGCCTGAATGTGACGGCGGAGCAGGTGGAGGAGCTGCGCGCGAACCTGGATATAATCGACTACGAGGCCGCGGACAGGTATGAGCGCGAGCTCAGGCACGACGTCATGGCCCACATAAGGGCCTGGGGCGACCACTGCCCGTCCGCCCGCGGTATCATCCACCTGGGCGCTACGAGCTGCTATGTGGACGACAACGGCGACCTCATCGCCTACCGCGACGCAATGCGCCAGATACGCATGCTGCTCGTCAACGCCATCGCCGCCATTGCCGATTTTGCGGAGAAAAATGCCGATGTGCCCGTCCTCGCCTACACGCACTACCAGGCGGCGCAGCCGACGACGGTGGGCAAGAGGGCGTGCATGTGGGCGCAGGACCTCATGTTCGACCTCGAACGGCTGGACTTCGAGCTCGGGCGCATACCCTTCTACGGCTGCAAGGGCGCGACCGGCACCGGCGCCAGCTTCCTGGCCCTCTTCGGAGGCGACGCGGCCAAAGCCGAGGAGCTGGAGGCGCGCATCGCGCACGACATGGGCTTTGAGCTCGTGCTGCCCATCTGCGGCCAGACCTATACGCGCAAGCTGGACTACTTCCTCCTCGCCGTGCTCAGCGGCATCGCCCAGAGCGCGAGCAAGATGGCGACAGACCTGCGCCTGATGGCGCACGAGAAGGAATTTGACGAGCCCTTCACGGCCTCGCAGGTCGGCTCGAGCGCCATGGCCTACAAGCGCAACCCCATGCGCTGCGAGCGCATCTGCTCCCTGGCACGCTACGTCCTCGCCGACACGCTCAACCCGGCCATAACCGCCTCCGTGCAGTGGCTCGAGCGTACGCTGGACGACAGCGCCAACCGCCGCATCTCCATCCCCGAGGCCTTCCTGGCCACGGACGCCATCCTCAACCTGGTCATCAACGTCATGAGCGGCTGCACGGTGTACCCCGGCATGATGGAGCGGCACCTGCGCGAGGAGCTGCCCTTCCTGGCCACGGAGAACATACTCATGCGCGCCGTGGAGCTCGGCGGCGACCGCCAGGAGCTGCACGAGGTCATCCGCGAGTACAGCGTGGAGACGGCGAAGCGCATGAAGGAGACCGGCTGCGCCAACGACCTGGAGGAAAAGCTCCTCGCGGACGAGCGCTTCAAGCTCACGCGGGAGACGCTCTCGGAGCTGCTGGACATCCGCAAGTTCATAGGCATGGCGCCCAGGCAGGCGCGTGACTTCATAGAAAACAGCGTCCGGCCCATGCTCGCGGCCAACGCCGCCGAGCTGGGCGCCGACGGAAGGGGAGAGATCAAATGCTGACAGCCATAGCGGGCATAAACTGGGGCGATGAGGGCAAGGGACGCATGGTGGACCTGCTCAGCGCGGACTACAACGTCGTCTGCCGCTACCAGGGCGGAAACAACGCCGGGCACACCGTGGTGAACGAGCGCGGGAAGTTCATACTGAACCTCCTGCCGAGCGGCATACTGCGCGAGGGCGTCACCAACGTCATGGGCCCCGGCATGGTCATCGACATCGAGCACCTGAAAAACGAGCTCGCCCATATAGCCGGGCAGGGCGTGGTGCCCGGTAAGGACGGGCTGCTCATCTCAGACCGGGCCACTATATGCATGCCCTATCACCGTCTGATGGACGGCCTGGAGGAGGACCGGCTGGCCGACAAGAAGTTCGGCTCCACCCGCCGCGGAATCGCGCCCGTCTACGCGGACAAGTACATGAAAAAGGCCCTGCGCATGGGCGACCTGCTGCACACCCAGGGGCTGAAGGAGCGCCTGCGCGACATAGTAGAGTGGAAGAACATCACCCTGCACGGCTATGGCACGGAGATAGACGCCGATGAGATGTACGACTGGCTGATGGTCAACGGCGAGCCGCTGCTCGAGCGCATCACCGACACCACCGTCTGGCTGCACGACGCCATCGAAAATAAGGGCGCGGACGTGATGTTCGAGGCCCAGCTCGGCGCGCTGCGCGACATAGACTTCGGCATCTACCCCTACACCAGCTCTTCCACCACCCTCGCGGCCTACGCGCCCATCGGTGCGGGAGTGCCGGCGCACAGGCTGGACAAGGTCGTCGGCATCATGAAGGCGTATTCCAGCTGCGTGGGCGAGGGCCCCTTCACCTGCGAGTTCTTCGGCCCCGAAGCGGACAAGCTCCGCGAGCTGGGCGGCGAGTACGGCGCGGCCACCGGCCGCCCGCGGCGCGTCGGCGGCTTCGACGTCGTGGCCAGCCGCTACGGCGTGAGGGTGCAGGGCGCGACGGAGCTCGCCCTCACCAAGCTGGACGTGCTCTCCGGCTATGGGGATATACCCGTCTGCACCCACTACGAGGTGGACGGAGTGCGCACGGACAACTTCCCCAGCGGTGGGGCGCTGGAGCGGGCCAAGCCGGTGTACGAGTATCTGCCCGGCTTTGACGGCGACATATCCGGCTGCCGAACCTTCGCCGACCTGCCGAAGGCCGCCCAGGACTATGTCGAATACTGCGAGCAGGCGGTGGGCTGCAAGATAACCTACGTCTCCGTGGGCGCGGACAGGGAACAGATAATCGTACGCTGAGGCGGCGAATTGGGCGCAGGAGTGGCTTTGGCCTGCACCCCGAAAAAGCCGCAGTCCGCCGGGACTGCAAAACAAGGAGTTTCTGATGAGACTGTTTCTGGCAATTTTATTGTGTAAGCTTGCCCGCGCGGCGCTAAGGGTGATCGGCCGCGGGGGTACGGCGCTGCCGGGGACGCTCGCGCTGCGGGTGTGCCCGGACATCGTGTCACGGCTGTCCAAGAACATACGTACGGTCATGGTCACGGGCACCAACGGCAAGACCACTACCTGCCGCATGATCGAAAAGATGCTCACCGACGCCAGGATCGACTGCATGGCCAACCGCTCCGGTTCCAACCTGGAGCGCGGCATCGCGGCTGACCTCTGCTCCAACGCATCGTTTACGGGGCGGCCTAAGAAGCGCACTGCCGTTATAGAGTGCGACGAGGCGGCCTTCAAGCGCGTCTGCGGCGAGATGCAGCCCGCGGTTGTCGTGGTGACCAACATCTTCCGCGACCAGCTGGACCGCTACGGAGAGGTCACGCACACGCTGGAGAGCATACGCATCGGCCTGGAGCGCGCGCAGAACGCCATCGTCTGCCTGGATGCGGACGACTCGCTGGTGGCCTCGCTGGCGCCGGACGCGCCGGACCGCGTGCGCTTTTACGGCATCGACGCCCCGCTCGGCGAGGGGTCGGACATCTCCGACGCGCCCCGGTGCATAGTGTGCGGGGCGGAGTACGAGTACGACTTCCACACCTACGCCCACCTGGGCGGCTTCCGCTGCCCCAAGTGCGGCTATTCCCGCACGGAGCCGGATGTGGCTGTGGCGGGCGTGGACTCCCTGGGCGCTGACGGCTCCGTGGCCGAGATGCGCGTGGACGGCGAGTACTACACTGCCGCCGTCAGCCTGCCCGCGGCCTATAACCTCTACAACGCGGCCGCGGCCGTGGCAGCGGCGACTGCCCTCGGCGTGGGCGCCGAGGGCGCGATAAAGAGCCTTGCGCATATAGAGAGCGGGTTCGGGCGCATGGAGCGCTTTGAGCTGGGCAAGGCCAGGGTGACCATGGTGCTGGTCAAAAACCCGGCCGGCTGCGACCGGGCCATTGACTACCTCTCCGCCATGCCGGAGGGCACCACCGCCGTGTTCTGCCTCAATGACGGCCAGGCCGACGGTACGGACGTGAGCTGGATCTGGGACGCGGGCTTTGAGCGGCTTTTTGCCGGCGGGAAGGAGGGCCCGGCGGGGATAATCGTCTCCGGCACGCGCGCCGAAGACATGCGCCTGCGGCTGAAATATGCCGGCGCTGACGAGAACGCCGTGCGCATAGTGCGCGACGTCAGGGAGCTGGCGGACGCCATCGCCCGGTGCGAGGGCAGCGTCTGCGTCATGCCGACCTACACCGCCATGCTGCCGCTGCGCGCGGAGCTGGCTTCACGCGTGGGCAGAAAGGAGTTCTGGAAGTAATGGAGCTTCATATTTGCCATCTTTATCCCGACGTGCTCAACCTCTACGGCGACCGCGGCAATGTACTGTGCATGCAAAAGCGCCTGGAGTGGCGCGGTATTGACTGCACCGTCACCGAGCTGCCGATAGGGGAGAGGCGGCCGCTGGCCAAGTACGACCTCTTCTTTATCGGGGGCGGCCAGGACTTTGAGCAGAGCCTGCTGCTTGACGACCTCCGGAACGGCAAGGGGGACGACATAAAGGCCGCCGTGGCCGACGGCAAGGCTTTTTTGTGCGTCTGCGGCGGCTACCAGCTCATGGGGCACAGCTATGAGACCTACACCGGGGAGCGCTTTGCCTTCCTCGGCGCGCTCGACCTCGTCACCGTGGGCGCCAGGGAGCGCATGATCGGCAACTTCGCCTTCGAGACGGAGTTCGGTTCCGTGGTCGGATTCGAGAACCACAGCGGACGTACCAGGCCGGGCCCGGACGTGCAGCCGCTGGGCAGGGTCATACGCGGGTTCGGCAACAACGGCGAGGACGGCACCGAGGGCGCGAGGTACAAAAACGTGTTCTGCACCTACAGCCACGGCCCCGTCCTGCCCAAAAACCCCGCCCTCTGCGACGGCATACTGGCCGCCGCCCTGACGCGGAAATACGGCAGCGCGGAGCTGGCCCCGCTCGGGGACATGTCCGAGCGCGAGGCGCACGAGAGCGTGCTGAACAGCCTGACAGCGGGTATATAAACGCAGGACAGCCGGGGCACAGTGCCCCGGCTGTCTTTATGTCTCTGCAGCTCCCCGGCGCCGGAGGGCAGCTTGCGCGCTGATTTGATGTTATGGTATAATAAGGCCGTGTATAATGCTGCTATATGTCGGAAAGAAGGTGGAAGGCGTGAAAAGGTACCGGCTGATACTGAACCTGCTCACGGCGCTGCCGCTGGCAGCGGCGCTGGCCGCGCTCATTTTCCTGCCGGATGAGATACCGGTGCATTTCGGCATGGACAACCTTGCCGACCGCTGGGGCTCGAAGTACGAGGTGTTTATCTTCCCCGTGCTTGTGCTGCTGGCAAGACTGACGATGGCGGGGCTGACCAGGCTGGCCGTGAGCACAGATAAGGACAATGAGAGCGCGCGGCCGGTAATGGAGGTGGCCACGCTGTGCGTGCTGGCGATCTTCGACGCGATGTCGCTCTACTTCATTTGGGCGGGCTTCGTGGTGGAGGAGAGCCTCAATGAGATGCCCATCGGTATCTGGCAGCTGATTACGGCCGGCGTTGGCGCCATGTTCATACCCTCGGGCCTGGCGATGCAGAAGGCGCCGCGAAACGGCCTGTACGGCTTCCGCACCAAGTGGTCGCTCATGAACGATGAGGTATGGCGGCTCAGCCAGCGCTTTGCCGGCCGGGCGATGGCGGCGGCGGGCGCGGTCATTGTGCTGCTGGCCCTTCTCCTGCCCGGAGCCTGGAGCGCGCTGGCGGCGGCGTTTACTATAGCGGCCGTGCTCACAGCCGGATGCATCTATGCCAAACGGACCTATTTCAGGCTGCGCGGATTCGACGACTGAAAAAAATAAGGGCCTGCCCGGGAGCCAAGCTGGTTCCCGGGCAGGCCATTCCTGTTCAGTCCTCAGGTCCTGGTCTTGCCGACGAAGAATACGGCTATCAGGCCGGGGCCGGTGTGGGCGCCGATGATGGGGCCGATGTGGGTGTAGAAGATGTCCTTGAAGCCGCACTCTTTCTGCATGGCCTCGGCGAATTCGCGGGCCTTCTCGGGGGCGTCGGCCTCGGAGACGATAAGGGTCTGGTTCTCGGCGTCGATGACGAGGTCCTTGACGTCCTGCACCATCTTCCTGAAGCAGGACTTGTCGCCGCGCACCTTCTGCCAGACCTCCAGGTGGCCCTCGTAGTCGAGGTGCATGATGGGGACTATTTTCAGCGCGGTGCCGAAGGCGGCGCTGGTGCGGCTCACGCGGCCGCCGCGGTAGAGATAGGTGAGGTCGTTGGTGGTGAATATGCTGTTCACCTCGTGGTGTATGCTCTCGAGATCGCGGGCGTTGTCCTCAAGGGCCATGCCGCTGTCGCGGTTGGAAGCGGCGCGCAGGACCAGCAGGCCGAAGCCGGCGGAGGCATTGGCGCTGTCAACTACGCGGCAGGTCCAGCCGGGGAACTCCTCCATGAGCTGGCTGGCGGCGCTGCGGGCGTTGTCGCAGCTGCCGGAGATGGCGGCAGCGAGGGATATGTGCATGACGTCCCTGCCCTCCTCGGCGAGGGGACGCCAGAACTCCAAAAATTCGCCGGGATTGATCTGGCTGGTCTTGGCCACGCCGCCGGCGCGCATAAGGCGGTAAAACTCGCGGAAGCTCTCCTCGGTCATGCCGTCGGTCATGACCTCACCGTCCATGGTGAAGGGCATCTTGTAGGGGAGAACGCCGATCTCGCGGCACTTGTCCAGCGAAAGGTCGCAGCCGGAGTCAGCAGTTATCTGATAGGTGTATTCACTCATCGCGGTTAGCCTTTCTGTAATAAATTATTTCATGGGAAATTATAGCTCAGGAGCAGCTGTTTCGCAATAGTTAATTCGCACAAACACATGTGCCCGCCAGCGCGTATGTATGACGGCGGAGTGCGGTGAAGGGATAAAATAAAGGTGCCGCGCCGTAGGAGTGTTGTACGGCGCGGCGGGGGTTCAGATATGGGTAGGGATTAGAAATACATCATTACTTTGAGGACGGGCTCAGGGCGCTTGTCCGCCATGTGCATGGCCTCGGCAAACTGCTCGATGGGGTAGCGCTGGGTCACGAAGTGGCTCAGGTCCATTTTGCCCTCGTGTATGGCTTTGGCAATGAGCTCAAAGTCCTCGTTGGTGTACATGTTATAGGCCTTGAAGTCAAGCTCGTGCTGCTGATGTATACGGTAGGGGAAGGCTATGCCGTCCTCCATGAGCGCGTGCTGGGCGATCTGGCCGCCGCGGCGGGTGATCTCAAAGGCCTGCTGGATGGTGGGCGCGTCGCCGAAGGCGAGGAATACCAGGTCGGCGCCGACGCCGTCGGTGAGCTCCATGACGCGGTCATAGAGGTTCTCCCTGCGGCTGTTGCAGGTGAGCGTGGCGCCCATCTCGACGGCCTTCTGCAGGTTGAAGTCGGAGACATCAACCATGAGTATGCTCTTGGGGTTCCAGAGCCTGGCGCAGAGGAAGTCGCCGATGCCTATGGGGCCGCAGCCGATGACGACGATGTTGGTTTCCTCGTCAATCTTGCTGTTGCGCACGGCGTACATGCCGTTGGCGACGGGCTCGATGAGGGCGCCCTCCTCGTAGGTGAGGGAGTCCGGGAGCTTGACGACGGTCTGCTCGGGGGTGACGATATACTCGCCCAGGCCGCCGCTCCAGGGGCCGGCGCCGAGGACCTTCTTGTCCGGGCAGACGTTGTAGAGCCCGTGCTCGCAGTACCAGCAGTGGCCGCAGCCGTAGTGGGGCTCGACGGTGACGCGGTCGCCGACCTTGAACTTGGTGACGCCCTCGCCTACCGCCACCACGTCACCGGCCACCTCGTGGCCGGAGACTATGGGCGGGATGCGGAAGGGGTGCAGGCCGTGGATGGCGTGGACCTCGCTGCCGCAGATACCGCAGTTGCGTATTTTTATCTTTACGTCGTCGGCCTTCTCAATCTGAGGTTCCGGCATGTCGTCGCGGAACTCGGCGACGCCGACGGCGGGCATATAACCAGCTCTCATTGCAGCAAATCCTCCTTAATTAAGTGGCTCAGCCTGCGGCCCCTCCGCCGAGCAGGTTGGGCAGTATCATGGAAATAGGCTCGATGTAGGTAACCAGCAGCAGCGCCAGTATGGATGCCACAATCAGCGGCATGACGCCCTTGCAGATCTCCTTGAGCTTGATGCCTGCTATGCCGCAGCCGACGTACAGGTTGACGCCGACAGGCGGGGTGACGAGGCCAACGGCCAGGTTGAAGACCATGACGCAGCCCAGGTGGACCAGGTCGATGCCCAGAGCGTTGGCGACAGGCAGAAGGATGGGGACGATGATGTACATGGCGCTGTTGGCGTCGATGAAGCAGCCGGCGATGAGCAGGATGATGTTGACGATGAGCAGGAAGAGGAACTTGCTGTCGCCGACGAAGCTGATAAGCGCAGCGCTGGCGTCTGCGGCGATGCCGGTGAGAGTCAGGGCGTAGGAGAACAGGCTGGCGGTGCCGACAATGAGCATGACGACGGCGGTCTGGCTGACGCTGTCCACCAGCAGGGGCCAGAGGTCCTTGACCTTCAGCTTCCTGGTGCAGAAGCCGATGATGATGCCGTAGATGGAGGCGACGGCCGCGGCCTCGGTCGGGGTGAAGAAGCCGCCGTAGATGCCGCCGAGGATGATGACGGGCATCAGCAGGCCGGGGATGGCCTTGACGAAAGCCCTCCAGCGCTCACGTCCGCTGGCCTTGGGCAGGAGCTTGAGCTCGCGGCCGCGGTAGGTGAACATCATGGCGAAGATGAGGAAGCAGCCCATGATGATGCCGGGGACTATGCCGGAGGCAAACAGCTCGCCGACGCTCTCGCCGGTGACGGAGCCGTAGATGACGAAGGTGATGCTGGGCGGGATGATGATGCCGATGGCACCGGCGGTGGAGACCAGAGCGGCGGAGTCGTTCTTCTGATATCCAACGTTGGTCATTGCGGGGATAAGAATCATGCCCAGGGCGGCAACGGTGGCCGGGCCCGAGCCGGAGATGGCCGCGAAGAAGCAGGCCACGATGACGGTGACGAGTGCCATGCCGCTGCGGCGATGGCCGACCAGCGTGCGGGCAAAGTCAATCAGCTGCGAGGATATGCCGCTCTTGTCCATGACGTTGCCGCCGAGGATGAAGAAGGGGATGGCCAGCAGCACGAACTTGCTGGTCGCAGCGTAGAGGTTGGAAGCGATGGGGAGCAGGGGCAGTCCCTCATACATTATAACAGCCAGGCTGGAAATGCCGAGGGCGAAAGCTATGGGCATGTTCATGAACAGCAGAAGGAAGAACACACCGAACAGTATCAGAGCGGCCATCAGGCAGTCTCCTCCTTTCCACCGTGAATAGTCTTAATGAAGTTCTGGATAGCGAGCTGTACCTGGCGAATGAACAGGACGACACCGCCGATGGGCAGCCAGATGCCGTACAGCCAGACGGGCCAGCTCATGCCCATGCTGAGGACGTTGCTGTTTATCTGGTTCTGGACCATGAGATAGCCGAGGTAGACTATGACAACGCAGAAAGCCGCGTTGAGGATATCACAGATAAGAGCAATGACGCTCTGGGCGGTCTGGGGCAGGAGGTCGGTGATGACGCTCAGGCCCAGGTGAGCACCGCGCTTGCTCGCGGTGGCGGCGCCGAGTATGCTCAGGACCATCAGGCCGACGCAGGTGAGCTCCTCGACGAAGGGCATGGAAGCCAGAAGCACATAACGGGCAATGACGTTGATAAACGTCAGAATAAGCATGATAAACAAGATGATGGCGCATATGCCGTCCTCAAATGAATTGAGAAACTTTTTCATGCTCTCCCTCCTTTTCAATCTTTTCAGTCTCTTTTCAGGTGCGCAGTTGGATAAAGGATGCTGCCGGGGGCCGGAGCCCCCGGCAGGTTATCAGTGCTGGGTTATCAGTTGAGGGCTTACTGGACGCCGAAAGCGGTGCAGGCGGCCTCGCCGTAGATGCCCTTGTACTCCTCGATGAGGTCGGTGATGACGGCACGCCAGGTCTCGACGTCCTCATCGGTGAAGCGGTAGAACTGGACGCCGTTCTCCTCCTCGCACTGGGCGATGAGCTCTTCTTCCTCGGCGACGAGCTCAGCGTTGACCTCCTTGCAGGCCTGCTCGACGAGATCGAACACGAGCTGCTGGTCCTCTTCGCTCAGCTTGCTGGTGAAGTTGGCGGTGTTGGCCATCCAGGTGAAGGCCTCATAGGTGTGGCGGGAGACGGTCATGTAGGGCTGGATCTCCTGGACGTTGTTGGAGACGATGGTGGAGATGGAGTTGTCGTGGCCGTCGATGGTGCCCTGCTGCAGAGCGGTGAACACCTCGGACCAGCTCATGGCCTGGGGAGAAGCGCCGTAAGCGGTGTAGAAGTCCATGAAGAAGTCGCCGCCGGGGATACGGATCTTGAGGCCGGCGAGGTCCTCGGGCTGCTCGATGGGGTGCTTGCTGTTGGTGATGAGCTTGAAGCCGTTGTGGACGGCGCCGAGGTAGGTGACGCCCTTGGTGCTGAGCAGCTCGGTCATGTACTCGCCGCCGGCGCCGAAGAAGGCGTCCTCAGCAGCCTGATAGTCGGAGAACAGCCAGGGCATGGTGCAGACCATGGCCTCGGGGGAGATGCTGGAGATGATGGAGGTGGAGTGGATGTCGATATCCGTGCCGCCGCCGGTGAGCAGCTCGATGGCGCGGGTCATGTCGCCGCCGGCGAGCTGGTCGTTGTTGTAGATGTTGATGGTGATGCGGCCGTTGGTTTCCTCCTCAATGAGCTCCTTGAAGCGGCGGGCAGCGCGGGTGTCGTTGCCCTGCTCGGTGCCGTTGCAGGTGAGGGTCAGCTCGACGGTTTCGCCTTCAGCGTTGTCGCCGCCGTTGTCGCCGGTGTCGTTTCCGCTGTCGCCGCAGGCGGCGAGGGCAAACACCATGACGAGCGCGAGCACGAGTGCAAGAATCTTTTTCATTGTTTTACTCCTCTCATTCTGTGCTTTTTGGTTTTCTTATTTCTCAACACCGTCACAGCAGGCCCTTGGCCTGGGCGACGATGTTTTCGACGGTGATGCCGTTCATGGCCAGCAGCCTCTCGTACGGGGCGGACTGACCGAACTGGTCCTGGATGGCCACGCGGCGGACCACACCCTTGCCGGCTTCGGCCACGCACTCGCAGACCGCGCTGCCGAGTCCGTTGAACTTGTTGTGGTCCTCGATGGTGACTATCCTGCCGATGTCGTTGATGCAGGCGTTGACCGCATCGACGTCAAGGGGCTTTATGGTGTGCATGTCCAGCACGCGGGCCTCGATGCCCTCGCCGGCGAGCTGCTTGGCCGCGTCAATGGCCAGGCGCACGGTGTCGCCGACGGCGATGAGCGCCACGTCCTTGCCGTCGCGCAGCTGCACGGCCTTGCCTATCTCGAACTCCTGGTCCTCGTCGTATATGACGGGCACAGCGTCGCGGGTGAAGCGCAGGAACATGGGGCCGTAGGTATTGGCCGCCGCGCGCACCAGCTTGCGAGCCGCCACGTAGTCGGCGGGCTGGATGACGGTCATGTTGGGGATGGTACGCAGCACGCCCATGTCCTCAATGGCCTGGTGGCTGGCGCCGTCGTTGGCCGGGGTGAGGCCGCCGTGGGAGCAGGCGATCTTGACGTTAAGGTTGGGGTAGCAGATCTCCTGACGGATCTGCTCGCACATCCTCAGCGAGCCGAAGACGGCGTAAGTGACTACGAAGGGGACCTTGCCGGTGGTGGCGAGGCCGGCGGAGAAGGCGGCGCCGTTCTGCTCGGCGATGCCGACGTTCACGTACTGCTCCGGCAGGGCCTTGGAGAACTTGCCGGTCTTGCAGCTCTTGCCGATGTCCACGTCCACGACGTAGACGTCTTTGTTTTCGCGGCCTATCTCGACTATCTCGTCGCCGAAGCCGTCGCGCGTAGCTATCAGTTCACCTATCTTGGCCATCTCAGTCGAGCCCCCTTTCAAGCTGTGCCATGGCGTCCTCGTACTGCTCCTTGTTCGGGGCGGTACCGTGCCAGCCCACCTGGTTCTCCATGTAGTCCACGCCCTTGCCCTTGACGGTGTGGGCGTTTATGAACTTGGGCTTGCCGTTCTTCGCCTCGCGGATCTTGTCAAAGGCGTCCAGGATCTGGGCCATGTCGTGGCCGTCGATGTCGTAGACGTCGAAGCCGAAGTCGGCCGCCTTGGCGCTGATGTCCAGCAGGGGCATGACCTGGTCGCAGGTGCCGTCGAGCTGGAGGCCGTTGTTGTCAAGGATCATAACGTAGTTGTCAAGCTTGTACTTGTTGGCGGTCATCATGGCTTCCCAGACGATGCCCTCGTCCATCTCGCCGTCGCCCATCATGACAAACACGCGGTAGTCCTTGCCGTCGCGCTTGCCGGCGAGCGCCATGCCTGCGGCACAGCTGGAGCCCTGGCCGAGGGAGCCGGTGGAGATGTCAATGCCGGGGCACTTCTTCATGTCGGGGTGGCCCTGAAGGATGGAGCCCTCCTTGCGCAGCGTGTGCAGGTTCTCCTCGGGGAAATAGCCGAGCAGACCCAGCGCCGCATACTGGATGGGGCAGACATGGCCCTTGGAGAGCACGAAACGGTCACGGTCGGGCCACTTCGGGTTCTTGGGGTCGATGTTCATCTCGGAAAAGTACAGCGCCGCCACTATGTCGGCAGCAGAAAAGGAGCCGCCAGGGTGCCCGGACTGCGCTTCGTAAATCATCGTAAGCGCAGTTTTCCTGAGCTCCTTGGCCCGCTCCTTCAACATGGTTATCTTCTCGTCGGACACTTTAATCTCCTCCTTGACAGAAAACTCTTGGCTCCCCTCTCCAGATCTCAGAAGCCATATGCGGACATTGTTAAGAAAGTGCTAAACATCCAACGCTCAATGTTGGACGTTGTGTGATAATTTTAAACACCTAATCCGCAGCTTGTCAAGATGGTAAAGTGCTCGTTAAATTTTTTTGTGCAACGTTCACCAATTATAAGAATCTTTCCAGTAATAATAACTAAATTCAATTACCTCATTTACGTCCACTCCGGGCTTGTTTTCGAGCGAATCGAGGGTGAGACGGTGCGTTTTGATAAGATATTCACGATCATTCTCCTCGCAGACCTTCTCGATGACCCTGTAACGGGACTCGGCGCTCACGTCGGCGACGAAGTCGTGCAGCATGATTGCGAAGGGGTTGTGCGTAGCGGCGGCAACGGCCTTGTGGAACTCCATGTCCTTGTTGTGTATGCGCTCGACGCTGTAGTCGTCGCGCCGGAGCTCGTACACGTATTCGTCGTTGAGCCGCTCCAGCTCCGCGCGATCCTCGTCGGAAAGGCCCTGGCTGCGAATGAGCTGGGTTATGCCGACATCGACGACCTGGCGGAATTCAAAAATGTACTTATGAGAGGCGCCGCGGCGCAGAATGGTTTGATAGAGCAGAGGGCTGAGCATCTGGGGAGAGGAGCCGTCGCACACAAAGGTGCCCTCGGGACGGCGTATCTCCACGACGCCGTACGCAATAAGGGTCTTGATAGCCTCGCGCACCGTGTTGCGGCTCACCTGGAAGGTGTCTATCAGCTCCATTTCGGTGGGCAGCTTGTCCCCCGGCTTTAGCTCGCCGGAGATGATGGCGTCGGTTATACGGTTAATTACAGTTTGTACCAGCGATTCACTCTTGATAGGAGTTGTAAGATGCTTCTCATTCAAAGATTATTCCACCCTAAATACCGTTTGCTGGACGCAAATGAACGCACCGAACATCTAATTGACTATTTTTTAACAACATCCCATACGTACATCAGCACATCCATAATCAGGGCCAATTATAAACCATTATCCGCCGGCGGGCAAGGGCCAATTTGCTCCTGCTTGCGGCGAAGGGCTTCGGGGCGGATTTTTTTGCTCTGCTGCGGCTTACGGCGTTGAAAAACAGGGTGCCCGGTGCTATACTGTGGATATGGTAAATTCCGCTATTGAATACCACAGCATTAGGAGGAGGAAACATGACTACGAAAGAGCTGGAGCTCAGGGCCGCGCGCGGCCGACTGCTGGCGCTGGAGATGGTGTACCGCGCCGCCAGCGGGCACATCGGCGGCTCCCTTAGCGCCATGGATGCGCTGACGGAGCTGTATTTTGAGGAGCTGCGCGTTGACCCTGCAAACCCGCAGGACCCTGAGCGGGACCGCTTTGTCATGAGCAAGGGCCACTGCACCCCGGCGCTCTACGCCGTGCTGGCCCTGCGCGGATATTTCCCGCAGAAACAGCTGGAGCTGTTCCGCAGCATTGACGGGCATATGTCCGGCCATCCTGACATGGTGAACGTGCCGGGCGTGGACATGTCCACCGGTTCGCTCGGCCAGGGCCTGGCCTGCGCGGGCGGCATGGCGCTGGCCGGTAAGATTGACGGCAAGGGCTACCGCGTATACGCCCTGATGGGCGACGGCGAGATCGAGGAGGGCGAGATCTGGGAGGCCGCGATGGCAGCCGCCAAGTACAGGCTCGACAACCTCTGCGGCCTCGTGGACGTGAACGGCCTGCAGATAGACGGGGCCACCGCCGACGTCATGCCCAGCGAGCCGCTGGACGCCAAGTTCGCCGCCTTCGGCTGGCACGTAATAAAGGCCGACGGGCACGACTTCGACAGCCTGCGCGCCGCGCTCAAGCAGGCGCGGGAGACGCAGGGACAGCCCAGCGTGATCCTGATGAAGACCACCAAGGGCAAGGGAGTGTCCTACATGGAGAACAACGCCGGCTGGCACGGCAAGGCGCCTAACGCCGAGCAGTACGAGGCCGGGCGGGCCGAGCTGGAAGCGGCCCTGGCAGAACTGGAGGTGGAATGAGATGGAGAAAATAGCCACACGCGGGGCCTACGGCGAAGAGCTCGCCAGGCTTGCCGCCGATTACCCCGAGCTGGTGGTGCTGGACGCCGACCTCTCCAGCGCCACGATGACCAAGACCTTCGCCGCTCAGTATCCGGAGCGCTTTTTCGACATGGGCATCGCCGAGGCAGATATGATGGGCTTCGCCGCCGGCCTCGCCGCCTGCGGCAAGAAGCCGTTTGCCAACTCCTTCGCCATGTTCACAGCCGGGCGGGCCTGGGAGCAGGTGCGCAATTCCATCGCCTACCCGCACCTGAACGTCAAGTGCGTCGGCTCTCACGGCGGCCTGTCCGTGGGCGAGGACGGCGCCACCCACCAGTGCATAGAAGACCTCGCCCTCATGAGCGCCATCCCCGGCATGATGGTGGTCAACCCCTGCGACGGCCCCGAGATGCGCCTGGCCGTGCGCGCGCTGCTCGAGTACGACGGGCCCGCCTACCTGCGCCTGGGCCGCATGGCCGTGGAGAGCGTGACGGACGAGACTCCGGGCTATGAGTTCGCCCTCGGCAAAGCCGCCATGCTGCGCGACGGCAGCGACGTGACCATCGCCGCCACCGGGCTCATGGTGCAGCGGGCCGTGGCCGCGGCGGACATGCTGGCCGGGCAGGGCGTGAGCGCCCGCGTGCTCGATGTTCACACCATAAAGCCCCTGGACACGGAGGCCATCATCGCCGCAGCGCGCGATACCGGCTGCATAGTCACCAGCGAGGAGCACAGCGTTATCGGCGGGCTGGGCAGTGCCGTCGCCTCCGTCTGCGCGGAGAACTGCCCCGTGCCGGTGCTGCGCCACGGTGTCAACGACGAGTTCGGCCGCAGCGGCAAAGCGGAGCTGGTGCTCAGGGCCTACGGCCTCACCGCAGAGGTCATAGCCGAGAAGGCCATGAAAGCAGTAGCGCTGAAGAATAAGTAATTAGTCGTTAATTTATCCACAAACACAACAATACTCTCCGCTTTGATTTGTCTATATTGACGAAATTTCGGCGCAAATTTTGTCAGGAACGTGTATTGCAAAGGTCAGTTTTTGTGCGCTAAAATATATACAACAAAGCTGATACGAGCACAGGAGAGAAAGAGGTGCGAAATCGCGGTTTTGATCCGCTGTTTCGCACCATTTTTTATTGTCTGTTTGCAGACAATGTGCCGGGCGGATTACAGACGGAAAACTGAAGAAACTACAGGGAGAGGAGGCGAGGGCCATGGACGGAAGACTTGATTTCTTTGAGGACGAGCCGATAATTGCGGCGGTAAAGAGCGAGGAGCAGCTGAACAGGGCCATCGCCTCGGACTGCAACGTGATATTTTTCCTCTTCGGCAACATCTGCAACATCCCTTCGCTCGTACAGCGCGTCACCGATGCCGGGAAGCACGCGCTGGTGCATGTCGATCTGATCAACGGCCTGGCGGCCAAGGAGATCGCGGCCGACTTCATCAGGAGCTATACCGGCGCGGACGGGATAATCAGCACAAAGCCGCAGCTGCTGCGCCATGCGCGCGAGGTGGGCCTGATAACGGTGCTGAGGGTGTTTATCCTGGACAGCATGGCCCTGGACAACATCGACAAGCTCCGCACGGCCTGCAATCCGGACCTCATCGAGCTTGTGCCGGGCATTGTGCCCAAGGTGATCCGGCTGGTGAAGTCGCTCTACCGCACGCCGCTCATCGCCGGCGGGCTCATCCGCGACAAGGAGGACACCATGAGCGCGCTGAGCGCCGGGGCGCTGTGCATCTCGACCAGCTGCGAGGCTGCGTGGAAGGAAATGGGGGTGAGCTGAGCCGCCGGGGGGCGGAATCCAAGACTTAAGGAAAGGAAGTGGAAGCGTGAAGTATATAATGGCCCTGGACCAGGGGACGACCAGCTCAAGGTGCATACTGTTTGACCACAGTGGGCGCATATGCTCTGTGGCGCAGAAGGAGTTCACGCAGTATTATCCCCAGCCAGGCTGGGTGGAGCACGACGCGCAGGAGATCTGGGACACCACGCTGGAGGTCGCGCGCATAGCCATGCTCAAGATCAAGGCCAACGCCGCGCAGATAGCGGGCATAGGCATCACAAACCAGCGTGAAACTACCATAGTCTGGGACAAAAATACCGGCGAACCGGTCTATAACGCCATAGTCTGGCAGTGCAGGCGCACCAGTGAGATGGTGGACGCCCTGATTGAGAACGGCCACGGCGAGATGATCCGCGCCAAGACCGGCCTGGTGCCGGACGCCTATTTCTCTGGCACAAAGCTGCGCTGGATACTCGACTGCGTGCCCGGGGTGCGCGAGCGCGCGGAGGCGGGCGAGCTGCTCTTCGGCACGGTCGATACCTGGCTCATCTGGAAGCTCACGGGAGGTGCGGCGCACGTCACGGACTACACGAACGCCTCGCGCACGATGCTCTTTGACATCCACCGGCTGTGCTGGGACGAGGAGCTGCTGCAGCTGCTGAATATACCACGCTGCATGCTGCCGGAGGTGCGTCCCTCCAGCCAGGTCTACGGCTGGACGCAGTTTGAGCTGCTCGGCGGCGAGGTCCCCGTTGCGGGCGCGGCCGGAGACCAGCAGAGCGCGCTTTTCGGCCAGTGCTGCTTCGAACCCGGCGACGTCAAGAACACCTACGGCACGGGCTGCTTCCTGCTGATGAATACCGGTTCGGATCCGGTTATGAGCAAAAACGGGCTCATCACCACCATAGCCGCCACACTCCCCGGTCAGGTGCAGTACGCGCTGGAAGGCAGCGTGTTCACCGCCGGCGCGGCTATACAGTGGCTGCGGGATGAGCTGGGGGTTATATCCAGCGCAGCAGAGTCGCTGGAGTACGCCCGGAGTGTGCCGGATACGGCGGGCGTGTACGTTGTGCCTGCATTTACCGGCCTCGGCGCGCCGTATTGGAACCAGTACGCGCGCGGCATGATAACCGGCGTGACGCGCGGGTTTTCCCGGGCCCACCTGGTGCGGGCCACGCTTGAGAGCATCGCCTACCAGACCAGCGATATCTGCAAGGCGATGGAAAACGACGCCGGAGTTCCGCTCACCAGGCTGAAGGTGGACGGAGGCGCCTCTGCCAACGATTTCCTCATGCGGTTCCAGAGCGACATGCTCGGCAGCGAGGTCGTGAGGCCGAAGTGCATCGAGACCACAGCCATGGGCGCGGCATATCTGGCGGGACTGGCAGTTAAGTTCTGGGAGAGCCTGGACGACGTGCGCGCCAGCTGGGAGACCGAGACGGTTTTCAGACCTGAGATGGATGAAACCCACCGTGACGGCCTGCTGAAAGGATGGCAGAAAGCCGTAAAAACCGCCCTGATGTGGACGGAGGATTGAAGGAGTAAACAAGGAGGGGAAGTATGGAAAAGACGAAAAAAAGATGCAAAATCTGGTTGTGCATTGCTATAGCACTCATGCTGCTGAGCGGAATTGTGGTCAGCGTTGTGCAGACAGATGGCGGCAATGTTGAGATTACCGAACTGACGTTCGAGACTGATGCCGGTTATACAATGTCAGCGTACCTGCTTGTGCCCGATACCGCGACGGAGGAAAACCCGGCCCCAGCAGTGGTTACAAGCCACGGTTACCTGAATAATAAAGAAATGACCGATGCCAACTACGTGGAATTGGCCCGACGCGGTTTTGTAGTTCTGGCGATTGACCAGCCTAACCACGGCGACAGCGAAGTTACGGCTGATTTTAACACTATGGCTCCGGATGGAGTGTATCAGGGAGTTCTGGCAGTCAGCAGGCTTCCCTATGTTGACACTTCCCGCATAGGCATTACCGGTCACTCAATGGGCGGCTGGTCGTGCAACGCAGCTGTCAGAGCTGATAACGAGAACGAAACGCAGCTGATTTCTGCTGTTCTTATACATTGCAACGATCCTACATATACAGATGAAGACGGAAACTACGTAAATATTTACGGCAGCCGTGATGTAGGCGTTATAGCCGCAGTTTATGATGAGTTTTTCCACACCTCTACGGATGAAAACGGCAATGCGCTGGCCTCCCCCTACTTTATGGAGACCGCTAATGCCCAGTCGTTCCTCTACTTCGGCAATGACCCCACCGGGCTCGAGCCGCGTGAGGCCTATACATACTACACCGAAGAGATCGACGGCGAAGAGGCGGTCCATGTTATTTACCGTCCCGAGGTAATACATCCGTGGAGCCACTTCTCGGCCAGATCTGAGGCTTGTGTCGTTGAGTTTTTCGATACCGCCCTGGGAGCCCCCAATCCGATTGATCCCAGCAGCCAGACGTGGCAGTGGAAAGAGGCGTTTAACTTTGTCGGGCTAATAGGTTTTGCCATATTCATTGTCTGCTTTGGCATTCTGCTTCTCTTTACGCCGGCGTTTGCAAGCCTGCGCGCTAAGGAAATTGTTGTCCCGATGAAAGTGACGGACGGCAAGGGGAAGGCATGGTTCTGGATTACGATGGCTGCTTGTGCCATACTGGCCATGCCGATATACGTACCGATATTGGAAGGCAGCTTCTCCTATCAGGTGGATCAATTTGAATCTGTTGGTCTTGGCGTGTGGTCTACGTGCTGCGGACTCTTTGCCATCATCTGCATGATCCTTTACTACTTCTGCTATGGCAAGAAGAATGGATTCAACCTCAGGGAACGCGGTGTTACCATGCCGCTCAAACAGTTTGGCAAGTCCCTGCTGCTTGCGCTCATAGTTGTGGTTACCGCGTATGCCTGTGTGTTCTTCGTTGATTACTTCTTCACTTCTGACTTCCGCATCTGGACTCTGGGTATCAAGGCATTTGAAGTCCCGATACTGAAGTATCTGCCCTATGGCGTGCTCTTTATCGCCTACTATGTGGGTACGTCCGTATCTGTGAACAGCTTCAACTACAATACCATCGGCAAGCGCAGCTGGGTTAACACCCTGATAGTAGCGGTGTTCGCAGTTCTGCCCGCCGTAGTGCTGCTGCTCATACAGTACGTCACTTACTTCACCACAAACGACCTTGTCTGGATGGGAACCAGGACTGGTATTCCTGTTCTGTGGCTGTTCCCGCTACTGCTGGTTCTGCCTGCTACGGTGGTTATCGACAGGATGTATTACAGGGTCAGCAATAATCCGTACATCCCCGGATTCATTAATGCGGCCATCGTTACGCTGTTCGTAATAACCAACACTTGCACGGTTATGAGGTAATTTCTACGGAAAACAAACACAACCCTTGCAAAAAACCGAATACTATGGTAACTTTGTGATTGGTTGAGAGTTACGCCCGGCGGCGAAGAACCGCCGGGCGCTTTTATTTGAAGGGAGACACACTATGATTCTCGACTGCGAGCGTTACTCCGGGGCCTGTGAGTGCGGGCGGGAGCATCCGCTTGAGACCAGGATGGTGGTCGTCGAATACGGCTGCCTGAATAATTTCGACGAGTACATGGACGCCTGCGGCCTCACCGGCAGGCGCACGGTGCTTTACGACACGAATACGTACAACCTGCCCGGCGTGGTGCACGTGAGGGCGGACAAGGAGATAGTCCTCGAGGCCAAGGGCCTGCACTCGGAGAAGAGCATGATAGAGTCCGTCATGCCGCAGCTCGACAACCCGGACGTCATCGTCACGGTCGGCAGCGGCACGCTGATGGACTTCGCGCGCTATCCGGCGTACAAGCTCGGCATCCCCTTTGTGGCCATCCCCACGCTGGCCAGCTCGGACGGCTTCACCGCCAACATCTGCTCCGTTGTTATAGACGGACACAAGCGCTCCATACCGATGCACGCGCCCGCGCTGGTCGTGGCCGACCTGAACATAATCGCCGGCGCGCCCCGGTTCCTCACCGTCAGCGGCATTGCGGACATCCTGGCCAAGCACATCTCCATCGCCGACTGGAAGATAGCCCACCTGGTCTCCGGGGAGTATTACTGCGGGCGCACCGCCGCCGCGGCCCAGGAGGCCCTGGACCTCATGACCAAGTGCGCCGACGAGATGCTGCGCGGCGGCGAGCCGGACTACGAGGCCATGACCATGGCCCAGATGATCTCCGGCCTCTCCATGCAGATGCTGGGCTCGTCCCGCGCCGCCTCCGGCGCCGAGCACCTTGTCGCCCACCTGGTGGAGATGAAGCCGCCCAGGTTCGAGAACGCAAGCGGCATCCACGGCGAGTGCGTGGGCGTGGGCGCCGTGCTCTGCGCCGAGGAGTATCACCGCATGGCTGCCCTCACGCCGAAGGCAAAGCCCTTCCGCCCTCTGGACGAGGCCTGGGTGCGGGAGAAGTTCGGCCCCCTGGCCGGCGGCATCATGAAAGAGAACGAAAACGACGTGCTCGCAGCCTTTGACCCGCAGAGCATTGTGGACCACTGGGACGAGATACGCGAGATAATCTCCGCCATACCCCAGGCGCATGAGCTGGCCTGGACGCTGCACGCCCTGGGCGGCAAATACAGACTGAGCGATATCGGGATAGACGAGGACCTCCGCGGTGAGGTGCTCGATGTCTCCGCCGCTATAAGAAACCGTCTGACGCTCGCGCGTATGAAGAGAGTGTTGGACTTTGGAGGTAAGGATTGATTTGAAAATCTGCGTGTTCGGCGCGTCCAGCCGCGACCTGGCGCAAGTCTATTACGACGAGGCCTATGCCCTCGGCGCCATATTGGCCAAACGCGGCCACGTTATCGTCTTCGGCGGCGGCACCAGCGGCCTGATGGGCTCGGTCGCCCGCGGCGCCAAGAGTGAGGGCGGGTACATCATCGGCGTTGCGCCCAAATTCTTCGACGAACCGGGGATACTCCACAAGGAGTGCGACGAGATGATCTTCACCGAGACCATGGGCGAGCGCAAAAAGGCCATGGAGGACATGAGCGACGCTTTTGTCACCCTGCCCGGCGGCATCGGCACCTTTGAGGAGTTCTTCGAGGCGCTGACGCTCAAGCAGCTGGGCCGCCACGCCAAGGCCATGGCCGTGCTGAACACGAACGGGTATTACGACGCCATGGAGGCTATGATGGACGGCGCCGTGGCCGGGGGCTTCCTGACCCCGGACGGCAAGGCGCTGTACGCGACCTTTACCGACCCCGAGCAGCTGGCGGCTTACGTGGAGAGCTACAGGGCCGAGCCGGAGGAGATCTGGAAGGAGAAGCTCTTCGGGAAGTATCCGTCAAAGTGAACCTGCGGGAGCGGCCGGGGCCGCCCTGTACGCCGGCGCAACAGAGGCCGGGGAGCACATGCTCCCCGGCCTCCGGCTTGTTATTCGGCGCCTGCCCAGCGGTAAATGGCCGCGGCAAGGGGCCTTCATGTCATCCGTCTGCGTGCCCCGGACAGACGCCATGCTTCCGGAAGGGCATCGCCGTCTTTCCGTGCCGGATGTGGTCGGCCGGGACGCCATTATACTCGGTGCGTTTGCCGGACAGGCGTCAATCCGGAGACTTGATTATTCCCGTGGCCTTAGCGGGCCGTAGAAATAGCTCGCGGTAGCTCCGCCGTCTGTGAGAAAATCAGCGCCGGTTATGAACGCGCCCTTGGAGCCCATAAGAAGTTCGGCGACGTTCGCGACCTCGTCGGCGGTGCCAGGACGTCCCGCCGGGCATTTGGCGAACATGTTCTTATAAAAGCCGCCGCGAGGACCGTTAAACTCGTCCAGGGCGAGGGGAGTTACGATGATTCCGGGGCTTATGGAGTTTATGCGCGCACCGCGCTCTCCCCATTTCACGCTCTCGGCCATGACGCGCTTTACATTGCAGCGCTTTGCCATCTGGTAGGCGTGCAGGGTGTCGCGGATATTCCCAGGCTGAAGCATGTCGAGCTTCAGGAGCTCATCGGCGGGGGTCGTGGCAAGAAGCTCGTCCTCCTCCGGCGTGAGGGCGGGCATGCGCCAGCTGCTCTGGCTGGAGATGGTGACGCCGACGCCGCCAGGCGCTATGACCCTTCCAACCTCCTCGAGCATGACGCTCGTGCCGTAGAGATCGACGCGCAGTATCTGCTCTATGCTTGCTTGGCTCGGCGAGACGCCGGCGGCGTTCACAAGCATGGTGACAGGGCCAAACTCCTGCGCCATCGCTATTGCGGCGACTATGCTCTCCCGCTTGCCGAGATCCATCTGCGTCGCTGCGGCGTCGAAGCCCGCGTTGTTGAGCAGTTCCGCGACACGCTTGCCGCTCTCGAGGCGGCGGGTGGCTATAACGATCTTCATGCCCGCACCCATGCGCCGGGCGATGGCGAGGCCGATCTGGCCCGCGCCGGTGACCAGCATTACGTTTTTCATATCGCGTCTCCTTTCAAATCAGCCTTTTATCCATGCCTCGACCTTTGCGCGGCTTTGTGAGGCCTCCGCGCCGTGTATCGAAAGGCCGCGGCCCACATTTGCCGCCGGGCAGGCGGCCTTTAGGTCACTCTCGCTAGAGCCCATGCCGCTGCCCTCGTTCGTGCAAAACGGTAGGACGGTCTTGCCCGAGAGGTCGAAGTGCTCAAGGAATGTGAACACCGCCATTGGCATCGTACCCCACCAGTTGGGGTAACCTAGGTAGACAGTGCCGTATTCGTCGAGGCTGTCAGGGTACTCTTCGAGCTCAGGACGCTCCTTTGCCTTGAGCTCGCGCATGGCCTCCTTTGTACACTCGGTGTAGTTTTCCGGGTACTCCTTGACCGTGCGTATCTCAAAGAGGTCGCCGCCGGTTATGTCGGCAATCATCTCCGCGACGCGCTCGGTGTTGCCCTTTGTGATGTTCTTTATGCTGCCGTTCCAGTAGTTTTCGCCCCTGCGGGAGTAGTAGGCTATAAGCGTTTTGCCCATTGTGAATTCCTCCTCAGTTTTGACTATAATTATAGCCAAAGCCCGGAAACCATCAATTCCGGTTTCCGGGCTTTAGGATAAGTTGTTCTTATGCGAATCAGGCGGATAACAGACGGCGGAGCAGGGCAGCGAACTCCTCAACGTAGTACCCGCCGCGCTCTTTTGGCCAGAAGGCGCAGTAGTTGCGCGTGAGCGGGCTGCCGCAGCGGTATATCGGCACGCGGGCGGAGCCCGCGCCCGCAGGGGGCAGGGTCCCCGCGTTGTCGACAGGCAGGAAGCCCCGGTTTCCGGCGACAAGCAGCCGCCCATCCTCGAGGTTTTCCGCGAAGACGAAACTGCCGCCGAAGCCGAGCGTGTTCATATAGAACTCGCGCTCGCTCTCGCGTCTGGCCGGCGGACTTATCAAAATACAGGGCGTGGCGTGCAGGTCTTCGAGCGTTACGCGCTCGCGGGAACTGAGTGCATTGTTGACCGACAGCTCGGCGAGGCAGGGTGCGAGCACGAGCTCGAAGTTCACATAGGCGTCGGAAAACGCGCGGCGCTGGTCGCTGAGTATGACGTCCACGTCTCCGGTACGGAGCAGATCATAGAGCTCCTCGTGCGTCCCTGCGACGATGCTGAGCGTGACCTCGGGGTAGAGAGCGGAGAATTCGGCGACGGCATGGTGCAGCTCAAGACCGCCGTAGCTGCGCAGATAGCCTATGCGCAGCCGTTCATCTTCTGCGGCGACGCGGCGCGTCCCGCGCACGAGCATATCCGCCGCGGCGAGCACGTCTTTGCAGTGGGTGTAGAAGTATTCGCCGGCCACCGTGAGCGTGAAGCTCCGGTTTCCGCGCTCAAGCAGCTTTACGCCCAGCTCGTGTTCCAGGGAGCGAATCTGCTGTGACATCGCGCTCTGAGAGATATAACAGCGTTCAGCGGCCTCGGTGAAGCTGTTAGTCTCGACAACTGCGGCGAAATATTGCATCTGCCTGAGCAGCATTGCACGTCCCCCTTTCTGTGCGCCTACGATTATAGCATGTGTGTGCGCGTTCTTTCAAGGCGCTGGGCTTGCAAGAGGGGCAAGGATATTATATAATCTAGCCCATGAGAAAGAGATACGTTATTGCGACAATACTAGCTCTGGCCCTTGCGCTCAGCGCCTGTTCGGCGCGGCCTGAGGCCAGTCTGCCTGCGCCTGAATACACCAGGCCGGCAAATTCACCCGCTGCCACACCGGAGCCGCCGGAGGCCACGCCTGAGCCGACGCCGGCTGACGAGTATTTCACCATCTCCATGGTGGGGGACTGCACGCTCAGCTCCTCGCAGCGCGAGAATACGTTTGAAACCGTCGTCAACGGCGACATGGCCTATCCGTTTTCCGGCGTTGTGCAGTATTTTGAGGACGATTACCTCACCATCGCCAACCTTGAGTGTTCGCTCTCGCACGAGACTCTATCCGGCAGCGCGACGTTCCAGTTCTGCGGCGACGCGGGGAACGCGCAGATGCTTGTGGACGGCGGGGTGGACTTCGTCACCCTGGCCAACAACCACACGATGGACTTCGGCCAGACCGGCCTGGACAACACCATGGGCGTGCTGGACGAGTACGGCGTCGCCTACGCCGCGCCGGACGCGAGCTACGTCTACGTGAACGGGGACGGCATAAGCGTGGGCCTCTATGCCGCACCGTGGAACGCCACGGAATACCAGGTGCGCGCGGGTGTCTCCGCCCTGGCCGCGCGCAGCGACGTGGATATAGTCATCTGCCTCATGCACTGGGGCATTGAGGGCTCCTACAGGCCCGCGGGCACACAGACGGCGCTGGGCCAGGCTGCCATTGATGCGGGCGCCGACATAGTTTACGGCTCGCACCCGCACGTTTTGCAGCCGATAGTAGAGTACAACGGCGGCTACATAGTGTATTCGCTCGGCAACTTTGTCTTCGGCGGCAACACGGCCCCGCGCGACCGGGACACGGCCATAGCGCAGTTCACGGTCAAGCGCGCAGCGGACGGTACAGTGTCCGTAGAGGGCTGGGAGGCCATACCATGCAGCCTCTCGAGCACCCCCGTAAGCAACGACTTCCGCCCCGAGCCCTACAACGAGGGCAGCGAGGAATACGAGCGCACAATGAGCAAGCTCAAGGGCACCTTCACAGGGCCGGATCTGGTGGTGGACTACTCCGAGTACGAAAACGAGGACAAAACCGAAACCACGGCGCAGCCGGAGGAATCCGCCGCGCCGGAGGGCGGCACGGAAGGGGAGAGCACAGTTGAAACAGAATAGGACGTATCCCGCCGTGACGGTCAGCGCCAAGGCGGAGCGCTCCCTGCGCGCGGGTCACCCGTGGGTTTACGCCGAGGAGATACGCTCGGCAAGCGGCGAGCCGGCAGCGGGCGGAATAACCGACGTGTTCACGCAAAAGGGCGCCTGGCTCGGCGCGGGAATATACTCGCCAGCGAGCAAGATAGCCGTGCGCGTGCTCTCGGACAACGCCAATGAGACGTTCGGCGACGCCTTTTTTGAGCGGCGCGTGAAATACGCCCTCGAATACCGGCGTACGGTCATGGGCGCGGACTTCAGCGCCTGCCGCCTCATCTTCGGCGAGGCCGACGGGCTGCCGGGCGTGACGGTGGACAGATTTGAGGATGTCCTCGTTGCGCAGATACTCTCCTGCGGCATGGAGCAGCGCAAGGACGTCCTGTACCGGGCCCTTGTCTCGCAGCTTGAGGGGATGGGCGTTGCGATACGCGGCATATACGAGCGCAGCGAGTCGCCGCTGCGGGCCAAGGAGGGGCTGGAGCCGGCCTCCGGCTGGTATGAGGGCCTGCCGCACTCCAGTGGTACCAGCGTGGTGATAAGCGAAAACGGCGTGAAATATACGGTGGATTTTGCAAACGGCCAGAAAACCGGTTTCTTTCTCGACCAGAAGTATAACCGCCTCGCCGTGGCACGCCTGGCTCCGGGGATGCGCGTGCTTGACTGTTTCACGCACACGGGTTCCTTTGCGCTCAACGCGGCAAAGGCGGGCGCAGAGCACGTGACCGCCGTGGACGTGAGCGGGAGCGCGATAGAGCTCGCCTGCGCCAACGCCCGGCTCAACGGGCTGGAAGGGCGCATGGACTTCCTCGCCTGCGACGTATTTGACCTGCTGCCGAAGCTCATCGAGGAGCGGGCGCGCTACGACCTCATCATCCTAGACCCGCCCGCCTTCACAAAGTCGCGCCGCACGGTCAAGAGCGCAGAGCGCGGCTACAAGGAGATAAACTACCGCGCCATGCGCCTGCTGCCGCGCGGAGGGTATCTGGCCACGGCCTCCTGCTCGCACTTCATGGAGCCGGAGCTGTTCGAGCGCATGCTGCACTCCGCCGCCCACGACGCCAACGTGAAGCTGCGCGAGGTGGAGGTGCGCAAGCAGGCTCCCGACCATCCGGTGCTCTGGAGCGTACCGGAGACGGAGTATCTGAAGTTCTACATTTTTCAGATAGTTTGACGGACACAGCAAAGCATCCGCACGTTTAGTGACTTGTCAAACTAAGTGCAACAGGAGTTGAGCTCAAAGTCCCATAGTTCCTGAGCAGAATGTAAGTTCAAAACTTTGCGAGGCCTGGCGTTGATTAACGCCAGGTTTCGTTTTAGCGTGGCGGGAGCGACACGGGATAGGTTTCTGCCTTTCGGATAGAACTCCCTCAGCAGGCCGTTGAGATTCTCGTTTGTGCCTTTCTGCCAGGCACAATAGGGGTCGGCAAAATAGACCTCGCAGTGCAGCCGTTCCTCAATTCTGCGCCAGTTGGCAAACTAGGCTCCACGGTCGCAGGTGATCGTCTTGACCAGCTGGGGAGGGAAGGCAGACAGTACAGCGACAATGGCGTTCTCCATAGTCTCAGCTCGTCGGTCCGGCATCTTCACGGCAATGTAAAAGCGCGTCTTGCGTTCTGCCAGGGTAGCGAAGCAGGCCTTGCTCTTGCCCTGGCCGCTCACTACCGTATCCGCTTCCCAGTGCCCGGCTTCTTTCCGGCTGTACACGGACTTGTCCCGTTTGCGTATGGACTTGCCCTTGCTGTATTTCCCGCTCACCAGGTACTTCTCATAGATCCATCGGTAAATAGTCCTCCAGCTTGGCATCTTCAGCTCACACGGCGTGCAGGCTATCTGTTCAGG
>OLRU01000693.1_pt1 | contig 35708 bp, 49 predicted proteins | sample 1672961 | NCBI WGS metagenome assembly OLRU01 (sample SAMEA3136741, study PRJEB25190) | human gut metagenome | biome: human gut; feature: human-associated habitat; material: faeces | place: Austria | collected 2013
AGCTTTCGCCAGAAGGCGCAGCCTGGCGGCGGAAGCGAACGAAGCGGACTTTGCCAGATCCGCGCTAGCACGAAACGAAAGCCTGCTTTCGTTTCGAAAGGAGGGGCAAGGGAGCGCAGATGAGCTTTCGCCAGAAGGCGCAGCCTGGCGGCGGAAGCGAACGAAGCGGACTTTGCCCCGACGCCTTGGCTGGGATGGCAGGACTCGAACCTACAATATCAGAGTCAAAGTCTGGTGTGTTACCGTTACACTACATCCCACCGCGACTGTGAGTAGAGGCCGGCATAGCCGGCCTCCCTCGTTCTGGGGTGGGAGATGGGGCTCGAACCCACGACACCCGGAACCACAATCCGGTGCTCATACCAACTGAGCTACACCCACCATGTATGGAGCCTGCCAATGGCACGCCAGGAGGGACTCGAACCCCCGGCCTACTGCTTAGAAGGCAGTTGCTCTATCCTGCTGAGCTACTGGCGCGTATCCTCGCACACCACCAAAGCGACGGTGTCTGCGGTTACTTCGCAGCGGGGGCGCTATCCCAAACATACCGCCACGTCAGTGCGCGGTGCCGCCAAAAGCTTGATTAGTTTACCACTCATACGCGAGTTTGTCAATACCTGTGCGGCCCCAAAATATAATTTTTCCCGCAGCGCCCCCGGCTGGGGCACGCGCTCACTTCGCGCGCAGCCCCCTGCCCTGCTCCAGCCGCCTGAACAGGCGCGTGAGCACCACCACTGCCGCCACGGCCAGCACCACCTCGGCCACCAGCTGGGCATAGGCGAGGCCGTAGAGCGGGAACAGCATATTGAGGACTATGATGGCGGGAATCTCCAGCACTATCTTGCGCATGATAGCGAAGATGAGGCTGTTGCGGCCCAGGCCCACGGCCTGGAAGACGGCCACGGCCATGAAGTCCACACACATGAACGGCTGGGCCAGGCTGAGGCCAACCAGGAAGCGGCTGCCGTAGCCGACGACGGCCTCGTCGTGCATGAAGAGCCGCACAAAGAAGGCCGGGAAGGCCACGTAGAGCACGGTCACGACCGACATGATCGCCAGGCAGACGATGAGCGCTATGCGCACGCCGCCCCTCATGCGCTTTATGTTTCCGCTGGAGTAGTTGTAGCTCACCAGGGGCATGACGCCCTGGGAGAAGCCCATGGAGGCGTACATAGGCACCTGGGCCAGCTTCTGGCAGATACCCATGGCGGCGATGGCGTTGGCGCCGTAATTGCTGGTGAAGTTGTTGAGGATGGTCATGCCGGTGACGTTGAGCAGGTTCTGTATGGCCGCGGGGATGCCCACGCCGCAGACGCTGCGCACTATCCGGCCCTCGAAGCTGAGCTTCCCGGGGTTTATGCACACATAGGTGCGGCCGCGCTTCACGGCCAGGAGCACGAAGAAGTAGGCGCAGGCCACGCAGTTGGAGATGAAGGTCGCCAGCCCGGCGCCGGCCGCGCCCATGCCCAGGCCCCAGGGCATGATGAAGATGGGGTCCAGCACTATATTCAGCAGGCAGCCGGTCATGGTGCCGATGCTGGCGTGCATGGCGCTGCCCTCGGAGCGCACAAGATAGGCCATCACCACGTTGAGTATGGTCGGGGCAGCGCCCAGGCAGACCGTCCAGAACATGTACTGGTTGGTGGCCTCGAAGGTGTCCGCATCCGCGCCCAGCAGATAGAGCAGCGGCGTACGGAAGACGAAGCACAGCAGGCTGAACAGCAGCCCGCAGATGAGCGAGCAGTAAAATCCGAAGGCGCTGCTCTTGGCCACGGTGTCATAGTCCCTGCAGCCCAGCGAACGGCTCATGAGGCTGGAAGAGCCCACACCGAAGAGGTTGTTGACCGCATTGAAGGCCAGCATGACCGGTGCGGCCAGGGTCACGGCCGAGTTCTGCACGGAGTCGTTGAGCATGCTGACGAAGTAAGTATCCGCCAGGTTGTAGAGCACCGTCACCAGCGAGCTTATCACCGTGGGTATGGCCAGGGTCATCACCGCCCGGCCCAGCGGCGCCTCCTCAAAGAGGTATGTTTTCTTGTCCAGCTCCTGCAAGGGAAATCATCTCCGCCCAAAAGCCGGCCCCGCGTCAGGCGGAGCCGGCTGAGTTATCTTTTATGCAGATGATATCACGTTTGCCGCGGCCGGGCAAGGAAGGCCGCATTAAGTTAACATTCTGTTCATCATTCTTCCTTTCATCACCAGAGGAGGATGCCCGTCACGGCCACGGCGGCGCTGGCTGCGGCGGTGAGTATCCAGGGCAGGGCCCGTCTCAGGCGCCAGCGCCAGCCCGGTCGCCGGGTGCGGGCAGGCGCGGCTTCCTCCGTACCGGCCGCGGCGGCCAGGGCCTCGCGCAGGAGCTCGGCCTCGCTCAGGGCGCCGGAACCGGCCTTGACCACGAAGATGGCCTGCTCGAAGGGGCCGTCCTCAGGCGGGGGCACTATCACCACGCGCCGCGCCGTGCCCCTGACAGTCGCGCGGCGGTTCACGTACGGCGCCCTCACGCTCTCGCGTCCACGCGCACGGCGAGGACAGTCATGTCGTCCGTGCCGCCCTCCTGCTCCGCCGCGGCCCGCAGCACCCGCCGGGCCAGGGACTTCATGTCGGCCGGGTCCTCCTCCGCCGTGAGCATGGTGCGCAGCCAGGTGTCGTCGGGGCCGGATATGACGCCGTCGGAGGCGATCACGGCCACATTTCCCGGGTGAAGCACCATACGCACCGTGTCCGGCTTCACCCCCTCCCCCACCGAGAGGCCCGCGGCCAGGCTCTCACAGTCTATGCGCCGCACCGACTTGCCGCAGCGCACATAGCTGGGCGCGGCCCCATACTTGTAGAAGCTGGTCTCGCCGGAGAAGAGGTCGATGTACATCAGGTCAACCGTGGCGAAGCCCCACTCGTCGCCGCTGCGCAGCAGCATGACGGAGTTGAGCACCTTCATGGCCACCGCCGGGTCCACGCCGGAGCGCAGGAAGCGCTCGAGTATCTCCACCGCCTGCACGCTCTCGCCGGCGGCGTCCTCGCCCGTGCCCATGCCGTCCGAGAGTATCACGCACAGGGCCCCGGCGTCGGTCTTGAAGTACGTGCCCCGGTCGCCGGAGACGCTCTCGCCCTCCTTCTTCATGGCGGCGATGCCCACCGAGGCGCAGAGCGGCTCGGCCTCCAGCAGCGTTATCCGCCCGGCGGGGTTGTCCACCGGCGTGCACAGCCGCACACCCAGCACGGCCGAGAGCCTGTCCAGCCAGGCGGCGTCCTTCGTCAGCGCAGAGAGGCTGCCGGACTCGATGACGGCCCGGAGCCTGCCGCCCGCGTCGCGGAAGACGGCCGCGTCGGCCTCTATGTCCAGCGTGCGCAGGAAGCGCAGCAGGCGCCGCTCGGCCAGGGGGTCCGCGCCGTTGAGGCTGCCCAGCTCGGCGGAGACCTGCGCGAGTATCTCGGCGAAGTCCCGGTACTGCCCCCAGGCGGCCGCGCGCCCGGCGCGCAGGCGCTCGCGGTACTGGGCCCGGTAGGCCAGAGAGCGCAGCTCGCCGTTCACGGCGGCGACAAAGGCGTTCAGGTTGAGGCACTTTTCCGCAAACCAGTCGGGCAGGTCGCCGCTCTCCAGCCTGCCGCGGCCGGTCATGGCCTCGGTGGCGCTGTTCATGGCGTCGAGCGTCTCCATATAGCCGGAGACCCAGCACTCGCCCTTGCGGGAACACTTGACGCAGGCCGCGTTGGCCGCGCGGTCGAACACCCGGGCGATGTCGTTGTCGTTGGCCTCCTCGCAGCCCCTCCTGGCCACGTCGCAGACGTCCAGGTAGGCGCGGGCTATGCCCTCCACGCGGCGGGAGGCGTATTTCCTCAGCCCGCTCTCGCCCACGCCCGGCGACAGCGGCTGTATGAGGGCGCCCACGTGCGAGAGCACGCCGGAGGGGATGAGCATGAAGACCACGCTGGCGGCAAAGGCCTCGAAGAGCGGGGCGACGTCCACCTCCCCCGGGGACACGCTCAGCACGGCCAGGGCGTCCGCGGTCACGAAGGCGGCCAGGTAGCTCAGCCGCCCGAAGCGGGAGAAGACCCCCGCGCAGAGGGCCGAGAAGGCCCAGGCCATGGTGTAGAGCCCCACGGTGCCCGCCGCGGCGTCCATGGCCAGGCCGAAGGCGGTTCCCGCCGCCGCTCCGGCAAAGGCCCCGCCCTTGAGCGACGCCGTCATCACCAGCAGCAGCGCGAGCACGCGGCCCAGGCTCAGGGTGCGGAAGAGCTCGATGCGGGCCAGGCCCATCAGCGCGGCGGCGGCGAAGATGACCAGGGCGGCGTCGTGCCGCTTGTCCGACAGCTCCGTCACCGTGCCCCGGGCGCTGAGCGCCTCGCGGAAGAAACAGGCCCCTCCGGCGCACAGGGCGCTCTCCACGGCTATGTCCAGCACGGAGTCCAGCAGCTGCGCCCCCGAGGCCAGGCAGCCCAGCAGGCCGGTCAGGGCCATCACCAGGGCCGACATCAGCGGCGCCGTCAGCGCCGAGCGGGCCGCGCGCGAGTCCTGCAGGATGAAGAGCAGCGTGAACACCGCCACACAGGCGGCGGCATAGCGTATGCCCCAGTCCAGCGAACCCGTCACCAGGTAGCCCAATATGGCCCCCGCCAGGGCGCCCGCGCCGCCCAGCCCGGTGCCGGACGCCGCCACCATCGACACCCCGAAAGGCGCCGCCGGCAGGGCGAAGCGCCCCGCCGCCATCAGGAAACCGGCCAGGAAGCGGAACATCGCCGCCCCCAGCGCCCCCAGCCTGTCCGCGCGCGGCTGCTCCGCCAGCTGCTGCGCTCCCGCCCTGTTCTTGACCGACATATTGACCTGCCTCCGTAGTTAAGAGTTTACATAAATTATAGTTTCATAAGTTATGAAAACACTGTCACTCGGCGCTGTAGTTTATTATGTCTTTACGGGGAAAACCGCCCGGTTCAGGAAATGCCCTGCTTATCGCCCGCATGGCCCGGGGCATTGTTGAAAAGCCGTTGAGAAATGTGGAGATACGGCAATCTGCCCTGTCCGGCGCACACAGCCGTGCACGCAGCGGCGGGGCGGCTGGTAAAACCAGGAGAGATTTTGGAATATCGGAATATCCGCAGGGGTCCTTCCGGAGAAATACGGCGTGTTTTTTTCCTGTCCCGCCCAGTACTGGTAAATATCTGGGGAGATTTTGGAATATCGGAATATCCGCACGGACCTTTCCGGAGAAAAAAAGCAGCCCGGTGTGAGCCGGGCTGTCTGGGATGCGTTATTCAACAATGTCCTCGCCTATCTTGTAGATGTTGCCGGCGCCCACGGTGAGGATGACGTCGCCGGGCCTGGCGGTGGCGCGCAGGCTGTTCTCAATCTCCTCGAAGCTGTCAAAGAAGAGGCTGCCGGGTATCTGCCTGGCCAGGTCAGCGGAGGATATGCCGAAGGTGTTGGTCTCCCGGGCGGCGTATATCTCCGCCAGGTAGGTCACGTCGGGGCGGCACAGCTGCTCGATGAAGTCCTCGAACAGGGCCGCGGTGCGCGAGTAGGTGTGCGGCTGGAACACCAGGATGGTGCGCTTGTAGCCCAGGGGCTCCACGGCGTCCAGCAGGGCCTTGAGCTCGCCGGGGTGGTGGGCGTAGTCGTCATAGACGTCCGCGCCGTTATACTTGCCCTTGAACTCAAAGCGGCGTCCGGCCCCGTTGAAGCCCGCCAGACCGTACTTGACCGCGTTGGGCCTCACGCCCAGGCAGATGCAGGCCGCCGTGGCCGCCAGGGCGTTCTTGACGTTGTGTATGCCCGGCACGTGCAGCGTGACGCTGGTGAAGAAACGGCCGTGGCAGTAGATGTCGAACTCGCTGGCCGCGCCCACGCGGCGCAGGTTGCGCGCATAGACGTCCGCCCGGTCGGTGAGGCCGAAGGTGAAGAGCTCGCGGCCCAGGGGCTCGAGCGTCTCCATGGTGTTGCGGTCGTCCAGGTTGGCGACTATCCTGCCGTGCGGCGGCACCTTGGCGGCGAACTTGCGGAAGGAGTCCTCCACGTCGGCAAGGCCGCTGAAGTAGTCCAGGTGGTCGGCCTCGATGTCGAGGATGACGGCGATGGTGGGGTGGAAGGCCAGGAACGAGTCATGGTACTCGCAGCTCTCGAGGATGATGGTGTCCCCTCCGCCCACGCGGTGGCCGGCGTGCAGCAGCGGCAGCGTGCCGCCTATCATGACGGTGGGGTCCCGCTCGGCAGCCATGAGGATGTGGGTACACATGCTGGTGGTGGTGGTCTTGCCGTGGGTGCCGGCTATGCACAGGGCGTTCTCATAGTCGCACATGATGGCGCCCCAGGCCTCGGCCCGCTCAAAGACGGGGATGCCGCGCGCACGGGCCTCCACAATCTCGCTGTTGTCGTCGCGCACGGCCGCGGTGCGGACCACGAACTGGATGTCCGGCGCCACGTTCATGGCGCTGTGGCCTATCTTGACCTCGATGCCGAGGGAGCGCAGGTGCTGGGTCTTCTCGCTCTCGGCCATGTCCGAGCCGTCTATGACCAGGCCCATGCCCGCCAGTACCTCCGCCAGCGGGGCCATGCTCACGCCGCCCACGCCTATCAGGTGCCCGCGCATACCGGGCTTGAGATAATCCTGAAAATCTGACATAATATCTCCTGTCCAATGGAACGAATAGATGCCTTGAAAATAAGCACGTCAAAGATTATAATACATTATGCGTCTTAAAACAAGGCTTAAAACGAGGTGAGGCACGATTCAGCCGCCGAAATATGTACTCCATATCCTCACAGCGCTTGAAAACGCCGGCTATGAGGCCCGTATGGCGGGCGGCTGCGTGCGCGATACCGTCATGGGCCGCCGCCCCAGCGACTGGGACGTGGCCACCAGCGCCCCGCCGGAGGCCGTCAGGGCCCTCTTTGCCCGCACGGTGCCCACAGGGCTGCGCCACGGCACCGTCACTGTATTGTATGGCGGCCGGGCCTGTGAGGTCACAACCTACCGTCTGGAGGGCGCCTACAGCGACCACCGGCGCCCGGACGGCGTGCGCTTCACCTCCAGCCTGGAGGAGGACCTGTCCCGGCGGGACTTCACCGTCAACGCCATGGCCATGGACGCCGCGGGGCACATCACCGACCCCTTCGGCGGGCGGGAGGACATAGCCCGCGGTATAATACGCTGCGTGGGCGAGCCCGAGCGGCGCTTCTCGGAGGACGCGCTGAGGATGCTGCGCGCGGTGCGCTTTGCCGCCCGGCTGGGCTTTGAGATAGACGGGCCCACCCGGGAGGCCATATACGCCTGCGCCCCCCTGGCGGCGTCCCTGTCCGCAGAGCGGGTGGCGTCCGAGCTGCGCGGCGTCCTGGCCTCGCCGCGGCCGGACATGGTCTGGCAGCTGGCTGACAGCGGCCTGCTGGCCGCCTACGTCTCCCCCGGCGGCGGTGCACGCGCCCCGCTGGCCTCCCTGCCGGTCTACGCCCGCCTGGCCCACTGGTGCGCCCAGCTGGAGGCCAACGGCATGATAGCCTCCGCCCAGGACTTCCTGCGCGCGCTGAAGCTGGACGGGCGCACCGTAAGGACCGCCTCGGCCGCCGCGGGCATCCTCCGCTCCGGCAGCCGGGACTACAAGCGCCTGCTGCGTGACTGCGGGCGTGAGGCGGTGCTGAGCGCCTATCCGCACAGCCGTGTTCTCAGGCAGGTGCTGCGCTCGGGCGAGTGCTGGTCGCTGGACAGGCTGGACATAGGCGGGGACGACCTCGCCGCCCTCGGCTATTCAGGCCGCGATACGGGCCGCGCCCTCAGGGCGCTGCTCGAACACGTGATAGACCATCCGCAGGACAACCGGCGGGATATACTATGCAAACTGGCTCAGGAGAGGAAGATACAGCTATGACCGAGATGGAGAAGATGCGCGAGCAGTGCCTTGAGTGCACCCGCTGTCACCTGTGCGAGACCCGCACCAACGTGGTGTTCGGCGTGGGCCCCGAGGACGCCAAGATTATGTTCATAGGCGAGGGCCCCGGCGAGAACGAGGACCTGCAGGGCGAGCCCTTTGTCGGCCGCGCCGGCAAGCTGCTGGACGACATGCTGGAGCTCATAGACCTCGACCGCAGCAAGGTCTATATCGCCAATATGGTCAAGTGCCGCCCGCCCAAGAACCGTGACCCCCTGCCCGAGGAGCAGAACGCCTGCGCGCCCTGGCTCAGCCGCCAGATAGAGCTTATCAACCCGCGCGTCATCGTCTGCCTGGGGCGCATATCTGCCATGCGCTTCATCCGCCCCGACTTCAAGATCACCAAGGAGCACGGGCAGTGGTTCGAGAAGGACGGCCGCCAGGTGATGGCCATCTACCATCCCGCCGCCCTGCTGCGCGACCCGCGCAAGCGCCCGGAGACCTTCGACGACCTCAAGAAGATTCAGCAGGCCGCTGCCGGCGTGTGAGCCGTGCCGTATTTCTCCGGAAAGGCCCGTGCGGATATTCCGATATTCCAAAATCTCCCCAGATATTTACCAGTACTGGGTAAAGATAGGTAAAACCGCACCGTGTTTCTCCGGAAAGACCCGTGCGGATATTCCGATATTCCAAAATCTCTCCTGGTTTTACCAGCTGCCTGAGGGACGGCGGGCCCCTGCCGCCCCTCCCTGCGCCGGGCCAAGCTCCGGCGCCTTGTTATCTACCAAACCTGAAAGGACAACCACATGGTACAGTTTCACCGGGTCACCATCGGGGACAAGCCCTTTGTTGACCGCTTTGTCCTCGCCGAGGACTCACGCAGCGCCGACTTCAATTTCGGCAACATCTATCTCTGGGATACGGCCTACCGCCAGTTCCTCACCAGTGTGGAGGGGCGGCTGCTGACCAAGCTCAAGTATGAGGACCTGCCCTTCTTCGCCTTCCCCATCGGCACGGGTGACGTGCGCCCGGCGGTGGAGGCCATGGAGGAGTACGCGGCCCACCGGGGCTACCGCATGCGCCTGCGCGGCGTAACGGACGAACACCTGGAGCTCCTGGAGGGCGCCTGGCCGGGGCGCTTCACCTTCGAGGAGGACCGCGACTGCTTCGACTACATCTACCTGGCGGAGAAGCTGGCCACCTTCGCCGGGAAGAAGCTGCACGGCAAGCGCAACTTCTGCAACCGCTTTGAAAAGGAGCACAGCTGGGAGTTCCGGCGGCTCACGCGGGAGCTCTTCCCCACCTGCATGGAGATGCTCGGCTTCTGGCAGCGCGAGTTCGACGTGCCGCCCGACGGCCTGGAGGAGGAGCACGGGGCCATCATCCGCGCCTTCATGCGCTGGGAGGCGCTCGGCCTGGAGGGCGGCGTGCTGTTTGCCGACGGCCAGTGCGTGGGCTTCACCGTGGGCGAGAAGATAAGCTCCGACACATTTGACGTCCACTTTGAGAAGGCGTACGCCTCCATCCCCGGCGCCTATCCCATGGTCTGCCGCGAGTTCGCCCGCCAGATCATGTCCGACCACCCGGAGATAGTCTACCTCAACCGCGAGGACGACATGGGACACGAGAACCTGCGCTCCGCCAAGCTGGAGTACCGCCCCGAGTTCATGCTGCGCAAGTATACGGCGAGGTTGAAGGACCATGAGTGAGTACATCATCCGCCCGGCCTGCGAGGCCGATTTCCCCGCCCTGGCCCGCCTCTGGGAGGAGGTCTTCGGCGACGGCCCCGCCTTCACGGACGAGTTCTTCCGCGTCATGTGGACGCCCGGCTGCTGCCGCCTGGCCGAGCTGGACGGCGCCCTCGCCGCCATGGGCTTCTGCCTCACCGGCCCCACGGCGCGCGGCCTGCGCTGCGGGTACATCTACTCCATGGCCACCTGCCCCCGGCACCGCGGCCACGGCCTGGCCGCGCAGATAGGCCGCTCCCTGGTCAGTGACGCCTTCGCCGCCGGGCTGGACATAGTGGCCACCCTCCCCGCCGAGGAGAGCCTCAACGCCTGGTACGAGTCGCGCCTGGGCATGTCCCCCGCCTTCAGGAAGGGCGGCGAGGGCGTTGTTTTCCCGGGAAACTGGCTGGCCTTCAGCGCCTTCTGCGGCGAGCACAACCCGGGCACCCCGGACACGCTGCTGGCCGCCGCCCGCCCCGGCGCGGACCTGTCCGCCGTAACCGGCCTGGGCTGGGAGTGCACCTTTGACTGACATGAGCCCCGCTTCAGATTGAGGCGGGGCTTTTAGTATCCCCGCTCACGCAGCGAGGAAGAGACGCCTCTGCGGTTCTTCTTAAAAATTGATCGTTCCCCTCCCCTGTGCGTTATATATGCAAGGAGGCGATGAGATGGAGAACACGCCTGTCCGGCCGGACGGTGAAATTGAACGCATAGTGGACGAATACGCCTCCGCGCTTTTTCGGATGTGCCTTGTCATGCTGCGCAGCGTGCCCGACGCCGAGGACGCCGTGCAGGACGCCCTGCTGGCCTATCTCTGCCGCGCCCCGCAGTTCGACAGCCCGGGCAGCGAGAGGGCGTGGCTCTTCACCGTGGCGGCCAACCGCTGCCGGGACTCGCTGCGGGAGGCGAAGCGGCACCCGCGCGTCTCCATGGACGAGCTTAGCGGACTGGGCGCGGAGCGCGAGGATTTGGGCGTGCTGGAGGCGCTGATGGCCCTGCCGGAGAAGTTCCGCCTGGTGCTCACGCTGCACTATGTGGAGGGCTACAGTACGGCCGAGATCGCCGCCATGATAGGCCGCACGCCCTCGGCCGTCAAGATGCGGCTCAAGAAGGGCCGCGCACTGCTGGAAAACGAGCTTGGAAAGGAGCGGGAATAATGGACAGCATGGAGAGGCTGAAAAAGGCCGTTGAGAACATAGAGCTGGACGCGGACGCCAGGGCGCGCATATCCGCTCGGCTCGCCGGAGCGAAGGAACCCGCGCGGCCCCGCCGCCGTATACGCGCCGGAGTGCTGGTAGCCGCCGCAGCGGCAGCCGCGCTGCTGGTGACCGGCGCGGGCGCGGCGTATATACGGGAATACCGCAACCCGGAGATTGTGGACAGCTGGGAGGCCATCCCCGCGCCGGCTTATACCGAGACCGGCGGAGCGGATGCCCCCGGCGCAGGCGGCGTGCAGAGCGCCGGTGAGGGCTACACACCCGCTACACTCGAGGAGATGACGGAAAGCAGCACTCGCAAGGCGCGCAGCTGGAACTCCGGCGAGGCCCTTGGCGGCTCCACGGGGCGGCGTATCGAGCCCTGGACCGGCTGCGAGGTGCTGGTGGGCAGCGGGGATGTGCTCGTGCGCGATGTCTACAACGACTATGGGTACAAGCGCGAGTACTGCTCCGCAGACCCGGCCTCGCTCGCCGAACAGCTCAGCGGCGACTTCACGATGGATTTTGCGAAGCTTGAAGAGCTGTTTGACGCCGTGCCCTACGCCAACCTCTACTATTCCGAGAACGACAGGAGCGGCGAGCTCAACGGCACCGTGTTCACGGCGCTGTACGCCGTGGGCGACGGCGGAGGCTGGCTGAATACAGGCTGTGACACGCTGTACTGGAATGAATACGGCTTAACGGACTACGTGCTCGGGGACACCTATGACGAGATTTACTACTATACCAACCCCAGCGGCGTGGAATTTCTGATTACGGCCAGAGGTGACAGGGTGTGGGCAGAATGCACACGCGCGCACGAGAGCATCGGTTTCTACGGCGCGTACATCACCACCGCCGATATGGAAGCAGCCGTGGACTGCATCGCGTTTGCACAATAAGAAAGAGCCCCCGCTGGGGGGCTCTTTTTTTTATTCCGTTTTCACCGTCTCGACGGCCTTTTTGCGCTTGTGCAGGGCCAGGGCCGTGGTGAGCGGGCGTTTCTCGCTCCTGGTCTCGAAGAAGGCTATCACCGAGAACACCACCGCGCCGACGAAGTTGACAAAGAGGTCTGCCATCGTGTCGTAGATGCCGATGTCGAGATAGCCGCCCAGGCCGAGCGCATAGGTGCTGCCGTCGGACAGCTGCAGCACCACGTCCTCTATGCCGCTGATGACTACGGGCGTGTTGCTCAGTGTGGGGTCGAGGTCAACGGTGGAGATCTGGCTGAGCACGGTGTCCTTCTGCATGTCGAGCAGCAGCAGGCGGTCAGCGCCGAACTCGAAGAACTCCCACAGCACACCCATGGTCATGGAGAAGCAGAACGCCACCAGCGCCAGGTAGCCCGGCGACAGCTGGACCTTTATCTTCTCGCTGCGGTTGAGCAGATCCACCAGGGAAAATCCCACCGCCGCCAGCAGGAATCCCGCCGTGGTGTGCAGCATGGTGTCCCAGAAGGTCACCTTGAGGAAGAAGCTCTCCAGCTCGCCGAGGATCTCCGCCAGAAACACGAACACGAATATGATAATTTCCAGTATGCTCGGTATCTCGATGTTCATCCTGTTCTCCACGAACTGCGGCAGGACGTACAGCACCAGCACATACACGCATATAATCGCGTTGTCGTACTGCCCTATCCAGATACTGCGGATAAGGATCAGGATTACTATGGTGCGCAGTATTACATATGTCCAGAAGGCGCCCGGCTCTTCCTTCCTCTTGCGGGCCCAGCTCTCCCTGGACGCTGCCTTGCGCTGCTGACGCTTCAGCTTTCTGCTCTCTCTGCTCATGTTACCCCCTGTGATCTGCCGCTCATTGCGGCCTGGTATTATTCTCAGTTTCTCTCATGTCCATCCTGTGCCTGCGCCGCAGCATAGCCCACGCGAGTATTATGCTCACAATGTCCACGCCCACGCATATGAGCACAGGCGCCGACAGCGGGTCCAGGTCGTTCCCCAGTACAGTGTACAGCACCATGGCCGGAAGTATGCCGATAAAGCTGCTGCACAGGTACTCGCCGTATTTCATGCGCAGCGAGCCGAAAAACAGCCCCAGCAGGTCGTTGGAGAGGTTGGTCACCCTCAGCACCAGCGAGACCAGGAAGAGGTGCCGCCGGTTATCCTCGTACACCCGGCGCAGCCGTGGATGCCTGCCCAGGAGCGAATCCACCAGCACGCCGTCGGAGCTGCGCCCCGTGAAATACGGCACGGAGATGCATATAACGCTGCCCGCCGCGTTTATCAGGATCGCCAGCGGCAGCTCAAACACGAGCCCGACCGCGGCGGCTACGAGCGCGTAAGGTATGACCACCGTCTGGCTCTTGACGGCGTAGGCCGCCAGCGCCGCCAGTGCCGCCAGCCATTTGTTCTCCGGCGACCAGCTGAGCAGCTCGTCAACGCCTATGGAGCCGTGCAGCAGCAGGAATACCGCAGCCGCCGCGGCGATGAGCGCCATAATTATAAGCGGAACAATCTTCTTCAGCTTCACGCCAATCCCCGCATAAAATGAAAGTGTAGCACTATATTATCAGATTTTCATCAACAACTCAACCGGCAATCGCGCCTGTATGTCAAAACAAAAGAGGGCCTGTGCTGTGCACAAGCCCCCCGACGTGTCAAAAAGCCTCGCAGAGTTTCGCGCCCGTGGGCGCGAAAACAGTAAAATCGTTTTCGGTGGCGGCATGTACGTCGCCGAAAATACATCTCGCGGAGCGAGCGTCGAATTGTCCGTCATTGACGGACAACCGAGGCGCAGAGCACAGCGCCGGTGTCCATCGTCCGAAGGACGGGGCACCCTCTTGCGGAAAAAGGCCGTCGAGACCTTTTTCTGCATAAAAAAGAGGGCCTGCGCTGTGCACAAGCCCCCCTTTGGTCAGTTATCAGCCGTTTTGCGGCACTGCGGTTATCTCCAGCGAGCAGAGCCCGTAGCTCTGGTACAGGGTGAGGCGGATGCCGTCCATATCCCAGCACAGCCAGGTGCTGCCGGACTCGGAGGTACCGTCGCTCTCGCCGGTCGGCTCCCCGTAGAGCCCGGTGAGCTGCTCGAGATACACCTCGCCGTCCGGGTCGCTGAGATATATGGACACGGCGGTCACCTTGCCGTCCGCGCCGTACGAGGTGCCCGGCTTCACGGTCTCGCCGAAGAGCTCGGTCTCATATATGCGCCCGATGAGCGTCTCGCCGTCGGCGGCTATGTTCTGCTCGCCTCCGCCCAGGACACCGGCGCTCCGGGCATCGTCCATGCCTATGAGGCTGAAGCACTCGCTCAGGTTGGCGCTGGTCTGGTCGGGCGTGCTGTCGGGCGTCTGCACCGGCTCGGCGGCGGTGGGCTCGGGGCTCTCCTCCTGCGCCGTCGGGGACACCGGCGGCAGCGACACGTCCGCGGTGTCCACACCGCAGGCCGCCAACAGGCACACCGCCATCGTAATGGCCGCTATGGCCGCAAGCTCACGTTTCATGCTGTTACCTCCTATGCTTGTACCGTGTGGGTTTTCAGGTAGTCCATCCAGATCTGGCAGTACTCCGGCGTCAGATGCACGCCGTCCGGGGTGGCGTCGCTGGGCAGGAAGCCGCCGGCGTCCTGCATTGCCTCGGCGACGTTGACGTAGTTGACGCCCTTCTCCACGCACATGTCGCACAGCGCCTTCTGCAGCCTGACCACGTTGGCGTTGGTGTATATGTCGCTGGAGCCGTCCTTCCACGCGCTGACGGGGATTATGGACTGCACATATATCGTGGCGTCCGGATGGGATTCACGTATCACGTCTATTATGCGGCCGTAGTCCTCGGCGAACTTGCTCTCATACACCCAGCCGAGCTCGTTGAGGCCCAGCATGATGTAGACCTTGCTGTAGTCGGCCTGCTGCAGGGCCTCCGCTACCGTGAGGTACTGGCCGTTCAGACTCACCACGCGGTCGGTAAAGACCTTGTCAACCGCCATGCCCACGCTGGAGAAGAAGCTCGTACCCGTGAGCCCGGAGTACATCTTCAGCCCCTCTGTGCGCGAGTCGCCGACAAACACAGCGTCGGCGAAGTATTCGTCGCCCACCGGAGCGCTCTCCGGCACGGTCACCGCAAGCCCCGCTCCCACATCTGCGGCGGTCTGCGCCGCCGTGCCGGTGTTGTCTGCGGGAGGCTCAGTGACCTCGGGTGTGGGCGAAGGGCTGGGGTCGGGTGGCTCGGTGGGCTGGGGCGTGGGAGCTGCCGGCACAGTGGCCTCCGGCGTGCTCTCTGTCACCGGCGGGGCAGAATCAGCCCCGGCATCAGTTCCGGCGCCGCAGCCGGAGAATACCGTCGCCGCAGAACCGGCCATGCTGATGAGCACAAGGACAAGCAGCGCCGTCCTCACCGCGGCCCCGCCGCGGGGTTTATTCCTGTCCTTCATGTCGCGTCAGGCCTCCGGTATCTCCCCTGCGCTGCCGCTGGCAACGTAGAAGCCGCCGTCATTGCCGTACTCGGCCGTCAGCGCCTCCAGGGCGGCCTCGGCTTCGGCCTCGGTCGCGTACTGTCCGATGGTCACGATATAATCGCCGCCGGCCGTCTTGACCTGGCTGGCATTTTCGTTGTGGTACTGCTCGCAGAGCAGGCCCAGCTGCTCGGAGTAGCCCATGGCCTCCGTGCGCAGGTAGTATACCGTGCCCTCGTTCTCCTCAGCCCCGGCCGTGAAGGTGAACTCTATCGTGCCGGGATTCTCACGCTCGCTGACCTCGTAGCCGTAGCCGTCCCTGAGCACCACAGTGAGGCTTATGGCCGAGTCGTCAAGGTACATGTTCCTGTACACGTCCTCTACGGCCTCAGCGCCGAGGAGGTTGTCACGGATGGCCTCGAAGTCGGCTCCCCTGACGCCGTGCAGCGTGAGCACTATCCTGTTCGGCGCGAGCAGGTGCTCGACCGTGTAGTGAGGCACGGAGTCCAGCGCCCCGTTGGCGCCCGTAAAGGTGAGCTCCACGGTACCGCCGTCGGCTTCGGCGCCGGCCTGGGCCCCGTCGGTGACCTCGCCGCCGCTGCCCACATGCAGTACCCTCACGATGCTGCCCAGCACGGGCAGGTCGGCTGCAAAGCTGTAGACGGGCATGATATTGGCGCCGGCAAACAGTACGCACACCGCCGCCGCAGCGCCTGCCGCCGTGCGCCTGAGCGCGCGCATGGGCCTCTGCCTCCCGGCGCGCTTTATGCCGCTGTCAATGGCGTCCTCCAGCCCGGCCGGGATCTCGATGGCGTCGTATTTCACCTTGCCTGCATTCATTTTCACTTTTCTCCTTTCTCCAGGTAGGCGCGCATCTTTTTCAGTGCGCGGTAGACCCGCGTCTTGACGGTGGTCTCCGGTTCGCCAAGTATACGGGCAATTTCCACGAACGAATACTGCTCAAAAAACCTGAGCGTCACACAGGTCTTGTCTCTCTCCGTCAGCACGTCCAGGGCGTCGTACAGGTCCAGCGTGTCCTCGCACTGCAGGGCCGTGTCCGCCACCTCGACCGGCTCCGGCGCCGTGTCATCCAGGCTCACCAGGCGCGAGTCCTTCCTGAGGAAATCAATGGCGCAGTTGACCACAATGCGCGTCATCCAGGTGCGGAAGAATTCCGGAGAGCGCAGCGAGCTCAGGTCCCTCAGTCCCCTGTAGGCGGCCTCGCTCACTATGTCCAGAGCGTCCTGTTCGTTTTTTACGTACGAATAAGCAATTCTGTAATACCGTGCCCTGTCGGCCTGGAGCTGGCCGGCAAAAGCGTGTTTGTCCATGTCGGTTTTCACCTCGCTGCCCGACGGCTTTCTGCCGTCTCGTATTATAGACGTTTGCGCGGGGCAAATAGACGCACCGAAATGCGAAAAAATTTTGCTGCCCTCCCTGTGCGGAGCGCACCCGGCTGGAAAAAGGAAAAATAAAAGCCCGCGTCGGATGACACGGGCTTTTTGCGCTATACTAAGCTCACACGAGCTCGATTACGGCCATCTCGGCGGCGTCGCCGCGGCGGGGGCCGATGCGGGTCACGCGGGTGTAGCCGCCGGTACGGTCGGCGTACTTCTCAGCCAGCTCATTGAAAGCCTTGTGAGCCACGTCCTCGCGGGTGATGAAGCTCAGGGCCTGACGGTAAGACGCCATGTCCTTCTGCTTACCAAGGGATATCATCTTCTCGGCAAGGGGCTGAATCTCCTTGGCGCGGGTGTAGGTCGTCTCCATGCGGCCGCGGTCGAGAAGATCCGTGACCTGCTGACGGAGCATAGCCATACGCGCGTCAGTCGGCTTGCCAAGCTTCCTGGTTCCGGGCATATTGGTTTCCTCCTTACTGGTTGTCGTCGCTGGCCAGGCTCAGTCCCATCATGGCGAGCTTGTGCTCGACCTCCTCCAGGGACTTGCGGCCAAGGTTACGGACCTTGATCATCTCGTCTTCCGTCTTGCTGATGAGGTCCTCGACGGTGTTGATATTGGCGCGCTTGAGGCAGTTGAAGCTGCGCACGCTGAGGTCAAGCTCCTCGATGGTCATCTCCAGCACCTTGTCGCGCTGGGTCTCGACCTTCTCCACAACCGTGGAGCGGCTGCCGATGCTGTCGCTCAGGTCAGTGAACAGCGTGAAGTGGTCAACTAGGATCTTCGCGCCGAGCGACACGGCGTCGCGCGGAGAGATGGTCTTGTCCGTCCAGACTTCGAGGGTAAGCTTATCGAAGTCGGTCTGGTTGCCGACACGGGTATTCTCCACAGCGTAGTTGACCTTCAGCACCGGGGTGTAGATGGAATCCACAGGTATGGTGCCGATGACCTGCTGCGGGCCCTTATTCTTGTCCGCCGGGACGTAGCCGCGGCCGTGGTCCACCGTCAGCTCGATGGAGAGCGAGGCGTCCGGGCCGAGGGTGGCGATGTGCAGCTCGGGGTTGAGGATCTCAACCTCGCTGTCCGCCTTGATGTCCCCCGCCGTCACTTCGCACTCGCCCGAGGCCTCGATGTATACGGTCTTGGGTTCGTCGGAGTGGAGGCGCGCGATGATGCGCTTGATGTTAAGGACAATCTCGGTAACGTCTTCCTTGACGCCCGGGATGGTGGAAAACTCATGCTGCACGCCGGCGATACGGATGCTGGTGACCGCCGTACCTGGCAGAGAGGAGAGAAGCACTCGGCGCAGAGAATTGCCCAAAGTCGTGCCGTAGCCGCGCTCCAGGGGCTCTATAACATACTTGCCATAGGACTCGTCCGTCGGAGACTCGATGCACTCGATACGCGGCTTTTCTATTTCAATCATGTGCGAATTAACCCTCCTTATTTATTGTGGCGCCCCACAAAAGGCGCTCGCGGTTTGCAGCTTACCAATTCGAGGGTTTACCGATTATTTGGAATAGAGCTCGACGATGAAGTGCTCCTCGATCGGCAGGTCTATGTCCTCGCGCTGAGGCACGGCGACGACCTTGGCGATCATGTTCGCGGCGTCATACTCAAGCCACTTGGGGGGCTGACGGAAGGCGTTGGCCTCCACGTTGGCCTTTATCTTTTCGAGGTTGCGGCTGCGCTCGCGCAGGGTGATGACCATGCCCGGCTTGACCTGGAAGCTGGGGATGTTGACCTTGCGGCCGTTCACGGTGAAGTGGCCGTGGTTCACGAGCTGGCGGGCCTCCGCGCGGCTCATGGCGAAGCCGAGACGGTAAATAACGTTGTCGAGGCGGCTCTCGCAGATGCTCAGCAGGTTCTCACCGGTCTGGCCGGGACGGCGCTCGGCCATGTCGAAGTAGCTGCGGAACTGGCTCTCGAGCAGGCCGTAGTACCTCTTGGCCTTCTGCTTCTCGCGGAGCTGCTGGCCGTACTCGCTCGTCTTGCTGCGGCCCTGGCCGTGCATTCCGGGGGGATAGCTGCGGGTCTCGAGGGCGCATTTCTGAGTGTAGCACCTGTCGCCCTTGAGGAAGAGCTTCTGGCCCTCCCTGCGGCACTGGCGGCAGACGGCATCAGTATATCTTGCCATTTCTTCTTACCTCCTTCAATCAGACGCGGCGGCGCTTCGGGGGACGGCAGCCGTTGTGCGGGATGGGCGTGACGTCCTTGATCATCGTGACCTCGAGGCCGGCGGTCTGGAGGGCGCGGATAGCAGCCTCACGGCCCGAGCCGGGGCCCTTGACAAAGACCTCGACGGTCTTGAGGCCGTGCTCCATGGCGGCCTTGGCGGCCGTCTCGGCAGCGGTCTGCGCCGCGAAGGGGGTGCTCTTCTTGCTTCCGCGGAAGCCCATGCCGCCCGCGGAGGCCCAGGAAATAGCGTTGCCGTTGGTGTCGGTGATAGTCACCATGGTGTTGTTGAAGCTGGAGCTGATATGCACGGCTCCCTTTTCTATATTCTTCCGCTCTCTGCGGCGAGTGCGGACCTTCTTCTTAGGTGCTGCCATTACATATCCCTCCCTTACTTCTTCTTGTTAGCGATAGTGCGCTTCGGACCCTTGCGGGTACGGGCGTTGGTCTTGCTGCGCTGGCCGCGGACGGGCAGGCCCTTCCTGTGGCGCAGGCCGCGGTAGGAGCCGATCTCAGTCAGGCGCTTGATATCAAGTGCGACGCTGCGGCGCAGGTCGCCCTCGACGACGTAGTTGTGGTCTATGCACTCACGGATCTTGGCCTCTTCTTCGTCAGTGAGGTCCTTGACGCGGGTGTCGGGGTTGATACCAGTGGCCTCGAGAATCTTTTTCGCGCTGGTTCTGCCGATACCGTAGACGTAGGTGAGGCCGATCTCTATCCTCTTGTCCTTGGGCAGGTCAACGCCGGCTATACGTGCCATCTTTTGCAATCATTCCTTTCAATGATTTCTCCGCGATTTTACCATAGCGGAGGCTTAATCCCGCCGGAGGGAGCCTCCGTTATTCGCGGGGCGGTTACGTGTGGGTGCTTTGTCAATCAGCCCTGGCGCTGCTTGTGCTTGGGGTTCTCGCAGATAACCATGACCTTGCCGTGGCGCTTGATTATCTTGCACTTCTCGCACATGGGCTTGACAGAAGGTCTGACTTTCATTTAAAGTTCCTCCTATTCAAAGGCGTAGTGCCTGAGGCGCTCGCCGCCGGAAGCGGGCGGACGCCGTTATTTGGATCTCCATGTAATGCGTCCGCGGGTGAGGTCATAGGGGCTCATCTGAACCGTGACCTTGTCGCCCGGGAGAATACGGATGAAGTTCATACGGAGCTTGCCGGATATATGGGCCAGGATTATGTGGCCGCCTCCGATGTCCACGTTGAACATTGTATTGGGCAGGGATTCGACGACCGTGCCCTCAAGCTCGATTACATCGTCTTTCGCCAAGTATATAACCTCCCTCTTGGTTGGCGTCAAATATCCTCTGCCATCGTCAGGATTTCCGGCTCGCCGTCGGTTATGAGGATCGTGTTCTCATAGTGCGCCGAGAGCTTGCCGTCAGCTGTGACGACGGTCCAGTCATTGTCGAGCACCCTCACGTCGAAGGTGCCGGCATTGACCATCGGCTCAATCGCGAGGGTCATGCCCTTTGCCAGCCTGGGTCCGTGCCCGGGCTCGCCGTAGTTGGGGATTTCGGGCTCCTCATGGAGCTCGGCCCCCACGCCGTGCCCGACGTAGGAGCGCACGACCGAGTAGCCGTGACTCTCAACATACTGCTGTATCGCGTGGCCGATGTCGGAGATGCGGTAACCGACGCGGGCAAACTTTATGCCCTCGAAGAAGCTCTGGCGTGTGACCTCGATGAGGTCTTTCGCCTCGGGAGTTATCTCGCCGCAGGGGTAAGTCCCCGCGCAGTCGCCGGTAAAGCCGTGAATCTTCGCGCCCACGTCCACGCTGACGATGTCGCCGTCGTGGATGACTCTGCTGCCCGGGATGCCGTGGATTACTTCCTCGTTTACCGAGATGCAGGCGTTCCCAGGAAAGCCGCCGTAGCGGTAGAAGGTCGGCGTTGCGCCGTTCTTGACGATATACCTGTGGATTTCTCTGTCGAGCTCGCGCGTGGTAACACCCGCTGCTATGCCCTGGCGGGCAATGGTGCGGGACCCCGCCGTTATCCGGCAGGCCTCGCGCATGAGCTCGATCTCGCGCGCTGATTTGATTACTATCGGCATACTCAGATCCCCAGTACCTTTTCAATCTCGGCCGTAGTGGCCTCGATGGTCGGCTGGTTTTCCACGCTCCGGAGCTTTCCGCGCTCGGCGTAATAGTCCTTGAGCGGCTCGGTCTCCTTGTGGTAGACGTCAAGCCTGGCCATTACGGTCTCCGGCGCGTCATCCTTGCGGATTTCAAGCTCGCCGCCGCAGTTGTCGCACTTGCCCTCTTCCTTGGGGGGCGCGTTGACAATGTGGTAGGTAGCGCCGCAGGTGTGGCAGGTGCGCCGCCCGGACATGCGCTCGATGATCACCTCGTCGGATATCTCGATGCTCAGCGCGCAGTCGATGTCGATGCCCGCCTTCTCGAGGGCCTCTGCCTGCGGAATGGTCCGCGGCATGCCGTCAAGGATGTATCCGTGAGCGCAGTCGCTCTGGGCGAGGCGCTCCTCGACGATGCCAATGATGACATCGTCGGGGACGAGCGCGCCGGACTCGACGTAGCTCTTCGCCTTGAGGCCCACGGGCGTGCCGTTTTTCATGGCAGCCCGGAGGATGTTGCCGGTGGATATTGTCGGTATGCCCAGCTTGCGGCTGAGTATCTCGGCCTGGGTGCCTTTTCCGGCCCCCGGAGCTCCCAAAAGTATGAGCTTCATATTGCGCCTCCGATCAGTCAAGGAAGCCCTTGTAGTTGCGCATGAGCAGCTGGCCCTCGACAGCGCGGACGGTCTCGATAGCGACGCCCACAACTATGATTATAGACGTACCGCCGAGAGATATGCCGCTGAGAGCCGGGACATTGCTGAAGCAGCCGATGAGCATCGGGACAGCAGCGACAATGCCGAGGTACAGGGCACCGAGCAGCGTTATCTTATTGAGGACCTTGCGGATATACTCGCTGGTCGGCTTGCCGGCGCGGAAGCCGGGGATGAAGCCGCCGTTCTTCTTGAGGTTATTCGCAATCTCTACCGGGTCAAACTGAATGGTGGAGTAGAAGTAGCTGAAGGCGATGATGAGCAGGAAGTAGAGCACCACGTAGAACACGGTGTCCGTATTGAAGAGGTGCACCATAACCCAGGAATCGCTCCAGCCGGGGACGAAAGCGCATACGGTCGCAGGAAGCGAAGCTATGGTCTGTGCGAAGATTATCGGCATGACGCCGGACATGTTTACCTTCATCGGCAGGTGCGTGCTCTGGCCGCCGTAGAGCTTGCGCCCCACAACGCGCTTGGAGTACTGCACCGGTATCCTGCGCTCTGCGTCATTGACTATGACTATGCAGATGATGATGGCAAGAGCGCCGATGAGGAGCAGCACGACCACCCACCAGGCCAGGGAACCATTGAACATGTTGGTGAACATGGTTGCGATGGAGCTGGGGAAGCGGGCCACGATGCTGGCAAACAGGATGATGGAGATGCCGTTGCCGATACCGAACTCGGTGATCTGCTCACCCATCCACATGATGAGCGCGCTGCCGGCCATGAAGGTCATGATGATGACGATGGCGGGCCAGATGCCCTGGCCGTCGGAGGTGAGCATGCTCTGGTTGTTGAAGCCGTTGCGGATGAGGGTGTAGTAGGCGATGCCCATCACGAGGCCGATGCCGACGGTGGTGTAGCGGGTGATGGAGGCGATCTTCTTGCGGCCTTCCTCGCCGCCTTCCTTGGCCAGACGCTCCAGAGCCGGGATGGCAATGGTGAGCAGCTGGATGATTATCGAGGCGTTGATGTAGGGCTGGATACTCAGCGCGAAAATCGTCGCCATCGAGAAGGAGCCACCGGACATGGTATTCCACAGGCCCAGGATGGTGTTGTTGACGGTGTTGAAATAGCTCTCGAGGAGCGTCGTGTTCACATAAGGCACGGGAACAGCGTTACCAAGCCGGTAGATGAGGATAATGAACAGCGTGAAGATGATCTTCTTGCGCAGCTCCGCTATCCCCCACGCATTCCTAAGAGTCTTAAGCACCTTACACCACCTCGGCCTTTCCGCCCACCGCCTCTATCTTTTGCTTTGCAGATTCGGAGAAAGCGGAAGCCTTGACGGTGACAGCCTTGGTGAGACTGCCGTTGCCGAGAACCTTGAAGCCGTACTCGCACTTGCTGAGCACGCCGGCGGCGAGCAGCGCCGCAGCGTCAACCTCCGTGCCGGCGTCAAAGCGCTCGAGCGCGGAGACGTTGATCTCCTCCAGGGGCTTGGCAAAAATGTTATTGAAACCACGCTTGGGGATACGCCTGGCAAGGGGCATCTGGCCGCCTTCGAAGCCGACGCGGACGCCGCCGCCGCTCCTGGCCTTCTGACCCTTGTGGCCGCGGCCGGCGGTCTTGCCGTTGCCGGTGCCGTGACCCCTGCCCTTGCGCTTGGCAACCTTGGTGCTGCCGGCGGCCGGGGAAAGTTCACTGAGTTTCATTGCGTACCCTCCTTATTCTTCCGTGACCTGCAGGAGGTAGCCGATCTGGGCTATCTTGCCGCGGGTCTGGGGGTTATCGGGCTGCACGGTCTCGTTGCCGGGCTTGTGCAGGCCGAGAGAGTGGGCGGTAGCGATGTGCTTGTCGTGGCGCCCATTGAGGCTCTTCACGAGCTTAATCTTGAGATCAGCCATTTCGCGTACCTCCCTTAACCGATTATCTCGTCAGCGGTCTTGCCGCGCACGGCGGCGACCTGCTCAGCATTCCTGAGGCTCATGAGGCCGGCCATGGTGGCCGCGACGACGTTCTGAGGATTGTTGGAGCGCAGGCACTTGGCGCGGATGTTGCGGATGCCGGCGCACTCCATGACCGCACGGACAGCGCCGCCGGCCAGAACGCCGGTGCCTTCGGGAGCCGGCATCATGTAGACGCGGCCGGCGCCGAACTCGCCCATGACCTCGTGGGGAATGGTGGTACCCTGCATGGTGATGTTGACGATGTGCTTCTTGGCGTCCTCAAGGCCCTTGCGGATGGCCTCGGAAACCTCGCTGGCCTTGCCGAGACCGTAGCCCACGCGGCCCTTGCCGTCGCCCACGACGCACAGCGCCGAGAACTTCATGACGCGGCCGCCCTTGACGGTCTTGGATACGCGGTTGAGGGAAACTACCTTTTCGGTGAGCTCGGAGCCTTCTTCGCGATTACGGCGATTGTCACGCCTGTCGTTATTGTAAGCCATTTCGTTTCCTCCTCCCGCTTAGAACTTCAGGCCGCCCTCACGAGCGGCGTCGGCCAGGGCCTGGACGCGGCCGTGATAGATGTAGCCGCCGCGGTCGAAAACGACCTCTTCAATGCCCTTGGCAATGGCACGCTCGGCAATCATCTTGCCGACCTGCTCGGCAGCTTCCTTGTTGCCGCCGCCTACGAAGCCCTTCTCGACGCTGGAAGCGGAGCACAGGGTGTGGCCCGCCACGTCGTCGATGACCTGGGCATAGATGTTGTTCTCGCTCCTGTAAACGCTCAGGCGAGGCCGCGCAGCCGTGCCGGAAATCTTGGCGCGGACACGCTTGTGGCGCTTAATTCGCTGAGCCTTGGTGTTCGGTCTTTTAATCATTTAAGCGCACCTCCCCTTATTTCGCACCGGTCTTGCCTTCCTTGCGGCGGATGTGCTCGTCCTCATACTTGATGCCCTTGCCCTTATACGGCTCGGGGGGACGCTTGTTGCGCACATCGGCGGCAAACTGGCCGACCTTCTGCTTGTCGATGCCCTTGATCACAATGTGGTTGGCATCGGTGACGTCGATCTTGATGTCAGCGGTCTCCTTGACAATGACATCGTGGCTGTAGCCGAGCTTCATGACGAGCTCCTCGCCCTTCTTCTCGGCACGGTAGCCGACGCCGTTGATCTCCAGCTTCTTCTCGAAGCCCTGGGTGACGCCGACGACCATATTGTGGAGGAGGCTGCGGGTGAGGCCGTGCAGGCTGCGCTGCTGCTTGGTATCGCTCTTGCGGGCGACGTGCAGCACGCCGTTTTCCTCGGTGATGACCATATCGGGGCAAAGAGCCTCGGTAATGGTGCCCTTGGGGCCCTTGACGGTCACAACGTTCTCGGGGGCGATGGTGACTTCAACACCGGCGGGTACGGTGATGGGTTCTCTACCAATTCTGGACATATCTCGTACCCTCCTTACCAGACAAACGCAAGGACTTCGCCGCCGACATGGGCCGCGCGGGCCTTCTTGTCGGTCATGATGCCCTTGGAAGTCGAAATGATGGCGATGCCGAGGCCGCGCAGGACGCGGGGCAGCTCGTCGGCGCCGGCGTAGACGCGCAGGCCGGGCTTGGACACGCGCTTGAGGCCCTGGATGGCCTTCTCTTTGCCGGGCAGGTACTTCAGGGTGATGCGGATGATGCCCTGGGTACCGTCGTCGATGAGCTGGAAGGAGCGGATGTAGCCCTCCTCAAGAAGGATCTCGGCGATGGCCTTCTTCATCTTGGATGCGGGGACGTCCACGGTCTCATGCCTGGCGCTTCCGGCGTTGCGGATGCGGGTCAGCATATCGGCAATGGGGTCAGTGATCTGCATTGTTTTTCCTCCTGTATTCAGAGTTACCGCACTTTGCGGTATCCGCCGGCGAGGTTCCGGAGCAATAGGCGTTCTCGTGAGCTTAGCGCCGATTGGCAGCGGCCTTTCGTCAGCGTGCCGGGGATAATCTATGCTGGGCGGGTGTTACCCCGCCGTTGCATACTTTAAGTTGCGCGTCCACCTACCTCCGCAGTCGCGCCTCGCGCAACATAGCGGAAAATTACCAGGACGTATGCTTCGCAGGGAAATTTTCGTCAGACAAAGTGCGCGGAGGGAAGCTGTATCGGTATACAGCGACCGACGCTCACGATGTATGGCGGAGATTTACCAAGAAGCCTTTTTGACACCCGGGATCTGGCCCTTGTAGGCCAGCTCGCGGAAGCAGATGCGGCAGATGCCGTAGTCACGCAGGTAGGCGTGGGGGCGGCCGCAGATCTTGCAGCGGTTGTAGCGGCGGGTGGAGAACTTCGCCGGGCGCTGCTGCTTGAGAATCATAGATTTCTTAGCCATGCTTAATTACTCCTCCCTCACGCGGTGTAGAACGGGGCGCCCATGAGACGAAGCAGCTCGCGGGCCTCCTCGTCGGTATTGGCGGTGGTGCAGATGGCAATGTTCATGCCGCGCAGCTTCTCGATCTTATCGTAGTCGATCTCGGGGAAGATGATCTGCTCCTTCAGGCCCAGGCTGTAGTTGCCGCGGCCGTCAAAAGCGTCCGGGCTGATGCCGCGGAAGTCGCGGACACGGGGCAGAGCCACGTTGAGCAGCCTGTTGAGGAAGTCCCACATGCGGTCGTGGCGCAGGGTGACCTTGACGCCGACATGCATGCCCTCACGCAGCTTGAAGTTTGCAACGCTCTTGCGGGCCACGGTGGCAACGGCCTTCTGGCCGGTGATGGCGGTGATGTCCTTAATGACAGCGTCCAGAGCCTTGGCGTTATCCTTGCAGTCGCCGCAGCCGACGGAGACGACAATCTTGTCGATGCGGGGAATCTGCATGGAGCTCTTGTACTGGAACTTCTGCATGAGGGCGGGCGCGACCTCGTTGACGTACAGCTCTTTCATCTGGTTCATGCTCTCACCCTCCTTACAGCTCCGCGCCGCAGTGCTTGCAGACGCGGACCTTCTTGCCGGCCTCGTTGACCTTGTGGGCAACGCGGGTAGGCTTGTTGCACTTCGGGCAGACCACCATGACCTTGCAGGCATAGATGGGGGTCTCAACCTTGATAATGCTGCTCTCCTGGCCCTGCTTGCGGGCCTTCTGATGCTTGGTGGCAACGGAGACGCCCTTGACGATGACCTTGCCCTCCTTGGGCATGGCGGTCAGGACCTCGCCCTGCTTGCCCTTGTCGCGTCCGGAGAGGACGACGACCTTATCGTTCTTTTTAATGTTCAATTTCGCGCCCTCCTCAAATAACTTCGGGAGCGAGGGACAGGATCTTCATGTACTCCCTGTCACGCAGCTCGCGGGCGACGGGCCCAAATATACGGGTACCGGTCGGGTTGCGGTCGTCCTTGATGAGGACGGCGGCGTTCTCGTCGAAGCGGACGTAGGTACCGTCGGCACGGCGGACCGGCTGAGCGGTACGGACAACGACGGCCTTGACCACGTCGCCCTTCTTGACCTGGCCGCCGGGAGCGGCTTTGCGCACGCTGGCGACTATGACGTCGCCGATGCTGGCGTACTTGCGCCTGGAGCCGCCCAGAACCCTGATGCACTTAATTTCCTTGGCGCCGGAGTTGTCGGCGACCTTCAGAAAGCTTTCCTGCTGTATCATATGGACGCCTCCTTACTTGGCTTTCTCTATGATTTCGACCACGCGCCAACGCTTGTCCTTGGAAAGCGGGCGGGTCTCCATCACGCGCACCCTGTCGCCTACACCGCACTCGTTGTTCTCGTCGTGGGCCTTCAGGCGGTAGGTACGGCCGATTATCTTCTTGTACCTCGGGTGGGCAACGCGGTCCTCAACTATGACGACCACGGTCTTGTCCATCTTGTCGGACACGACCTTGCCGACGCGGGTCTTGCGGGAAGTCGTTCTTACTTCACTCATTCTCTTCTACCTCCTCAGCGCCCAAGCTGCTTCTCGCGGATGACAGTCTTCACGCGGGCGATATCGCGCCTCGTAGCGCTGATCCGGGTGGGGTTGTCAAGATGGTTGGTGGCGTGCTGCATACGGAGCATGAAAAGGTCCTTCTTGAGTTCGGCGAGCTTCTGCTCCAGCTCGGTCTCGGACATGGAACGTATTTCGTTTGCCTTCATCTCATTCACCACCGTTCTCGGTATCCGCCTTGCTGACTATGCGGGTCTTGCAGGGCAGCTTGTGGCTTGCAAGGCGCAGGGCCTCGCGCGCAACTTCCTCACTCACGCCGGCTATCTCGAAGAGCACGCGGCCCGGCTTGACAACCGCGACCCAGTACTCGGGAGAGCCCTTACCGGAGCCCATGCGGGTCTCGGCAGGCTTCTTGGTGACCGGCTTATCGGGGAATATCTTGATCCAGACCTGGCCGCCGCGGCGGGTGTAGCGGGTCATAGCTATACGGGCAGCCTCAATCTGGTTGGAGGTTATCCAGCAGGGCTCCTGAGCCTGGAGCCCGAATTCACCGTAGTTGACAACATTGCCGCGGGAGGCCTTGCCCTTCATGCGGCCGCGCTGTACCCTGCGGTATTTGACTCTCTTGGGCATCAGCATCAGTTGCTGCCTCCTTCCTTAGTCTCCGTGCGCGGAGCGGCGGACTGCTGGCCGGCCGGCCTGGGTCCGCGGTTGTAGCCGCCCTGGCGGTTGTCGCGGTTGTAGCCGCCGCCCTGACGGTCGTTGCGGTAATTGCCGCCGCCCTGGCGGTTCCTGTTGTAGCCGCCCCTGCGGTCATCGCGGCGGTCGCGGCGGCGGTCGTCACGCTTGGACATGTCCATGGTGCGCGGGGTGGTACGCAGGGTCTGGCTGAGGACCTCGCCCTTGTAGATCCAGACCTTCACGCCGATGCGGCCGTAAGTGGTGGCAGCCTCGGCAAAGCCGTAGTCGATATCGGCACGGAGGGTCTGCAGGGGGATGGTGCCCTCGTGGTAGCACTCGCTGCGGGCGATCTCGGCGCCGCCGAGACGGCCGGCGCACATGACCTTGATGCCCTTGGCGCCCATGCGCATGGCGCGGCCGATGGCGTTCTTCATGGCGCGGCGGAAGCCGATGCGGCGCTCCAGCTGGCCGGCAATGTTCTCAGCGACGAGCTGGGCGTTGGTGTCAGGGGTGCGGACCTCGACGATGGAGAGGGCGACCGGCTTGCCAATCATCTTGGCGACGGTGGCCTGCAGGCGCTCTATCTCAGCGCCGCCCTTGCCGATGACCTTGCCCGGACGGGAGCAGTGGATGAAGATGCGGACCTTGTTGCTGTCGCGCTCAATCTCGATGTTGGGCACGCCCGCATCGTAAAGGGTCTTCTTCAGGTACTGACGGATCTTGTAGTCCTCGACGATGAGGTCGCCGACTTTGTCGTCCCTGGCGTACCAGCGGGAATCCCAGTTCTTAATGACGCCGACGCGAAGGCCGTGCGGATTTACTTTCTGTCCCATATTCCCGCCTCCTTATTCCTTCTCAGCCACGACTATGGTGATGTGGCTGGTGCGCTTGTTAATGCGGTACATACGGCCGTGAGCCCTCGGCTGTCCCCTCTTGAGGATGGGGCCCGCATCGACGTAGGCCTGCTCGATGTAGAGCTTCTCGGGGTCCATCTCGAAGTTGTTCTCGGCGTTGGCAACAGCGCTCTTGAGAACCTTGCCGACGTACTCGCAGCCGGCCTTCGGAGTGTTGGCCATGAGGGCCTCGGCATAAGCGGCGTTCTTGCCGCGGATCATGTCGCAGATAATCTGCACCTTGCGGGGAGCTATGCGGACGAACTTGGCCTGGGCCCGCGCGGTTTTAATCTCTTCCATGTTGTCTCCCCCTTACTTGCCCGTCTTGCTGCCGGAGTGGCCGCGGAAGGTGCGGGTGGGCGCGAATTCGCCCAGCTTGTGGCCGACCATGTCCTCGGTAATGTAGACGGGGACGTGACGGCGGCCGTCGTGCACGGCGATGGTGTGGCCGACAAAGGACGGGAATATCGTGCTGGCGCGGCTCCAGGTCTTGAGGACCTTCTTCTCGCCGGCCTTGTTGAGCTCGTCCACGCGCTTGAGCAACTCAGGAGCGGCGAACGGCCCTTTCTTAATGCTTCTGCTCATTAGTCGTTACCCTCCTTACTTGGCGTTGCGGCGCTTGACGATGTACTGGTTGGTACGGTTCTTCGTCTTGCGGGTCTTGTAGCCCAGGGTCGGCTTACCCCACGGGGTGACCGGGCCGGGACGGCCGATCGGGCTCTTGCCCTCGCCGCCGCCGTGCGGGTGGTCGCAGGGGTTCATGACGGAGCCGCGGACCGTCGGGCGGATGCCCATATGGCGCTTGCGGCCGGCCTTGCCGATGCTGACGTTGGAGTGGTCGATGTTGCCGACCTGGCCGATGGTGGCGCGGCAGTCGATGCGGACCTTGCGCATCTCGCCGCTGGGCATACGGATGGTGGCCATGCCGCCTTCCTTGGCCATCAGCTGAGCGGCCACGCCGGCGGCGCGGACGAACTGGGCGCCGCGGCCGGGATAGAGCTCGATGTTGTGGATAACGGTACCGACCGGGATGTTCTCCAGCGGCAGGCAGTTGCCCGGCTTGATGTCGGCGTCGGCGCTGGAGACGACGGTGTCACCGGCGTTGATGCCCACAGGGGCCAGGATGTAGCGCTTCTCGCCGTCCTCGTACTGCACGAGGGCGATGAAGGCGCTGCGGTTGGGGTCGTACTCCAGGCGGAGCACGGTGGCGGTCATGTCGAGCTTGTCGCGGCGGAAGTCGATGATACGGTACTTCCTGCGGTTGCCGCCGCCCTTGTGACGCACGGTGATGCGGCCGTAGCTGTTGCGGCCGGAGTTCTTCTTGCGGACCTCGATGAGGCTGCGCTCGGGCCCGGCGTGCTTGTCAACGCCGTCAAAGCCGGAGACGGTCATCGCTCTCCTCGCAGGGGAGGTAGGCCTGTAAGTTTTAATAGACATCTCTCATATCCTCCCTTACGCCATGTTCTCGAAGATCTCGATGTTCTTCGAGTCCGCGCTGAGCTTCACGACGGCCTTCTTCCAGGTCCTGGTGTAGCCCTTGGGATACGCGCCGGTGCGCTTTTCCTTGCCCTTGACGGTGGTCGTGGTGACCTTGATGACGGTCACGTCGAAGATCTCCTCAATGGCCTTCTTGATCTCAATCTTGTTCGCGTCCTTCGCAACCTCGAAGGCGTACTTCTTTATGTCAAGGTCCTCCATCGACTGCTCAGTGATGATGGGACGGATGACGATATCGTAAGCGGAAGTCATCAGGCGAACACCTCCTCAATCTTCTGCAGCGCGGCCTTGTCGACCACGAGCACACGGTTGTTGAGTATCTCGTAAGCGGAGATGATGGTAGCGGTGGTGACGGTCACGCCGGGGATGTTGCGGGCGGACTTGTAGACGGCCTCGTCAACGTTCTCGGTGATGACCATGGCCTTGCCCTGGGCGCCGATCTTGGCGAGGAAGTCAGCGAAGGGCTTGGTCTTGACCTGGTCGACCTTCAGGCCGTCAACAACAAGGATGCACTCCTCGTTGGCCTTGGCGCTCAGGGCGCTCTTGAGGGCCAGGCGGCGGGTCTTCTTGGTCAGGCTGTAGCGGTAGTCGCGCGGCTTGGGAGCAAAGGCGACGCCGCCGTGGTACCACACGGGGCTGCCGGCGTAACCGGCGCGGGCGCGGCCCGTGCCCTTCTGACGCCAGGGCTTCTTGGTGGTGTAGCTGACCTCGCCCTTGGTCAGAGCGCTCTGGGTGCCCTGGCGCTGGTTGGCGAGATAGTTCTTGACGGAAGCATGCAGGACGGCCTCGTTCGGCTCGACGCCGAAAACGGCCTCGGAGAGGGTGTATTCACCGACTTTGTCGCCTGCCATGTTGTAGATGACTGCTTTAGGCATTTAACTCTCTCCTTTCTTTAGCCTCTGGCCGACCGCTTCTGCGGGTTGGTGCTGATGGTCGGGGTGGCGGGGCCCTTGCGCACGAACTTCTTGACGGAGTTCTTCAGGTACACAATGCCGCCCTTGGGGCCGGGGATGGCGCCGCGCACAACGATCATGTTGAGCTCGGGGTCAACCTTGACAACATCGAGGTTCTGAACAGTGACCTGCTCCACGCCCATGTGGCCGGCGCCGATCTTGCCCTTGAAAATGCGGCTGGGGTCGGTAGCGGCGTTCATGGAACCGGCGTGACGGTGCACAGGGCCGGTGCCGTGGGTGGCCTTGAGGCGGTGGGCGCCATGGCGCTTGATGACGCCGGCGTAGCCCTTACCTTTGCTGATGCCGGTGACATCAACGCGCTCGCCCTCTTTGAACACGTCGGCCTTGAGGACGTCGCCGACGTTCAGAGCGGAGCAATCCTCGAGGCGGAACTCGTGCAGGTGGCGCAGATTGCCCGCGCCGGACTTGGCCAGATGGCCGCGCTCCGGCTTGGTGAGCTTCTTCTCGCTGACTTCGTCGAAGCCGAGCTGCACGGAGTCGTAGCCCTCCTTATCGGCCGTCTTCTTCTGGACGACGACGCAGGGGCCCGCCTCGATAACAGTGACGGGAACGACCTTGCCGGCCTCATCGAAGATCTGCGTCATGCCGACCTTCTTGCCGATGATGGCTTTCTTCATTCTATATCCTCCTAACGGTTATTGGTTGAAGCGGCTCATTGGGCTGTCCGCTCCAACATGACCCTGCCCGTTCACGCAAGTCGCGGGCAAGCGGGTTAACAATGTTGCTGCGCTCTCAGAGCTTGATCTCGATCTCCACGCCGGCGGGGACTTCGACGCTCATCAGGGCCTCGACGGTCTTCTGGGTGGGGTTCATGATGTCAATGAGGCGCTTGTGCGTGCGGCGCTCGAACTGCTCACGGCTGTACTTGTACTTGTGGACGGCACGCAGGATGGTGACGACCTCCTTCTTGGTGGGCAGAGGGATGGGGCCGGACACCTTCGCATCGGTGCGGCGCGCAGTCTCGACGATGGTCTCGGCGGCCTTGTCGATGAGCTGGTGGTCGTAGGCCTTGAGCCTGATGCGGATCATTTTCTTGTTTGCTGCCATGTTTTTTCCTCCTGATTCGTACTTGGCCGGCTTGCGCCGTCCAGTGGTACGGCGAGCTTTTTTCATACACGCATCCGTGCGTATCAGCCCCCGCCCGAAAAACAAACCGGCTTTTGGCCGGCTGCTCCCCGTCGGGCGATATACGCCCGTGTACGGAAAAAAGCTCATCCGCCCGATTTCGCGCTTAATGCGCCGGACATACTCCACGGAAGTTACCGGCTGAAAGCCGCAATCTCCCGCTTCATCGCATAGTGCGCCCCTTTCAGGCGCCCTGATATAATATCAAGTACACGGGTGGATGTCAAGAGTTTTTTAGTATTTTTTTATGAAATTTCGAGATTATTTTTGGTGATAATTTTTTGCCGCCTCCGGCATGCTAGATTGCGGCCCGCAGTGGCTGTCCCGGGAGGGTATATGCCCTCCCGGGACGCAAAGATCACCTTATCGCGCGGCACTCGAGATAGTAGCGCTTCTCCCTGGCCTCGCCGATGGAAAAGCTCTTTTTCGGATACGGGCCGTGCGCGGCTATATAGGGGAAGAGCTCGTTTTTGTCCAGCACGGGCAGCATGACCGCAGCGCCGTCAGAAGAGCGGGCCAGGCCGGCGCACTCCGCGTCGCCGTGCACGTAATCGCCCCCGCCTCCGTGGGCCGCCAGGAGCTCGCCTATGAGCCCGTCCGTAAACTCCACCAGCTCTCCGAGCTGCAGGCAGGTGCCTATGTGCCGCACACCGCGCCTGGTCACGACGCTGACCGCATTTGCCCCGCCGCGCGGGCAGCGCCGGTCAAAGGCCTCCGCCAGGCATTTTGCCGCCGCGCCGGTCACCAGGCGGTGTATGGGCTTGAACTCCACCGCCGGGTCATGTATGTTCACTATCTCCGCCAGGGCGTAGCGGGCGGGATGGACGGCGCGCTCTGCCTCGCTGAGCGTGGGCTTGAGCTGCTCCCAGCAGAGCTTGGCAGCGGCCAGGGAGTGGTTGCCGTCGCCCATGGCGTACTTTATCGCCCCGGGCATGGCGTCGAGCATGGACCGGAGGCGCTCTGCCTCCGCCCCGCCGGCCCTGGAGCCGCGTATGTGCCCGCCGCCGAGCATGAGCTCAAAGTCGTAGAGTACCTCTCCGCCCGCCGCGGAGGGGATGAGCGTATTTCCCGGGTCGTTGATGAACACCATGATGTGCGGCAGCTCCAGCGCCGCCCCGGCGCGGATGGCCGCCCTGGGCGGCAGGCGGGACTCCACCGTGCCCTCGGTCGCCCGCACCGGCGTGGAGGTGCCCTCGGCCCAGTCGTAGCGCTCCAGGTCGAGCTTGCCCACCAGGCCGCGACGCACCTTGCCCGTAGGCAGCGTCCTCTCTACATATATATAAGAGTTCTCCACGCAGTCGAAAAGCCCCTGGTTTACATAACTCTCCATGGCTGCATATATCTTCTGCTGCTCGGCCGCCTCGTCAACCTTGCCGAGGTAGGCTTCGGGCAGCATGAGGCGCAGGGTGCTGGGCGCGTCGCCGGCCAGCCGGTCCGCCTCAGTCCAGTATTCGGGCTCGCTGGTGAACTGGTCGCAGGCCACACAGCTCCATCTGGACATGTCCGTGCCCGCGCGCGGCAGGAGAATGTCGGCCGGGGTGAAGATGCCCCTGTCCCCCGCTATGGCCTCCATGGCCACGCGGGACCAGCCCTCCATATATTCCTCATATCCGCCCAGCTCGGAGATCTTGAGCCACTTGCCCTCCAGCTTCTCCGTCTCGCGGACGCTCACCTCTCCGGCTACCTCCATGCGGAAGAGGAACCCGAGGTGCACTCGGCTGACCTCGTCGCCCTCCTCGTTTATGACGCCCAGGGGCGTGAGGCTCACCACGTGCTCCACGCTGACCTCCTCGGCCACCTCGCGCTCGAGCGCACGCATCAGTATGCCCTCGCGCTCATCGTCGTCCACGCGCTCGATGTGCCCGCCGACGCCGAGGCTGATCTTGCCGTGCAGCCTGGCCTCTCCGCCGGCATTAAGCCTGCGCGTGGCGTATATCTCGTCGCCGCGGGTGACGGCGACATAGGGTATTATCTGCCTGTACGACGGGTCGAGCTCCATGTCGGGGCGCAGCAGGAACTGGTGCTCACGCTCCACAAAGGCGAGTATCTCATCGCCGCAGCCCGTTATGAGGCCGTACCTGTTCTCTATCCAGGGCGCCAGGCCCGCGGTCTTTACAACCAGAATGTCACTCATAGCTGCTCCTTTGCGCATTGACTTGCGCGTGTATTTGGTCTAAAATCTAATCAAAAATGATAATACCATAAAAGGAGGCAAAAGCAAATGCCGAACATCGCCGAAACCGAGTATTTTTTCACCTCCAGCGAGGGCAAAACGCCCATACACGTGCGCGAGTGGACGCCGGACTGCGACCTGAACGGCGTGGTGCAGATCTCGCACGGCATCAATGAGTACATCGGGCGCTACGAGGACTTCGCCCGTTACCTGGCCTCGAAGGGCTTTGCCGTCGTCGGCAACGACCACCTCGGCCACGGCCGGAGCGTGCTCTCCCCAGAGCGCCTGGGCTACTTCGCCGACAATGACGGCTGGTTCTGCGCGGTTGACGATATAGAGGAGCTGCGCCGCCGCACGCACGAGAAGTACCCCGACCTGCCCTATTTCGTCCTGGGCCACTCGATGGGCAGCTTCCTTGTCCGTACCTGGCTCTCCCGCTGCCCGCAGAGCAAGGTGGACGGCGTCATCCTCTCCGGCACCGGCCAGCCCCCCGCCCCCATCGTAGCCGCCGGGCGCCTGGCCTGCGACGCGGACATGCTCAAGAACGGCCCCATGCACCGCAGCGAGGCCATATACAACCTGGCCTTCGGTTCTTATAATAAAGGTATAGAGCCGCTGCGCACGCAGTACGACTGGCTCACGCGCGACGAATCTGTGGTGGACAAATACGCCGCCGACCCTCTGTGCACGTTTATACCCACCACCAGCCTCATGCGCGACATGATGTTCGGCCTGGGCCTGCTGAACCGCTCCGGCACCATAAACCGCATGCGCCGCGACACGCCCATCATCCTCATGAGCGGCGACGCCGACCCCGTCGGCGGCTATGGCATGCAGGTGGCCAGAATCTACCGCGATTACGTGCGCGCCGGGTTCGAGGACGTGGCCTACAAGTTCTACGAGGGCGCCAGGCACGAGATACTCAACGAGACCAACCGCGAGGATGTGTATAAGGACATCCTGGACTGGCTGTTCGTCAAGCTCGGCTGACGCGCCGGCGATATGTCAATATAAAGACCGAGGCACGCCAA
>OLRU01000718.1_pt1 | contig 34836 bp, 29 predicted proteins | sample 1672961 | NCBI WGS metagenome assembly OLRU01 (sample SAMEA3136741, study PRJEB25190) | human gut metagenome | biome: human gut; feature: human-associated habitat; material: faeces | place: Austria | collected 2013
TCTCGTGGGTTCCTTTTTCCGTGGGCTCGATTCCCTCATCGCCCTTCATCAGCGTGAGCGATTGCCGACTAAATGAGGCTAGAGATCGAGCGCATCACGAGATCGACGTCCTGGTTCTCGAGTTCTTGAATAATGTGCAGGTAGGTCTTCTGGGTGGTGTTCATGCTGGCGTGTCCAAGACGCTTGGCGACGCTGGCGATGGAGACGCCGGCGAACAGGAGCAGCGATGCGTGGGTGTGGCGCAGCCCGTGCACGGAGATGACGGGAATGCCGGCGCGCTTGCAGTGGCGTTCCAGCACGCTGTTCGCGGTGGAGTTGTAGACCTTCCCTTCCACAAAGATTGGCTCATCATGGGGAAGTCTCTTGGTGAGTTCGGAAAACTGGATGACTAGCTGCCAGTCAAGTTGCACCTTACGTACTGAGGAGCGGTTCTTGGTGGGAACGAACCCCGTTCCTGTTTTATAGTCCCAGGTCTTGTTGACCGAGACAACCTGGCGACTGAATTCGAAGTCGTCGGGCGTCAGCGCAATGGCCTCGGAAAACCTCAGCCCCGTCTTTGCAATGAGAAGGATCAGCCAGTCCCAGCTCACCTCCGGCCCCAGATCGAGGTCGTTCAGAAGGCGGTGCAGTTCGAACTGGTTGAGGTACTTCTGCTTCTTGGCGCGCGGAGACTTTCCCTTGATAATGGCCTTACGCGTTGGGTCGCGTTCCACGAGGCCCTCGTCGACGGCGTCGAGGACGGCGCCTTTCAGCTGGTGATGGAAGTCCATGGTGGTCTGCCGTTCGTGGCTGACGGCGTAATCGTTCAGCAGCTTCTGATAGGTGATGCGGTTGAGCTCCGCGAGGGTCAACAGGGGAATGAGTCGTTGCAGCCACGCGCAGGTGAGCCGGTACTTGCTGAGTGTGACATCGCGCACGGCTCCCTCCTTGTACATAGCCACCCACTGCCGATAGTAGTCGCAGAACGTGTCGTTGGGCGTGAGTTCGTTGAGCATTACTGGGTTTCCTTTCTGCGTTTTTTGGTTCGTTTGAAGGCTCACGCTGATGAAGGTTCGCTTAGCATACGGCGATTTGCCGTGTGTGGTTGCTTTTGGAAAGAATTAAAGGTGGTGCGCATTCCGTGCGGTTGGACGGAGGCTCGGGGCGCCGTGGTAAGATGACGCAGAAATGAGAAATGCGCGGTTGAGCGATCGCGTGGATGTGTTAGGGGTTTGCATGAATTCGCAGAGTCCGGGTGTGGGCGGCCAAGGGTCGCGCGATGGTTGGGGCGCTCCTCGGAGCGCGGCCTGGCAATCTGCGTCGCAGCAATCCGGCCCGTGGCAGCCGCAGCAGTCCCGGCCGCAGCAGCCCGGGCCGCAGCAGCCCGGGCCCGATTATGTCTATGAGGTGCCCGAAGATTTTCAAGGGCAACAGAGTGCCTGGCAGAGCGGCGTCAGCGGGAATGCGAATGGGCATCCCCAGGGCGGCGGCCCCGCGTCGGGCACGTCGGGGACTGGTTCTGGGTCGGCGGGCCCCTCGGGCAGTCCCATCCCCGGCATGTCGGCCAAGGACTTCCAGAAGATGTGCCGGTCGGTGGACAAGGCCTTCTCGCAGTTCGCTCGCATTGTTGATGCGGGGGTAAGCGAGGCGGCCGAGGCGCTGGGGCAGTCGCCCGAGAAGAACTTGAAGGCCCACAAGGAGCTGCAGGAGAAACGCAAGCGCGAGAAGAAGGCGCGCAAGGCCGAAGAGGAGGCCCGACGTCGTGCGGCGCAGCAGGCTTGCGGGCAACAGCCTTACGGCCAGCAATGGGCGCCGCTTTCGAAGGCGAAGAAGCGCTTCCGCTCATCGGGCGGTTTAACGGCGGCAGGCGTTGTCATGACGGCAATCGGGGGAGCATGCACGTTCGCTTTCGGAACGTTTACCGTCGTGGGCGTTGCTACGGGATTGGCGGTAGGGCCGGGAGGCATCATCACGGCTGTGCTGTTCGGGGCCCTCACCGTTGGCGCTGCCGGCTTGCTCGCGAACGGCATCGGGCGCCTCCGCACTGCCTCGCAACTGAAATCGGTGCGCCGCATCATGGGGGAGCGCGAGGTGTGCACCTTCGACGAATTGGCGAGCCGCTCCCAGGTCAAGCGTTCGCGCGTCGTAGCTCGCACGCGCAAGCTTTTGAAGCAGGGCCTTATTCCCCAGGGACGCATCGATGACGAGCAGACCTGCCTCATGGTGACTGACGGGGCCTTTCACCAGTATCGTCAGCTGCAGATGGCTCAGCGCCAGACGAAGGAGAACGAGCAGGCGGCCGCGGCGGCCCGGGCGGCCGAGGAGACGGCGCGAGCGGCCCACGAGCAGGATATCTCCGAGCGCCTGACGCCCGAGCAGCGCGCCTTTGTCGCCCGCGGCCGCGACTACGTGCGCCAGATGGATGAGCTGAACGCCGCCATCGACGACGTCGCGGTGAGCGAGCGCATTACGGCCATTCAGGACGTGGTGGGCCGCATTCTCGCCCGCGCCGAGGAAGAGCCGGCCGTCATCGCCGGGCTCGACCGCCTGACCGCGTACTACCTGCCCACCACGGTGAAGCTGCTCGATGCCTACGACCGGTTGGAGGAGGAGCCCATTCAAGGCGAGAACATCTCCAGCTCGCGCAGCGAGATCGAGCATACGTTGGAGGTGCTGCACAGCGCTTTCGAGAAGCTCTTCGACGACACGTATCAAGACCTCTCCCTCGATGTGTCCGCCGACATCTCAGTGCTGCACGCCATGCTCGCCCAAGAGGGACTCACGGAAGGCCCCTTCGATGTGAAGCCGTAAGCAATGGTTTCGAGCGCCTAACCCCGGACGCTCTTGAGCGCGAGGCTCGCAAGGCCCCCTCGCAATTTCCGATTCATCCGTACCGTGCCCGTGAAAGGATAAGCTATGAACAACGAACTGACCGATCTCACGAACATTCCCGCCCCGACGCTCACGCTCGATCCCGTCGACGACGGCGAGGTGGCCGAGGCCTCCATCATCGAGGTGGACTCACCCGCCGCGCCCAGCCTCGCCGACTCGCTTTCCGCCGAGGAACTGGCCCAGGTGGACGCCTTCGCCCAGCAGATCGACATCGCGAACTCCCAGCAGGTGCTCACCTTCGGCGCCGGCGCCCAGAAGAAGATGGCGTCGTTCTCGGAGACGGCGCTCGCGAAGGTGCGCACCCAGGACTTGGGCGAGGCGGGCGATCTTATCGCCGGAGTAGTGACCGAGCTCAAGAACTTCGACGTGGATGACGACGACAAGGGCTTCTTCGGCCTGTTCAAGAAGTCGGCGAACAAAATCACGTCGCTCAAGGCCCGCTACGACACCGCCGAGGCCAATGTCGACAAGATCGCCAAGACCCTCGAGGGCCATCAGGTGCAGCTCATGAAGGACGCGGCCACGCTCGACAAGCTCTACGAGCTGAACCTCACCTACTTCAAGGAGCTGACCATGTACCTTCTGGCCGGCCGTCAGCGCCTGGCCGAGGTGCGCGAGAGCGAGCTGGCCGAACTGTCCGCCAAGGCTCAGGCCTCCGGTTCCACCGAGGACGCCGAGGCGGTGCAGAAACTCGCCGCTGCGTGCAACCGCTTCGAGAAGAAGCTGTCGGACTTGGATTTGTCCCGCACTGTGGCCATGCAGATGGCGCCGCAGATCCGTCTCGTACAGAACAACGAGATGCTCATGATCGAGAAGATCCAGACGACGCTCGTGAACACCATTCCTCTGTGGAAGAGCCAGATGCTGCTGGCGCTGGGGCTCGCCAACAACGAGGCGGCGCTCAAAGCCCAGTCGGCCGTCACCGACATGACCAACGAGCTTCTGCGCAAGAACGCCGAGAAGTTGAAAGCTTCCACCGTGGAGGTGGCCCGCGAGTCCGAGCGCGGCATTGTGGATATCGAGACGTTGAAGGCCACCAACGAGAACCTCATCCAGACCTTCGATGAGGTAATGAAGATCCAGGCCGAGGGCCGCGCCAAGCGCGCCGAGGCCGAGGCGGAGATGCGCCGCATGGAAGCCGAGCTGCGCCAGAAACTGCTGGAGGTGAAGTAGCCCGTGCGCGTGATGGCGCTGGATATCGGGGAAGTGCGCGTGGGGGTGGCGGTGAGCGACCCGGGCGAGCGCGTGGCAAGTCCGGTGTGCGTGATGCCCGCCGCCGAGGTGACCGGTTGCGCCAAGCCCTTCCGCCGGCTTCTGGAAGACTGGGAGCCGGAGCTGCTCGTCTGCGGGCTGCCCCGCACGCTCGCCGGCGATGAGGGCCCCCAGGCGGCCCGCATTCGCAAGGAGGCCGCGCGCATCAGCGACGCCTGCGGCATTCCCCACGTTTTCGCAGATGAACGGCTCAGCTCGGCCGAGGCCAAGCGGAGTTTGCGTGAAAAGGGTCTGACTGAGAAGGAGATGCGCGGCAAGGTTGATATGATAGCCGCAAGTCTGTTTTTGCAATCTTGGCTCGACGAGCGTGCCCGCGCTTGAGGTATTCGCGGGGCTAATCGCCGGGCCGTTTCGTAGAGAAAGGCCGCACCTTGGCTCTCCATGGCAAGAAGGTCACCTATTCGTCCCACTCCTCTCGCGCCGCCCGGGCGGCGCACGCCAAGGGGGATCGGGAGTTCCGTACCTACGACACGAGCGCCATCATGCCGAAGAAGTCGCCGGCGCCCTTCATTTGCTTGGGCATCGTGGCCGTCGTCGTCATTGCGGCCGTGTGCTTCTTCGCCTTCCGCGGCTGCGCCGGCTCGCAAGTGGAGCTGCTCGCGCCGGGCCAGTCAGCAGAGGTGACCATCACGGAAGGGGAGACCGCCTCCTCCATCGGCGACGCGCTCGTGGCCGCGCGCCTCATCGGCAGCTCGCGGGAGTTCACCGACGAGGTCACGCGCCTGGAAGCCGCCTCGGCGCTCATTCCCGGCACCTACACCTTCCAGGGCGGCAGCACCCCCGAGGAGCTGGTGCGCGCCATCATGGCCGGCCCCGCCCAGGTGGGCGACACGCTCGCTGTGCCCGAGGGCATCACCCGTGCGGAGCTGTCCGAGCTGGTGGCGAGCGCCACGGGCGGCCGCATCACCGCCGAGGCCTTCCTCGCCGCTTCCGAGAACGCGAGCGCCTATGCGGCCGACTACGCGTTTCTGGAAAGCGCCGGCGAGAACTCGCTGGAGGGCTTCCTGTTCCCCAAGACCTACGCCGTGACCGAGGACATGGATGCCGAGGCCGTCGTGCGCATGATGCTCGACCAGTTCGGCACGGAGACCGCCAGCATCTTCGGCGACTTCGCCAACAGCTACCCGGCGAGTCAGGGGCTTACGCTGTACCAGGCGGTGAACCTGGCCTCCATCGTCGCCAAGGAATCCACCGGCGACCAGGAGGTGCGCGATCATGTGGCCGGGGTGTTCTACAACCGCCTCGCCTCCGATCGGCCCTACCTGGAATCCGACGCCACCACGGCCTACGAGGTGGGCCGCGAGCCCACGGCCGAGGAGGTGCACGCCGAGACGCCCTACAGCACCTACGCGAATGCGGGCCTGCCGCCGACGCCCATCTGCTCGCCGGGCCTCGAGAGCCTCACCGCCGTGTGCGAGCCGACCCAAACCGAGGACATGTTCTTCTACTTCTATCCCGATGCCGACGGCAACATGCAGGCGGCGTTCAGCAAGACCTACGAGGAGCATCAGCAGGCCATCGCCGATAATTCCAACGCTGGTGGCGCCGACGGGTCGGGCGATGCTGCAGCCGGTGAAGGCGCGGCCGCCTAAGGGCGCCCTTTCGGTCTTCAGGTGCGACCCATGGCGCTTCTCACCCCCGATCGCTATTTCTCGCGCATCAGCGCCATCGATATCGAGCGCGATTTGCTCGGGTGCGGCCTGACTCATGTGCTGCTCGATATCGACAATACCGTGCGCGCCCGGGATACGGGATGCGTGCCGCGCGATGTGGGGATGTGGCTCGGTCGGGCGCGGGAGGCCGGGGTGAGCTTCTGTTTGCTCTCGAACAACTGGCATGCCGACGTGTACCGATTCGCCGGCGAGCTGGAGCTGCCCATCGTGGCCAAGGCCTTAAAGCCGCTGCCGCCGGCGTTTCTCGCGGCTCGGCGGAAGATCGGGGGAGCCGCCGCCGACACGGTCGTTGTTGGCGATCAGCTGGCGACCGATGTGCTGGGAGCCCATCTGACGGGCATGAAGGCCTATATGCTGCAGCCGTTGGTCGAGCAGGATCTGCCCCACACGCTGCTGCTGCGCAACGTCGAGCGGGCTATTTTGGGAGATCGCAAGCCGGAGCCGGCAATCAATATCGCGGAATGCGAGGCGAGCCGTTCCGCGGCGCGCCGCGGACAAGGAAGCGCCCCGCGCCGCTTCGGGCAGGGCGCGCAGCGCGGGGTCGAAGGGGCCTCGCGCGAAACGGGAAGGGAATCGCTGTGAGCGAGAAGCTGTATGTGCTGGGGCACCCGGTGAGCCATTCGAAGTCGCCGGTCATGTACAATGCCGTCTACGAGAAGGCGGGGCTGCCCTGGCATTACGGTCTCATGGATGTGCCGACGGCGCCCGAGGCCGAGGCGTTCCTTGCGGCTCGCGACTTCCTTTCCATCAACATCACCACGCCCTATAAGCCCGAGGCGTTCGCTGCCGCCGATGTGCGGGCCGCCTCGGCCACGCTCGCCCACGGGGCCAACGTGCTCGTGAACAAGGACGGGGCCCTTATCGCCTACAACACCGACGGCCAGGGCTGCGTGGCCTATTTGGAACGGGCCGGCGTCGATTTTCGCGGCGCGTCCGTCGTCGTTTGCGGCACGGGGCCGACCTCCCTCTCCATCCTGCACGCCGTGGCCCAGGCGGGGCCGGATGAAGTGATCCTCATCGGCCGCGACAAGGCCAAGGCCCGCAACGTCATGCGCACCTACGCCGACGAGCTGGGGGCGATGGTCGGACGGGTGGTGGACATGCCCGCCTTCAAGGAAGGGCACCTGAGCTTTTCCGAGGTGTACAAGCAGGTGGGCTTCAAGTTCGGCAGCTACGCCACGTCGCGGCAGGCCATCGCGGGCGCGGACATCATCATCGACGCCACGCCGCTCGGCATGAAGGCGGGCGACCCTGCCCCCTTCGACACGGCGCTTCTGAGCGCGGACCAGACGGTGTTCGACGTGGTGTACGGCCACGGCGAGACGGCGCTGGCCCGGGCGGCCCGGGCGGCGGGGTGCCGGTTTTTCGACGGTGCCGGCATGCTCGTCGGCCAGGCCGTGGTCACGGTGGGCATCCTGCGCGACATCACCGGCGAGGCGGCCCTCGACATCCCCGAGGACGAGCTGTTCGCCCTTATGGCGCAGGCGGCCGGGTTTAATCTCGCCTAAGGCCCTTCGGGCGCGCGGGGATTTGGCGGCCGAGATGCCTTTGGCCCCATAGGCGGCGCGGCGCTGTCCTGCTATCATAGCGGCAATGGAAAACACCCTAGCTCGAAAGGTCGCGCCATAATGAACCGCACTAAGATCGCCCAGCTCTACGCCGATGCCGACGCCTTCGCCGGGAAGACCGTCACCGTTGCCGGTTGGGTCAAGTCAGTCCGCGATATGAAGAACTTCGGCTTCGTCACGTTGAACGACGGCAGTTGCTTCAAGGACTTGCAAGTGGTCATGGACCGCGCGACGCTGGAAAACTACGACGAGATTGCGCACCAGAACGTGTCGGCGGCTCTCGTGTGCGAAGGCGTGTTGAAGCTGACGCCGGACGCCCCGCAGCCCTTCGAGCTTGCCGCCGAGAGCATTCGCGTCGAGGGCGCCTCGGCTCCCGACTACCCGCTGCAGAAGAAGCGCGCCACGCCGGAGTTCCTGCGCACCCAGCAGCATCTGCGGCCGCGCACGAACCTGTTCCGCGCCGTGTTCCGCATCCGCTCGGTGGCCGCCGCCTCCATCCACCGCTTCTTCCAAGACCGCGGGTTCGTCTATGTGCACACGCCCATCATCACGGCGAGCGACTGCGAAGGGGCCGGCGAGATGTTCCGCGTGACCACCATCGACCCGGCCCAGGTACCGCTCGTGAGCGAGGAGGCTGCCGCGGCCTCGGACGGCGCGCTTGTGGCCGGCGAGGTGGATTGGAGCGCCGACTTCTTCGGCAAGCCCGCCTCGCTCACCGTGTCCGGCCAGCTGAACGCCGAGAACTTCGCCATGGCCTTCGGGGATGTGTACACGTTCGGCCCCACCTTCCGCGCGGAGAACTCCAACACGGCGCGCCATGCCGCCGAGTTCTGGATGGTGGAGCCCGAGATTGCCTTCGCCGACCTTGAGGACGATATGGAACTGGCCGAGAGCATGCTCAAGTACGTCATCCGCGACGTGATGGAGCGCTGCCCCGACGAGCTGGCCATGTTGAACAAGTTCGTCGACAAGGGGCTTCTCGAGCGCCTGGATCATGTGGCCTCCTCCGATTTCGCGCGTGTCACCTACACCGAGGCCATCGATATCCTGCTCGCGGCGCAAGCGGCGGGGCGCGCCTTCGAGTATCCCGTTGAATGGGGCATCGACTTGCAGACCGAGCACGAGCGGTTCCTCACCGAGGAGCACTTCGGCCGCCCGACGTTCGTGATCGACTATCCCGTCGGCATCAAGGCCTTCTACATGCGCCTGAACGACGACGGGCGCACCGTGGCCGCCATGGACTGCCTCGTGCCGGGCATCGGCGAGATTGTGGGCGGCTCCCAGCGCGAGGAGCGCCTGGAAGTGCTCGAGCGGCGCATCGCCGAGCTGGACATGGATGCCGAGCAGTACCGCGCCTACCTGGATCTGCGCCGTTTCGGCACCTGCCAGCACGCGGGCTTCGGGCTTGGGTTCGAGCGCTTGGTGATGTACCTCACGGGCGTGAGCAACATCCGCGATGTCATCCCGCACCCGCGCACGGTGGGCAACGCCGAGTTCTAAGAGGGCTCAGGGGCTGCTTCCGCCCGCACTTTACCGTCCCGAAACGGTCGGGTGCCTCTTCGTGCGCTACAATGGGTGCCGATCTGTCTCGGGCGCCCTCTGTCGGCGCGCCCTGCGAGAAAGCTGCGTCTATGGAATACATCACTGCCGGAGAAAGTCACGGGCCGAATCTTACAGCCATCGTGACGGGCGTGCCGGCCGGCCTGCCCGTGTCCGTCGATCACATCAACTCCGATCTGGCCCGCCGCCAGGCCGGCTACGGGCGCGGCGGCCGCATGGCCATCGAGAAGGACACGGTGCGCGTCACGAGTGGCATCCGCTTCGGTCGCACTATCGGCAGTCCCATTGCGCTTGAGGTGGCCAACCGCGATTGGGAGAACTGGACCGGCCGTATGGCCGCCTTCGGCGAGGCGCCGCGCGATCTGGTGCGCGAGGTGACGCCGCGGCCGGGGCATGCCGACCTGGTGGGCGCCCTGCGCACGAACACCGATGACTGCCGCAACATCTTGGAGCGCGCGAGCGCCCGGGAGACAGCGGCGCGGGTGGCCGCGGCCGGCGTGGCTCGGGAGTTTCTGGCGGCACTGGGCGTGGAAGTGATGTCGTACGTGGTGTCGGTGGGGGATGCGGCCATGCCCGAGGAGACGATGGCCGACGCCGCCGAGCACAAGCCGCTCGACATCGAGCTTTCGGAGATGCGCTGTCCGGACGCGAAGGCGACCATCGCCATGAAGAAGGCCATTGACCGCGCGAAGTCCGACGGCGAGAGCTTGGGCGGCACCTTCCGTATCGTGGTCTGCGGGCTTGCGCCGGGGCTCGGCACCTACGCCACGGGCGCCGATCGGCTCACCTCGCGGCTGGGCGCGGCGCTCTTTTCCATCCCCGCCATCAAGGGCGTGGAATTCGGCCTCGGTTTTCAGGCAGCCGCGCGTCCTGGGTCGCAGGTGCACGACCCCATCGTGCTCGCCGACGGCGAGTTCCGCCGCACGTCGAACAACGCCGGCGGCTTAGAAGGCGGCATGACCACGGGCATGCCGCTCGTGATCACGGCGGCCATGAAGCCCATCCCGACGCTCATGACGCCGCTGGAAACGGTGAATCTGGACACGCTCTGCGTAGAGGAGGCGTCGAAGGAGCGCTCGGACGTGTGCGCGGTGCCGGCGGCGGCCGTGGTGGCCGAGGGCGAGGTGGCCTTCGCGCTGGCCAACGCTTATCTGGAGGCTTTTGGAGACACCTGCATGGCCGACATCAAGGCGAACATCAAGGCCTACAAGGCGCGGCTGCGCACCATGGGGCGCTAAGATGGCGGAGCGTATGGAACTGACCCGCCCGGTCTTTTTCGTCGGGTTCATGGGCGCCGGCAAGACGTCGGTGGCCCGGCGCCTCGCCCGCACGTGCGGCGTGGCCTCGGTGGACATGGATACCTACATCGAGCGCCGCGAGGGCAAGAAGGTGAAGGAGATCTTCGCCGAGGGCGGGGAGGAGGGATTCCGCGCCATCGAGACGGACGTGCTGCGCGAGCTGGGCGCTAAGCCCGACCCTTTGCTCATCTCCTGCGGCGGCGGCGTGGTGGTCACGCCGGCCAACCACGACGTCTTCCGCGAGGCCGGCTTCGTGGTGTATCTGGAAGTGACCGCCGACGAGGCCGCCAGCCGCATCAGCGATACGTCCACCCGGCCCTTGTTCCAGAACCTGGAAGCGGCCCGAGCCCGCTGCGAGGAGCGACTGCCGCTGTACGAGGCGGTGGCCAACGTGCGCGTGAGCACCGCCGGCAAATCGGTGCCGGCCATCGCGCGGGAAGTGCAGCGCATTTTGGAAAAGGAGGGAATCCTGTGCCCGCAACAAAGATAGTGGTCAACATCCCCGGCGAGACGCCCTACGACGTGCGCATCGGCGCCACGGTGCTTTCCGGCCTCGGCGAGTCGGTGCGCCGGCTCGATGGCGTGGGAGACGCGCCGCACCTGCTCGTCCTCACCGATTCCAACGTGGGGCCGCTGTATCTGGAAGAGGCCAAGTCGTCGCTGAAGGCGGCGGGCTTCCGCGTGAGCGATATCGTCGTGCCCGCGGGGGAGGACTCGAAGTCGCTCGCGGTGGCCGGGGAGATCTGGTCGGCCATGGCGTCGCTCGGGCTCACGCGCGACTGCGCCGTGGTGGCCCTCGGCGGCGGCGTTGTGGGCGACTTGGCGGGGTTCGTCGCCTCTACCTACATGCGGGGCATCCCGTTTGTGCAGGTGCCCACCTCTCTTCTGGCCATGGTGGACTCCTCGGTCGGCGGCAAGACCGGCGTGAACCTTCCCGAGGGGAAGAACCTCGTGGGCACGTTCAAGCAGCCGGCCTACGTGTGCGCCTCCACGGCGGTGCTCGCCACGCTGGACGACCGCGAGTGGGCCTGCGGCTGCGCCGAGATCGCCAAGGCGTCGGTGATCGATTCCGACGAGTTCTTCTTCTGGATGATGGACCACGCCGCCGCCCTGGAGGCGCGCGATCCGGTGGTGGTCACCGAGGCCATCGCGCGGTCGGTGGTGTTCAAGGCCAACATTGTGGCCGAGGACAAGACGGAGAGCCGCGGGGTGCGCGAGTGCCTGAACTACGGGCACACCCTGGGGCACGCGGTGGAGGCGCTTGCGGGCTACGGGACGTTCTCCCACGGAGCCGCCGTGGCCGAGGGCATGCGTTTCGCGGCGCGCCTCGGCGTGGATGTGGTGGGCACGTCGGCCGAGCTAGTGGACGCTCAGGACGAGCTTCTGGACGGGCTCGGGTTGCCGGCGCTTGACTGGTCGGCGCCGGCCGATGAGATGCTGGCCGCTATGAAGCGCGACAAGAAGACCCGCGCCGGCGAGGTGCGCTTCGTGCTGCCGCGCGACATCGGCGACTGGGAACTGGTGGCCGTGCCTGACGACGTGATTTTGGAGCATCTGCGCCGGTGGGAGGCTTCCAAGAGTTTGTGACGTTGACGGCGATCGGTCGGGGAAGGTGCTCCGCAGCCCGCTGCGCGCTTGATCCCCTTCCGAACGCGGCAAAAGAAACAGCGAAGATGACGCACATAAGCCGGTACCATCCCGGCATCGTTGCTGCTGAAGTGGAAGCTGTTTCTTAACGGCCGCGTTCTCCAGGGGGCGCGCAGAGGTCTGCGGAGCACCTTCCCCGACCGATCGGAGAGAGGCGAACTTTGTTGAAGAAGATACTGCTCATGAATGGGCCTAACTTGAATATGTTGGGGGTGCGTGATCCGGCTATTTATGGCACGGACACGCTTGAGGCCATCGAGGAGATGGTGCGTGCCTACGGGGCCGAGCATGGCTGCGAGGTCGACTGCTTCCAGTCGAACCATGAGGGCGCGCTCATCGATCGGCTGCATGCGGCCCATGGCAACTACGACGGTATCGTGTACAACCCCGGGGCGCACACGCACTACTCCTACGCGCTGCACGATGCGGTGGAATGCATCGACGTGCCGGTGGTGGAGATTCACATCTCGGACATTAGCAAGCGCGAGGAGTTCCGCCGCCACTCGGTGATCGCGCCGGCCTGCGTCGCCCAGGTGAAGGGCCTCGGCAAAGAGGGCTACCTGCGCGCGCTGGATATTCTGCTGGAAGGGGAGTAACCTGCTGGTCCGGCCGTTACTGAGGCGGGACTACCCGTGCTCAAGCAATGGCTCGCTTGGTGGAACAGCCCACTGGGCTGTTCCAGTCGCTGCGCAATCTGCGCGCGGGCAGCCCCACCTCGGCAACGGCCTGCTTTTGCATCGTTGAGGAAGGACGATAATGACGGTATTCGACGAGTTGAACGATCCGAAGGCCTGCGAGCGGCACCTGGCTCGCTTGCGCGAGACGTTTCCCGAGCTGGGCGTGAGGGCGTTTCTCGTGCGCGACACGTCGAACATCCAGTGGCTCACCGCCTTCGACGATGTCTTCGACGAGGAGGCGGCTCATGCACTGTATGTCTGCCCCGACCACGCGTGGCTGCATACCGACTCGCGCTATGTGACGGCCTGCGAGAACGCCGCGCGGCTCAAGCCTTTGGAAGTGAGCGCCGAGCGCGAGACCCACGCGCAGTTTGCCGTCAAGCGGTGGGGAGGCCGGCCCTCCGGGGCCGCCGATGCGCTTTTGGGCATCGAGGACGGCGTCTCGCTTGCCGAGTACCGCCGCTTGCAGAAGGCGTTCGCTGACGCCAGTGCCGGGGAGCCCTTTGTGGAGACCGATAGCGTTGTGGTGGGGTTGCGGGCGGTGAAGGACCGCTACGAGATCGCGCGGATGCGCGGTGCCCAGTCCATCACCGACGCTGCCTTCGAGCACATCGTCCGCTATATGCGCCCGGGCATGATGGAGCGCCAAGTGCAGCTGGAGCTTGAGGAGTTCATGCTGCGCCATGGTGCCCAGGGCCTGGCGTTCCCCTCCATCGTGGCCACCGGGCCCAACGGCGCGAGCCCGCACGCCATCCCCGGCGCCACCATGCTGGAGGCCGGCCAGTGCGTCGTGCTCGATTTCGGTGCCCGCTCCTACGGCTACTGCTCGGACATGACGCGCACGGTCTTCCTCGGCGAGCCCGACCCGGAGATGCGGGCAGCGTGGGACGCGCTGCGGGAGGCCAACGAGTCCGTGGAAGCTATGCTTCGGCCCGGCGTCACGGGCAAAGAGGCCCATGAGCGGGCCGAGGAGGTGCTGGCGGCGGCCGGCTTCGGCGGCCGCATGGGGCACGGGCTCGGTCACGGCGTGGGCATCGACATCCACGAGGAGCCGGTGCTTGCCCCGCGCAACGAGCGGCCGCTCGTTGCCGGCAACGTCGTTACCGTGGAGCCCGGTATCTACCTGCCGGGCAAGTTCGGCATGCGCTTGGAGGACTTCGGCGTCGTGACCGACGACGGCTTCGACGTGTTCACCAACTCCACCCACGACCTCGTGGTCATCTAGGGCGCTATGATTGGCGGCGCGTGCATACTGGTCGTGGAAGACGACGCGGCTATCAACAAGGTGGTCTGTTCCTATCTGGGCAAGCTGGGCGCCGAGTGTGTGCCGGCGTTCTCTGGCACCGAGGGGCTCATGCATTTGGAAGGGGAGCGAGACTTCGATCTGCTGATCACCGATCTCATGCTGCCTGGGGCGCCGGGCGAGGAGGTGGTAGCCGCCGCTCGGGCGCAGCACGTGCCCATCATCGTGCTGTCGGCTCGGGCCACCGTGGCCGATCGGGTCGATCTTTTGCGTCTTGGTGCCGACGACTACCTGGTGAAGCCCTTCGATCTGGAAGAGTTGGCCGCCCGCTGCGAGGCGGTGCTACGCCGGGTTGGCGGGGGAGGTGCTTCTGGCGTTGGCGGAGACGGCGGCGATGCCGACTTCGGGAATCGCACCTCCGCCTCTGCATCGGACAGGGCCGCTGGGCCCCCGGCGGCTTCTCGGGCCTCGGGTGGCATCGCCTGCGGTACAGGCTCTGACGCCGCGTCCCAGAGCCCCGACGAGTGTCTCCGCTTTGGTAGCTGGATGCTGGACGAGGGCGCCCGCGCATTCACGGTAGCGGGCGAGCCAGTGCGCCTCACGCGCACGGAGTTCGACATTCTGCACGCGCTCATGGTCGCCCCGCGCCGCGTGCACACCAAGCGCGCCCTGTCCGAGGCTGCCGGCGGCGATGCGGCGGCCCTGGAGGACAAGACCGTCTCCACCCACATCGGCAACCTCCGCGCCAAGTTGCGTCCTACTGGCACCGACCGCTATATCGAGACCGTCTGGGGCGTCGGCTTCAAGCTGCGCGACGAGCTCTGAGGCCTCTGCGCGGCTTCCGGAACGTCGAAATCCTCGCATTTCTCGCCATTTCCAAAAACTACTAATGACCTGGGGATATCCTCTATAATACCAGCTCAGAAGCCTGGCGAGAAATTCGAGGATTTCGACGTAACGAACCACATGCGTGATGCATGGCTGCAAAGCAGGCTCAAATCTTGGCATTTTCTTGGAACTTTTCAGGAAGATTCTGGAAGCGAGGCGTATAGGATGGAAGGCAGATGACGGTTCCGAGGGAAAGGATGCGGCCATGGTTGAACGCGAAGAATCCCCTGCGGCGCGGGTGATGGCCCTCGACTGCGCGCATCTCACGCGCGTCTTTCGCGGAAAGTGGGCGGTCGACGACGTGTCCCTGGCTCTGGCGCCCGGGGATATCTACGGACTTGTGGGGCGCAACGGCGCGGGCAAATCGACGCTGCTGAAGCTGATCGCCGGGTATCTCGCGCCTACGGGCGGCACCGTGGCGGTGTGCGGCGAGGCGTTGCGCCCCTGCCAGACGAGCGCGCGCATCGGTTGCCTCATCGAGCATCCGGCGGTGAATCCGGCGCTTACGGGGTTCGAGAACGTGATGGTGCGGGCGCTCGCTCAGGGCCTTCCCGATCCTAAGGCCTCCGTGGCTGAGGTCATGGAAGCCGTGGGGCTTCGGGAGGCGGCCCGCGACCGCGCCAAGGACTATTCTCTCGGCATGAAACAGCGCTTGGGGCTGGCGCTCGCGCTCATCGGACGTCCGGACGTGCTGCTTTTGGATGAGCCCTTCAACGGCCTTGATCCCGAAGGGGTGCGGCTTGTGCGCCGCCTCCTGGAGAATCTTGCCACGCAGCGCGAATGCGCCGTGCTCGTCAGTTCTCATGTACTCGACCAATTGGAGCGCCTGGTGGATCGCTACGGCATCTTGCGCGAAGGGCGTCTTGTGGCCCAGATGACCGCCGAGGAGGTGGAAGAGGCCTGTCGCGACTACCTGTGCGTGGAAACTCCCGAAGCGCCCCGGGCTCTGGCGGTGCTTGAGAGCGCTTTCCCGGATGCCTCGTTCACCATGATGCCCGACGACGCCATTCGCCTGTCCGGCGTCGATGCCAGCGAAGTGGGTCGCGTTCTGCTAGCGGCTGAAATGCCCGTGAGCGGCCTGTATACTCACGCCCGCGATATCGAGGACTACTTCATCGGGCTCATGGGCGGCACCAGTTTGGTGCGAAGTTGCTCGACGGAGTGCACCGTGAAAGGAGGCGAGGGAAATGCTTAACCTATTCCGCGCGCAATGGTACCGACTGGTTCGCAATCGGGCGTTTTGGGGCCTACTGGCAGTGTTCGGCGTCCTGGTTTTCCTGTTTGTGATTCAGGTGGACGAGCAATCGGTGCGCGAGGGGGTCTACCGGAATTTTCCCGCCCTCGGAGGAGCGCCCGAGGGCGTAGGGATGACGATGGATGTCGAGGCGGTGCTGGGCCAGTTTTGGGTGCCCCAGTTGCTGCTGGCTTTTGTGGGCATGCTGTCTGCGGCCTTTTTCGGAGACGACTTTAGATATGCAGGTGCGCGTTCGCTTGATGTAATGCCTGGGTTTCGCTGGCGGTATGTGGGAAGTGCTGTTTTGATCATTGTAGTGATTGCCTTGATCTTCCTTGTGGCTGCCTCTTTCGTCGCATGGTTGGCTCTTCTGCCCAATCCGGTGATGAGCGTGGGGCTGAGCGGTGGGCGCTTTTTGCGTTGGGGCCTTTTGCTGGTGGCGATAAGTCTTGTCTACGCTATGGCCGCACTGGCCGTGGTGGCAGCGACGAATCGGGCTGGGCTGGGAATTATTGCGTTCTTCCTTTTGGTGGGTGTTCTCCCCGACGCACTCCTTCAGCTTGCTTCGGGCTGGCTCTCAGCGTTTCAAGGACCGATCGCCGCAGTGGTTTCGGCGTTGCCCTCCGCGCAACTAGGGCAATTGAGTGCAGAGGGCTTTACGCCTGTGGCAACCGATGTGTTGATGCTGCTGCCGTGGCTTGCCGTCGCTGTGGCGGGGTGTGGTTTGGTCATGCGACATAAACGGCTCTGATGGAAATCGTGAGGTTGAAAAGGAGGGCCCTATGATCTGGTTGGGAGTGCTCTGCCTTTTGTTGGCGGTGGCCTTGGCGGGGTATGTGGCGGCTACGGAGCGGCAGATGCGGGTGTTGGCCGACGCGCTGGCGGTGCGCGGGCGCGATCTGCGGCGGGTGCGGCTGCGGTTTCCCACGAGGGCGGCGCGGGCCTTGGCCCAGGAGGCCAACGGGCTCATCGACGAGGCTGATGCTGCTCGCCTTGAAGCGGCTGAGGAGCGTCGCGAGCTGCAGCGGAACTTGGCGACGTTCTCCCATGATGTGCGCACGCCCTTGGCCGGTGCCCAAGGCTACCTGCAACTGTACGCCGTGGCGGAAAGCGACGAGGAGCGCGATGAGTGCGTGGCGGCGGCCACCGAACGGCTCGGCGTCATGCGGGTGCTGGTGGATCAGCTCTTCGAGTACGCCAAGGCCGTAAGCGACGATCGGGCGCTGACTCGTGAGCCGGTGGATGTGGCGGACGTGTTGGGGAAGTGCCTGGCCGAGCTGTACCCCTCTTTCGTCGAGCGCGGCTGGGCGCCCGAGGTGGCGGCCGACGAGGCCGTGGAAGTGCTTGCCGATCGCGAAGCGCTGACGCGCATCGTGGAAAACGTGCTGGGGAACTGCCTGCGCCACGGCAGCGGGGCGCCTCGCATCGAACTGCGGGGAGAGAATGGTTTCGCGCTCTCGATCTCCAATGAGGCCGAAGGGCTGGAGACGTTGGACGCCTCGCGGCTCTTCGAGCGCTTCTATCGGGGCGACGCCGCCCGCAGCACCGGCGGCAGCGGCTTGGGGCTTTCCATCGCTGCCGATTTGGCTCGAGCCATGGGCATGAGCCTTGAGGCAACGGTGGCGGATGGCCGCTTCACCGTGACGCTCTGGAAATAGAGATACGGCCTTTGCGGCGCTCGCTAGCGCTGCCGCTCGTCGGCGGTGAGCGGTTGAGTTTGCGCCATCTAACCTTTGCGTGGTTGTGCTTGCGTAATTTCCGCGAGCCGCGCCCTTCCCCGTGCTATAACTGAAACCGTACAGAGGCAATTTCGATACCGGAAAGGACGGTGAGGAGACGATGACGGAACGGAAGATCAATCGTGGGAGCGAGATTCGGGCCAAGGGAAAATCCATGGGGCGCGAGCGCTCGGGCGTATCTGCCGATCCGTCCGACAGACCCTCGCCGCAAGCCGGTGGCATAAAGGCTACGTCTTTAGACGAAGGCGCCCGAGGTGGTCTTTCGTCTTCGGTGGAATCTGCGGAAGGCTCGCCCGCCGCTCTCGCCGAGCGATCGCTGACGCTGCGCGCCGCCCTGTTTCTGACGGGCCGCATCGCGCTTATGCTGGCGGGTATCGCGGTCATGGGGCTTGGCATCGACATCGTCGTGAAGGCCGATTTGGGCAACTCGCCCATCTCCGCCACGCCCAACGTACTTTCCATCGGCTTCACAATGGTGAGCTTCGGCACGTTCATGCTGGGGTGGCAGTGCTTTCTCGTGCTGGTGCAAATCGCTCTTCTTCGCCGGGAGTTCCGCTTGGTGGACTTGTGGCAGGTTCCCATCTCGGTGTTCTTCGGCGTGTGCATTGACACCTTCATGGCGCTGCTCGGCCCCGCTGCGCCGACGAGCTATGTCGCCTCGTGGCTGTGGCTCGCCGGCGGCATGGCCGTTCTCGCGCTGGGCATTGTGATGACGGTCGTCTCGGGCACGGTCATGAACTGCGGCGAGGCCGTGGTGCAGGCCGTAGTGCGCAAGACGGGCGCCCGGTTCGGCACCGTGAAGGTGGGCTTCGATCTCGCCTGTGCGGCCTTGGCGTGCCTGTGCGCGTTCCTGTTCGTGGGCCATTTGGCCGGCGTGCGCGAGGGCACCTTCGTCTGCGCCGCCTTCACCGGCGTCATCGTGAACATCTACATGGGCCTCTACGGCAAGCTGCGCGACGCCGCCCGCAGCCGCCGCGCCGCAGATTCTGGTACGGCGTCGGAATGCTGCACATCGGCTGAAACGGTAGGGCCCTTTACTTCCGAGTGAATAAATACTAGGCGGTGGCTTTTTCGTCTGGATCGAACAAGCAGTCTGGCTGGTGGACCTGGGTTACGCGTGGCTGGCGTCGCGCGTGGCCATTGCCGATCGCCTTTGCTATGCGCAGGATCGTGTAGGCTCCGAAGAGGGCGGTGTATACGAGCAGCGATCGCTGCGCGGCGATTCCGCCGTGCAGAGCTGCCGGCGCCAGAACGAATGCGAGATGGCAGAATACCAGGCCGAAAAATACATAGGAAAGCCGCTGCACTCTATTCCAGGTTGTTGCAGTCATAATGCGTTTGACGACGTTAAGTGACGTGATCCCTAAGACGGTTAAGAGTGCAAGCAGAATGAGCGCCACAGCCATGGAGACGACGATGTTCTCGTCGAGATTGTTCGTACTTAGGAGTCGCGGCAGATAGGAGACGGCATAAACGGTCACATGGCTCATGGCGAGTATCCAGGCGATGATCGATAGCTCTCCCCGAATAGGGCTGAGGCGGCGATGGAGACGGGAGGTGCTGTCGAGACATCCTATGAGCATGACGATGGCGAAGAGTGCCAGAGCAAGCTCGCATCGTTGTACGAGTTCCACCAGGATTCCCCACAGCCAGCGGGGGAGGACAATGAAGCCGCTGGCGAGATAGAGCGTATCGAGGGCGATGGCGCAGAGGTAGAAGACGACCGGCCAGCGTTTGATCGGTTTTCGAAGCAGGTAGACTGCCGCGCAGGTCGTAGGGAAAGTCAGAAGGAAGTTCATGGCGGCCTCCTTGGTTTCGAGAAGCGACGGCCGACAGCTCATCAGAGCGTGCCGGCCGTGCGATGCGGTTTACGAGAGGGGCGTTCCCGCTAGCTCGTTTTCGATGCTGGCAAGCGTTATCGCGGTGAGGTGCGCCAGCGCTTGATAGAAGCTCCCCTCAGCTGCGCTGTTGAGCTTTTCGAGATAGGTCGGCGCCCAGGGAAGCAGATGCTGATCCAGAAACTCGCCAACGAGTTCGGGGCGATTGCTGGCGAGCCAGCTGAGAAGCGCGAGCATGCGTCCGATGTGGTCGATCGGCTCCCGGCTTTCCGCCTCGTGGAGCTCGATGCCCTGGGCGCGCATCCATCGGCTGATCGCGAGGCACGAATCGCCGAACACGACCGCCTCGGAATCGAGGTACACCGATCCCCAGGGAGGCGCCGCTAGCTTCCGGGGGCCGACGAAAAGGCGGTGGTAGGCGCGGTCTGTCTCGTGGATGTCCGCTCTGCCTGTTCGAGCGAGCTCCTCGGAGACGGCATGCAAGTCTTCGGCCGTGCCCCAGGGCCATTCTTCGGCGAGGTTCATGGCGGCCAGGCCGCGGATAATCTCCTTGCAGTGGGGCAGTGCCGGGCGCTCCAAGAAGAGGGTGCCCAAAAGCAGGGCGCACTGCTCGATATCCTCAACGTTCGCGTTCATGACTATTCCACTTCCAGCGGATTGGCGATGTAGCCTTCGTCGAGATTGTAGGTGTTCGAGTCGATGGCTTGGCAGGAGCCGATAACAAGGTTGGGTGCCGTGGTCGGCTCGGGAAGGGGAGCGACTTGGCTCGTGTCCCCGTACTTTTCTCGCAGCTCGTCAATGGGGCCGAATTCAAGGGCTCGCAGTGGGCAGGCGCCTACGCACATGGGCTGTTCCTCGTTGCGCACGCGGGCCAGACAGCCGTCGCACTTGCGGGCGCGAGAGAGTTCGGCGTCGATGCGCGGGGCGTCGTAGGGGCAGGAGTTTCGACAGGTGCCGCAGCCTATGCAGACTTCTGGATCGGAATTCACCAGGCCGGTCTCCTCGTCCTTCTGCATGGCTCCGGTGGGGCAGTTTTCCACGCAGGCGGCGTTGTCGCAGTGGTTGCAGGAGATCGCCAGATGGTAGTTGAATGCCGTCTTGTTCCAAGCGCCCTCGGAGGTCTTCTCCCAGCTGCCGCCCTCGAAGTCGTAGATGCGGCGGAACAGGATATCGGATCCCAGGTCGTGGTAGTCCTTGCAGACCAGCTCGCAGGTCTTGCAGCCGGTGCAGCGGGACGAGTCGAAATAGAAGCCGTACTGGGTCATGGGTTCCTCCTTAAGCCTTCTCGACCTGGACGAGCGTGGAGCCGGTCGACGGACAGTTCTTCGAGATGGGCGACCAATGGTGGCCGCTCAGTGTGTTGGCGTTGGCGCCGATATCCACGCCGTCAACCATTTCGCGACGATGTGCATGCGGCATTCCCACCACGCCGGGCATGATGCGGGAAGTGACGCGGGCCATGATCTGTACCTCGCCACGGTCGTTGAACACGCGCAGGGTGTCACCGTTCTGGATGCCGCGCGATTCGGCGTCGATGGGGTTGATCCACAGGCAGTGGCGACAGGCCTGCTGGAGCTCCTCGATTACCTGGTAGCGGCTGTGGAACTGGTTTTTGGCCTTCCAAGTGGAGAACAAGAGCGGGTAAGTGTCGTTGATATCGGCCACGCCCTCGATTTCGGGGAAGTAGCTGGGCACGGGACGTACTACGTCGCGGTCGCCGTTGTGGAACGTCCAGGTGTCGCGAATGGTGGCCAGGCGCTCGGAGTACAACTCGATCTTTCCCGACGGCGTCGTGCGCGGGCGGCCCTCCGGGTCGTCGACGTAGTCTTTGAGGGCGATGAAAGGAACGGCTTGCACCGGGTCGCGCCAGAAGCCCATTTCGAGCCCCTCTTGGAACGACGGTGCATTGCCGTTGGGGGCCGAGGGACGGCTGTACTCTTCGTAGCGGGTCTCCATCCAGTCCTCCCAGGTTTTGCCCTCGGTGAACTCGTCGCGCAGCCCGAGGCGCTCGGCGAGATCGGCGACCCAATCATACGAGAGACGGCATTCGAACTGCGGTTCCTGGACAGGGCGGCCGAAGACGAACCCGAGAGCGGATCCGCCGGTCACGGTGGAAACCATGTTCATGCGTTCCTGGTACATGAGATCGGGCAAGATGATGTCGCAGAAGGGCAGTGAAGTGGACATGATGACGTCGCAGCCAAGGATGAACTCGCACTTGCTCTCGTCTTCGAGGATTGTCGCGGCCCAATTCAGGTCGGAGCTGGAGTTGCCGAAGCAGCCGGCCTCGTACAGGGCGAGGAACTTGATGCCGACCTCCAGCTTGTCGCCGCCCTGGATGCCGTCGGTGAGCGCGGTCATCTCGAGCGGATGGTCGATAGCGTTGAACCGGCCGGAGATGGAGATCTTCTTGGTGACGGGATTCTCTCCGATGGGCACCGAGTTCCACATACCGCCGTCGAAGTTCATCTGCATGCCCTTGCCGTTGAGGCCGGGGCATGTGCCCTCGCGGCCGATATTGCCGGTGATGACGGGAAGGGCAGCGATGGCGGCTGCGTTCCATTCGCCGTTGTGCCGACGCTGCGGCCCAAAACCTTGGGTGATGAAGCAGGTTTCGTGGTCGGTGATGAAATGGGCGAGATAGGTGATCTTCTCGGAGGGAAGCCCGCAGATGGGGGCGGCCCACTCGGGGGTCTTAGGAATGTTGTCATAGCCGGTGCCCATGATATAGTCCATATAGGAGGAGTTTGCCGGCGCAGATTCAGGCATCGTGTCGGCATCAAATCCGACGACATACTTGTCCAAGAAGGCCTTGTCGTGCTTCCCCTCGCTGATAATGACATAGGCGATAGCGCTCGCCAGAGCTCCATCGGTGCCCGGGTAGATGGGGAACCACTCGTCCGGATTGCCAGATGACCCCTCTCCCAGGCGGTAATCTACGAAGGCGACCGGGATGCCTGCCTCGCGCGCTTTGGCCACCTCGTAGACCTCTCCCATGCCGCACATACGCGATTCGCCCGACCCGCAGCCGAAGAACAGACCGCAATCGGCGTCTTTGATGGCCGAGGTGTTGCTTCCGAGACCACCAGCACAATCGAATGTCTGGCTGTCGAAGCCGAACAGGTAGTTGGCTGTCTGGGCGATCTGGCCATTCGATTCCGAGTTAATGGTTCCCAAATGACCGCCGGTCAAATTGAAAAGGCGCTGGATGGGGTAGTTGCGGGTTCCTGTTGCGCACAGGAAGAATGCCTCGGGACCGTAGGTGTCAAGGGTGTAGCGGTACTTCTCGGCGATGATATCGAGAGCCTCATCCCAGCTGATGCGTTCGAACTCCCCGCTTCCTCGTTTGCCCACGCGTTTCATGGGGTATTTGAGGCGATCGGGGCTGTTGATCCATTTTCGCACCGAACGAGCCTTGAGGCACGCGCGGAACGATACAGCGCCGAACTCGTCGTCGCCGTCGGTGTCGTTGTCGATCCAGCGAAGGGTGCCGTCTACGACGTGGCACTTGAGGGGGCATGCAACAAAGCCGCAGTGGCAGCAGCTCTGCCAGATGATTTCTCCCTCCTCGGGAATCTCGTTGGCGACGACACCATTCGACCCCGTCTGCGCGAGCTCACCTTTGCTTTGCGCGCTCTGAGGGGCGCAGCCGAATAGGGAGGCGGCGGTGCCGGCTCCGGCCGCAGTTGCAAGGGTCGCGAGTGTCGATCCCTTGATGAAGCCTCGCCGCGAGACGGCCCTCTCCGTTGCTTTTCTGGTCATAGATATCTCCTTCCTCTCTTAGGCGGCGTCCCAATAGCTGCTGTGCCGCTTGACGACAGTGTGCGCCTAGAGAGGGGGCCATCGTGAGACCTCGTTTTGGTGAAAGGGATTCAAAACGTGTCAACCTTTTTCGTGATTTTTTGAGAAACGCCTGGTGATCGCAGAATCAGCAGAGAGTGTAAGGCGTGGTTGTGCTGAGAGGGAATTATCTTTTCTGGTAGACTTCAGCTGTTCGCGGATGAGGAGGGGCACTGTCGATGAAACTGTTCGATGCGGGCAAGATCATCTCGTCGTCTCTCGGCATGGCCGTGGCCATGTCGCTTTCGTCGCTCTTTTTATGGAAGAGTGACTGGCTTTCCGTTCCTTCTGGTTCCTTTCACGGCTCCCATGGCATGGGGATCGTCATCGGCATTGTGACGAGCGCGGCGGTGATGTTGTGGTGTTCTCTGTCGCGGCAATCGCTGCGGCGCTTCGGGATGCAAGTAGTCCCTCCTATTGCCCTTGCGAGCCTCGTCGTCTCTGGTTTGCCGGTGGTGCAGGGGTCGGCTCAGTGGGTACTTGGCATCGCCATTCCCGTGATCGGCTCTTACACGCTTATGTTCTCGTGGTTCTACGTTGTGTCTCTGCGCGATATCGAGGGCAGCCTCATGACCCTGCTCTTTGCCTGGGTGGTAAGCTTTTTTGTGAGAACTTTCTTCGAGTCGTTTACAGGAGCGGCGGTAACCTTGGCTATTTCCGCTACCCTGATGAGCGTCTGCTGGGGACTGCTTCTTGTCCAAGCGCGTCAACTCGATCTCGCTTCGCCCATGGCGTCGAGCTCTTTCTCCGCCAATCGTGTGAGCTATGTCCATGGGCTCGCAAGTTTCTGGCGTAGCGTGCTGTACTGTGGCACCTTCGCCTTTCTCGGGGGAGTTGTTCGCTTTCTGGCTGTCGACACGACGGCCATGACCTTCATCAACTATAGTTCCGCGCTCGCGGGCCTGTTCGCCCCCATCGTCCTTATGGCGCTCTGGCGGTTTCGGACGGTGCGGTACAACATCGATGGCGTATTTCGCCTGGCGTTCCCGCTGATCGTGGTCGCTCTCGGAATTCTGCCATTCGCTGCTGGCATCCCCTTTGTCATTCTAGCGGCGTTGCTCTACATGACATATAGCTTCTTGTCGCTGAGCGTTCAGGCACTTTCCATTCAGATTTCTCATGACTACGGCATTGACCCCGTGTTCTGTCTCAGCTTCCAGACGCTCGTGTGCGTGGTCGCCCAGGGGGTAGGGTATCTCCTAGGAGCCTGCGCGCCCGCAGGCGAGTCCTTCGGAGTTTCCCCCTATGCCGTCATCGCCCTCGGGTCGGTGTGCTTTCTCGCCTTAGCGCTCTACGTCACGCGAGCGCTGCATCCCTCGCAATCTGAGAAAAGCCGACCCGTCGAGTTTCTCTCGCTCGCTAGCGGACGAGTCGATTGCGGGACCCAGTCCACGCCGTTTGCCGAGATTGAAGAGGAAGACGATGGGGCTGCGTCAGTCTCTGAGGAGACGATCGTCCGGCCGCGCTACGAGGATAAGACGGCTCTTCGCTGCGATCTCATAGGGCGCAAGTACGCTCTGTCCCAGCGGGAGATCGAAGTCATGCTTCTCTTTGCTCGCGGAAATACTATCAGCTCCATAGCGGGGGAGTTGTTCATATCTGACAACACAGTGAAGACTCACATGCGGCGCCTTTACGCAAAACTGGGGATTCACAAGAAGCAAGAGTTGTTCGCCCTCATAAACAGCTACGTCGAGTGCCCCATATTTTTCTTTGCGAAGAGGACGCAGGACGGCTATACTGTACCAGTTTGAACCAAACGCGGCGGCCGACCGGAGGGTTTGCTGCGGCGCGTGAGCAGGAAAGGAAACATCCGTGGCAAGCATTTCTACCGCCGATTTCAAGAACGGCATGTGCATCATCAACAACGGCAAGATGTGCACCATCGTCGAGTTCCAGCATGTGAAGCCGGGCAAGGGCGGCGCGTTTGTACGCACCAAGCTCAAGGACATCAAGACCGGCCGCGTGGTCGACTACACCTTCAACGCCGGCACGAAGTTCGATTCCGTGCGTCTTGAGTCCAAGAAGATGCAGTACCTCTACAACGACGGCGCCGATTACTGGTTCATGGACAACAGCACGTTCGAGCAGATGCCCGTCTCCGCCGATATGGTGGGCTCCGCGGCCGATTGGCTGAAGGAGAACGACGAGGCGACGCTGCTGTACGCCGGCGACGAGCTCATCAGCCTGGAGCCCCAGATGTTCGTGGAGCTTGAGGTCACCCATACCGAGCCGGGCTTCAAGGGCGATACCGCCACCAACACGCTGAAGCCGGCCACGCTTGAGACGGGCAAGGAGGTGCAGGTGCCGACGTTCATCGAGATCGGCGACGTCCTGCAGATCGACACCCGCGACGGCCGCGTTATCAAGCGCGTTTAAAGTTCCGCCGCCGTTTCAGTGATCTTGGGCCTCCCTTCGGGGAGGCCTTTTTTGTGCTCCAGACAAAATGCCCTCGCGATTTTCCCGAAATGTTGCGTTTGTTAGCGTTCGCAGCCTCGTTTTGGGGCACCGCCCATCCAGTTCAGTGAATTTGGGCATAATTCCTCCGTTATGCCCCCGTTATGAGCTAAAAACAGGATCCAAACAGGGTCGTTTGGGCCATCTTTACGCTAACAAACGCAATTTCTTGGAAAAGATGGCCATGCAAATGTTCTGGGAGGACGGGATGGCTCTACGAAAGAGCGCGAAAGACTATGCGGGCCCTATTCCCGTGCGAAGAAGGCGAAGGCGACGCCGCCCGGGCCGACGTGGGTGCCGATGACGGCGCCGACCTGCGTGAGGGGCAAGTCGTCCGGCACGGCGGACTCGTCGGCGGCTGCTTCCTCGGCGGCTTTCGCCTGCGCCAGGCTGTCGGCGATGTACTTGCGGGCCGTCGCGTCGGACAGGCCCGAGTAGGCCACCCAGATGGGCCGCGTGAAGTCGATGCCGCCGATCTCGTCGATCTTCTGGAACACCATGTTCTTCGACTGCTTCGATCCGCGGGCCTTGCCCAGCACAACGACGTCGCCATCGACGACGCCCACCACGGGTTTGATGGAGAGCATGCCGCCCACGAGGGCCGCCGCTCCGGAAATGCGGCCGCCGCGGCGCAGGTACTCCAGTGTATCCAGCGAGGCCACGAGCCGGATGTCCTTCTTCTCCTGGTTGAGGCAGTAGGCGATGTCGGCGGCGGAAAGCCCTTCGTCGCGCAGAGCCCAGGCGCGCTCGGCCAAGATGCGCTCGCCGATGGTGGCGTTCTCGCTGTCGACCACGAACACCGACTCCTTGAACGGGGCCGCGGCGATGCAGGCGCTCTGGTAGGTGCCGGAGATGTGGCTGGAAAGCGTGATGCAGACGACCTCGTCGCCGGCATCGACGGCCTCTTGGAAGAGGTCTTGGAACACCATGGGAGGGATCTGGCTCGTGCGGGGCAGCTCGTCGGTTTCTACGAGGCGCTCGAAGAACTCCTCGCGCGAAAGGTCGACGCCCTCGGCGTACTGTTCGGAGCCGAATGCGATGGTCATGGGGATGATGGTAATGTCGTGGGCGCGGGCGTAGCCCTCTTCCATGTCCGCCGACGAGTCCACGATGATGCGAATGGCCACAATGCCTCCCTCGAAGTCGTTTCCCTTATTTTATCGTCCGTACGCGGGGCCTCGGCGAGGCGGCGTAAAGGCAAGTAAATTGTTCATAATTTGGGAACGGTTTCTCGATTGACAGCGAGCCGCAAAAGTGGCCACTGGGAAGTGTTTAGCCTTCCACCAGATCGAGCAGCTCCTGGTGGGAATGGATGCCCAGTTTCGCGTAGACGTGCTTCACGTGGGCCTTCACGGTGTTGCGGGACACGACGAGCGCCTCCTCGATGTAGGCGCGGTCGCGGCCCCGGGCGAGCATGGCGAACACCTCGGCCTCGCGCGGGGTGAGGGAGAACTCGCTTGCGATGGCCTCGCAGCGGGAGGCGAAGGCCTCCTCGGGGGCGCGGGCCGCGGGCATCGGCAGCGGCACTGGCCCCGTTCCGGTGCCCGGTACCGCTTCTGCTTCCGCATCGGCTCCCTTTCCGGCGGCCGTTGCCCCCACCAGCACCGGATCGATACCGTCGATGGCTCCGGCGAAGGTGAAGCGTTTCAGCCCGATGGTCACGTAGGCGGCGAACACCAAAAGCAGTACTGCGGGGGTGGCCACACGCAGGGCGGGCATGCTTGCCGCGGCGCTGTTGGCAAGCATGCCCGCGGCGGCTCCCGTAAGCGATCCTAAGGCCGAGACACCGTTTCCCCAGGCTACCGTTGTGATGGCTCCGAGTGGGTTGCGTGCGGCAATGGTGATGAGCGCCATCTGGGCGGCCATGATGAACAGGCCGTTGCCTGCGTTCAGCAGCGCCACGTCGGCCGCACCGCTGTCAGCGGCGAGCAGGGGCTGGGTTGCCAGAAGGAACCCGGCCATCACCGTGAGGGCCGACAGCTGCACGAGACCGTCGGCGGGAAAGCGCCGGCGCGAGCAAGTCACGTAAAGGGCCACGAGGGCAAGCGGGATGGCCGAGAGAAACGACATGCGCGGTGTGCCTGCCACCTCCCCGAAGCGCAGGGCGAAGCCGAAGGCCACCTGGAACAAAAACAAGCACACGAACAGGGCCGAGAACGGCGCGAGGAACGAGGCCGGCCGCGTGACGGCGATGTCGCTCGGCGAAGGCCGGTCGTGGGCCATGTCGAAGTAAAGGCGGGCGCCGCGGGCGGTAAGCGCGATGGCCGCCAAGGGGAAAATCAGGAAGAGGGCGGTTCCGACCCACGGGGGCAGAAGCGACGACGCGGGGCTCGCCGCCAGCTGAACGGTGTAGGCCGCAGCGATGATCACGGCCGTCGTGTGCATTTCGAGGCGCACGAGATAAAGCGCCGTCGACACCGTGGCCACCGAGCGGCCGATGGCGGCGAGGCTCGCACCCGCAACGAGGAGCGCCGGCGCGGAAAACCCAAGCCCCAGGGACAGAAGCGCGCCGCCGCCTACAAGACAGGCTACCGCCACGGCGACGATGGCGCGCTCCCGCAGAAGGCGCGGGGCGCGGTAGGCCGCAAGCCCAAGGCCGAGCAAAGTTGCTGCCGAGAACGTGACGGAGATGTCGCGGGCGAACATGAAGATCGCGTCGAACTGCGGGAAGAGCGAGCCGTTCATGAGGGAGGTGGTGCCGAGCGTCAAAAGCAGCGCGACGAACCCGCACAAGGGGCTCGCCTTTTCTGCAGTGCATTCCGTTTCCATGTCACTCCCTTTCGCTCCCTTTCGCTCCCTTTCGCCTCCCTCCATTCTACACGCGAAAACCCCCTGTCCGCACGGGACAGGGGGTTCGCTCTTATAACCGCTGGTCGCTGGAGGGGAGGCGCGACCGGCGGTATCCCTTGGGAAGGGCTTGACGAACTGCCTTCGCGGGCTGCGGAATAAACGGCTCGCGAAGGCGAAGGGGTCTTGAAGGCACGGACGCCTTACGCCTGCCCGGTTGCCGCCAGCATGCCGGCGCGGCGGCCGAAGGTCATGGTGCGCCCGCAGGCGAGCCCCGTCAGCAGGTTCGGGTAGCTCACCGAGAAGAAGCCGCCCGAGTCGTTGCCGGTGAGGTACAGGCCCTCGATGGGGTCGCCGTTCTCGTCGCAGGGGTGCATGTTCGTGTCGATGGTGACGCCGTCGAGCGTCGCCAAGAACCACGCCCCGGTGCGCACGCCGTAGAAGGGCGGCGTGTCGATGGCCATCAGGCGGTGCTTCTCCTTGTAGTAGTCGGTGTCCTCGCCGGCCGCGGCCATCTCGTTGTAGTGCTTCCACGAGGCCACGGTGGTCTCCACGGGCAGGTTCAGCTTCTCAGCGAGCTCTTCCATGGTGTCGGCCTTCTGCACGTAACCGTCCTCGATGAGCTTCTCGATCATGCCGTCCACCACCTGCATGGGAATGTTGTTCTTCGCCCCGTTGGGGAAGGGGAACAGCCGGCAGCAGCCCACCTCGTCGAAGGCCTCGGCCTGCGCGGCGTGGTTCGCGTCCCAGATGTCCACGTAGGTCTGGTGCGGCTGCATGATGGTGGAGTGCAGCATGTAGTCGTAGGGGCCGCTCTCGTTGCAGAAGCGCTCACCCTTCAGGTTCAGCTTCAGGAAGGGCTGCTCGCCGAACCAGAACCAGCGGCCGAGCACCCCGTCGCCGGCGTACTGGTCGGGCTTCACGCAGGCGCGGTTGAAGGTGCAGGCCGCGCCGAGCGGGTCCATGGTGGCGCCGAGCCACAGCGCCGCCTTGATGCCGGATCCGGTGGGGTTGCCGCCGGAGCCGGGGGCCGCGATGCGGATCTTCTGGTTCCAGGCCTGGCGATCCTCCATCATCTCCAGGTTGTTGCCGTAGCCGCCGGTGGAGAGGATGACACCCTTGCTGGCGTTGATGCGCAGGTAGGGGCGCTCGCCCTGCACGTCGCGGGCGATGACGCCGGTCACGCGGCCGGATTCATCGGTCTCGCACTTGATGAACTCGGTGTACCAGCGCACCTCGGCGCCCTGCTCGGCGGCGTAGGCCAGGATAGATTCGGCGAAGCCCCATTCCTCGTCCTCGGCCACGGCATCGGTCTTTTGCGGACTGTGGCCGGTGGCGAAGGCCTTGTCGCGGCCCGGGTCGGAGGTGTCGCCCACGCCGCCCTCGAATTCCATGACGAGCTTGCCGTCGCGCTGGATGATGTCGGTGAGCCAGTCCACCATGGCGCCGGACTCGTCGGCCCACAGCTTCACCAGGTCGTAGTTCACAAAGCCGTTGGCGTAGCGGACGATGTCCTCAACGGCCTCTTTCTTCTCGATGCGGAACTCAGGGAACTCGTCGAAGGAGGCCTGCTGCAGGCGCGAGTCGATGGCGCCGATGTCCTCGCGGACGTTGTGCGGGGTGCCCTGGCGGTCGATGCCGAGCACGCGCGCGCCGTTCTCGGCAGCCGAGATCATGGCCGGGATGCCGCCGGTGCCCATGCCCACGACGAGCACCTCGGTCTCGATGGTCTCGGCGATATCGGCCTCGTCGATGACGGGCGGCGCTCCCAGCCAGGAGGGGCCGCCGAAGTCGCCGGTGCTCGGGTTGGTCGGCTCGGCGGCGGCGTAGCCGTGCCCGCAGCCGGAGAGGGCCGCAGCGGACAGGCCGCCCAGGGCCGCAAGGCCCGCGCCCTTGAAGAAGCTGCGACGTGTTACGTTACTGGACATTGGGAGCCTCCCATCCCTCGGGCAGGGTCAGATCATGGCACTCGTTGCAGACGAGCACCTGGTTCTCGTGGGCTTTGTGGCAGTCGCCGCATTCCAAGGCCATGTCCTGATGGCTGGAATGCGGGTTGTACTTCTCGTCGTTGCCGGCGAATCCCCACAGGCCCGCGGTGATCTCGTCAAAGGACTTGCCTCCGTGGCACTCGGCTCGCGCGCAGAACTGCTCGCTGGCGAACTCTTTGCCGGTGGCGAGCATGGTGCCGTCTTCGGTCATGGGATAGTTGTCGGACACCCAGGCGCACACCTCCGAGATCTGGGTCGTCAGCTCGGCGGTGTGGCAGTCGAGGCACGACTCGCCGGCCTTCGCGTGCACGGTCACGCCCAGGTTCGGGTCGCCGGAGTCGTAGGTCTCCACGTAGTAGTCCATGGGGCTGTGGCAGATGGCGTTGCAGAAGCTCGGCTGCTCGTGCCACACCCAGAACCCGGCGCCGGCCACCACGATAATGGCCGCCACCACGCCGGCGACGATCCACCCGCGTTTGGGACGCTTCTTGGGAGCCGGTCCGCCCGCGGCCCCCTTCTCTTCGTCGATGCTCATGATCGTTTCCTCCCTTCCTTACTTGTGTTAGAAACGATGGCGCCCAGTGTGCGCCGCGCCGCCCCGAAAAGCTATTACCCCAGCGGGGTAAACTTCGCGTTTAGCCTGATGGGGGCGGGGTAGGAAAGCGGGGAGGAGGGAAGCGATAAAGGAGGGGGATAGAAGGTAATGGGGCGGGAGGAGGAGTTTTTGGGTGAGAGTCGAAAGAAAGGGGGGCGGCAAATATGGAAGGGCATCATGCTGCCGGATCGGTTGGCGACGAGATGAAGGCGAAAGGAGAGCGAAAGGTTGGGCGGGGAGGGGACGCAGCGAAAAACGGTTGTTGAATGCGATGGAAGCGCGGCTCAGCAAGCGCGGTGGAAAACTTGGCGTGTCGGATGCGGTGGAAAACGCGAGGCGCTCCTATGCGGCGGGGCTGTCATGGGGGCTTATGGAGAGCGTGTCTTCCGCAAGCCGTAATAGAGTCGCATTTCTATCCTATGACCAGGACTTATACGCTCATGAATGTTGGTTTTGTCGAGGCGATCCCGCCAGCTTTATTCCGCGACAATTCCGTTTATTGTGGTGCGCCATGAAGCTTTACCTCGGTTACATATCGGCTCTTCAGTTCTGGCGCTGGTGGTCTTCTTCTTCTCACCCGCTCGCGCTGCGGGTGTTTCACGACATGCGGCCAGGCGAGACTGGGCATACGCCTTCGTTTCCCGTCCTTTTCGTTCCGTCTCTCCGTCAATGCGCTTTCCGCGACGAGGACGTTATCGACTGCTTACGCGATGCGGGCATTGACGTTTGTTCAGCGCCTGTGCACGTGCTTGTCGAGGGTTCGCAGGGAGCCAGAGACACGCCGGTAGTTAAGAAGCATCGAACAACGGTCGCCTTCCCTCGCGGGTCGTTCGTCAAGGTCGCGCCAAGCGTTCTCGTCAGCTCGCCCGAGCTCTTGTTCCTTCAGATGGCCAAGGCGCTTGCGTTTGGAGAGCTGGTCGCGCTCGGGTTCGAACTGTGCGGCTGCTACCCGCTTTCCGACGAGCTGTCGTCGTCTTTGGTGCGCTCGCCGTTGACGACGCCGAGCCGCCTGTCGGCCTTCGTTGCGCGCGCCCGCAACCACGATGGCGTTCAGTTGGCCAGACGTGCCGTGCGGCATGTTATGGCGAAGTCGGCATCCCCTATGGAAACCGAGCTTGCAGCCTTGGCGTTTATTTCTTCGCGCGAAGGTGGTTTGGGTTTGCGGCGCGGTCGCCTGAACGAGCCCATTGACTTCTCCGAGAGCATCCAGCGAGCCTGCGGGTGTCGGCGTGCGGTGTGCGATATTCTCTGGCCCGAAGAGCGTCTGATTTTGGAGTATGACGGTAAGAGGTTCCACGGGACAGACGATAGGGTCAGCCGCGATGCGCGGCGAAAGGACGCGCTTCTGCTGGCGGGCTATGATCTGGTCACCATGACGGGCTCTCAGCTCGGCAATGTATTCCAATGCGCTGAGCTCCTTGATCAGCTGTCAGCGAGAATGGGCAAACCTAAGAAGAAAAGAGGGGCCGGCCATTTGGATCGGCACATGCGGCTTCGCAAGCAGCTGAGGAGCTATCACAACTCCTTCTTGTTTCGTGATGGGAAAGGCTCTGATCGTTGATTCGGATGCGGATTATCGAAGGGGTTGGATTTAAGGTGGCGGGGATGTCGAGAGGGCGATTCCGGGATATTGCGGAAGAGGATCGCGAGAATCGGAAGTTGTTGGGAGTTTTGCGCAGCCGGGACGGGAGAATCGGAAGTTGTTGGGAGTTTTGCGTACTTCTCGGAGCGTTTTGCTTACGAGAGAGGCGGTTTTGGCGCTCGAGACTCCCATCTATTTCCCGATGGCGCTCGAAACTCCCATCTATTTCCCGATTGTGATCGAAACTCCCATCTATTTCCGAAAAATGCCAAGCGGGCAGAAGGCGTCTCTGGTTTTTGAGGCTTGCGGTGGTTGAACTGCGGTGGTTGAACTGCGGTGGTTGAGCTGCGGTGATTGAGCGAAGGGAGCGCTTGGATTAAGGATTGCCGATGCCGCCCCTTGCGCAACCCTTCGGCCGCGTTCGCCCCTCCCGCCGCTTCGTTGATGTTTCTTGTCGGCAAATCGGACGGCGCGGCGCAGGGCCGTGGTAGGCTTCCCCTATAATCCGAAACTTGATCTTTGACTAACCTGTGTATAAGGAGGTGTGAGTTCATGCCACGGCTTCAGATCATGGACACGACCATCCGCGACGGTCAGCAGAGCCTCTGGGCCACCCGTATGCAGATCGGCGACATGCTGCCGATCCTGCCGAAGATGGACCGCGTCGGCTACTGGGCCATCGAGGCGTGGGGCGGGGCGACGTTCGACTCCTGCCTGCGCTTTTTGGATGAGAACCCCTGGGAGCGTCTGCGCGCCATCAAGGCGAACACGCCCAACACGCCGCTCGCCATGCTCTCGCGCGGGCAGAACCTCGTCGGCTACAAGCACTACTCCAAGGAGATCGTGCACCGCTTCATCAACGCGGCGCATCGCAACGGCGTCGAGGTCTTCCGCGTGTTCGACGCGCTGAACGACATCCGCAACGTCGTGGACAACGCCGAGGCCATCAAGGAGTGCGGCGGTCTGTTCGAGGGCGCCATCTCCTACACGATCTCGCCGGTGCACACGCTGGATTCCTACTTGGAATACGGCCAGCAGCTGAAGGATCTGGGCGCCGACACCATCGCCATCAAGGACATGGCCGGCATGCTCACGCCCTATCGCGCCGAGCGCATGGTGAAGGCGTTCAACGAGGAAATCGGCCTGCCGGTGCACATCCACTGCCATTACGTCGGCGGCATGGCCCCGGCCAACATCCTGAAGGCCGCCGAGGCCGGCGTGGCCGTGGCCGACACGGCCCATGCGCCGCTCGCGTTCGGCAACTCGCATCCGGCGGTGGAGATGATCGTGGCCGCCCTGAAGGAGAGCCGCTACGACACCGACCTCGACCTCGATCTGCTGTTCGAGATCTCCGAGTACTGGGAGGAGATGCGCAAGCGCGGTCACTACAAGCGCGGCGTGTCCTCGCTCATCCATATGCAGGTGTACTCGCATCAGGTGCCCGGCGGCATGATGAGCAACCTCATCAGCCAGCTGGAGGTGCAGAAGGCCGCGCACCGTCTGCCCGAGGTGATGGCCGAGATCCCGAAGGTGCGCGCCGAGGTGGGCTACCCGCCGCTCGTGACGCCGATGTCCCAGATCGTGGGCACCCAGGCGGTGTTCAACGTGCTGACGGGCAAGCGCTGGAGCGTCATCTCTAAGGAGATGAAGGACTATGTGTGCGGCTACTACGGCAAGGCGCCGGGCAACATGGACAAGGAAATCGTGGCGAAGGTGGCCGGCGACGCCGAGATCTTGGATCCGAAGATCGCTCCCGGCACGCTGGTGACCACCACCTACGACGAGTGCGCCGCCGAGATCGGGGATTTGGCCCAAAGCGAGGAGGACGTGCTCATGTACGCCCTGTTCCCCAACGAGGCCCGCACCTATTTGAGCAAGCACCGGGTATCCGAGAAAGTCGATTTCATGCTGGAGCAGGAGTCCAGCGCCACCAAGGAGGACGATTACGTGGACATCAATCAGATTCGCGAGCTGGTTCGCGTTGCCGAGGAGAGCGGCGTCGGCGAGATCGTAGTGGAGGAGGAGGGCACGCGCATCGCCGTGCGCATGCCGGGCATCGCAGGTGCCGAGGCAGTCGCG
>OLRU01000719.1_pt1 | contig 34802 bp, 35 predicted proteins | sample 1672961 | NCBI WGS metagenome assembly OLRU01 (sample SAMEA3136741, study PRJEB25190) | human gut metagenome | biome: human gut; feature: human-associated habitat; material: faeces | place: Austria | collected 2013
GGGCGGTGAGGCCCCCGCGGCGCCGAAGGCGGCGGAGGCCGCGGCGGCCGCTGTGGCTTCGGCCGTGGCTGCGGGCGGAGCGGCGGTCAGAGCCGCGGGCGAGCGCGTGCTGGCCTCCCCGGCGGCGAAGAAGCTCGCCAAGAGTCTGGGCATAGACATAACCCTCGTGGCAGGCACCGGTCCCAAGGGCCGCGTCACCGAGGAGGACGTAAAGAACTACAGGCCATCCGAGCCCGCCCCCGCCGCCGCGCCGGAGGAGCCGAAGGTCAAGGCCAGCCCCCTTGCGGCCAAGGTCGCCGCCGACGTCGGCGTGGACCTGAAGGACTTGCCCGCGCACGGCCGCGTGCTCGCCGCCGACATACTCGCCGCCGTACAGAAGGGCGCTTCGGCTCCGGCGGAGGAGAAGCCGCGCGAGGAGACCGTACCCATGAACGGCATGCGCAAGGCCATCGCGCGCAACATGCTCAACTCGCACATGACCAGCCCGACCGTCACCTTCAACCTCGGCGTGGACATGACGGAGCTGAAAAAGCTGCGCGAGCAGCTCAAGAGCGAGGACATCAAGGTCAGCTATACGGACATCCTGGTCAAGGTCGTGGCCGTCGCGCTGACAGAGTTCCCGCTGCTCAACTGCTCGGTGGAGGACAACAAGATAATATACAAGCACTACGTCAACATGGGCGTGGCCGTGGCGCTGGACAACGGCCTCGTGGTCCCCAACGTCCCCGACGCGGATAAAAAGAGCCTCACGGAGATCTCCGCCGAGGTCAAGGAGCTGGCAAAGCTCGCGCGCGAGGGCGGTCTGCCCATGGACAGGCTGACCGGCGGCACCTTCACCATAACCAACCTCGGCATGTACGGCATAGAGAGCTTCTCGCCCATCATCAACCAGCCGGAGGTCGCGATCCTCGGCGTGAACACGATGGAGGACAAGGTCGTGGTCGTGGACGGCGAAATCTGCGTGCGCCCCATCATGAACCTCTCTCTCACCGCCGACCACCGCGTCGTGGACGGCTCCGTCGCCGCGCAGTTCCTGCAGCGCATAAAGAAGCTGATGGAAAAACCGGCGCTGCTGCTTGCGTAAGGAGGGACACATGAAGGAAGTTGTAATGCCCAAGCTGGGTCTGACGATGACCGAGGGCACGGTCAGCAAGTGGCTCAAGTCCGAGGGCGAGAGCGTAAAGGACGGCGAAGACCTCTTTGAGGTGGAGACCGACAAGCTCACGAACACCATAAAGGCCACCGCGTCCGGCACGCTGCTGAAGATATTCGTGCCGGAGGGCGGCAGCGCCAAGTGCATGGAGAAGGTCGCCGCGATAGGCGAGCCTGGCGAGCAGGTGGGCGATGCGGCTCCGGCCGCCGCGCCTGCGGCTCCGGCAGAAAAGAGCGCCGAAGCCGAGGCAGACAGCGTGCTGGTGCTGGGCGGCGGTCCGGGCGGCTATGTGGCCGCCATCCGCGCGGCGCAGCTCGGCGCGAAGGTCACGCTGGTGGAACGCGACAAGATAGGCGGCACCTGCCTCAACCGGGGCTGCATGCCGACAAAGGCGCTGCTGCACAGCGCCGAGGTCTACGAGCTGGCCACGCACTCCGAGAATATCGGAATCATAGGCCGAGACGTGGCCGTCGACTGGGCAAAGGTGCAGGCAAACCGCCAGAGCGTCAGCGACCGGCTCACCGGCGGCGTGGCGGCGCTCATGCGCGCGAACAAGATAAGCGTCGTGAACGGCGACGCCGTGTTTACCGGCGCTAAGGCCGTCAGTGTGGGCGGGAAAACGCTCACGGCCGGCAAGGTCATAATCGCCACCGGCTCCCACCCCATAACTCCGCCCATTCCGGGCGTGAAGGACTCCAGGGCCTGCATCGACTCCACCGGCGCGCTCACGCTCGACCACGTGCCGGAGAGCATGCTGGTCATAGGCGGCGGCGTCATCGGCATAGAGCTGGGCAGCGTGTACCAGCGCTTCGGGACGAAGGTGACGGTGGTGGAGATGCTGCCCAAGCTGCTCCCGCTCATGGACGCAGAGCTGACCGGCATGGTTCAGGCTCAGCTCGAGGCCGCTGGCATGGAGATCCTGACCGGCTCGAGCGTCGTGTCCGTCACGGATACGGCCTCCGGCGCGGACGTCAAGGTCAAGACCCCGGACGGCGAGCGGACGATTTCCGTCGAGAAGGTGCTCGTCAGCGTCGGCCGCGCCCCGAACACCGAGGGACTGGGTCTGGAAAAGGCGGGCATAGCCGTCGAGAACGGCTACATCAAGACGAACGAGAAGCTGGAGACGAACGTCCCCGGCGTGTACGCCATAGGCGACTGCAACGGCAAGCTGATGCTCGCCCACGCGGCCATGGCCATGGGCGAGGCCGCGGCGGAGAACGCCATGGGCGGCAGCTCGGCCTTCAACCCCGACGCCAGCCCGAGCTGCGCCTACGTCGGCCCCGAGTTCGCCTGCGTGGGTCTGACCGAGGAGCGCTGCGCCGAGCTGGGCATTGAGTGCAAGGTCGGCCGCTTCCCGACCAGCGCCAACGGCAAGAGCATGGTGGTCGGCGCGGTAAACGGCATGATAAAGGTGGTGGCCGGGGCTAAGTACGGCGAGATCCTCGGCGTGCACATCCTGGCCGACAGGGCGACCGACCTCATAGAGGAGGCCGCGCTGGCCATCCGCCTGGAGGCCACGCTCGACGAGCTGGTCGACACGATACACTGCCACCCCACCGTCTCCGAGGCTCTGCGCGAGGCCGCCCTGGCGGCCGACAAACGCGCCGTACACATACCAAACCGTAAATAAGGAGGGAAAGACGTGCTGGTTGCAGCTTTTATCTTCATCGCCCCCGGCGCCGACCCGGCGGTTCACCGCTCAACGGTGGCCACGCCCGGGGTCCACCTGACCACCATAGGCGTTTCGACGTATGAACAGGGAGTGGCCGCTGCCGTAGAAATGGCAGAGGCCGGATGCACGGCTATAGAGCTGTGCGGCGGATTCGGCATCCGAGGCACATATATGGTCCAGGAGGCGGTAAAAGGCAGGGCGCGCGTCGGCGCGGTGCGTTTCGACCTGCATCCCGGATTGGAAAATAAGAGCGGAGACGAGCTGTTTTAGACAGCACCCCACCGCACCCCGGAACACGGCAGCCCCGGCCAAACCCCAGGGCTGCCGCCTCTTGTAACCATTTTACACAGTCGCCTCAGACAAACACGCGCAGCTGTTCTCACAACGCAGCAACGGCACACGCATACAACCGATTATTGCCACCAATGCTCTGATATCACTCTGATCTTTTGCTGATATGATCAAGTCATCTGCAAATCAGCAGGCATTATTAACTGCTCTGCTTGACAACACAGCCTTTATTGAAGAACTCACCTCCGGCGGTATGCCGGAGGTGAGTTCTTTCTTATGCATCTGGCTTTACAGCAGGCCGCTCATCACGCCGGCTACTATTATTGACACCATTGCCGCCATGCCGCCTACCACCAGGCGCGGCATGACCTTGCTCATGAGGAACTCGTTCTCCTCCTCATTCTCGGCCACAGCATTGCAGACCTCAACAGAGATGAGATAGGTGGACGGGAAGCCGAGCATCTGGCAGAAGCCGATACCGAAGGCCATGGACTTGTCACCCATTATCTTCCATACGGGCAGGACCTTCATCATCAGGAAAATGGCGACGACGGAGACGGCGAAGACCACGATCAGCGGGAATATGAGCTGCACAAGGTTCGTGAGGGATATATCTCCCAGAGAGGGGATGATAGCCGCAAAGACGACCATGTTGATGAAACCGCTGGTCTGTCCCTTCTGCAGCAGGTTCTGCGGCACTATGCCTACCTGGGTGAAGATGACGCCGAGGACGAGTCCGAGGATGGCATAGTTGATGCCGGTGATCTCGCCCAGCCACACGCTCAGCAGGCCGCCGGCCACAGCCAGCAGTATGCAGACGTTGTTGCTGTAGAAGCTGTCGAACTTCTCCGCGAACTTCACGCGCTTTGGCCTGGCCTCAGCGGCCGGCTTTGCCTTGCGGACACTGGAGGTGGAGGCGACGTACTCCTCTACGCGCCCCTCGGCCTTGGCATCGCGGTATTCGGCGATGATGCGCTGCGCGTACTTCAGGCTGGCGTTTGAGGCAAAGGGTGTGCCGACAAACTTCTGCACGGCGAAGGCTATGGTGGCAAGCGCAGCGGCGAGCGGGAAGCCCGCGTCGTTGGCAGCTCCGACCATGATGGTGGTAGCCGGAAGAGCGCCGTTTATGACGGGAATTGCGCACAGCGCCATCTCCTTGCCGATGATCGGGATGGTCAGGGACACGCAGACGATTACCGCAATAATGCCCAGCCAGCAGGTGACAACGGTGCGCCACTCGTCGATGAACTGGCGCAGGTTAATCATGGAGCCCATGGCGAAGAGCAGCATGGGCAGGCTCCAGCTGGAAGCCGCGGTCAGGCCGGCGCGGTCTATGATGTCCGAGGGCAGGACGCCCGTGACAAACAGAATCAAAAACAGCATCAGCGTAGCAAACACCGAAGAGATGCGTGCGTGGGTAAACTTGGCAATCATGTCGCCGATTGCAAAAAGCAGCAGCACAACGCCCAGCCAAATGAGCATATCCAACATATTAAAGTCCCCCTTTATTACTCCCTGGTTATTTCCCCTGTCTCTGCCCCGTCACTCCTGCGGCCCTCCGCCGAGGTACTTGTCAAACCACTCGCAGAGCGCGTTGAGCCTGATGATGCGGTTTGCCGGACGGCCGCCGCGGTTGAGCTCGTGGCCCTCGTTGTGTATAAGCACGACTTTGCTGGGGACGCCCATCTGCCTGAGGCTTACGAACATCTGCAGCGCCTCGTCCATATAGCAGCGGAAATCAGTGTTCGAGTGGATAAACAGAGTAGGTGTCGTAACGTTTTTCACATATTTCAGCGGTGATTTCTCCCAAAGAATCTCGCTGTTGTCCCACATATTCCCGCCGTTCTCCCATGGCCTGACACCCATGTGCTCAAGCAGGAAGAGGTAGCCCTTGTCGCAGGTCGCTATGCTGCTCACGAAGTTGGAGATGGAGCGCATGGCGCAGGCGGCCTTGAACCGTCCGGTGTGGCCTATAATCCAGTTGGTCATGAAGCCGCCGTAGGAGCCTCCGCAGACGCCGAGCCTCTCTCCGTCCAGGTCAGGATAGCGGCGCAGGACTTCGTCGGTGAAATCCATAAGGTCGTCGTAGTCGATGGTTCCCCAGCGCCCGACCAGGTCGAAGAAGGCCTGTCCGCGGCCGTCGCTGCCGTGCGGATTAGTGTAGAACACGAAGCGGCCGGCTGAGGCCAAAAGCTGCATCTCGTGGTAATACTGTCCGCTGTAGGCGGCCTTGGGCCCGCCGTGGATGTTGAGCACGCCGGGATACCTCCGGCCCGGCACATAGCCCGCCGGCTTTATGACCCAGCCGTCCATCTCCTCGCCGGTGCGGCTGCGCCACGTGATGTGCTCCGGCGCGCTCACCTCATGGGAGGCGAGGAACTCGTCGTGGAAGTGCGTGAGCCTCTCGGCCTCCCCGCCGGAGAGGCTCTGGCGGTACAGCTCCTGCGGGCGGTGCTCGCGGAAGGCCACAAGATAGGCCTCGTTCCCGTACACGTCAAAGCCCGCAAGGCCCTCGAATTTGGCGACAGAGCGGAAGTGTCCGCTCTTGTCGAAGCAGAGCAGCTCCGTGTCACCGCGGTTCAGGCGCTGTGCGTACAGGCTGTCCCCGCTGACCTTCCACATCGCCCCGGCGCCCAGAGACATATCGCCGATGCCGAAGGTGCACAGGAATCCGTCCGGCTTGCAGAAGCTCCTGCACTCGCAGGTCGCGGGGTCGAGGAGGTACAGCTCCGGAGCGCGGTAAACGCTGGTGTGGGGAGCCGTGGCCTCAAACCATATCTCATCGCCCCACCAGCCGACCTGCGTCGTGCGGAACCGGCCGTCGGGAATCAGGGAGCGTGTCTCCCCCGTGACGGAGTCCCAGAGCATGAGCTGCTTCCAGTCCGGGCGCAGTCCCTCAAAGTCTACGCCCCAGTAGAGCACGCTGAGCCCGTCAGGGGACACCGCGGCGCCCTCTGCGTCGAAGGTCCGGCTTGTCACCTGCTTTACGGAGCCGTCCGCGGGATTGAAAACCCAGCCGCTCATGCGCGTGCCGCTTACCACGCCTATGCCGTCCGCCCAGAAGGGCAGCTCGTCGTAAACGGTGTAGTCACGCCCCGGCTGCGCCCTGTCGGGGGCAGACGCCGCGGCGTCCTCCATGGGCCGGCGCGTGAGGATGAACCAGCGCCCGTCGGCAAGAGGGCGGCTCAGCTTGACTCCCAGCGGTACGGTAAAGGCGAGCTGCGCCTCTCCGCCGCGGATATCCAGCGTATAGAAATCCGTACTGCCGGGCCTTGCGCCGCCGCGCGACGAGATAAAAATGAGCGTGTTCGCATCGAGCCAGCGGAGCGAAGAGTCCGTCCCACTGCCCGTCATGCGCCGCAGGGAACCTCCGGCGTTGTCCAGCAGCCATATGTAAGACTCATAGCCCTGGCCGTCCGTCCTCGCATTGCGCGCGACGAAAGCCGTGTGCGCCCCGTCCGGTGAAACGGCGACCTCTGACAGGAACCTGTATCTGTAGAGGACGTCTGCCTTGATTCTTTCCATATTCATTCCTCCATATCCTTTAAGTATCTGTTATACCAATGCAGCATTTCCTCCAGCCGCTTGAGCTTTTGGCGAGGACGGCCGGAGCGGGACAGCTCGTGGTTCTCGCCCTCGAAGAGGCACAGCCTCGTGTCCACCCCGCGCAGCTTGAGCGATGTGAACATATTGAGCGCCTCCAGCTTGTGGCAGCGGTAGTCACATTCGCTGTGCAGGAAAAGCGTAGGCGTGTCGGCGTGGTCGGCGTATTTCAGCGGAGAATGTTCCCACTGCTTCTGCCTGTCCTCGCGGTGCGACACCCCGATCTGGCCCTTTGCGAAGTAATAGCCTATGTCCGCCGTGCCCTCCATGCCCGTCCAGTCGGAGATAGAGCGCTGCGAGCGGGCCGCCCTGAAGCGCTTCGTGTGCCCTATAATCCAGTTGGTCATGAAGCCGCCGTAGGAGCCTCCGCCCACTCCCAGCCGCTCCGGGTCGATGTCCCGGAAGCGCGCCAGCACCCCGTCCAGAAAGCGCATCAGATCGTCGTAGTCAATGCTGCCGAAGCGGCCGCGGATGTCCGCGAATTCGTTTCCCCGCCCCTCGCTGCCGCGGGGGTTGCAGAAGATGACGAAGTACCCCTCCGCTGCAAGCATCTGCATCTCGTGGAAGAACACGTCCCCGTAGCTCAGGCGCGGCCCGCCGTGTATTGAGAGTATGGCGGGATACTTGCGCCCCGGCGTGTAATCCAGCGGCTTCATCACCCAGCCCTGTATTGGTACAGGCGCCAGCGTGTCTACCTCAACCGGCTCCGGGGCGGAGAGCTCCACGCCCTCGAGGAAGGCGTCGTTGCTGTGGGTCAGCTGGCGCTCAGCTCCGTTTTCCATGGTGTAGAGCTCGCCGGGGCGATTGCCGCGGAAAGCCAGATAGGTCAGCCTCCCGCCGGCTATATCCAGACACTCCACGCTGCCCTCGCCTGTCAGCACCCGGGTGTCCCCGGTGTTTAGATCCAGCGCTTCTATACGGCTCCCGCGTTCCACGGTGGATATATAATAAAGCGTGTCCCCGCATATCTTCCATGAGCTGCCGCCGCCTAGCCTGCAGTCCGTGCCAACAGTGCTGCCGATACAGTGTGCGCTGTGCTCCTTTAAGAGGGACGGCTCACCGCCGCTGAGTTTCACCGTGTAAAAGTCGCCGTTTTCTCCGTTGCCGTATGAGAGGCCGTCCGTGAGGCACAGCACCGCCGTATCCCCGTGCAGGGCGTACAGCTTTACCAGGAAGCGGTCCTGATCTATTAGACGTACAGTCTCCCCTGTCTCCCCGTCCCAGACGCAGACCGCCTGGCGCAGTGTCTTTATGCCTGTGAAGTCGCTCCCGACATAGAGGACCCTGCTGCCCTCCACGGCAAAGCCGGCAGTGTCAAAGGGAGCGCTGGTCAGCAGCTCCGTCTTGCCGGACACGGGGTCAAAAACGCCGAGCCGCGTGCGCCTCCCGCTGGTAATGCCGGCTCCGTTGCCCCAGAACGGCACGTCCTCCAGAACGTCATATGTTCCGGTGCGGCATCCGTCAAGCACAGATTTGTGTCCTTCGTCTCCCCCGCCTTCAGCGCAGGGCTGATTGAGATTCTGCACCGTGGTAAACACAATCCGCCCGTCGTCCAGGGCGGCAAATTTCCCTGCCTTTGCCGGTATGGTAAAGAGCTCGTACGGCTCCCCGCCGTCAATCGGCATTGCCATCAGCGTGGTTGCCTCTGCAGAACTGCGCCCGGCAAAGACAAGCGTCCTGCCGTCCCTCCAATAAAACGAACCGGCAGGTCCGGACCGCTTTAGGCAGCGCACTTCCCCGCTCCCGTGCTCAGCCAGCCAGAGTGACACGTCATAGCCGTTGGTTTTCATGTTCGGAACCCGGCATATATACGCCGTGTGCCGCCCGTCTGGAGAAACCACGGGGTCGCTCAGGTATCGCAGCTGCAGAAAACTCTCGCATGTAATACGTCCCATTATTCCCACTCCTCATATCCATCCAGAATTCATGTACGCACCGCCGTGCAGCGGGATAAAGCCGCCCGGCCTGCAATAAAAAAATAATTTATAATAAATCTTTAATATTTAATTAAATTTGCTGTGCAAAAATATGACCTTACTCCTCCGACAGCGCCTTGAGTACGCCTGCAATATGCTCGCGCAGGCAGGCTCCGGCCAGCTCTATGTCGTTGTCCTTTATGGCGCTGACAATACGGTCGTGATCGAGGGCGGTGCCGTCCAGGTTGCGCATTTGCAGCGGGCGTATGAGGTAATTTGCCACCAGGAACCTGCCCTGAACCCGGTTGTAGGTCTCGAGCAGGATATGATTTCCGGACGCCTCAACAATCGTGCCGTGGAACTTTCTGTCTGCCGTCGCAAACTCAGCGTACTGGGATTCATTGCTCAGGAGCTTGAACTGCTCCGCATAGCTTTCAAGCCTGGGCAGAATCTGTTTTGGCGAGGCGCCCTCGCCGGACATAAATAGCCTGAGCGCGTAGCCCTCTATAAGCTCTCTGACCTGGCACATTTCCAAGACGGACTGCCTGTCGTACTCAGGGACATAGAGCCTGCCGTTGCTCATCGAGCACAGTATCCCGTCGTTTACGAGGAGCTTTACGGCCTGGACTACAGGCGTTCTGCTCACTTCGAATTTTTTGGACAGCTCATCCAGGGTAAGATTCTCACCCATTGAGTAACTTCCGCTTATAAGGCTCTCTATTATACGGTCATAAAGGATCTCATCCAAGTTGCTCTTTATTCTCATAGCTGCCTCCTATGCGATAATTATAACAGTTTTTAGGCAGACAAGCAAGATAAATAATTAATTATTACAAATTGCGTCTTCTGGATGAAATTAGTATAGAGAAAACCCAATCCATAGCCAGAAAAGGCGGCAAAACAGCAAACAGGCCGGCAGCTTTCTCCATCTTAAGGTCCCAAATATGACGCAGCCCTCCTCGCAGCGCATGGACACACGTCATTCAAAAAGCAGAATTGAAGCCAGGCTCAGCGGGTTAAATTTGGGAAGGAAGAGCGACGGAGCGAGTGACCGGCGGCGTTTATTCGGAACGAAAAAACCGCCGCGAGCTATACAAAGCTCGCGGCGGTGTGGCGCGGAAGGAGGGATTTGAACCCTCGCCTGGCTTCAGACCAGCTACTCCCTTAGCAGGGGAGCCCCTTCGGCCTCTTGGGTACTTCCGCATGTCAAAGCTCGTATATAATAGCACAACTGACAGCGCTTGTCAAGAACGACATTGACAATCTCCCAAAAATGCGTTATGCTCTGCTCATGAGATACGACACTGTTATTTTTGATTTGGACGGAACGCTGCTGGACACGCTCGACGACCTCACCGACGGCGTAAACCATGCGCTCTCGGACTTCGGTTATCCTCTGGCCGGGCGCGAGGAGATACGCGCACGGCTCGGCTACGGCTCAAACTATCTGATAGCCAAGAGCGTCCCCGGCGCCTATGACAACGAAAACTACCAGGCGGTCTTTGACGACTACCTGGAGTATTACCGCGCCCATTCCTCGGACAAGACCGTCCCCTACCCCGGCATAATGGCGCTGCTGGAGCGGCTCAAGGCGCGCGGCGTGAGCTGCGCCATAGTCTCCAACAAACCGGACAGCGCGGCGCGCGAACTGGGCGAGCGCTGGTTTGACGGCCTTGTGGCCACCACTGTGGGCGACCGCGCCGGAATACGCCGCAAGCCTGCGCCGGACACCGTGCTCGAAGTCATGCGCCAGCTGGACGCCGCGCCGGAGCGCACGGTGTACATAGGCGACAGCGAGGTGGATATCCAGACAGCCGCAGCCGCCGGCGTGGACTGCATCTCCGTCACCTGGGGCTTCCGCACGGCGGAGCAGCTGCGTGAGAGCGGCGCCGCTGTGCTGGTTGACGACGCCGCCGGGCTTGAGGCCGCGCTGTAAAACAACATCGACGCCTGCACTGCGGGCGTCTTTTTTTACACTCAGGCTAATATCCCGCGCTGAAGCCCGACTTAAAAGGTAAAGGGGAGGGTTAAGGATGGAGGACTCCGATATCATCGAGCTGTACTGGCGGCGCGAAGAGCGGGCCATCACGGAGACGGACGCTAAATACGGCGCGTTCTGTCACGCGCTGGCGATGAACCTGCTGGGCGTGCGCGAGGACGCGGAGGAGTGCGTGAACGACACGTACCACGCCGCGTGGAAGGCCATGCCGCCGGAGCGCCCGCACCGGCTGCGCGCCTGGCTGGGCAAGGTGGTGCGGAACATATCCGTATCCCTCTGGCAGCACAACCACGCCAAAAAGCGCTGCTCCGGCGCGGATGTGCTGCTCAGCGAGCTGGAGGACTGCGTCCCCGCGGCGCGCGACGTGGAGAGCGAGGTTGAAAACGCCGAGCTCGGCCGCGTCATCAGCGCCTGGCTGCGCACTCTGACGGCGGACGACCGCGCGCTCTTCGTGCGCCGCTACTGGTACGGCACGGCGCTAGCCACCCTGGCCGAAGAGCGGGATATGCCCGCCAACAGGCTGGCCCAGCACATGTACCGTCTGCGCCTCTCCCTGAGAAAAGCTCTTGAAAGGGAGGGCATAGCGCTGTGAGCCGAAAAAGCGAAAAACTGTTTGATGGCATAACCGAGATAGACGCGGACCTGATCGAGGAAACGCTCGACCAGACGCCGCAGCGGCGCGCACGTCCCTGGATGCGTGCAGTTGCCCTGGCCGCCTGCCTGGGCCTCATCATAGGCGCGGGCTACGGGATACTGTCCAGCTTCCGCATGGGCACCGCCGCACCCGGAGACGGCGGCGGAGCGGGCCACGACGAGGGCAGCACGTTCATGCATTACGCCGGGCCGGTGTTCCCGCTCACAACCGCGGAGAACGCCAACGGCATAACCGCGGAGAGGGACATCACGCTGGATTTCGCCGCATACGGTGCGGAGAACTACGCCGACAGCATCACCGTCACGGACACCTACACGCTCACCAACACGACGGACGCGGACATAACGCTCACCGCCGCGTACCCCACCGCAGGCACCCTGCTCGAAAATCCGGAGGTGGAATTGAGCGCTGACGGCGAGGTTGTTGCGGCGGACTTCGTACCTGGCGCGCCGCTGGAAGCCATGTTCGCCGAGTCCTGGGCCGACTACGCGGCGGATTTGGGCGGCGCTTACCTCGCGGACGCCTTCTCCGGCGCCCCGGAGCTCGACGAGACGGTGACGGTCTACGCGCTCACGGACATAACCGGCGGGGATGCGGACGCCACGGCGCCCACGCTGTGCATGAGCTTTGAGCTGGAGGGCTTCAGCTCCTCCCGCCTGCTCACCTGGGGTTTCAACGGCGGCGGGCTGGACCGCGAGCACGGGATTGTGCAGGTCAGCTTCTTCATTCCCGAGGAGGGCTGGTGGGGCTACGGCATGACCCGGTATGTCATCGTGCGCGGCGAGGACATCGGCGAATACATCATACAGGGCTACGCCGACGGCGGCTGCGACCCCGGCGAGGAGATTGAGGGCGTCTCTGCCAGCGTACGGCGCTATGAGACCACGCTGGGCGAAATTCTGGACGTGGTTGCACACGAATACTACGCCCGCCAGAGCGACACCGGCCTCACCCTCCCGTCCGCCGTAGCGGAGGAGCTCTTTGCCGGCGAGCTGCGCCGGGCCGTGGCTCTCGGGCTCGATCGAACGGGCATCGGGAGCCTGAACGAGATATGCTCCGACGTGCGCTCTTTCAACCGCGTGTTCTACCGCACATTTTCGCTCACCATCCCCGCCGGGGAGAGCGTCACGGTCACGGCGAGCTTCACGCAGGGCGCGAGCTACGACTTCTACTGCTCCGGCAGCGGGAACATAGGCGTCCACGGCTACGACCTCATGACGCAGCTGGGCTCCACGCTGAGCTTCTCGCGGCAGAGCGCAGAGATAGTCAACACGGACGGCGTGGAGATTGTGCGGCAGAATTTCGGCCTCGGCCCGGACGGCGGCGCAACACGCGTGGAGCTGGATTTGACTCAGGAGCGCTATTATCTTGAAGTGAGGAGGGGCGGGTCATGAGGCGGTTTATAAAGACTCTGCTCTGCCTGACGCTCGCGCTCGCGCTCTCCGTGCCCGCGCTGGCGGACATGTATCCCAAGCCCTCCGTGCATGTAAGCCTCGAGAATCTGTCGGACGGGCCGGTGTACGGCACGCTGCTGAGCCTCAAGAGCGGCACGGGGCCGTACTCGGCCGACGACGTATACTATCGCGGCGACGCGGGCGACGAGGCCGTGTTCGCCGCCTTCCGGGAGTACGAGGACGCCGACGGCTTCTACTTCCTCAACTACATCGAGGACTGCTCGGACGGCAATTACTCCTGGACGTATTACCCGCCGGACACCTTCAAGCTGCTGCTCTATTTCCCGGAAACGGGCGAGTTCCGCTCCTCGGGGATAGTAAATGCCTACGCCTACGACAGCTGGTACACGGTGGATTTGGCGCGCGAGGGCGCCCTCGCGCTCGAAAAGAGCTATGACTACGGCGCTGAGCTCATTAACTTCGCCGCGCGCTGCGTCCTCACCATAGCGCTGGAGATAATTATCGCGCTCGCCTTCGGCTGCCGCTCGCGGCGTGAGCTTGGCTTCATCGCGCTCATTAACGCCGCGACGCAGCTCTCTCTCAACCTGGCCGCGAGCGCCGCGAACTACTTCGGCGGCGTGAGCAAATTTGTTGTCGCCTTTGTGGGCTTTGAGCTGCTGGTTGTAATCTTTGAGGCGGCTGTTTACCACCGCGAGCTGCCGCGCCGCGGCCCGCTCACCCCCGGGCGCGCGACAGCCTACGCTGTGACTGCGAACGTCTTCTCCGCCGCCGCAGGGCTGTGGCTGGCGCAAAAACTGCCCGGCATTTTCTAGCCGGGCAGCCGTCTTAAACACACATTTCTTCTAAAACATACCGGGGAGCGCACAGGCCAGCAGCAGGCCCGCGATCGCGGACAGCACGTTGGAAAACACCGCATAGACCGCGCCCTCGCGCGGCGGGTTCTGGCCGCGCCGCGGCAGGCATCGCCGGTAAATCAGGGCCTCCGCCAGCGTCACAAGCGCTTCAAGCAGGATGAACGCAGCGGTGAAGCCGCCGCTGAAATAGTGAACCAGGTTGGCAGCGAGGTTGAGGGCCAGCTGCGTGGCCACATTGACCACAGCTATAAAGCCCAACTCCCTGCGCGTTTTAAAGCCGAACACCGGCGCTATAAGCAGCTCCAGGGCGATGGTCAGCACACAGCGCAGCGCCAGGCTGCCGAGCTCGCCCGCGTAGTCATAGCTGCGGCTGAGCGCGAGCGTGCCGCCCGCAAGCGAGGCCGTGTAATAGCTGTCGAAGGCGTAATGCTCCAGCTCATCAGACAGCAGGAATTGGCCGTTCCCGGGCATATACAGCAGCACACGGAAGCTGTCGGGCGGGTTTTGCGACCAGCTCATGGCCCCCGCCGAGCAGTCCCAGACCGCGCCGGTGAAATAAACCTCCTCCGCCTCATATCCGGCCAGGGCGGCCGCGACCTCTGCCGGCATCTCCTGCTCTCCGAGCATATTTGAATACCACGGGCTGGGGGCAACATCCGCTTCGCCGCTCAGTATGGTGCCGTAAACCTGCGTATCCGGCAGGTTTTCCATGCGCACGATCACCGATGGCCTGGGCCCCATGTCCGCCAGGGCGGGCACGGCCAGCGATAACGCCAGGGCCAGGCCCAGCAGCAGCCTAAGCGCCTTTTTCATATGCTCACCCCTTTACTGGCTGAGACGTGCATAAAAGGGAATAGTTCCCGGTCAGCACGCTGAAAAGAGCTCCGTATATTCATACGGAGCTCTTTTCTTACGCCTTTATTACCTGCATGAAGGCCCGGCTGCGCGGGAGCAGCTTCATGAGCGGAAGGCCGATTATATACAGCACGCCGGCCTCGCCTACGGCGAGCTGGAGCATGTTGAGCGGCAGGGCCGCCCAGAAGGCGCCGGTGCTGTAGGCGATGACCGCGCCGACGATGGGCGCGTTCCATATGACGGGCATGAAGCATACCAGGATGCAGCGGGTGAAGCTCAGCGGCTGGCTCTGGTTCCTGGCTATCGCCGCTATGCACAGGGACGAGCCCAGCGTGGCGAGCGAACCGAACACTATGTCGGGCAGTCCGTAGCCGCCAAACAGGTTGGCCAGCGCGCAGCCTATCCAGAGGCCCCAGGAGCTGACGGGTATGAAGGCCGGCAGGATGCAGAGCGCCTCCGCAACGCGGAACTGTACCGGCCCGAAGGATATCGGGGCCAGCAGCAAGGTCAGCGCGCAGTAAGCGGCGCCGACGACCGCGGCGAAGGCGAGATTTCTCGGTGTGAATTTCATGGTGAATAACCTCCCATTTTGATTTAGCTTCGGGGGCTGGCGCCCCCTATAACAATGCGGGGTTGGAAACCGCAGGGTTATTGAATTGTATGTGCGGCGCACTGCGTGCCGCTCCTGTTACTGCTGGTTTTTTGAGTAAAGGCAGCCGCAGTAATCCTGCCTGTATAAGCCGAACTCGTGCGAGAGCTCTATGCTGCGCTTGTATCCGTTGCGCTTCTTGAAGTCGCCCGGGAGCCACTTCACGCCGTACCGGGCGCATATCTCCTCCCCCAGCGCGTTTATACGCTGGGCGTCCTTGTGCGGGGAGACCGTGAGCGTGGTGCAGCAGTACTCGCAGCCCAGGCGGGCCGCCTCCCTCGCGGCAAAGTCCAGGCGCAGGCGGAAGCACTCCGTGCACCTCGCGCCGCCCTCGGGCTCGCCCTCCAGGCCGCGCACGGCCTCTTCATAGGCCGCGCCGTCATAGCCGCACTCCACCAGCGTCACGCCGGGCATGTGCCCGAGCACTTTGCGCTGGTTTTCCAGCCGCAGCTCGTACTCCGCGCGGGGCTGGATATTGGGGTTATAGTAGCTTAGATACACCTCGAAATACTGCGTGAGGTACTCGAGCACATAGCTTGAACACGGCCCGCAGCAGGAGTGCAGCAGCAGAGAGGGCCTCCCCTCCAGCCGGGAAACTATCTTGTCCAGCTCCAGCTGGTAGTTAACCTTGTTCATCCTTGACTTCTCTCCGCAAAACCCGTAAAATAGTTCTGAAACCGGAGGTAAAAAACTATGTCCGACAACAGAACCAGCAAACCGAGCTACTATCTCGGCATCGCCGACGCGGTGCTCGGCCGCTCCACCTGCCTGCGCCGCAAATACGGCGCCATCATCGTACGCAATGACGAGATCATATCCACCGGCTACAACGGCGCGCCGCGCGGCCGCCTGAACTGCTCGGAGGTCGGCTTCTGCACGCGCGACAACCTGGGCATCCCCTCCGGCGAGCGCTATGAACTCTGCCGCAGCGTCCACGCGGAAGCCAACGCCATCATCTCCGCCGCCAGGCGGGACATGCTGGGCGGCACCCTCTATCTGGTGGGCCGGGACGCCAAGACCGGCGAGCTGCTGCGCGACACCATGCCCTGTTCGATGTGCAAGCGCCTCATCATCAACGCGGGCATAACCCAGGTAGTTGTCAGCACCGGCGAGAACGAATATGAGACTATCCACGTCCGCGACTGGATTGCAAACGACGAGAGCGTACCCAAAATCCCGCGGCCATAACCAACTTGAAAGGACGGTGCATTCACGTGAAGTCCAGACGAACCTACGGCAGGTATATCGCAATAGGCCTGGTCATCGTCATCGCGCTCATCTGCGTGTGGGCGCTCGTCTTTACACGGGAAGTCAGCTTCGCCGACGCCGCCGGATTCAGTAACGGCGACGTATTGGAACCGGAACTGTCCACCACCGCCGGCCCTCGTATGCTCGAAAGCGAACAGACCCGCGCACTGTTTGAACGCCTTGACACGCTGGAGCTGACCCAGCGTACCGGCAGCTTTAATGGCGGCTATGCGCACATGAGCGTGCTTCTGAACGATGAAGACATCATCGACTTGCTGCTCTCGCCGGACGAGCTTTATATAATCCAGGATGGGCGCGGCCGCAAGTACTCCTTCGACGACGGCACTTTGGAAAGTTTTGTACGCTATCTCGCAAGCGAATAAACGCCGTTTCAGCAAAAGGCTCCCCCGCAGGGGAGCCTTTTTACGCTTTTGCTTTGCTTCCCGCTCAGTCGGTGACGTAGGGGAGCAGGGCGATCTGACGGGCGCGCTTGATGGCCTCAGTCAGCTCGCGCTGGTGCATGGCGCAGGTACCGGTAGTGCGGCGCGGAAGGATCTTGCTGCGCTCGCTCATGAACTTGCGGAGCTTGGCGGAATCCTTATAGTCTATATAAGCGGACTTGTCCACGCAGAACTGGCATACCTTTTTGCGCTTGCGACCCTTGTTCTTGTTATCGAAAGCCAAGGTTATACCTCCTCGAAAAGTTTAAGTCAGAATGGTAGTTCGCCGTCGCCGTCGTCGAGCTCTGAAAACGCGGAGCCCGAGGAAGGGGCGGTATTGCCGGGCTGCTGACGGCTGCCATAGCCGCCGCTGTTGCCGCCGTAGCTGTTGTTGCCGTAACCGTTGTTCCCGCCATAGCTGTTGCCGCCGTAACTTCCGCCGCCGTAGGAATTATCCTGGCGGCTGTCGCCGCCGTCGCGGCGTGAGCTCTCGCCGAAGTATACGTTGTCCGCCACAACTTCCGCGCTGGTGCGCTTGTTGCCGTCGCGGTCGGTCCAGTCGCGCATCTGAAGACGTCCGGAGACGACGATCATGCTGCCCTTGTGGAAATACTTGCTGACAAACTCGCCGGTCTGGCGCCAGGCCACGACATCTATAAAGTCGGTCTGCCTGTCGTCCCCGCGGCCAAAGTCGCGGTCAACGGCGATGCGGAAACTTGCGACGGGGATCTGCGACTGCGTGTAGCGCAGTTCGACGTCGCGGGTCAGACGGCCCATGAGGACGATGTGGTTGAGCATCCTCTCTCCTCCTTAATTACTCAGGACGCTTGGTGATGAGGCTGCGAATAACACCGTCGGTTATGCCAAGCAGACGGTCGAGCTCGGCCGGGAACTCCGGACCGCTCATGAACTTGACGAGGACGTAGTAACCCTCGCTGAGATAGTTGATCTCGTAAGCGAGCTTGCGCTTACCCATCTCCTCCATCTCATCAAGCGTGCCGTTCTGCTCGACAAGCGTCTTAAACCTTTCGACGATAGCCGCGGTCTCCTCCTCGGAGAGGTCGGGCCGGATGATGTACATCACTTCGTACTTTTCGCTTGTTTTCGCCATTTGTGCACCTCCTTCTGGACTATTGGCCCGCTTTCCCTGCGGGCAAGGATATTGACCCGCCTTTCGGCAGGCTTATCAATTATACACGAATTTCGGGATTTGTCAAGGTTTTTGCGTTCAAATGCCCGTCCCGGCGGCTGCCGGGGCGGGCATTTGGCTCACACCTTGAAGTTGACGCTGGTGTCGCCCTGCAGGTCGGCGCCGAACTCGTAGTCCTTTCCGGGCAGGACGGCGTTGAGGACTATGCCGACGATGGCCGCAGTGGCGAGGCCGGAGAAGCTGACGTCGCCGGCTATATGTATGCTGCCCGCATCAGAGTAGGTTATGCCGATGGCCAGCACGAGGATCAGCGCGGCGATGATGACGTTGCGGCTCTTGGTGAAGTCCACGCGGTTTTCCACCACGTTGCGCACGCCGACGGCGCTGATCATGCCGTAGAGCACCAGCGAGACGCCGCCGATAGTGGCGGTGGGCATGGCGTGCACTATCTCGGCGAACTTGGGGCAGAAGCTGACCACGATGGCCAGAATGGCAGCTATGCGGATAACGCGCGGGTCATACACCTTGCTCAGGGCCAGCACGCCGGTATTTTCGCCGTATGTGGTGTTTGCGGGCGCACCGAAGAGCGCGGCCAGGCTGGTGGCCAGGCCGTCTCCGAGCAGAGTGCGGTGCAGACCGGGGCTCTCTATATAATTGCGCTCGCAGGTGCTGGAGATGGCGCACATGTCGCCGATGTGCTCCACCACGGTGGCAAGAGAGATGGGTACGATGGTTATGGCCGCGGTCAGCAGCATGGCAGAGTCAAACTCCCCGTCAAAGATGCTGAATACGGTCTCATCCCAGACCACGGGGAACCCCAGCCAGGGTGCCTCGCGCACGGCGGTGAAGTCCACCTGCCCCGCCAGCGCACCCACCACATAGCTGGCGATGACGCCGAGGAGGATGGGGATGATCTTGATCATGCCCTTGCCCCAGATGTTGCAGACGATGACCACCGCTATGGCCACCAGCGCCACAGGCCAGCTGGCCTGGCAGTTGTTCACAGCGGAGCTGGAGAGCGAAAGGCCGATGGAGATGATAATGGGCCCGGTGACGATGGGCGGGAAGAAGCGCATGACCTTGCGTACGCCGAAGGCCTTGAAGAGCGCCGAGAGCACCACATATACAAGTCCCGCGCAGGCCACGCCGAAGCAGGCGTAGGGCAGCATCTCCGTGTTTGGTACGGTGAGGTTGCCCGCCGCGTCCGGCAGCATGGGCGCGATGGCGGCGTAACCGCCTATAAAGGCGAAGCTGGAGCCCAGGAAGGCCGGCACCTTCCCCTTGGCCAGCAGATGGAACAGCAGCGTGCCCAGGCCGGCAAACAGCAGCGTCACGCTGACGGACAGGCCGGTAAGGGTGGGCACGAGCACCGTGGCCCCGAACATGGCGAACATGTGCTGCACGCCGAGCACGAACATTCTCGGCGCCCCCAGCGACCGCGCGTCGTAAATGGGCTCCGAGCCAATATTTTTCTTATTCATGGCTTTTCCTCTCTCTTTAAACTAGTGCCGCGATCCCCGCCGGACACACGGCCTTGTACATTATAAAGGCAATGTCCCCTGCGCGCAATAGCGCAGGCGAGATTTGTTCAAAGATAATTCACACGAATTCATGTTTTGCTCATAAAATTCTAATGACTCGTTAATCTTTGCGCTGTATTATTTCAAGCGTAGACGGCGAGAGCCGTCGGCACACCTCTTTTTCCCCTCTCTTTTTTATTGTCCCGTACCTCCCCCCCACAGTGCGGGACGCACCCCGGGGCGCGACTCCCCCGTCGGCCCCGGGGCCCCCCTTAAAAAGAAACCGTCCGAGGATTCCCCCCTGCCTCGGACGGTTTTGTTTTTGTTTAAAATTTTTTCTTTTTCTTTTAACGTTACTCTAATATTCGCATTGTATATTTAACTCACAAACAAAACAACACTTCAAAAAAGGAGCTTACTAAAATGACTAACACCACTTACAATATTACCGCTGCCGAAGCCCGCGAGATCGCCCTGCGTGAGGCCTGCCTTGACGGCGCCGAATTCCGTTCCGTGACTTTCGAGGACGGGCTCTGGGACGTGGAGTTCACCGCCAATGAGCTCTACTATGTATGCTACGTAGACGCAACGACCGGCGAGGTGCCGGGCATGACCTTCGCCCCCACCCCCGTTGAGACCTATCCCGCCGCCGAGCAGACCGCAGCCTCCGCCACCGTGGCGGCCTGATGCGGGACGGCCGGTCTCTCCGGCGCCGGGTCCCTTAATAAAAGCTGCGGGCGCAGGGAAGCGCACCCGCAGCTTTTTCCGTTCATCGCCCGAACTCCCAGGCCGGCTCCTGCACGCGGCGGCTCATGCGCCAGCCGTCGCCTGTCTTCACCCACTCGTCGTGGTACCACAGGCCCATGAAAAAGGTCTGTCTGCCTTTTTTGGTATCCAAGATGAGCGGGTTGAACAGCATCACCGTCGTAGCCGCACTCAGGCCGTCGTCGGAGATGGAGCACTGCACGTTGCTCATGAGGTGCTGCGAGCGCAGCGGCCCCATGCTGCGGCGCAGGTACTCGCGTATCTCGCCGAGCGGTCCGGCAATGCCGCCGGAGGCGGTGTAGTCGATATACGCGTCCGGCGTGAAGACCTGCTCCAGCTCGTCAAAGCGCTTGCGGTCTATGAGCTCGGCGTAGAGCTTGACCTTGTCCTCTATTTCCAGGCGGTCGAGCAGGTACTGCAGGGTTTTTTCGCTTTGCATAATCAGCCCCCCTTTGGTACAATCATAGCAGCCTCACATATATAAATCAAGCATGGGAGAGATGGGATTGAGCACGCTTCTTACTCTGTCGTTTCTGTTTTTCATGGGCTCGGTGGCCGGATGGGTGCTCGAGCTCTTTTTCCGGCGCTTTTTCTCCTCGGCCAACCCGGAGCGCAAGTGGATTAACCCCGGTTTCTGCACCGGGCCCTACGTACCGCTCTACGGCCTGGGGCTGTGCGCGCTGTACCTGATCGTCTCGCTGGAGAAGTACAGCGCGATTGAGAGCGTGTTCTGGACGCGCGCGCTGCTCTTCCTGGCCGGGGCCGCTGCCATGACGGTCATCGAGTACATAGCGGGACTGCTGAGCCTGAAGGTGCTCAAGGTGCGCCTCTGGGACTACCGCGGCCAGTGGGGCAACATACAGGGCCTCATCTGCCCGAAGTTCTCCCTCGTCTGGGCTCTGCTGGTGGCGGTGTACTACTTTGCCATACACCCCTACATCCTCGACTCCATCGCCTGGCTCTCGCAGAACCTGGCCTTCTCCTTTGTCATAGGCTTCTTCTACGGCGTATTCGTCATAGACGTGGTGCACTCCGCCCAGCTCGTCGCCAAGCTCAGGCGCTTTGCCGAGGAGAACGGCGTCGTAGTCCGCTACGAGCAGCTCAAGGCCCATATCCGCTACGAGCGCGACCGGCGGCACGAGAAAGTGCGCTTCTTCCAGCCCTTCAAGACCTCCGGCGACATCACCGAACACCTGCGCGAGCTGCGCAGCGAATTCGAGGAACGCCGCCGCAGAAGGCTCTGAGCCCGCCCATGGCGGACAAATATAAAGCGGCACCGGCTCTCCGGCCGGTGCCGCATTTTACTGCGCTCATATACGCAGCGCCGTGCGCACGGTGAACACCCTGTCCGTATGGCTCACATCCAGCTCGCCGTGGTACTTTTCCGCCACGGCCGCCATCTGCGCCATGCCGAAACCGTGCTTTTCCTTTTCCTGCTTGGTGGTGAGCGGGCGGCCGCGCTCGTCAAAGCTCAGCTCCCCCGCATAGGAGTTCTCGCAGAGCACGGCGAAAAATCCTTCCCGCACCGTTATGCGCAGGCTGATGTCCCGCTCACCCTCCGGGGCGCGGTGCGCGGCCTCGAGGGCGTTATCCAGCATGTTCATGAGCAGGCAGCAGAGGTCCTCGTCGGGGATATCCACCCGCTCCGGGACTGATATCTCCGCGTCGAAGCGCACCCCGGCGCTCTCCGCCCTGGCCGCGGCGTCCTGCACTATGGCGTTTACGGTCAGGTTGTGCGTATAAACGGCCTGCGGGCTCTCGCTCTGGTGCTTCCACTCGGACAGGGAGCGGCCCAGTCCCTCCATGTCCCCGCTGCGGAGCATGGCGTCCAGCGCAGCCAGCCTGTGGGAGAACTCGTGCCGCACGGCCGCCGTCTCGCGCAGCTTGGCTTCAATAGCGCGGTAATTGTCCATGACAAGCGCGTTTTTCAGCTCCAGTGTGTGCGCCCGGGTGCGCACCGCCACCAGATAGCGCACCAGCTCCCAGATGCCCAGGAGCGTGCACACCGCCACCAGCCACAGTGTCACCCAGTAGAAGATTTCACTGTAACTGCCCTGGCTCACGAGAACCATGAGCTGCTGCAGGTACCTGGCCAGATAGCCCCCTCGCAGATATGCGGCCAGGGTCACCGCTGCCAGCGCAGCCAGGCTGAGCAGCGACAGGGACCCCAGCAGACGCCAGAAGGCCCTGTCCCGGTGCAGCACCAGATAAGCCGCTGCGGCTATAATGCACAGCAGAGGCATTCCCTCCCATGTGCAGATCCTGACCCAGAATTCCGGCAGGAAGTAGCTCCCGCAGCTGCGTGAGATGGGGTAGACGGTCAGCCCCACCGCCGCGAGCATCAGCGGCAGCAGCCGCCACTGGAAGCGCCCCGACGAGAGCTCCAGCAAAAACAGCCCGCAGAGCAGCGCCGTCGCCAGGGCGGCCGCCCCGGCGGGGATGGCGTAGTAATTGGCGTAGGACATGGTGCTCACCATGTTTTCGGGGTCGTCCGTCAGTCGGAGCATCGGCGGGAAGAGCCACATCTCTCCCAGCGGCACCAGCTCCATGGTCAGCTCTTCTCCTCCGCCGGACGGCATCGGCAGCTGCAGCTGGCCGAGGCCGGTGGTGCCGTCATGCTGCACGGCGGACGATCTGTACAGCTCTTCGCCGTCCATTTTGAGCACGATGGACGCCCCCGTGACCTCGAAGACCATATACACGCCCTCAGCGCGCCCCTCAGGCAGAGTAAGCGAGAGCCGGATATACTCCCCATCCTTCAGCTCCGGCTGCCCGGAGAGCATGTCAAAGCTGCGCACAGAGCCGTCGGATGAGACTATCCGGCTCTCCTGCCAATCTATGTATTCGCTGCCGGCCGTACCCGCATCGGCAGTAAAAAGCTGCAGGAAGGATATCAGGCCAACGCTCACCGCGGCAAATGCAAGCAGGCAGAGCCACCCGGTCAGTTTTTTCATCTCTGTACGCACCTCCGTTTACATCGGGTATTGCAGCCCAAGCCGGTCCTTGCGGCAAGTGACCCTGCCCGCCGGCCGCTCCTCCCGGATAAACAGCGTGCCCGCCCGGAACGTTTGTCCGGGCGGGCGCTGCTGCGGTGGTCAGTCTAGCCTGGCCTTTGCTATTATGCCTATGCCGAGCGCATACGGCCCGGTATGCACGGCTATGACCGAGCTGATGTGGGTAATGGGTATTTCCTCCCCGCCGCCGAGGCCAAGCTCCTCCAGCATGGCGTCCAGGCGGCTGCGGAACTCCACGGCCTCGTTATAGTCGTAGCCGTAGCCCAGGCAGATGGCAAACTGGCTGCGGCTGGTGAAGGTCTCCTTCAGGTACTCCCTGGCGTTGGCCAGGGTCTTGTCCAGGGTCTTGGCGCGGCCGCGGCCCATGCCGCCGAGGAAGATCTCGCCCTCCTTGAGCGTTATGACAGGGCGGATGCCGAGCACGGAGCTCACCTTGCCCGCGAGGCGGCCTATGCGCCCGCCGGCGGCCAGGTAGTCCATGCTGCCGATGGTAAAGAAGATGCGGCCCGTGGGGCGTATCTCATAGATGCGCTCGACAGCGGTCTCGTAGGGCACGCCCGCGTCGCGCATGTTGCAGGCCTCCAGCACCATCAGCCCCTGCAGCACGGTGTTCACCATGGAGTTGATGACGGTTATCTGCGCGTCCGGATAATCCTCGCGCAGCAGGTCGAGGGCTATGCAGGCAGTCTGATAGGAGTTGGAAAACTTCTCGGTGATGCACAGCACGATGGCCTTGTCCCCGGCCTTGGCGATCTCGGTAAAGGCCCGAAGATAGTCCTGCGTGGACGGAGTGGAGCTCTTGGGGTAAACGCCCGGGTGCGTGACCATCCACTCGTAGAACTCGTCGTCGCCGATGTCAACGCCCTGCTGAAGATATTCGCCGCTGCCGAGCATGACAAAGAAGTTGATGACCTCAATGCCGCGCGCCTTGATGACCTCCGGCGGAATATCTCCCGAGCCGTCCGTTAATACTCTGAACTCTCCCATCTGCATGACCTCGTTTCTGCCTTGAAATATAAGCGCGCGGCGCAAAAGTGGCGGAGAGGATGGGATTCGAACCCATGGCCCGTTGCCGGGTCACCGGTTTTCAAGACCGGCTCCTTAAACCACTCGGACACCTCTCCATATGAGCGCCGCGGCCTAATAACTAATTGATTATAACATTTTCCCGCAGTTTTACAAGTATTATTGTCACCTAACCTGTGAATTTTCCGTTAAGACTTGACGGGCAGCCAGGTTTGGAGGTTAAATATGCAGTAAAGGCATAAGGAGGCGACAGCATGGAGAATATAATCCGACCCTGGCAGCCGGGCGACGCGCCCGCCCTGGCGAGGTTCCTCGATAACCCCCATATACTGGACAACCTGCGCGACGGGCTGCCCTCCCCCTATACCGAGGATGACGCGCGCGAGTTCATCTCGGCCATGCTGGCCGCGGAGCCGGGGAGCGTCTTCGCCTTTGCCATAACGCAGGGCGGCGAGTGCGTGGGCAGCATAAGCGCCGCGCGCGGGACGAACGTCCACCGGCGCACCGCCGAGCTCGGCTACTACGTCGCCGAGCCGTACTGGGGCCGCGGCCTGTGCACGGCCGCCGTGAAGGCGGCCTGCGCCCACGTCTTTGCCCACAGCGACATCCTGCGCATCTATGCCGAGCCTTTTGCCCATAACGCCGCCTCCTGCCGCGTGCTGGAGAAGGCCGGCTTCGTGTACGAGGGCACCCTGCGCGCCAACGCCGTCAAAAACGGCGCCGTGTGCGACATGCGCATGTACGCCCTGGTGCGGGAGGGCTGAGAGGCCCGGCAACGACAACCATTACGGAAAAGGAGACACAATATGTCTTATACCATACGCCCCGCCACCGCCGCCGACGGCGCGGCCTGCGCCGGAATATACGCGCCCTATACCGGCACCGCCATAACTTTCGAATCCCCCGCCCCGGACGCGGCGGAGATGTCCCGCCGCATTGACGAGGCCGCCTCGGGCGGCTACCCCTGGCTGGTCTGCGAACGGGACGGGCTGGCGGCCGGATACGCCTACGCCCACCGCTTCCGCGTCCGGGCCGCCTACGACTGGGACGCCGAGCTCTCCGTCTACCTTGCGCCGGAGGCCACCGGCCGCGGCATCGGCGAGGCGCTGTACGGCGCGGTCATTGAACTGCTGGCGCATCAGGGCTTTGTGAACGCCTACGGGACGGTCTCCGTGCCCAACCGGCCCAGCGAAAGGCTGCATGAGAAGTGCGGCTTCACCCATCTCTTCACCATGCGCCGCACGGGCTGGAAGCTCGGCCGCTGGCGCGACCTGGCCTATTACCACCTGCAGCTCAACCCCTATGACGGCGAGCCCGCGCCCGTCGTCCCCTTTTCCGGGCTGGACGGAGAGTATATCAGGGGCGTATGCGAAAAGCACGCCCAGCGCATAAAGGAGGCCTGAACATGACCAAGACCAACGCCATGCGCCTGCTGGACGCGGCCGGCATCACCTACCGCACGACGGAGTACGAGTACGACGAGAGCGACCTCTCCGGCAAGCACGCCGCCGAGCAGATAGGCATGCCCCCCGAGCAGGTGTTCAAGACGCTTGTCACGCGCGGGGACAAAACAGGTATCCTTGTCTTCTGCATCCCCGTCCTGGACGAGCTCGACCTGCGCCGCGCCGCGAGCGTGTCCGGCAACAAGAAGCTGGAGATGATACATGTCAAGGAGCTGCTGCCCCTCACCGGCTACATGCGCGGCGGCTGCTCGCCCATAGGCATGAAAAAGAAGTACCCGACCTATATTGACGAGACCTATGTGCTCTTCGACGAGATCGCCGTCTCTGCCGGCATGCGCGGCGAGCAGATAATCCTCGACCCCAACGACCTGGTGCGCTACGTCGGAGCGGAGGTGTACTGAGCGGCATGGACAAGACCTACGAAAAGTTCCTCCGTACGGGCATAGACCTCGCGCCGCTGGGCGTGGAGCGCGGCGAGGGAGAGCTCTATTTCTGCACCCCGCGCGGCGCGTCCATGATAGGCTGGGAGGGCGCGGACGGCATACACTACTGCTTTGTGCGCGGCTGCGGCGGCACGGTTTTCGCCGTCAGCCCCATGAACACGGCGCCGGACTATGTACACGCCGTGGCGGCCGACTTTGCGGACTTTCTGCGCCTGCTGCTCGCCTGCGGGCACGGTGCGGCCATCGAGCAGTGCTGGCGCTGGAGCCGCGGGCAGTTCGACGCCTATCTCGCGGAAAACCCGCCCACGGACGCGGCGCTCGCCGTCATGGGCGAAATACGCGAAAAGCTCAGCCTCAAGCCCATGGAGGACGCCTGGGGCTATATCCACGCTCTGCAGGACGGCTTCGACTACGGCAAGATCAAGTACGAAGACCCCGAGTGCATTGCCTCGCTCTCCGAGCCTGAGCCTGAGCCGTGGTGCGTGCGCTTCCACGGCGGCAGGGACAAGCCGGGCACGGAGCTCAGGCTGGACAGGCGCTTCACCTGGGCCGGGCACGAGTGCTGCGTCCCGGCGGTGTACTCCTGCGCCAAGGGGCTGGTCATGGACGTGGCCATGAGCGCCCCCGTGGAGGAGGTGCTCGCCTTCATGGCCAGGTGGGCGCCGCAGGGCAAGGCGCGCTACAGCGATTTCAGCAAGGCCGACCGTATGCGCATCGAGTACGAACACCCGCTGAGCCTGGACTTCTCCGCCTCCGTGACCGTCAACGGCCGCGTCCTGGACAGTGAGGGCGCCAGCGGCTGGGGCTGGGCGCCCATTGATGGCTGGGAGAACCGGGAAGCGCAGCGCGCCGTCGAGCACTACGGCCTCGACCCCGGCCGCTGCTGGCAGTTTTCGCGCATACGCTTCCCCTGGAAGCGGCGCATGGAGATAAAGTCGCTCGACGCCGTCTTCACCCCGGAGCGCGTGGACGTCCCCGGCGAGTGCTTCACCGTCTCCCGCGCCGGTGAAGAAGTCCAGCTCGTCAGTCCGGTGGACGGTGAGCAGTACACGCTCACCGTGTGCGAATACTCCGCCGCGCGCACCAAATTCAGGGACGACAGCGAGTGGGAGTTTCCCGAGCAGTATGTGACGCTGGAGTACACGCTGACGCCCGAACTGGACAGGGATGATTTCCAGCTGACCGACGTCTCGGAGGGCGACCGACCCCGCCTCAGGCGATCATCCGCAGGCTTCGGCCCCACGGCCAGTGCCTCGGCGCTCATCGCCGTGATAAGCGGCGGCGACGGACGGCACGCGGCCGGCTCTTCGCTGTACTTTGAGGCGCCGCAGCAGATAGAGTGGCTGCCGGTCTTCCGCGAATACCCCTGTGAAGCGCTGGAGCTGAAGCTAATGGCCCCGGCTGATACCAACTGATGCCGAGAGGTGAACACCATGAAACGAATACGCAAAACACGTTCGGTCGCAGTTGTCTTCTCCGTTGAAAGGTGGTGAAAATATTTTATAACGGAGGAAAGACCATGCTAAACATACCCGACCCAAACGTGATATTCCCCAACGAATACGGCACTTCGTGCTTTGTAAAAAACGTAGTCCACGCCCCGAACATAGAGATAGGCGACTACACATATTACGACGACGACACCGACCCCACGGGCTTCGAGCGCAACAACGTGCTCTTCAACTACCCCGAGTTCGGCGACAGGCTCATTATCGGCAAGTTCTGCGCCCTCGCCCAGGGCACCACCTTCATAATGGGCCCGGCCAACCACCGCATCGGCAGCGCCACAACCTACCCCTTCAACGTCTTCGGCGGCGCCTGGACGGAGGCCACCCCTGACCACATGTCCCAGCTGCCGCGCAAGGGCGACACCGTGCTCGGCAACGACGTCTGGCTCGGCCGCGAGTGCGTGGTCATGCCCGGCGTAAAAATCGGCGACGGGGCCGTTGTGGCGGCCTACAGCGTCGTTACCCGCGACGTGGCCCCGTACACCGTGGCGGGCGGCAACCCCGCGCGATTCATCAAGAACCGCTTTGACGACGAGCTCACCGGGCTGCTGATGCGCTTAAAGTGGTGGGATTTGCCGCCTGAGGAGTTGGTAGCATGGCTGCCCGTCCTCTGCGACGAGAACCTTGAACACCTGCGCTCCGCGCTCAAAAAAGCGCTGAACTGACCGCCCGGCGGGAAATAACGGCGCACCTGCCCCGGTGCGCCGTTTTTTTGTTTTCCCTGTAACGCTTCCGCACAATTTGCGTCTTGATATATAAGGAGGCGGTATTTGTGAAGAAGGTTTTGGCAACATCGCTCGCGCTCATTATGCTGCTGACAGCAGCCTGCGGCGTCACCGCAACGCCGGTCACGGGGACGGATGCTCCGGCGGAGACGCCTGTGCCGGCGGGCTTTGACGTAATCACGCCTGTCGAGGGTGAAGATTACACGCTGAGCAGACTTGAGATTTCAGGCACATACTCGTACATACACTATAGCCCCATCATGAGGTGTCTTGACGAGCAGGCGATGAAGAGCGGCTCGCACTATGCCGCGTACACGGTCAGCAGCGGCGAACTTGTAGAGCTGGAGCGGCGCACGTTCTCGCAGGACTATGAATTCGACGGCGCAGTGCGGCACATAGAGTTCGAGTGGTGTGAATACGGCGAGGGCGTCGCAATAACCTACCTGGATCCGCACATTGCCCACAACAACGCTTTTGACATCTACAGCAACAGGTTTTATTCTACATCGCCCGAGAGCTTTATGATATGCTTTCGGAAAAGCGACGGCACGGTCTATCCGGTAATTGCAGACCTGTACACCGGAGAAATATCCGATGTGCTGGCCGGGGCCGCTCCTGAGCACATCCGCTCGGCCGACATGCCGCCGGATGGTAAAAGCATGGTGCTCGGCTGCCGTGAAAGTACCGAAGCTCCCATTATCCGCTGGTATTGTGACCTGGAAACCGGCAAGCTCACTGACATCACGGGTATTACGCCCGAATACCCCGGCGCTTACTGCGAGCCTGCCGGAGATGGCATCATCAGCTTCTATTCGAGGGAGACGCCTGAAAACACGTATTATGAACTCAACCGTCTGTGGAGGACGGACATAAATACCGGCGAGCTGGAGATGTTATGCGCCAGCGCAGCCGCCCCCTACGCTGAGTTTCACTATGACCGGACTTACAGCCGTTATATGCTTGTGAGCCAAAACGGATATCTCGTCTCAATAGACATAGCGTCCGGCGCCAGCGCTCTCATCTCTCCCGATGTCTCGCCATACCAGGTGCGGTACAGTCCTGACGGCACGAAGGCCCTGCTCATGTCCTATGACGGCGCGACGGTCAGCGCTCTTTCCCTCGTTGACTTTGAGGCCCGGACCGTGGCGGAATATCCCGTGCCGGAGGGCTTCGACGCATCTGCAAACGTTTACGCCGAACCGTGTATAAACTGGCTCGGCAGCGGCGCCTTCGCCCTCGACAACGGCTCGGACGGCGTGGGCAGCGCGCTGCAGGTCTGGGTGTATGAGCTGGGCACGCCGTCCGTGCCCAGCGTTGACCCGGTTGATTACGGCTTCACTACTGAACAGCTCTCCGGCCCGGAGCTGCCCGATTTCGCCGCCCTGGAACTCGAAGCGCTGGGGGCATACTATCTCAGCAGCGACGGCGCCCCGAGCGAGGGCTCGGCAGAAGAGCTGACGCGGCGCTTCATCTCCACACCGGAGGATGTGTTCGGCTACCTGCTCGCGCTCGGCGGCACGCCCGCCCCGCATTTCCCGGACGAGACGGCTGCGGAGCACATTGCGCTCGGCATAGCGAGTCACGCCGCATGGGACGGCGGAGAGCTCGGCGAGGGCTTCCCTGCCGCCATCGCGTCGGTATCCGGGACAGACGGGGCACAGAGGCTCGCGCAGCTGATGTCGGACAGGTTCTCCGCGGCACGGGGCGGTTCATACTCGACCTGGGTGTATCCCGAAACCGCCTGTTACAGGAGCGGGGAGACGCGGATTGCCATCGAGTTTCCGGAGAGCTGGACGGGCCACCTGGCCCTGCTGGAAACCCGCGGGCCCGAGCCCTCAGTCGTCGTCTGCTGCCGCGAGGTGGCCGAAGCCGAGCTCGCGCAGTCAGGTACGATAGAGTACGCCGTAATCTTCGCCGTGCTGTCCGCAGACAGGAACGACGCCGCAGCGCTGAGGAACTTCAGCGACCCGGAGTGTTTCACCATTCTGGGCGAGCGTGGCCGTCTGGTGTACTACTACAGCAACGCCAGGGGCCGCATAAAAGGCGCGGAGCTGTGGCACCGTGATATCTGGGACGCGAACAGGGAACTTCTCAGCGGCATGGCCGCGTCCTGCGATAGGATGATAGACAGGGTGGAAATCCTTTAAAATCACCGCATTCAGCCGGAAAACCGGCCGCGCAACCGCCGGTTGACAAGGTTCCAGCCGCGTTTGGTGGACTGGCAACCGCATTTTTGCTATTCTGGGCAGCGAAAGGACGGTGTTTAGATGAACATCTCAGACAGAATACAGTCCCTGCGCAAGGCCAGGGGCATAACGCAGGAGCAGCTCGCCGACGCCGTCGGCGTCTCGCGCCAGGCGGTGAGCAAATGGGAGGCTGAGCAGAGCGTGCCCGACCTTGAGCGCATAGTGGCTATGGCGGAGTACTTCGACGTCACCACGGACTACCTCCTGCGCGGCATAGAGCCCGCGCCCGACGTGCGAGCTCCGCGTACCAGTCCCCGGACAATGTGCATTATCGCCACGGCGCTCGACGCCGCCGGACTGATACTTGGCGGCGGGCTGTGGTTTGAATATCAGAACTGGCTCTGCGTTGCCGTTATGCTCATCTTTCAGCTCGCAGCGGTCACTGTGTGGCTGCTCACTAAGGGCGAGCGCCCGCGCTGGTTCTGGGCGGTAAACGTGTGGTTTCTGAGCGTAATACCCTCCGCACTCATCGGCGCGCTGCTGCGTCCGATGCTGTCGCGCGTCGTGGCCTACTATGTTGTTTCCAGCCTTGGCAAGGCGCTGTTTACCTTATTGTATATCATTGTGCCTTTCATGCCATGGGCCATAGTCAGCGCGCTTGTGACCTGGCTGACGCTGCGCCGGAAAAAGAAATAAGCAGGGGCCCGTGAGAACCGCGGGCCTTTACTTTATGTAAACTTACATCCCCCCGCCGTCTAACTGCACAAAAACTCAGATGCAGATTTGTCGGCTTTTTTCATTTTAGAGTCTTGACAAATATTTTGGAATCAATATAATTAATTTAGAATTATTCTAAAGGAATGTAGCGCATGACCAAATACGAACGGGAAGTTTACCGTCTGGTCAATGAGTCCAGATCGCATCTGACGGCGGAGCAGGTCTATGAAGCCGTGCGTGAGAACTATCCGGGTGTGTCGCTGGCGACGATCTATAATAACCTCAACCGCCTGTGCGGCGCGGACATGATCCGCCGCATCTCCGTCGAGGGTTCGCCTGACCGTTATGACCGTGCCAGTAAGCACGACCATATTGTCTGCGTCCGCTGCGGCAGGCTTATCGACCGCAGCTTTTCCGATCTCACCGCCTCCCTGCGCGAACAGCTGGGCGATGACTTCTTCTACTACGACCTCAAGGTCTACGCTCTCTGCCCCGACTGCCGGACAGCTGAGGGCAGCGCCGTGAGCGCAAAGTAAACTGCAAAAAGAAAGGATACAAAAACATGAGTAAATACGCCGGAACACAGACCGAGAAGAATCTGGAGGCCGCCTTTGCCGGCGAGAGCCAGGCGCGCAACAAGTACACCTATTTCGCCTCCGTCGCCAAGAAGGAGGGCTATGAGCAGATAGCCTCCCTGTTCCTCAAGACTGCCGACAACGAGAAAGAGCACGCCAAGATGTGGTTCAAGGAGCTCAACGGCATCGGCAGCACCGCCGAAAACCTCCTGCACGCCGCCGAGGGCGAGAACTACGAGTGGACCGACATGTACGACGAGTTTGCCAGGACCGCCGAAGCCGAGGGCTTCCCTGAGCTGGCCGCCAAGTTCCGCCTGGTCGGCGCTGTGGAAAAGCACCACGAGGAGCGCTACCGCGCCCTGCTGCGCAATGTGGAGACCGCCGCCGTGTTTGAAAAGAGCGAGGTCAAGGTCTGGGAGTGCCGCAACTGCGGACACATAGTAGTCGGTACCAAGGCCCCCGCGGTCTGCCCCACATGCAGCCATCCGCAGAGCTACTTTGAAGTACACGCCGAGAACTATTGACAGAGCAGGGGGAGCCCGACAGGGCTCCCCTTTTTCCTCCGCGGCTTGCCATGCCATTTGCACGGTAGTACAATAGAATAGAATAAATTACAGTCCAGGGGGTGAGTATATGGGCGTTACCTATGACCGGTTCCTTCAGAGCGGCATAGATCTCTCTACTCTTGACATCCGGGCCGGTGACAACAGTCCATATTTCTGCACGCCGCGCGGCGCGTCCATAATAGGCTGGACGGTCAACAGCGTACATTTCTGTTTTGTCCACGGCTGTGGGGAGACCGTGTTCTCCGTCAGTCCCCGCGCCGCAGCGCCTGATTTCCTGCGCGCAGTGGCCCGGGACTTTGACAGCTTCCTGCGCCTGCTGCTCTCCTGCGGCAGCGCCGCCGTACTCGAACAGGGCGCACGCTACCCGAAGGAAATCTTTGAGTCCAACCTCGAGCACGCCTTCTTATCCGAGGAGGCGCGCACAACACTGGCCGCGATAGCGGACACATTCCGCCTTGACCCCATGCCGTCCCCCTGGGATTACATGAGCGAATTACACCAGGGTTTTGACTACAGCGCGATAGCGTTCACCGACCCCGACTGCGCCCCTGCGGAGCCCGGATCGACGGCCTGGGCCGTCACCTTCGGCGGCGGCCGTCTGGAGCGCCCAGGACGCGAAATAAGCCTTGACAGGCACTTCGCCTGGGCCGGGCGCGAGTGGGCCATCCCCGCCGTCTACGAATGCGCCCTGGGCCTCGTGGTGGATGTATGCATGCGCGCAAACCCGGATGACGTCCGCGCCTTCTACAGCAAGTGGGGCACGCAGGAGCGCGAATTCACCCGCCAGGAACAGGAGGCGATACGCGCGGAAAACCCTTTCATCTTCGATTATAGCTGCTCTCTGACCCTCAACCAGGACGAGCTCCCGCACCATCACAGCATCGGCAGCGGCTGGTTTTCCGGCCTCTGGGAGGAGCGCGGCTGGGCAGCAGCCGCCGTGGAGCACTACGGCCTCGACCCAGACAGCGGCTGGCAGGTAAGCCGCCTCTCCTTCTCGTGGGCCGGCCGCCGGCGCCCCAGGATAGTGTCCCTGTCCGTGACCCTTGACGCCCATCCTGCAGCGGTGCACGGCGAAGCCTTCACAGTCTCTGCACCCGGCGATACAGCCGTGCTGATAAATCCTGAGACTGAGGAGCCCTGCATCCTCACCGTCTGCGAATATGAGCCGAAGGTGGCAGAGGACCGCGACGGCGGCGGCTGGGAATACCCGAGACACAGCGTAGCAATGAGCTATACGCTCTCGCCTGACCCCGGCCCCGAGGTGCTGCACATAAATGACTGCTGTGAGGGCAGCCAGCCACGCCCAACCGGCGTCAGCGGTGAGGGACGCACCTCACCTCAGTACAGCTTCTATCTGGTGCCCAACCTGCCGGACAGGTACTGCACTTTTTCTTCCCGCTACTTTGATCCCCCCAAACAGATAGAGTGGCAGCCGACGTTTATGGTAAAGAGGCACGAGCCCTTTGAACTTACTCTGATATAGCAAGAGGAGCGCCCCGAGGCGCTCCTTTACGCTTATTATGTCATCCCTATACCTGGTACACGGCGCAGCCTGGACGCGACCAGGGACGCGAGGGTGATTTTCAACAGGTCAGGCACTATATACGGCACCACACAAGCCATCAGCGCCGCGCAAACCCCGGACATGCCCCCCAGATAGCCCAAGGCGTACCACAGGGTGCCGAAAGCATAGCAGACAGCTAAAGCAGCCGCCATATGGATTATGTCAACCAACATCTTCCTTGCAGGCGTACTCTTCCACCCTGCGATTACCGCCGCGGGCAGGAAACCGGTTATGTATCCTCCGGTAGCGCCCACAAGCACACCAAAGCCGCCCTGCATACCGGCAAACACAGGCAGGCCCAAAGCCCCCAGAAGCACGTACAGCAGCACAGCAATGAGCCCGCGCCGTGCACCCAGCACAGCCGAACAGAGGAAAATCGCAAATGTCTGCAAGGTGAACGGCACCGGCGCCGGCACCGAGATCCAAGCACAGACGGCGATCAGAGCTGCCGCAGCAGATATATAGGCCATATCCCGCACGCTTAATCTGTGCCCAACAGCCAAGCAAACCACCCCACGAACTCAAAATAAAAACGGAGCAGACTGTGTCTGCTCCGTTTTGGTGGGCCTTCAGGGACTCGAACCCCGGACCGACCGGTTATGAGCCGGTTGCTCTAACCAACTGAGCTAAAGGCCCAAAAATGGCCGCCGCTTTTTGCGGCGGCCATCGCGTGGCGCCCCCTGTAGGATTCGAACCTACGACCCTGCGGTTAACAGCCGCATGCTCTACCTGTTGAGCTAAGGAGGCATAGAACTCGGGGGGCAAAAGCCCCCCGGTGTTGGCACTGACCTATTTTCCCAGTCCGTCTCCAGACAAGTATCGTCGGCACA
>OLRU01000748.1_pt1 | contig 33694 bp, 36 predicted proteins | sample 1672961 | NCBI WGS metagenome assembly OLRU01 (sample SAMEA3136741, study PRJEB25190) | human gut metagenome | biome: human gut; feature: human-associated habitat; material: faeces | place: Austria | collected 2013
GAAGTTTACAACCCGAAAGCCTTCTTCCTTCACGCGGCGTTGCTGGGTCAGGCTTTCGCCCATTGCCCAATATTCCCCACTGCTGCCTCCCGTAGGAGTCTGGGCCGTATCTCAGTCCCAATGTGGCCGTTCATCCTCTCAGACCGGCTACTGATCGTCGCCATGGTGGGCCGTTACCCCGCCATCTAGCTAATCAGACGTGAGCCCATCTTTCAGCGGATTGCTCCTTTGGTATCCAGTAGATGCCTACCGGATACGTTATGCGGTATTAGCAGTCGTTTCCAACTGTTGTCCCCCTCTGAAAGGCAGGTTGCTCACGCATTACTCACCCGTTCGCCACTAAGTCATCTAGGCTCCTTGACCGAAATCTCAGAGCTTCGAGCTTCGTTCGACTTGCATGTGTTAGGCACGCCGCCAGCGTTCGTCCTGAGCCAGGATCAAACTCTCAAATATGGTATCTTAACTGCCTCTCAGAGACAGATAAAACCTATTCGAGCTGATTTAATCTCAGCTTCAAAAGAATTGTTTTCGCAAACCTTTCGGTTCGCCTAAAGAACCCTTCTCTGGTGCTTATTCGCATAAGCTTTTACTTACATTGTTTAATTTACAAGGTGCACTCGCGTCGAGTTTTGGTCATCTTTCACAGTGCCGTCTCCCGAGCGCTTGATTAATATACCACTACCGAGCGCACTTGTCAACACCTTTTTTCAAAAAATCTCGATTTTTTTTGCTTCATCTGTCTTTTCTCTTTTTATCCTCAAGATATAGTGGTGTGCGCGATGTACGGACACATTACGTTGAATGTCCTCCGTGCAAATAAGCGCGGCACAGCTGGGCATAATAGCTTGCATGGACAAAAAAAATACGCGGCCCGATGCGCCGCACCCGGAATCTAAACCGAAATATCCTCTCGCTATCAGCGCCGGCAGCCTGGCTGCCGTCTTCAGCGGATGCGGAGACTACGAGTCGCGCCGCGTCCTGCCCGGCCTGATGAAGGGTACGGACACGGTGACGCTCTGCTGGCTGGACGGGCTGGTGGACGGCGTGACCGTGTCCGAGGACGTGCTGCGCCCGCTGACGGACATGGGACGCTCCATCGGCGCTCACTCCCCGGCCCAGCTGCTGGAGCTGCTGGAGCGCGGCGCGGCCTACAGCTATACCGTGCGCCGCCGTACAGCGCTCGACGACGCGGTGAGCGACCTGGTCAACGGTTACTGCGCCGTCTGCTTTGACTCTCTCGGCGAGGCCCTGACTTTTGACACGCGCACCAAGCTCACGCGCTCAGTTAACGAGCCCGCAGTCGAGAAGGCTATCAAGGGCGGCAAGGACGCCTTTGTGGAGACCCTGCGCACCAACACCTCCCTGGTGAGGCGAAAGATACGCTCGCCGCAGCTTAAAATCTCGCAGGAGGTCGTGGGCCGGCTCTCCGGCACCGGCGTCGCACTATTATATATAGAAGGCGTGGCCCAGCAGAGCGTGGCGGATGAGGCGCTCAGGCGCATTTCGGACATAGACATCGACGGCCTGCTCGCCGCCGGTGATCTGGAGGAGTATATCGTGGACGCGCCGAGCTCCCCGCTGCCGCAGCTGCTGCACACGGAGAGGCCGGACACCTTTGCCATGCACCTGCTGAACGGGCGCGTGGGCATACTGGTGGACGGGCTGCCGGTGGGCTTCCTGCTGCCGGCGGACCTGGCGGCCTTCATGCGCGTGCCGGAGGACAGCTCCATGCACTTCGCCGTGGCCAGCATGCTGACCCTGCTGCGCTGGATAGCGCTGGCCATCTCGCTGCTGCTGCCGGCGGCGTTCGTGGCTATCAGCATGTACCACCAGGAGATGCTGCCCGTCAAGCTGCTGCTGAGCATGACGGCGGCCAAGCAGAACGTCCCCTTCGGCGCCGCGACGGAAGTGGTGGCCATGCTGATCGCCTTCGAGCTGCTGCAGGAAGCGGGGCTGCGCCTGCCCGACCCCGTGGGCCAGACGGCCAGCATAATCGGCGCGCTGATTGTGGGCCAGAGCGCGGTGGAGGCCAAGGTGGTCTCTCCCATAGCGGTCATAGTGGTCGCCCTCTCCGGCATCTGCGGGTACACCATGCCCAGCCAGGACCTGGGCGGCGCGGTGAGGCTGCTGCGCCTGCTGCTGGTGGCCGTCGGCGCGGTCATGGGCCTCTACGGCGTCATTGCCGGGCTGGCGCTGATAATCTGGTACACGGCGGGGCTGGAGGGCTTCGGCAAGGCCTACACCGCGCCTTTCACCGGATCGGACGCGGGTGCGCTCGCGCGCGTGCTGCTCAAGCGGCCCAACAGCGCAGACAAGTTCCGCTCGCGCCATCTGGCCGGCTGGAACCGGCGGCGGCAGAGATAGGGGGTAGAACATGCGTCAGGCGGCCATAGCGCTGCTGGCCGCGGCCCTTCTGGGCCTCAGCGGCTGCGCGCAGAGCATATATAACAGCTATCGCGACATAGAGAGCCTGGAGGTGGTCCAGGCCCTGGGGCTGGACTCAGCCGCGGACGGCGGCGTGGTGCTCTCCGTGGCCACGGGGAGCGACGCCTCCGGCAAGGAGCCGGTGCGGCTCAGGCAGGAGTCCGTGTCCCTCGACGGGGCCATGCGGGACATGGAGCAGCTGGCCGGGCGCGGCACGCTGTTCTTCTCCGGCACAGGCGCTATCGTACTGGGCACGGCGGCCGCGGACGAGGCACCGCGCTGGCTGGACGCGGTGGCGCGCAGCAAGGAGCTGCGGCTGGACACGGAACTCTTCGTGTTAAAAAGCGGCGAGGCGAGCGAGCTGCTGACCGGCGAGGAGGCCCCGGAGGAGGTATTTGCCTCGCTCAGCGCCCTGGCAGACCGCGTGCGCTCAGACGGCCCCTCTCCCGTCCCCACATGCGCCGACGTCTCCCGTGCGCTGATCGCCTCCGGCGCGGCGCTGGCGGCAGCTGTAGACACCGTCAGGGGCACTGACGACAAGCTGGTCCCCGTACCGGCCGGTTTCGCCGTTCTCACGCCGGACGGCGTTGCGGGGTGGCTGGAGGGCGATGAGGCCCTCGGTGCCGGGCTGTTTATCGGCGGGCTGGGCGTAAACATCGTGGAGCTGTCCGGCGGCATCACGGTGGAGCTCGCCGGGACGGAGGTCGGTATAGAGCCGGTCTGGGACGGATACGGCGCCCTCACCGGCATAGATGTAACCGTCGAGGTCAAGGGCAGCGTTATCGAAGCCCCTCCCGGCAGCGACCTGGACAGTGAGGACAGCTGGGAGGCGCTCGGGAGCGAGCTGGCGGAGCTTGCCCGCGGCTGGGTCGAATCCGTGCTCGGCCGCAGCCTGGAGCTGAACGCCGACTTTCTCGGCCTCGGCCGCAATATCGAGTCCGCCCACCCGCTGAAGTTCGCCTCCATGCCCACAGAGTGGGAGGAGGCCTTTCCGGAGCTGGAGATACGGGTCTCCGGCAGCGGGCGGATACTGAACATGCGCGAATACGCCGACTCGCCCTTTGAGGAGGTGAGCGCATGAGAGAGCCCACCAGGCGCCAGCTGCTGGCCATGAGCTTTATCATACTGCTCTCCCCCGCCACCCGCCTGCTCCCGGGAGCGGCGGCGCGGGCGGCAGGGCACGCCGGGTGGCTCTGCCCTCTCGTGGCCGCCCCCTTCTGTGCGCTGGTGGCCCTGCTGGTGTCGCGCGCGCTGAAGGACAAGGCCCCCGGCGAGGGCCTGGGCGAGGTGATAATGTGCGCGCTCCCGCGCCCGGGCCGGGCCGTGCTGCTCGTTTACGGGCTGTGGCTGGCCCTCTACGCCGGCTTTGCCCTCCGCAGCGGGGCGGCGCGGTTTATCTACACCATATACACCGGCGCCTCGCCCTGGGTCTTTGTCGGCATCGGGCTGGCTATGGGCCTGGCGGCCGCGCTGGGCAGCATAAGGCGCCTGGCCAGGGCCTCGGAGCTCTTCCGCTCCCTGCTTCTGCTCGCGCTGATACCCATACTGGGCTTCGGCCTGGCACAGCTGGACTGGGATGAGCTCCTGCCGGTCTCCCGACTCGACGTCCCCGGCGTGCTGGAGGGAGGTGTGTATGTGCTGGGCACAGTGAGCTTCGTTCTCGTGAACGTGCCCTTCCTGGAGACCGGGACGACCATAGAGCACCGGGGGCGCTCTTTCGCGGCCTGGAGCGCGCGGGAGTGCCTGTTCCTGGCCGTCATCGTCGCGGCGGTCATCGGCCGCTTCGGCCCGGAGCTCACCGGCACTTTCACCTACCCCTTTTTCGCCCTGGTGAGAAACACCGGCCTCTTCGGGGACGCCATACGCATAGAGGCCCTGGTGACGGGGCTGTGGGTGCTCAGCGACTTTGTCCTGGCCGGGTTCGCCCTCATGAGCGCTGCGGCCGCCCTGCGCCTCTCGCTGGGCCTGAGGGAGAAGCCGTCCGCGGCAAAGTGCCTCTCAGCACGGACCCTGACCACCCTGGCCTGTGCCGCCCTGGCCCTCGCCTGCGCCCTGGTGATAGCGCCCAACGCCCGGGCCATGCGGATAGTGTCCGACCAGGTGGTCGTCTGCGCCAACCTGGCGATGCTGGGCCTGATGCTGCTCACGCTGACAGCTCAGATAACAGTAAAAAGGCGGCGGGGCTGAGACCCCGCCGCCATCAAGGCACAGCGTAGAATACATACTAATTATCGTATAAGCGCCGCCCATGGCCGCTCATATCTTTTTCTCCACGACGTTGCTGGCCACGATCAGTATCACGGGCTGGAGGAGCAGTATCACGCCGGTGATTATGGCCGGGAGCGTGTAGTCCAGGATGATGAAAGCCACCGTCGCGGCGGAAATCAGCAGCCAGGTCACCCCGCAGGTCAGGTAGCCCGCGCGGTACTTTATCTGCACGTTGCGCTCGTCCTCGACCTCGATTTCAAAGTCGGGGTCTTTTTTCACCTGCTTGTCGTACCAGAGCTGCGAGTAGCTCACGCCGAATATGGCGCCGAACGCGCAGGAGAGGCCGATATCCGCCACCCTCGGCAAATCGGCAAAGACGATGAGCAGCAGTATAACGGCGCAGGCGACATATCCCAAGTACCACAGCTTCGTCTTATTCGTCCGTTTCTTCATAGATAAACACCTCCTCTATGCTAAGGCCGAAAAATCTCGCAATCTTGAAGGCCAGCGTTATGGACGGGTTGTAGCGCCCGTTCTCCAGCGAGCCGATGGTCTGCCGCGACACGCGCAGGGCCCGCGCCAGTTCCTCCTGGTTTATTCCCCTGGCCTTTCTCAACTCTTCAAGCCTGTTTTTCACGTCCCGCCTCCTCAAATGTAAAGCATGCTTTCCATCATGAGTGTAGCACATGTACGGCTGTATGTCAAGCTTACTTTCCATTTTTGATTGCGGCAAAAAATTATCTCTGAAATCCTTCGTTTGGCGCATTTTTGATACAATTTGGATACATTGACATTGTAGAGTAAAATTAACAAAATGTATGGGAGGGTTACAAATGCACACGAAAACTCTGAAGCGGCTGCTCAGCGCGGCGCTGGCGCTTGTGCTGTGCCTAACCGCAACCGGCTGCAGCGGCGAGATTTCCCCCACGCAGACGCCGGAGTCCACTCCGGAGCCGGCGGCAAACACGCTGGTGCTGGGCGTGTGCCGCCAGAGCGCGTCCGCGCTGAGTTTCCGCGGAGTGGTGGAGGACTACAACGACACAAACCCGGCTAAGACGGTCGAGCTGGTGTACTTCGATCATCCGAATCAGATGCTTGACGCAATCGACGAGGGTACTCAGGTGGACATGTACCTGCTGGACGAACCCTTCGGCGTAATCAGCAGCCCCATCGGCGAGTACTGGGACGCGAGCCTGGACCTGACGGACTACCTGGACACGGAGCTCGCGCCGAATCTCGCCGAAGCTCTGAGCCATGACGGCGAGCTCAGATATCTGCCCTTTGACTTCAGCGTCCGCGCGCTGCACTGGTCGCTCGACGGGGAGCCCGCGAGCTTCACGCAGGCGGCGCAGCTGGCCGCGAACGCAGGTACGACGCTGTTCTCCCCGTGGCGCAGCCGCGACGCAATCGTCGAGTACCAGCTCTATTCCTACCTCTGCTCTGCGGACGAGGCCGTGCGCTCGGAGGTGCTCGGCGTGGTGCACACGCTGGAGCCGGACACGAGCAACACCTCTAACGGCTCCGCCTATCTTGACATCTGGCTCAACGGCCACCCCGGCTTCGGGCTGAGCGGCTACGACGGCTCCGACTACTCCGTCGGCATCCCGGGCGCGACAACGCTGGGCATATATGAGCCGAAGATGGTGTTCGGCATCTTCTCCGCCTGCGATGACCCCGACACGGCCTGGGATTTCCTCAGCACGCTCTACAGCGCGGACAACCAGATGCAGACCGGCTGGCTGCCCGCCACCGCGGCGGCGCTCGAGGCCAGGCTGATACAGACGGCAAAGTATTCGAGCGAGGACGAGGCGGATATAGCGCGGGAGATAATCAACGGCACCACCCTCGCCGTCAGTCTGAACACCCAGAACGTGGAGCAGGAATGGTTCTTGAACTATTTCAGCAGCCCCGAGCGCGTGGCTGTCATCGCCGAGCAGCAGGACGCCGGGAAAGAGATATTTTACTGACGCCGCACACGCGGGGGCCGCAAGGCCCCCGCTTTTTTGCACGAAAATTTCTTGTATCGAGTGTAACAAACGCCGCGAAAAAGTGTCTATATAAGTAAGAGAGACGCAAAGGGGGCGAGGCAATGGAGGACGCGGCGATAATCAACCTGTACTGGCAGCGCGACGAGAGCGCCATAGCGGAGACGGACGCCAAGTACGGCCGCTTCTGCTATTCGATCGCATACCATATATTATCCAACCGTGAGGACGCCGGAGAGAGCGTAAACGACACATATCTGGCCGCCTGGCAGACGATCCCTCCCAAAAAGCCGGACTCTCTCGGCGCATACCTGGGCCGCATCGTGCGGAACGTCAGCATAAACCTGCGCCGCCGGCGCGACAGTCTCAAGCGCGGAGGCGGCGAGGTTCCGCTCTGCCTGGACGAGCTGGCCGAATGCGTGCCCTCGCGCTCGCGCGCCGAGAGCGAGGTGGACGCCAAAGAGCTGGCCACAGCGGTGAACTATTTTCTCAGCACGCTGGGGCGGACGGAGCGCGATCTCTTTGTCTGCCGCTACTGGTTCGCCGCGCCGGTGTCCGAGCTGGCCGACCGCTTCAGCTACAGCGAGGGCCGGGTACGCACGCGCCTGAGCCGCACGAGGGCCAAACTGCGCCGTTTTCTCGAAAAGGAGGGCCTGCTTTGAACGACGAACTGCTCTTTGAAGCCATGAGCGGCCTGGACGATGCATACATTGTCAGCGCGGCCAGGAGCCTCGGCTATTACGGCCTGGACAGCGTGCCCGCACGCAGGCCGCGCCGGGCGCTGCGCCGCACTGTCACGGCCATAGCCGCGGCTGTGATGCTGATACTGGCCGGCTGCCTGACGGCCATTGCCGTGAGCGAGCCGGTACGCGAGGCGGTCCTGGCCTTTTTTGGCGTGCAGTCCGAGGAGACTGTGCCCATGCAGGACGGCGCGCAGGCCGCCATGCCCGTGCGCAACGGCGGCGAGACGCTAAGCGGCGGCATAGAAGCTGCTTACTATTCCGTGCCAAATAACTGCGAAGCCGGGGGCGGCATTTTCCTCACCGGCGACGACGCCTGGGTTGAGAGCGGCAGCGAGTTCATCCAGCTGGAGGAGGAATACTTTGCCGACCGCATCACCATCCAGGGCAAGAGCATCTATGTAAACTTCAACTACGCGGTATACAACGGCGTGTGCGCCGTGACCTGGTATGACCTCCAGGTGACTCTGCTGGGCGGCAGCTATCTGACAGGTGAATACCGGCCCATGTACGTCTGCGGTAACCCGGAAGCCATGCTCTTCATATTAAATATGGACGGGCGCGATTATCCCGTGCTAATAGACGTGACCACGGGGGAATACACCGATCTGCTCGAGGGTACGGACATAGAAGCGACGTACAGGCTCGATAACGGCTATATATCTGCGGACGGCAGCGAGCTGCTTCTTCCTCTGTCCGGCTCGGTGTACTATATAAACACCCGGTCGGGTACATTCCTCAGCCTGGACGAGCTCTCCGGCGAGCGGGTGGACAACTGCTCCCTCCTCCCCGGCGGCGCCGCCTGCTGGTCATACGGCCCCGGCGAAGACGGCCTGGAAGCGGCCCACGTCTGGTACGTGGACTTCGCCACAGGCGAGAGGACGGAGCTGTTCGGAAATACCCCAACATCCTATCAGGACTGGGACGGCATAGCCCTCTGCGGCGCCCTGTACGGGCACGAAAACACCCCCGGCGCAGCCTTTGCCCTCCTGGTAGGCAAGGACGGCGCCGTGGAGGTACTCGACTTCAAAACCGGCGCAATCGCACCGGTAAACGGGCTTGTGTGGCCGAAAAGCGAGAATTCCCGCGCCATAGTCAGCCCGGACGGCAAGAAAATGCTCATAGACGGCTGGGGCTACGCCTACCGCCACGAGAGCCTGACCGTGCTGGACTCCGAGACCCGGCAATATCACACGCTCCAGCGGGAAAATAACAACAGTGTGGAGGAAAACAGGGTCTGGTGGTATGACGAAAACTCCGTAGCCATGCTGGCATATAAGGATAACCCGCAAACAGGCATGTACGGTCCGGCGGAGACATACTTCTACATATATGATTTTTCCGGCGCAATTCCCAACAATCCCGCCTGAGAATGTTTAAAGCAAAGCCGGAGGGGGACAGCATTTCCCCTCCGGCCGGGCACAAGCGAAGCCGGAGGAGTTGGTGCATATATCACCCCTCCCCCAGCCGGCTGGCGCCGGCAGCCCCCTCTCAGAGGGGGCGATTGTTTATAAAGGGGAAAAAGGGGGCAGCAGTACTTACCTCCGCAACGCACCGACGTAAAACAAAGACCAACCTCATTGCACCACGTGTCAATCCAATGGCACAGCCAACCTAAGAGCGCTCGGCGGCATAGCCGCCGCAGCTGCACCCGGTTGTACAAGCGCACCAACGTAAGACGAAGGCCGAGCACCAACCCAAGTCAAAGCGGCACAGCCAACCCAAACGCGCACCGGCGGCATAGCCGCCGCAGCTGCATCCGGCAGGACAAACGCGCCCACGCGAGACTAAGGGCCAAGCGCCAAGCCGAAAACCAAAGGGCACAGCCAACCCAAATGCGCACCGGCGGCATAGCCGCCGCAGCAATACTCGGCAGGATATACGCACCTACGCAAGACAAATGGCCTGAACAACCGCAGCCAACAGGATAAACCCACCCACGCGAGCCTCAGGGCCTAAACAACCCGCACCCGGCAGCGGCGAGCCGCGTAAGCGGCTCAAACTGCGGTCGGCGATGCACAATAACGTATCCTGCTTAGGGATGACCACGTCGCCACTACCGCCAGCATAAGGTTCCACCGCACCAGCAAAAGCGCTTTTCTCTTTGGGGGTCCGGGGACATTTCTTTTTGGCAAGCACAAAAAGAAATGCCCCCGAGAGTTTCCCCTGCCTTTCCAAAGGCAGCCCCTCCCCAACTTATGAACAAACTGTCAATTTAACACCAGCGGTGTTGACAAGCGGAACACTTAGTGATAAATTAGCACTCGGATATAAAGAGTGCTAATTTTCTTTTCTTCACCCCGCGGCTGGAATTTATTGATATATACAGGAGATTTTACTATGCAACCTACCCTTTGTTCACGCTGCAAGAAAAACGTGGCGGTAATATTTATAACCCGCATGGACCCGAACGGGCAGTCCCACAACGAGGGGCTGTGCCTGAAGTGCGCCCGTGAGCTGCACATCAAGCCCGTGGACGACGTGATAAACAAGATGGGCCTCACCGACGATGAGCTGGACGGCCTCACCAACGAGATGATGGAGGCCCTCGGCAGCGCCGACGGCCTGATGGATATCGAGAATACGGACTCCGACAGCGATGACGAGGGCAAGACGGCCACCTTCCCCTTCCTCAACCGGCTCATGGGCCAGATGGGCGGCCAGCCCCAGCGCCAGGAACCAAACCCCAACCTGCCCGCGCAGAGCGGCCAGAATCCGGGACAGCAGTCCGGCCCCACGCCGCAAAGCGCCCCGCCGCGCAGCGGCAAGCGCAAGTTCCTCGACAACTACTGCATAGACCTCACCGAGCGCGCCCGCTCCGGCAAGCTCGACGCCATGATAGGCCGCGAGGAGGAGCTCGAGCGCGTCATACAGATCCTCAACCGCCGCCAGAAGAACAACCCCTGCCTCATCGGCGAGCCCGGCGTCGGCAAGACCGCCATCGCAGAGGGCCTTGCCCAGCGCATAGCCAGCGGCAACGTGCCTTACAAGCTGCGCGACAAGGAAGTGTACCTGCTCGACCTCACCGCTCTCGTGGCCGGTACGCAGTTCCGCGGCCAGTTCGAGAGCCGCATGAAGGGGCTCATCGAGGAGATACGCAAGACCGGCAACATCATCCTCGTCATCGACGAGGTGCACAACATCGTCGGCGCGGGCGACGCCGAGGGCAGCATGAACGCCGCCAATATACTCAAGCCCGCCCTCTCCCGCGGCGAAATCCAGGTCATAGGCGCGACCACCTTCACCGAATACCGCAAGCACATCGAGAAGGACGCCGCGCTCGAGCGCCGCTTCCAGCCCGTCACCGTGGCCGAGCCGAGCATCGACGACTCCGTCAAGATACTCCAGGGCATCGCCCACTACTACGAGGAGTGCCACCAGGTCAAAATCCCGCCCGAGATGTGCCGCGAGGCGGTGCTGCTCAGCGAGCGCTATATTACCGACCGCTACCTGCCCGACAAGGCCATAGACCTCATTGACGAGGCCTGCTCGGACGTCAACTTGAAGGACAAGAGCCTGGCGCGCATAGACGAGGCACAGAAGGAGATAGACGACCTCAACCGCGAGCGGGAGATACTCCTGGCCGACACGCAGGAGGAGCACTACGAGCGCCTGGCCGTCATCCGCACCACGGTCATGCAGCTCACAGACGAGATAAACCAGCTCAAGGCGCACGAGCCCACGCTCACGCGAGAGAACCTGGCCCGCGTCATAGAGCTGTGGACAAAGATACCCGCCAGCTCCATCACGGAAGACGAGTACGAGCGCCTGAGCAAGCTCGGCGACCGCCTGCGCGAGCACATTGTTGGCCAGGACGAGGCCATAGACGCCGTCTGCGCGGCCATAAAGCGCTCCCGCGTCGGCCTGCAGGCCAAGCGCAAGCCGGTCAGCTTCATCTTCGTCGGCGGCACCGGCGTGGGCAAGACCGAGCTCGTCAAGCGCCTGGCCGCGGATCTGTTCAACTCGCCTGAGAGCCTGATCCGCCTCGACATGAGCGAGTTCATGGAGAAGTTCTCCGTCTCGCGCATCATCGGCTCGCCCCCGGGATATGTCGGCTACGACGAGGCCGGCCAGCTCACGGAGAAAATCCGCCGCAGGCCCTATTCCGTCGTGCTCTTCGACGAGATTGAGAAGGCGCACCCGGACGTCATGAACATCCTGCTGCAGATCCTCGACGACGGCCGCATCACGGACGCCCAGGGCCGCACGGTCAACTTTGAGAACACGGTCATCATCATGACCACCAACGCGGGCAGCAACACCAAGAGCGGCTCCCTCGGCTTCGTGGGCACCGCCACGGACAAGGACCGCGAGCGCGCCATGAAGGCGCTGGGCGAGTTCCTGCGCCCCGAGTTCATCAACCGCGTGGACGAGATAATCTGCTTCAACAAGCTCACCGAGGAGAACTTCAAGAGCATCGCCGAACTCATGCTCGGCGAGGTGCGCGACCTCATGCGCGAGAAGGGCATGGACTTCACCTGGGACGAGAGCGTGCTCAGCTACCTCGTCGAGAAGAGCTACAGCCTGACTTACGGCGCACGCAACCTGCGCCGCACGATACAGAAGGACATCGAGGACGCGGTGGCGGCAGTCATCGTCGACCAGCGCCGCGGCAGCCTTAAGGGCATCCGCCTCACCGCCGCGGACGGAAAGATAAACGTGGAGGCCGAGTGACATGATTCGTTTTGAGAGCGACTACCTGGAGGGCGCGCTGCCGGAGGTGATGCAGGCGCTGTGCGACACCAACTACGCCCAGACCCCCGGCTACGGCGAGGACGAGTACTGCCGCGAGGCGGCGGACATGATCCGCGCCAAGTGCAACGCGCCGGACGCGGACGTGCACTTCCTCGTCGGCGGCACGCAGGCCAACATGATAGTCATCACCGCCGCCCTCCGGCCGCATCAGGCCGCCATAGCCGCCGAGACCGGGCACATAGCCGTGCACGAGACGGGCAGCATAGAGGCCGCGGGACACAAGGTCATAACGCTGCCCAGCGGCGACGGCAAGATCACCGCCGCACAGGTGCGCAGCTGCGTTGAGGCGCACTGGAACGACTCCACCCACGAGCACATGGCCCAGCCCGCGCTGGTGTACATCTCCCAGCCGACCGAAAACGGCACCGTGTACTCGCTGGCCGAGCTGGAGGCACTCAGCGCCGTCTGCCGCGAGAAGGGGCTGCTCTTCTACGTTGACGGAGCCCGGCTCGGCACCGCGCTCGTCAGCAGCGACATGGCCCTGCCCGATCTCGCGCGCCTCACCGACGCCTTCTACATAGGCGGCACCAAGCTCGGCGCGCTCTTCGGCGAGGCCGTGGTAATCACGAACAGGGCCATCGCACGCGACTTCCGCTATATAGTCAAGCAGCGCGGCGGCATGTTCGCCAAGGGCCGCCTGCTGGGCGTGCAGTTCGGCGCGCTCATGCATGACGGGCTCTATGAGCGCACGGCGAAGCGCGAGGTTGACCTCGCCATGAAGCTCCGCGCCGCCTTTGAGGCCAAGGGCTGGCCGCTCTGCTACGACTCGCCCACGAACCAGCAATTCCCCATAGTCCCCGACGCCGTGCTGGAAAAGCTGGCGGAGAAATACACCTTCAGCCACTGGGGCAAGGTGGACGGCTCCCACACCGCCGTGCGCTTCTGCACCAGCTGGGCCACCAGGGAAGAGGACGTGGACGCCCTGATAGCCGACATAGAATCGCTCTGAAAGCATCAACCCCCCGCCTGCACACGGCGGGGATTTTGCTTTTCACGGCGGAAGCGCCGTGCTATAATGTACAAAAACGCGCGGGAGGTGCCGGATTGGAATCTGTGCGCTGGATTGAGAATAAACTGAGGGCGGAGAAGTTCACGCCCGTAACGGCAGAGGACGCCCTCGAGGCGCTTGAGTTCTGGCGCAGCGCGCCCTTCTATGAGCCGTCGCCGCTCACGCAGCTGCATCTGGCCCCGGCCACGCTCGGGCTCGGCGAGGTGTTCATAAAGGACGAGGGCCGCCGCTTCGGCCCCGGCTCCTTCAAGCTGCTCGGCGCGGGATACGCCATGTCCCGCGCCCTGCTGGGCGAGGGCCGGATGAGCTGGCCCGCTGCTGCCGCCTCACCGCGCCGGACGGTGTTCTTCACCGCCACAGACGGCAACCACGGCCGCGCCGTGGCCTGGCTCGCCCGCCGCCTGGGCCAGCGCGCGGCGGTGCTGATGCCGTCGGGCAGTACGCGAGCGAGATACGAGGCCATCGCGGCCGAGGGCGCGTCGGTGACGGTGGAGGACGCCAACTACGACGAGTGCGTGCGCCGGGCCGCGCTCCTGGCCGAAGAGCAGGGCGGCATCCTGCTGCAGGACACCACCCTGCCCGGCTACGAGCAGCTGCCGCACGAGATCATGCGCGGCTACGGGGCGCTCATCGCCGAGGCCGTGCAGCAGCTGGGCGCGCCGCCGACGCACGTGATCCTGCAGGCCGGGGTCGGCTCCTTCGCCGGGGCAGCCTGCTCAGCGCTGTGCGAACTGTACCCTGATGCGGACATCACCTTCATGGTGGCGGAGGCCGCCGCCGCGCCCTGCCTGATGCTCTCCGCAGCCGCCGGCAAGACGCGTACGGTCGGCGGTGAGCTGAACACCATCATGGCCGGCCTGGCCTGCGGCGAGCCCTGTTCCCTGGGCCTGCGCTCCCTGGAGTGCCGGGCGCGCTTTTTCGCCGCGCTGCCGGACAGCCGGGCGGCGGACGCCATGCGGGCCCTGGCGCGCGAGGGCGTGACCGCCGGCGAGTCAGGCGCGGCCGGGTACGGGCTCCTGCGCGCTGTCATGCTCTCCCCCGGGCTGGAGCCGCTGCGAGCAGCCGCGGGGCTAAATGAACACAGCCGTGTCCTTTTGTTCAACACCGAGACGGCGACGGATCCCGATAATTATCGTGAAATTGTGAGAAACTTTGCTGGACATAACTCGTCTAATGGGATATGATACGTAGAGAGGTGATTTCTTATGGCTAATAACCGTAAAAAGGGCAGCCCAGCCGGCGTAATCTTCGCCCTGCTGATGCTCATTGTAATAGTTATAGCGCTGGTCATCGTCCTGCGCTCCTGCCAGGCCACGGGCGGCGATTCCAGCACGTCCAATCCGCCTGCCGCCGCAACGGATACCGTCCCCGGCGGTGCCACGACGGAGCAGCCCGGCGCCTCGGCCGATCCGGCCGCCACGCCTGCGTCAACCCCGACGTCCACTCCTACTCCCACGCCGACCCCGACTCCGACCCCGACGCCCACGCCTACCCCGGCAGCCAGCGCCAGCGGTTCCCTCCGCTCCGACACCGGCACCTCGCTGAACATAGTGGCCGACTGGTCGCTCAGCGGCACCACGCTGACCGTCAACGTCAGTGCGGAGAGCTACAGCCTGTACAGCCAGGGCGCCTGGCACGCGGGCTCCGTCACCGTCGGCGGGCAGACCTACTACTTTGACACCCAGGCCATAGAGTATGAGGGCCCGGGCCAGGGTACGAACCCGCTCGGCTCCGTGACCATCACCGGCGTTACCGCCCCCGCCCAGATTGAGGTATCCTGGCACTTCCAGGGCACTTACGGCGACGTCGAGCTGGAGACGATAACCGCCACAGGCACAATAGGCTAAGCCCGAACATACTGAAACGCCCGCCTTTTCGGCGGGCGTTTTTTCACAGCGGTTTCTTGGTCATCCGCGCCCAGCGGCGCGGGAACTGCGGCGGAGTGGGGCTCAGCTTGTCCACTATCACCACCGCGTGCGTTATGTCCGTGCCCGGTATGGTGTACCGGCGCACTTCGCGTATCTTTCCTCCCAGCTGACCGGCCGCATTGGCGGCCTCGCGGGCCTCCTCCTCACAGTCGGAGCCCTTCATGGCCAGGAACACCCCGCCCGAGCGGACAAAGGGCAGGCACAGCTCCAGCAGCAGGTTGAGCCTGGCCACGGCGCGGGACACGGCAATATCGTAGTGCTCGCGCATCTCCCGCGGCGTCTCCTCCGCGCGCATACACAGGCTCTCTATGCCCTCCAGGCCCAGGCGTTCTATGCACTCGCACGTGAAATCCACGCGCTTGCGCTGGCTGTCCAGCAGCGTGACACGGGTGTCCGGGCTCATTATCTTGAGCGGGAGCCCGGGGAAGCCTGCGCCGGAGCCGATATCGATCACGCTGCGGCCCCGGAAGTCCGCCATCGTCAGCAGGGCGCAGCAGTCCAGGAAATGGCCGCGCGCGGTGTTCTCCTCGCCGGTGATGGCGGTCAGGTCCATCACCGCATTGCGCTCGGTCAGGTATTCGTAATAGGCCCGCAGCCCTTCAAGCGCCCCGTCGGGGACGGGTACGCCCAGTTCCGCAAAGCCGGCGGACAGTATCTCTTCCATACACATCACCAAAGAACATAAGTGGCGCGTTTAATACGCGCCACTTATTATATCACGGCTTTTCAAATACCGCAATCAGGCATAGAAGTCGTGGTCGCCTATGCTGGTGACATAGGTGAGGTTGGACGCGAACCAGCTGCCCGCGCCGATGTCGGGGTTCACAAAGTAGAGGCTCTCTCCGGCTGTGTTATAGCCTTCCAGGGCCAGCTTGGCGGCCACCACCGCCTCCTCATCCGGCTCGGCATAGATGCTGCCGCTCTCCACCGGTGAGAACTGCACGCCATACGTGCGGTCAAAAATCACCTCGTACACCGTGTCCGGAAAGCGCGAATTGTCAACGCGGTTGAGCACCACATTGCCCACGCCTATCTGCCCCGCCAGGGGCTGGTTGCCGCTCTCGGCATAGATGATGCGCGAGAGCCAGTACACATCCTGCTCGTTGTAGAAAGTATCGCCGGACTCCAGCAGGCCCACATCGGTGAGGTCAAGGTCGATGCTGCCGCTGTCCGCGTTCCAGGTGACGGTGCAGCCGAACATGCGCGCCAGCTCCGTCAGCGGCCAGAACAGCTCTCCGCCGAGCTCATACAGGCCCTGCTCCAGGTAGAAATATCGTCCGTTTACAACCGCATAGTCGCCGTTTTCAGATACCTCCGGCATAATGCCGTCTATGGCATGTCCATCGTATTCCAAGCCGGCCAGCACAGCGAAGCGTCCAAGGCTCATGCGCGCAATGCCGTCAATGACAAGGCACTCGGAGTCCAGCACGCCGTTTATGTAAAGAGGGACATAGTTGTCCGGCTCCGCAGACTCCGCGGGGTCTGCGGCGGTGTTGACCTCCTGACTGACTTCATCCGTTTCAGTCTCCGGCGGCCCGTCCGCCAGAGCGGTGGTGCCGGCCAGGGAGGAGTGCATCTGGCCAAGCTCGTCCGAGGAGACGGAGCCGTTCGCCGCGAGACAGAGTATCACGGCGCAGACCAGCAGCACTATATGGATCTTGTCTTTCCTGATCATATCGCACCTCAGTTTGTTGCTTGTCCGCTGCCGAATTGCAGGCGGAAGGAATGTCGGATGAATTCCTTGCAATAATTATAGTCAAAAATGCAAGTCGAATTCAATCGACATAATGAACAAACTGAGTTTGTCGTTTTTTTATAATCTGAACAAGACATCCACATCATATGGATAAATTGAAGTTTTTTCGTCGAAACACACTATATTTTGTGTTGTGCTATCTGCTGAAAGATTTTGCCTCGACGCTTTTCGACTCAAAAAATTTTGCAATCGCGCAAGTTTGGGTGACAAAAACCTCGAATTTTGTAACTTTTGTAACCGTGTCGTAATGTTATGTAAACTATTTTGCCGTTTTTTCAAGGCACTCCCGCAGGGCCCGGGCGAGCTGATCGGGGCAGGAAGTGTGCTTAAAACCGCATCTGATGCCCTCCATCCGCTCGATGGCGTCTTCGGCGCGCATCCCCACCAGGAGCTTGGAAATGCCCTTCAGGTTGCCGTCGCACCCCCCGATGACCTCCACATGGCGGATAATTCCGTCCTCGACCTCCACCCGCATTTCGCGCGAACACACTCCGCGCGGATAGTAAATATGCTCCATTTGTACGCATCCTTTCGACAATTAAATCGTGCTTCCGACACGGAAGTACCGGAGAATAATAGCATAATTGTGCTGATGGCGCAAGCTCCCGCCCGCGGCAGGCATTTAGAGGCCGGGCCAGGCATATGTTTCCCTCAGGGGGTGAGAGCTTGGGCAAGGCGAAAAAGCTTGCGGCGGCTGGGGCGCTCGTGATCGGCGCCAAGGTGGCGGCGGTCTGCGGTGCGGGAGCGGTGGTTTCCAACTGGCTTGACGAGCTCTTTGACTCGGGGCGCATGGTCTCGGCCAGCCTGAACCTGGAGCTGGGTATGCGCGAGTCACCCAGCCCCTCCCCCGGCCTGCCGCTGATACTCAATCCGGAGGACGGTCAGGAAAGCGGCACCTCCCCCGAACCCACAGAGGTGCCCGCCGAGAGCGCCGAGCCCACGACCGGCGGTGAGCAGTATACGGACGAGGGCACGCTTATCGTCCCGACAACTATATATGGTGGGCTCACGATCAAAAATTCCACCAGCTATGATATTGATGTCGGCGCGCTGTTGGCTGAGGGCACCGGGATTACGCTGCCAAGCGAGGGGCCGCAGGTGCTCATTGTCCACACGCACGGCAGCGAGGCCTATACGCCCGACGCCTATGACCGCTACGAGGAGACGGACACCGACCGCACGGAGGACAAGAACTACAATGTCATCCGTGTGGGAGACGAGCTGGCGGAGGCACTGGAGGCCCAGGGCATAAGCGTGCTGCACGACCGGGAGATATACGACTATCCCAGCTACACCGGGTCCTACTCCCGTTCCGGCGCCGCGGTGGAGAGCTATCTGGCACAGTACCCGGATATCGCCGTGGTCATAGACCTGCACCGGGACGCGCTGGGGGACGGCGAGGTGACATACAAGACCGTGGCGGAGCTGGACGGCGTGGCCTCCAGCCAGCTGATGATGCTGGTCGGCACCGGCGAGAGCGGGCTCTACCACCCCAACTGGACGGAAAACCTCAAGCTGGCTCTCTATCTTCAGCAGGCCGTGAACGCCAGGTACCCCACGCTCGCGCGGCCTGTCAGTGTGGTCCAGGAGCGCTATAACCAGCACCTCAGCACCGGCTCGTTCATCCTGGAGGTCGGCTCCAACGGCAACAGCCTGCAGGAGGCGATAACCGCCGTGCGCCTGTTCGCCGACGCCGTGGGCCCGGCCCTCAAAGAGCTGGAGTCCGGGTAATTCACCTCCGGCAATGTTTAGCAGCGCCCCGGGCGGGCTACAATAGCCCCAGGAGGCGATCACATGAAGGTATCGGATATCATGAGCGACCGCGTAGTCACTATCGACAGGCGCGAGCCGGTCATAGCCGCGGCACGGCTGCTCAAGCGCATGAACCTGGGCGCGCTGCCGGTTACCGACCGCTCCGGCAAGCTGGTCGGTATGCTCACCGACAGGGACATAGCAGTGCGTTGCGTGGCCGCCGGAGGCGACGCGCGTGAGATGACGGTCGAGGACATAATGAGCCGCGGCGTGGTCACCGCCTCGCCGGACGCCAGGGTGGACGACGCCGCCAGGCGCATGGGCCGCGGCCAGGTGCGCCGCCTGCCCGTTGTCGAGGACGGCAAGCTGGTCGGTATGCTGTCCCTGGCCGACATGGCGAGGAAATGCGACATGGAAGCCGCCGCCGCTCTGGCCGACATATCCAGCAACCTGCGGCGGCTGAACTCTGACGAGTGAATATATGTATAATATGACCTTCTATACCCGGCGGCCTGAAATCGCCGGGTGTTTTGCTTACATAAACAGGTAAGCGCAAAATTTAACGCAGATTTTTTAAAAAACCTCTTTACAAACGGCGTATCATGTGCTAGAATTCAAACCGTAATAAGAATTATTATTATTTTGGTGAGAGCATGGAAGCACGCAAATATTCAAAAAAGCGCGCAGCTATACTTGAAGCCCTGCGCAGTACGGACGAGCACCCGAGTGCCGAGATGCTGTACGCGCGCCTGAAGAGCGAGTTCCCGGACCTGAGCCTTGGCACCGTCTACCGCAACCTGGCCATGTTCGTCGCTGACGGCGACGCGGTCAGCGTGGGCACCGTCAGCGGGCAGGAGCGCTATGATGCGGACACCACGCCGCACGCGCACTTCATATGTACCTGCTGCGGCTGCGTCAAGGACGTCTGCTCGCCCAATCTCGCGGGCATGGACCGCGAGGTGGAGCTGGAGACCGGCGGCACGGTCACATCCCGCTCGCTGAGCTTTATCGGCAAGTGCGCGGACTGCCTGGGCGGCGCCGGAAACGCCAGCGCATGAAACCAACCGGACAACCCCTATTTTATCATTATATAAACTATTAAACACACAGGAGGAAAAAATCATGGCAAAGTGGATCTGCAGCGTATGTGGTTATGTTCACGAGGGCGACACCCCTCCCGAGTTCTGCCCCCAGTGCAAGGCCCCCGCTTCCAAGTTCAAGAAGCAGGAAGGCGAGATGGCCTGGGCCGCTGAGCACGTTGTCGGCGTCGCCCAGGGCGCTCCCGAGGAGATCCTCGAGGGCCTGCGCATGAACTTCAACGGCGAGTGCACCGAGGTCGGCATGTACCTGGCCATGGCCCGCGTCGCCCACCGCGAGGGCTATCCCGAGATAGGCCTCTACTGGGAGAAGGCCGCCTGGGAGGAGGCCGAGCACGCCGCCAAGTTCGCCGAGCTCCTCGGCGAGGTCGTCACCGACTCCACCAAGAAGAATCTCGAGATGCGCGTTGAGGCCGAGAACGGCGCCACCGCCGGCAAGACCGACCTGGCCAAGCTCGCCAAGCAGCTCAACCTGGACGCCATCCATGACACCGTCCACGAGATGGCCCGCGACGAGGCCCGTCACGGCCGTGCTTTCGCAGGCCTGCTGAAGCGCTACTTCGGCGAGTAATCGGCGCGGAAACATAGCTTTCTATCAAGAGGGAATCGCGAAAGCGGTTCCCTCATTTTATTTTGGCAATTCGGTGTGCAACTTCAAGTGCAACTTTGGCGGTCAAGTCCGCGCCGTCCAAGGTAAATGTGCAACTTACAAATGTGCAACCCTGAAATCAGGAGAAATCATCATCTAACGACAACTTTAAGTCAACTTTTGAAGTCTTTGAAGTGAAAACCATCATCTTTTGAGGTATGTTCAAGCATCTTTTTGATAAGGTGTTGTCACACGTTCTCTAAGTGGCAAAGCATATCGTCAAATTCAGTTTTCTCCATGTAGGCACCATCTTCATCAGATGATGTTTTTATTATATCACTTGTCATGGTTATAGTACAGCTTTTCTTATCGCCAATGCTATACTTTAATCACAGAGAGGGAAACAGAAAAGAAAAAAACGACCCTCAAATATGAAAAACAAAAGGAGAAAACAAAAAATGAAAAAGAACACTATCGTAATCGACTTTGAAAGCAATGAGGCCCGCGTCACCAAGGCTTTTGCCAAGGCAGCAAGCATTTTCGGCACGCCAGAGTATGAGGAGTGGAAAGCCTGCCGTGAGCAGAATCCCGGGATACGCCTTGTTACCAAAACTATTAAGAAGAAATCCGACAAGCGCACTTACCGGAACATGACTTATAAGAATATGGAGAGATATATCACAATAAACAGTCCTGAGCTTGTGGCGGAGTTCAAGCAGCAGATTACGCAGTCCAGAATTCAGGAGGCTCCATATCGCGCCGTGCTCTCTTGGTTCCTTACAAAGTTTAATGACTACGACAATTATAAGACTTTCTTTGACAGCAACGATGATAATCAAATTGATTCTGGCAATACAAGTCCTGACAATATAAGCACGCTTGCCATGGCGTCAAATCAGTAAGCCATGCCTTTGAAATACACTTTTCAAAAATGGGAGGAATAAAAATGAAGAACAATTACAGGATTAACTTTGCCACAAACACGCTGATTATGAGCAAGTCTTTTGAGGAGTCGGCCTACAATCCTTATTCAAACGAGTACAAGATACTCCAGCAAATCCGCTCAGACTTCCCCGGTCTGGTAATCAAGAGGAAAACCAGGCGCTCTCCTAAGAGGGCAAGGCCAAACAAAAATTTGACCTATGATAATATGATAAAGTACATGAGCGTGTATGAGAACGCCGGTGAACTGCTCTCTGAGTTCAACACAGTAAGAGCGCAGTCACTACAGGCAACAAGTCCTTACAACTACGTTCTATTATGGTTCAATGAGCGGTTCCCACAGCACCGTGAGCCTGCGGCGGCGCATGACGGCAAGCCTAAAATGGTTTCCATCTCGAACATAGAGAACGCAAGTTATCCTGATGCCGTGGGGGCATAATATGGATACGCGCATAAAGAAGCGGACGGTACGAGTCACAGTACCGTCCGCAATTTATTTTTGCAGCATCCGCTCAACAAGAGCCTGTACAAGCAGTAAGCCCTTTTCACTGAGCCGCTCCATATCGGCAATCACAGTTTTCTGCAATTTGGGATTGCTCACCGTCTCGCTGAAAAACTCGACCGGTGTTATTTCAAAGTAATCACAGATTGCAAACAGCTCTGTCAAAGAGGGCAGAGCCTTCCCCGATGATATGTTGTTGATATATCCCCTGCTGTGTCCGAGGTCATAGCTCATCTTGTATTCAGACACGCCCTTTGCCATACGGAGCTGAGTAATCCGCTCTCTAACAAAGCTGGCTTCCATTGCATCGCCTCCTTGTTACACCAAGGATAGACGCAATAGCGCGGGAATTATACTAATCAAAAATGCTATAACTAATTGAATAGTCCTTTTAAAAATGTTATTATAGTCTTTGAAATGAAATGCGCAAAGAAACAACATTTTAAAAAGTGATATGCGCCTCCATCAAGAGCAACGTAAATTGGTGTTGTTGGCCTCTACAAGCCTATTCAAGCGACTTGAGGTAAATAGACAAAAGGCGTAAGGCGGTTTCCCTGTCCTTTGGACGGCAATCAGCCAGATGAGCAATCAATTCCTCTTGCTTTGCGGTCAGCTCTTCATCCTCCTTTGTGAGTATCTCATCCGGTGTTATGTGCAGCGCGTCACAGATGCGAAGAACGGTTTCAAGACGCATATTAACAGTTCCGCGCTCAATATCTGCGTATGTCCGGTAGGACAATCCGGCGGACTCTGCCACTTCGGATTGTGTCATTCCGTACTTCTTGCGTATAGCCAGCAGTTTGTTTCCAATCTCATGTAAATCCCAAACAAGCATTTCTCTTCCTCCTATAAGGCGGATATAGGAATTATAATTCCCTATTGCCTTGACAAACAGGAGCGTTACTGCCATAATTATAGGAAGAATAGTTCATATTAATTAATCAACAGGTAAGTGAGGACTAAACAAGAGCCTCACAGAAAGGGGAAAATATATGAAGAAAAAGTTGTTGCTATTGCTTGTTATATGTCTTGCGGCGGCAGCCTTGACCACAGGCGCTGCGGCGGACGGCGACGCGCAAGGTAGTAATGTTCAATACGGTTCTATAAATAATGATCAAATCTCTTGGTCATACGACTCAGACAGCCATTTTCTTACCATTGAATGCAACGTAGAAACTGGAACGTCAACAACGCTTAACAGGGACATGGTTCGCAATATAGTTGACGCAATCAGCGCAAGCGAAAAAAATCCCCTGCTCGTGGACAGGTTGGAAGTTAACGGCTTTTACAGAATTGAGGATGAGGCTTTTTTCCGTACTACTAGAATGGCTATAAAAGAATTGGTATTGGGCGAGCCGCTCACGCGCATAGGCATAAAGGCTTTTTCTTATCTGGAACAACTAACTACTGTTACTTTTCCCAAAGGACTATATAGAGTAGATGAAGAAGCGTTCAGTAATTGCGCATCACTTATATCTGTAGAATTTAATGATTTAGCTGACTCCGCATCCTTGGGCGAAGGTGCTTTTCGCAACTGTACATCATTGAAGTCTATAGAAATCCCATCATTCTATGATTTAGGAGAATATGCGTTTTATGGCTGTTCTTCTCTTGAAACTGCATACATAATGGCGAACATGGTTGATGCTTTTGCATTTTCTTATTGTTCCGGTCTCAGAAATGTTACTTTGGATGGCGTGGAATACATTGATGGCACAGCATTTTTGAGTGGATGCGGAGATATTTCAATTACCATAAAGAATGTCGATGTCCTGCGCGGATATGGTTCTGTTGTCAATTCTTTTACGCAACAACCTGTTGTATTTATGAGTGATTGCATTACAAGCGTTACATTTGAAGAAGGCGTTAAACGGATAGACGCCTCTACGTTTATTGAGTGTTATTCCCTTACCACAGTAAACATCCCCAATACCGTGGAATCTATAGGCTCATACGCTTTCGGGAGCTGCACCGGGCTTGAATCTCTTACTATTCCTGACAGCGTAACTTCAATTGATGAATACGCATTTTCACAATGCTCTTCATTGACAAGTATAACTCTACCCGAGAACCTGAAGACGATAAGCAATGGGACTTTCAGCGAATGTTCTTCATTGGTCGGCATTGACATTCCCAACACTGTGACAAAAATAGGAGCAAACGCATTTTATCAATGTGAAGCGCTCAATAATGTAGAGATACCGGACAGTGTTACAGTTATAGGTGAAAACGCATTTGCAGATTGTTCATCCCTGACGTCAGCAAAACTAAGCCAGCGAATAGCACAACTCCCTGCTGGGATTTTCTCTGGTTGCAGCTCGCTTGTTGACGTTTCCATACCTGCCATCGTCAATAGCATAGGCGACAACGCATTTAACGGTTGCATCGCGCTGCCGAGCCTTGAAGTGGCTCGCAATGTCACATATCTAGGCGGCGGCGTTTTTGATAACTGCAATGTACTAAACCTTAAAATTTACGCAGGTTCGTATATACAAGCCTATGCTGAAACTTATGATATTCCATATACGCTGCTCGCTGACGGCACCGAGGACACAGTTAACAGCATTGAGAGCGTCACTTCTGCCCCCGGTTTTGACAAAGACGGAAAGCCCTGCACTGTTGTAACCATCACTATGACCAATGGCGACGTGGAAGAGTTCTACATATACGACGGCGAAGATGGTCAGGATGGCGAGGACGGTAAGGACGGAGAGGATGGAGAAGATGGTCAGGATGGAGAGATTGTAATTGTACCCTCTTTCTCTGACGTTCCAGCTGATTCATATTATTCCGATGCAGTAAATTGGGCCGTCGCCAACGGTATAACCACCGGCACGGGCAATGGCGAGTTTTCACCTGATGACGGCTGCTCACGCGCTCAAATTGTGACTTTCCTGTGGCGAGCGATGGGTTCCCCGGAGCCAACCGGAAGCAGCAGTTTCAACGACGTACCCGCTGACAGCTATTATGGTAAGGCCGCGCAGTGGGCGCTGGAAAACGGCATCACCACCGGCGTGGGTGGAAACAGCTTCGGCTCAAACAGCACCGTTACCCGCGCCGAGGTTGTAACTTTCCTGTGGAGAGCAGCCGGTTCCCCGGAGGTCAGCGGCAGCGGCTTTGCCGACGTAGACAGCAGCGCCTACTATTCCGACGCTGTGGCGTGGGCAGTAGCCAACGATATAACTACCGGGACAGGTGAATCGACTTTCAGTCCAGACAGCAGCTGCACACGCGCGCAGATAGTCACGTTCCTGTACAGGTACTTCAACTAAACAATAGACAATAGAAATGGGACGCCTTTGCGCGTCCCATTTTTAATCCTGACAGCCGCTCTAAAGAGATATTCCCGAATCCAGAAGAATATCGTGCAGCTTGTTTATTGTCTTCAATTCAATGCCGTTTTCTGAAATGCCCAGTTTCTTCAGCGGCATACCACCATACTTGTAATACATCATTTTTCTTGCAGCATTATCGGGTATGCCTTCTTCACGGAGTCCATAGAAATAATTCCAGGCGGCTTTATAAGTTTCCTCTGAAATTTCCTGCGGAGCCTGCTCGGAACGGCAGAGAAAATAAGCAATCCTATCGCCACCTCTGGAAAACCAGTTTTTATCTATTAATTTCTTTTCCCAATTACTCAAAGCCTGACCCGAGATTTCAATTCCATATTTCTCTTTTAAAATCATCGCCTGATACTTATACGGGAAAAACCTATAATCTGGTTCCTCAAATATGAGAAAAAGATAGTGCTACATGGCCCGAAAATTTGTTTGTTTGCTACACCCTAATTCTCGCATAATAAATTCTTCAAATGGCGGAGGCGCATCCGGCAAGCCTGTTATAGTGATTTTATAATTCTGTCCGCGACCACTACAATCAAATTTATATCCCTCTCTTAAAAGAGAGCGCTTCATTGAATCTGTTCTTTTTGTTCCAAATATGGTCTCCAACTCATCGCGGGTATAAGTCCCTTTATATAAATTTGGCATATATCCTCCTTTTTTACACCGGACTTTTGATTATATATAAAGCCATATTAATAATCAAAATCTCCGGTGTATAAATAAATTCTTTACTTTATGATATTATTTTATCATTTATTTTTATAAAAGTAAAATAATCCCTGTGTGCGGCGGGGCGGTTTTATCCCTGCTAGATATGGCGGCTTCGCCGCATATCTTCGGTCTAAAAGCCCCGCATTGATAATAACGTTTAGTGGAACAAAAATCACTTTTATTCGGGCGACAGGCCATATAAACCCATATTGGCTCTCTATTGCTCTTGTTTTCCCAAAATACACCCTCCCCATACTAAGCAAAAGAGGACAGGTTGCTACCTGTCCTCTAATTGTTTTGTCCTCTTGTTAATCCTTGACATACTCAAGCAAATCGCCTGGCTGACACTCTAAGAGCTTACAAATAACATCTATCGCTTTCCATGACACCAGCTCGCCATGTCTTAACTGCTGTAAGTATGACTGTCCCATCAGCTTCTCATCCCGAATCCTCTTTGATGTATAGCCTTTCTTTTTTAATTCCGCCATCACATCTATCTTGTACCTGATAGCCATAGAAGCGTATCCCTCCCATTGTCCTTAATTATATCACTATTTGCACTAATATCAAGTGCAAAATATGCACAATGATTACACTGAAAATTAGTGCATTATATCAATAGACAGCACTAGATATTAGTGCTATAATATAATCAGTTAAGGGGAACAACCCAATAAATCAAAAGGAGATAAGACAATGAGCAAGACTGAAATCATCGCCAAAATTGAAGCTCTCACAGAATGGGAAAATGTCATTGAAGAGGCTAAAGCGGAAGCCGAGGCCATACGCGACAGCATAAAGGCCGAAATGCTTGCGCTGGACACTGAAGAAATGACCGCAGGAAAATACATAGTTCGATGGACATCCGTTCTGTCCAACAGATTTGACACCACAGCTTTCAAAAACGCTCATGGAGAACTCTACAAGGAATACACGAAGCAAAGCGCCAGCCGCAGATTTTCAATCAGCGCATAAAGAAAAGCCCCTTGCGCGGACGCCGACCAAAGCACAGCGCAAAGAGCTTTACCCAAACCACAGCGGAAAGGGCAAGGATATTATAACTTGCCCTCTCCGTGAAATCAAGAACAAGGAGCAAGAGGCATGAAAGAACTGACCAGTTATAACCGAGTCGCAGGTTATCTTAATAAAGTTTTCGATTTACTGAATGAGGAATTTTTTGAAAATACACTTTCAAGACCCACTATCACAATCCAATCTACTCCACGCGCATACGGACACTTTTCTCTGCGTGAGGACACTTGGGTTTCAAAGCTGGGCGGCACGCACGAGATAAATATAGGCGCGGGAACGCTTGCCCGCCCCATTGAGGAAGTAGCCGCTACACTTCTGCACGAGATGGTACACTACTATAACTTTGAAAATGGCGTGCAGGATTGCAGCCGTGGCAACACATATCATAACCGCCGCTTCAAAGCATCCGCGGAGGCTCACGGGCTTACAGTTGAACACACTGATAAATATGGATGGTCACGTACATCACCGAGCGATGCTCTTTTGGATTTCATACTGAAAAATGAACTGACAGACATCCTTATAAATCGCAACGAGTATAATGGCGCTCACGTTTATGGAACAGGCGCGCGCAGAGTAACAGAAACTACTTCACCTCCTAAGCCTAACAGCACAAGAAAATATATTTGCCCTTGTTGCGGAAACTCAGTCAGAGCCACAAAAGCAGTAAATATAGCCTGTCTTGACTGTAATGTCCCCATGGTACTTGCGTAAAACTGATATGAGCGGAAACCCCGCCCCATACAGTTCGTATAAGAAAACAAATACGAACACAAGAACATAGCAATATCAGGGCTTTCACGTTTGCATCAACAATATACGAACTTTCTTGCCAACAATAACGAACTTTTAGATGCAGGAGGCCAATATGAACAAAAGGACAAAGGTGCTCACAAATGAGCAGTATAAGGAAATAATCAGCACGATGAAATCAGGCTTTTGCGGATTCCGCCCTAATGAGCGCGTTGCAACTGCCCTCGTGCTTGAAGGCAATCTTGGTTTGCGTATCAGCGATATATTAAAATTGCGCCCTTGTGACATTGTACGTGACGGAGACAGGTACCGTTTAGAAATAAAAGAAAAGAAAACAGGTAAGCGGCGCGTGTTTACAATACCACTTATAATACAGCAGTATATAGAAAACTATTGCCTGCGCAACGGCATAGACTATGATGAAAGAATTTTCCCTGTCACAGCGCGAGCAGTCCAAAAACAGCTTTCGCTTGTCTGTAATTATCTCGGATATGACGGCATAAGCACACACAGCTTTCGCAAGTGGTATGCCACCGAGATTTATAAATCTAACGGTTACGATATAGCCTTGGTACAGAGGCTATTGCAGCACAGCGCAACCGCAATTACACAGCGGTATATTGGAATTGAACCCGAGCGCATAGAGAATGCAATACAAAATCACATTCATCTCTATTGATTATTTGGCGCCTTACGGCGCCTTTTTATTTTGCTGCTGCCTTTTCATAGCATTTGTGATACACTTATAATAAGGCATGAATGGGGAGGCGGGGCGCATGGCGAAATCTGAAAATCAAAAGGTAAAAGCACTTTTCATAGCAAAATACTTTTTGGAAAACTCAGATGAAAACCATCCGGTCACAGCCGGGGACATAGTTGACTATCTGAAAGAGGATTGCGGTATAGAAGCGGAACGCCGTTCTATCTACCGGGATATAGCTGCCCTACGCGATGTTTACGGGATGGATATAACCGGTGGACGAGGAGGCAAATATAGACTGCTATCTCGACAATTTGAATTTGATGATCTGCGTCTGCTTGCGGAATGTGTCCACGCGGCGAAATTCATATCTGCGTCCAAAGCTAAAGAGCTGGTACAAACTATTGGAGGATTTTGCAGTACATATCAAGCGGAAGAGCTTCAGCAAGAAGTCTTTTTATGTGACCGAGTCAAGACTACCAAGAACGGTGTTCTTTTGACTGTCGGCATAATAAACGCTGCTATGTCGAACAGACAGAATGGAAAACCACACACCCCGCAAAAAATCAGCTTCAAGTATTTGAAGTACACTCTTCAAAACAAGAGTACACAGGTGGAACGCCGAAAAGGCGCAACGTATAAGGTCAGCCCATACCACCTACTTATAAACGACGGGAATTATTACCTTTTAGCTTTTGATGATAAGTCACAGGACATTCGTACTTATCGTGTTGACCGTATGAAGAATGTTCAAGCTATAGATGAGCCAAGGGATAGCGTGGACGTTTTTGCAAAAATAGATATGGAATCTTACACCCGCCGTGTGTTTTCCATGTTTGGTGGAGAGGAAAAGCGCGTAAGTATCCGATTTATAAACCCATTGCTTGATACAGCCATTGAGCGTTTTGGCACCGGAAAAGACGTTTTTTACAGGCCAGATGATGACCGGCACTTTATTGTGACTGCCGACGTTGAAATAAGCGACCAGTTTTTCGCATGGGTATGCGGTTTCGGCAAGCGCGCAAAGATTATCGGGCCTGAAGATGTCGTAAATAAAATGGGCAAGTTTTTATGTGGCATCAGCAATATGTATCTTGATAAGAACAAGGCAGAATAACCGTGGCGCACCGTGTAAGCACAGCGTTATAGTTGATAAATGAACACCAGAAGTTTTCACTTCTATTATAATTAAGGCTAAAACTTCTCACTTATAACTGATTTAGATTATTTTTGAGTATTTCCACGCCGGTTTTGGATAGAGCAATATAATATTTTTGAGTGACCTTAATATTCCCGTGTCCCATTTGGTTACACAGGAGATGTGCAGGCGTGTTCATTTCTGCCATAGCTGTTCCATAGGTGTGTCTCAGGTAATGATACTTGAATTCAAGGCCAAACCTCTTTTTCAACTCCCGTGTATGATACTTCATTGAATTCACAGTTTGAATTTTTCCGTTTGGCAAGCAGTTGACCAGTTCTGTCGAAGATATAAGTTTTCCGTTCAAATCCTCAATCAGCTTTTGATTTTGCAATCTGACCTGTAGTAGCTGCTCTTCATCCTGTCTGCGCTGTACAGCCAGCTCCCGCAAATATGCTTTGAGCCTTTCGTTCATATATACTGTACGTCTGCCGTGCCGCGTTTTCACGGGTACCAGTTTTATTAATCCATTCTGATATTGCATTTGCCTGTCTATGAAAATTGTCCCGCTTTCAAGGTCTACGTTTTCCCACTTCAGGCCGTAGCACTCGTTGATGCGCAGTCCGCAATAGCGCCCCAACATATACGCAGTTTCCGCATTTGTCCCCGAAAAGTAGGAATCCATAGTGTTCAGCTCTTCTCTGCTGAACACAACTATGTCCAGTTCCTCATCTGCCTTTTGTTTTGGCATCCGGATGCGCGTATCCCTGTTGACACACAGCCTGTTATACTGACTTGCGTCGAGATAATTGCGGGAATGAGCCTGACCAAATATGAGATAAAACATTTTCAGGAAACTCTCTGTGTATTGGTATGAATAACCCTGTTCAAAATACAGCTCGGACAGATAGTCATTTATTGCTGCCGTACTTATTTCATCTACGAAAAGGCTTCCAAACTTGCCACAAAGATGATTGCGCCAAATGCTGTCTTGCTTCCGCATAGTCTCGTATGCCTTGCCTTTCCGCCCGCTCTCACGGTACTCTTGATATACAGCTTGAATAGTTTTCCTCTCCGCAACAGCGGGTCTTATGGACTCCTGTTCTGCTTCCAGCGCCGCTCTTCTTGCTTTAATAGCGTCGCGCTTTGTTTTCAACGGTTCACCCTGTACATCCTTGCTTCCCTGCCTTGATATGCGCTTGCCGTTTCGGACAAAGGTGTACCTGTATGCCCAACAACCGCTCGTCAGGCGGAATACTCCAGCATCATTCTGTTTACCCATTTTGTTGCCTCCTAAAGTGTAAGTTTAGGTGCAACATTTGTCAGCGTACATCTGCCTTTCCATGCACTGTGTGCAACCGTTCGCCATAAAGTTTACCTTGCCAAAACCCGTCCATAGTGCTATAATCAATAGCAGTTAAGCAAACACACGCATCCACGACGTTTATATTGCAAACGGAGCGTATGCGAAGTTTGCAAACCGTCCACGAGATGGCCCGCGACGAGGCCCGTCACGGCCGTGCCTTCGCCGGCCTGCTGAAGCGCTACTTCGGCGAGTAATACGGACCGGCAATAATACGAACCCACATGGGCGGGCGTCCTGCCCGCCCCTGAACATAAATCAGATTATTCCCTCCCCCATATATCACGAAAGGAGACTGCATCATGAAGTACGTCTGCCCCTGCGGCTATGTCTATGACCCCGCCGTCGGCGACCCCGACAGCGGCATCGCCCCCGGCACCCCCTGGGAAGATGTCCCCGAGGATTGGGTCTGCCCCGTCTGCGGCCTGAGCAAGGACATGTTCACCGCCGAGTAAAAACACAAGAGCCGGAAGCTTATGCTTTCCGGCTCTTTTTGCGCCCCGGCGCTGCAAAAAGGAGAGCCTTGCGGCTCTCCTTTTAACTTTCTCAGCTCTGCTTTTTGGCCCCGTCAGCTATCTTGTTGACGATGTAGCACAGCACCATGGTGATGATGACCGCCGGGAGCGTGTTGCCGACCGGCAGGTCCACGTTCATAAGCAGCCTGTAGGCGACGAAGCCCAGCAGCCAGACAATGAGGTTCGGCCAGTCAAAGGCGGCCTTGTAGCTGTCCTTCCTGAGTATGAAGTAGGTGGTAAGCTGCACGGCTATCATGGGCGCGAACACGCTGCCTATGAGGTAGAGGAAGTTGGTGATGTCGTCCATGTTGAAAAGGCAGGCGCCGACTGTGCCTATGACGGTGGCGATGATGCCGATCGTCTTGCCGTTGAGCTTTTTGGAGAGGCTCTCGCAGGAGACGCCCGCGCTGAAGGCGTCGAGGAAGGTCGTGGTGACGGTGGAGAGCACTAGTATCAGCAGGGCGGGGATGCCGAGCCCGGCGCGGAGCATGATCTGTGCGATGTCGTTCTCGCCGGTGAAGATGGCCGCGCCCATGCCGATGACGTACATCCAGCAGCTCACGAGGCCGTAGGTCACGGTGCTGGCGAGGGTGGAGCGAAACGGCTTTTCGCTCTCGCGCGTGTAGTCGCTTATGACGGGCAGCCAGCTCAGCGGCATGCTGACGGCGAGCTCCACCGCCGCACCGAAGGACATGGTCTCGGTGGCGGTGGCTCCGGGGTTGCCGCCGCGGAAGATAACGACGCAGAGCACGACCGTGAGCACGAAGAGCAGGGCCATGGTTATCTTGTTGAGCAGGCCGAGATTCGTGATGCCGATGGCTATCCATATGATTATCAGCACGCCTATGACGATGCTCCAGACCCAGACGCCCACCTCGAAGATGCCGTTGGTGGCGACTGCGCCGTCATAAATCATGATGCCCGTCCAGCCGACGAGCTGCAGCACGTTCAGCAGTGCAAAGAGCAGGCCGCCGCGGTAGCCGAAGCTCATCTTCGTGGTCTCCATGGCGCTCTTGCGCTCACGGCCGCCGATGAGTCCGGCGAGGAAGAACAGTACGCAGCCTATGACGTGGCCGACTATGATGGCCAGCAGGCCCTTGCCCATGCCCAGGGGCGCGAAATAGGTACCGGTTAGTATCTCAGCCAGCGAGACCGCCGCTCCGAACCAGATGAGAGAGTTCTGGAAAGCTGTCGTTTTCTTCATTTTATCGCACCTCCGCGGCGTATTCGCCTTTGAGGTCAAAGGCGTGGTTCATAGGTCCCCGACCGTGGCCGAGGTCGAGCATGGCCGACAGCGCGCCGGATATGTAGGCCTTGGCGCGCTCCACGCTGTCGTGGAGGCTGAAGCCCTTGGCGAGGTTGGCTGCGATTGCGCTGGAGAGCGTGCAGCCGGTGCCGTGGGTGTTGGGGTTGTCTATGCGCTTGCCCATGAACCACTGCGCCTCGCCGTCCGCCCACAGCAGGTCGTTGGCGTCGTTGAGGTCGTGGCCGCCCTTGCAGAGCACGGCGCAGGAAAAGCGCTCGGAGATGGTGCGGGCGGCCTTTTCCATGTCCTCAGGTGAACGGATCTCCATCCCGGCCAGAATCTCGGCCTCCGGGATGTTGGGCGTGACCACTTCCGCCAGGGGCAGGAGCTCGTTCTGCAGCGCCCCGACGGCGTCGTCCCGCAGCAGCCTCGAGCCGCTGGTGGCGACCATGACGGGGTCAACCACTATGTGCCGCGCCTTGTAAAAACGCAGCCGCTCCGCGATGACCTCAATGAGGCCGCTGGAGGAGACCATCCCTATCTTGACCGCGTCAGGGAAGATGTCCGTGAACACGGCGTCCAGCTCCTCAGCGAGGAACTCGGGCGTGGCCTCGAGGATGTCTGTGACGCCGGTAGTATTCTGGGCGGTCAGGGCCGTGATCGCACTCATGGCGAAAACGCCATTCATGGTCATGGTCTTGATATCCGCCTGGATCCCGGCGCCTCCGCTGGAATCGCTCCCAGCGATCGTCAATGCTGTTCTCATACAATTTCTCCTTTGCATTGCGTTTTATATAGCGATGTAAGGTGGTGCCCCCAATACACCGCTGTTAACTTGTTCAAGTGCCGCCGAACGGCACAGCATGCCGCGAGCCCGGCATCACCCTCCCATTGAGAGGCAGCCGGACGCCGGCCCTGAAGGCGCAGGCGCCTCAGCGCCCAGATAAGGGCGCAGCCGGAAACACATGTCAGCGCGAGACGCGGGCCAAGCGCCAAGCCCAAACCCAGGCGGCACAGCCAACCCCAAGAGCGCCCCGGCGGCAAAGCCGCCGCAGCAACACCCATCAGGACAGACGCGCCCACGCGAGACAAAGGGCCTCAACGAACGCAGCCTGATGGACAACTCCGCCCACGCAAGACAACGGCCCAAACAACCCGCACCCGGCAGCGGCGAGCCGCGCAAGCGGCTCAAACTGCGGTCGGCG
>OLRU01000760.1_pt1 | contig 33155 bp, 31 predicted proteins | sample 1672961 | NCBI WGS metagenome assembly OLRU01 (sample SAMEA3136741, study PRJEB25190) | human gut metagenome | biome: human gut; feature: human-associated habitat; material: faeces | place: Austria | collected 2013
ACGGGCCGTCACCGTCCGTCACGGGCCGTCACCGTCCGTCAGTCTTTAAGCGAAGGACGCCATACGACCTTGCTGCCCTCTCTGCGCGAGACGGCCAAGCCCGCATCGCCAAGTTCTTTCAGCGCACGCTGGGATTTTCGCTCTTTTGCTCCAAAATAAGACATCACTTGTTTGGTTGTTATTGTTCCATCCTCTTTCATCTTTTCGAAGATGAGCATAGCGAAATCGCTGGGCGCGTCATGCGGTGAGCTATCGAAGGTCTTGCTGGGATGAAGTTGAGAGCCGGGTCGATAGAAAACGATTCGAGTGAATCCCTTTTCCTGCCGATATTCAAATTTCACATTGGCGGCATCGCAAGAACGTTTGATCCTGGGGATGCCGCTACCATATTGCTCGATAATACCAGCGCGGAATAGCAGGGTGGCAATAAGCGGATTCCTCGGGCTTGAAACAGCGCCGACTTTGCCTTCTATGTGGTTTTCAGGGCTATCGCCCTCTGGAAATAGCCCAGGATTTACTATTTCAACGGTATCGGGAAAAATGTTTAATTCAACCGCAGAACCAACGGTATAGTCACGATGACAAAAGGCATTTGCAATCGCTTCTCTGATAGCCTCCCTAGGAATTTCGGGGGATCTCCTCCCGTGCGGCCTTACCCTTGATCACAAGCTTTCGGCGAACATTGGAAAATGCATAGCGCTCCGCAAGGTCGATAAGATCAAACGCGGGACCATCTTCATGTTTTAAATCGAGAATATTAACCTTGCTTTCGCTAGCGAGCACGCCCATGGTCAATCGGGTTCGCGGAAACGAGGAGCAGAACAATTCTGCAGCGCCATTTTTCAATCTTGATCCGCTCAAGAGGCCCAGCCGTTCAACAACGTTGGGTGCATCCGCACACGAATCAGGAATACGACCGGATTTGTTTCCCATTGAAACGTATCGTTCAATAACGCTCGGAGAAATATCCGAGACGGTCCTGTTAGACGATCGGGAGTCCCACGGGTTATCTATCTCATAGAATCTCGCTGCCATTTCTTTCAAATCGGCAGATCCGAGCATTTCGTCAGATGTTCCTACGCGAATAAAGTAACGGCCATCGGCGGAATAAGGTGCCCTAAGACCCTTGAAGGAAACATGAACATAGTCATGCCCCTCTTCGTCAGAATTTTTTTCTATCACAGGATGAATTGCTGGTTCAATTTTGTCAGATATCCAAGAGCGGATTTGCTTTACGGTCGAATCAGAAACCATCTGCCCAACAACGTCACCATTATCGCGCACGCCAAAATACAAGCTTCCTTGGCCGTGCTTATTAAGCATCGCCGAAATCGCTTGTAATGCTTCCTTATGCTCGCCCGTCGATTTCTTGAATTCGACGAATTCGCTTTCGCTTCCCAGGTTCATTTCAGTCCTTCCGCCTGGGGCTTCAGCAGATTATATATCGCGGCGGTCGTACAGTTTTGGCATACAACGGCATTGGCTAAAGTCTTAAAACAGTTACAGCTTTTGTCTCACTGCTATGATTTGCTTACTGAAGTTTCGTCATAGAGCTGGCGGGCAATCTGTTTCGACCTTTCCTGGACGAAGAACTTCGCCTTTGAGTATCTCTCGGCAAACGATCTGGTTGTCGCAAACCGCGACTCGGAATAGATCGGAAGCTTTTTCTTGAGGGGCAAGTCTTTGCACCTCGCGTTCAGATGCTCTTCAATGGGAAGGAGATTTCCTATCATGGAATTCGACTCATCTGCGGAATCGGGCAAAGCGTGTTCAATGGTGAAGTCTTCGACTCTGTCGACCTTGCCGACCTGCTGCTCTAGGAGGTCAAGAACCAATCGACAACGGCCTTTCAACTTAGAGCCTTTATATAGGTCCCACCTATTCGACCATCCAAGTGCGCTCAGGCATGACTCGAATGACGCCCTTGACGGAAGCTTCTCCGAAAAAGAGGCTTTCCATTCGTCTAGCGTCTCTTTCGAGCCTTTGGTTTCCAGAGAGTACGAATGCCTTGCTATCGAATCGACAAGGTTGGCAGACTCTAATCCGCCAATAATCTTGTAGCAAACGTAAAAGCGATATAGAAATTCCAGGGCTTCTTCGTAGTCCTTTTCCGTAATTGTCTCCAATTCTCGACAGTGCATCAAACTCATGAACAAAGGCCTAAAAACCTTGACATTCTGCGCCTTGAAGAACATGAGAATCTTAGAGTCCTCATTGCCTGTTGACGGATTGAGTATCTCGCTGTAATAACCCGCCTTTTTCTGCAGGTCGTAAAGCAGCTCCGATGCCTTCTCCGGATTGGTGAAATCTCGAATTTTTTTGTATGGACCCTCTTTGTCGCCTTTAACCAATCGGTACTTCTGTATAGCGTAGTGCCTCAGGAAAGGCTTGATATTGCTCCCCAGCAGATTCTCGATGTCCGCCCATATGGCTTTTGCGTCGTCTCTCTTTTCGGCGGGATTTATGTAGCGCATTACATAGTTCTTCAGCAACTCGTGGTCTTCGAGCTCCAATCCACGTGCATTCAGTATTTCGAAAATCGTATATGAGTCCTCTTCGGAGGAAGATTCTATCTTCACGTACGAAGTCTCGATTAGAGCATTTCGGAAGGCGATTAATTCCTCGTTTGGCAACGGGCCGATTCTTCCGCTGAAAAACTTAAACGCATCCACTATCTGTTTGTCCTTCGACTTTGAAACGCAACATGAACCCACAAAGGAATTCACACTCAATCGCGAGGCTTCGGCGCATTCCAATTCATCTACGCGTCTGATAAGGCGCTCAAGCGATAGATGCTTTTCATGGGAAACAATTACATGAGTGTCGTTTTTTACATCGGTGGCTATCAGAAACTTCTTGGTTCCAGCCGCATCCTCTTTTTAATTTCTCTGCTTCATAGCAAAGGAGATTGCCGTGAGCAAAATGGTCAAGGTCACCATTCTTTGTTGGCCATCAATCACCGTGTACACTCCAAGGCCACCCTCGGGATCTTCCTTCATGAGGACGACAGACCCGATGAAGTGGGAGCTTGACACGCCCTTAACAACAAGCTCTATATCTTGATAAAGATCGTTCCAATTTCTCTCTTCCCAAACATACGACCTTTGATTGCGAGGGATTCTGTAAACCGAATCATTAAGAAGTTTTCCGACGATGCTCTGTTGCGCTTCGAACGACACCCTATTCCCCTTTTCTCGATAATCAATTTCCCTACTGACTCTATACCATTAAACTGGCCAAATCCTGCAATGTCCGCAATACCACTCTGCCAGCATGGGCAAACTTAACTTCCAAGTGAAAGTCCATTGGGGTTCCCTTCGTAAGCGCCATCGTTGGCTTGCCTCCTTCATGACATCTTCCGAGATGCCCTTTATGGGCTTGTCCTGGTTTCTGTGGGAGAGCCGGTTGCGGTTGAGGTTCGGGTCGAGGTGGTTCAGGCTGTGCAGATGGGTTTCTGCGTGCCATGCAAAACTGGGGAAACGGGACTTGTCTCTATATTCCCAGTGCAACGCCAGTGCGACACTGTCGCCAAACTGTCGCGACAGTGTCGCATAGGTGTCGTTTAGGGGCGATATTGCGTCGCGGTGCTGTCGCTTGTCGCGAACGGTAGCGCCCTCGATTGACCAAAATTGACCAAAGAATTTTGGTCAATCGCTCGTTTTCGCTCGAATAGACCAAAAAATAGGCTGATTTTTTGGTCTATTCGTAAGATATGCGACAATAGACCAAATAATTACCGACATTTTTGGTCTATTCGGGATGGTGTCTCATGTCGTCAAAATATCGGGACCTAAGAACCCTATTTCATATCTCAGAAAATGACGCCAGGCTCGTGTACGAGCAGCGCTTTAATTCCAAGGACGCCGTGCGTCTTAACTTTCAGATAAGCGGGAATCAAGCATTCTATGTAATGGACTCCGCAATTTACGAGCTAATTATCAAGGCGATGGAGCTTGATAGAGACATTGACCGCACCATAGGGATGTTGCCGCAGAGGGCCATCGAGCAATACATGGACAAATGTCTTATTGACGAAATCGTGCTTACTAACGGAATCGAAGGAGTTCACTCGACGCGCAGGGAAATCGACGATGCCCTTGAAATGCTCGCCGAAAAGGACAAGACGGGCAGGTTTTTAGGCATTGTTGAAAAATATCATGCGCTAAGAGTGCGTAAAACGATTCCTATCGCTACTTGCGCTGATGTGCGTGCTTTGTATGACGAGCTGGTTCTCGATGAAGTAAGAGCCGATGATCCGTCTCATGTGCCAGATGGTCAGTTCTTCCGCAAAGGGCCAGTAAGCGTTCTGGATGCCTCGCATAAGCCAATACACCAGGGCGTTGAACCCGAATCAAAGATCATTGAACTGATGAATCAGGCATTGATGATCCTTGCTGATGAGGCCATCCCCGCGCTTGTACGGGTGTCGGTGTTCCATTTTTTGTTCGCCTATATTCATCCGTTTTACGATGGCAATGGGCGAACCAACAGGTTCATCAGCAGCTATGTCCTTTCTCGCAGCTTTAGCCCTATAGTCGGGTATCGCCTTTCGTATTCCGTGAAAGAGCGTATCGAAAAATATTACAAGGGGTTTTCGATTTGCGAGCATCCGCTGAATAAGGGAGATATAACGCCTTTTGTGATTTCCTTTTCGGAGCTGGTGGTTGATGCGATGGGAAGCATGCTGGATTCGCTGCAGGCGAAGCAGAGCGATTTGGCTGATGCGGTTGGGGCGGTAAATCGCGCAATCGCTACCAAAGAAGAGGACGCCGGTCTTTGGCGAGTTGCGTTCATTCTTGCTCAAGCGGAGCTGTTTTCGGAAAACGGTGCAACTACTGAAGAGCTGTGTGCGGCAGCCGAGATGTCCGAGCCCACAATGGCAAGGAAGCGCAAGCTTATTAAAGAGCTAGGGTTTTTGAGAGAGACGCGCAAGGGTAGGCAAAGGTTCTACTCGTTGAATTTGCAGAAGATGGGGTAGGGCGTTTGCTGATGGTGGGCCGCGAGAATTGGGGAGAAATGAAAACAGGGGAATATTCGGATAAAACAGATAAATCTTGGCATGCGTGTAGCGCAAGCGAATTGCCGACCGTGAAGGATCTGAGGTGGCAAATTGAATTTTTAGATTCCGCAGAATCTGCCTTTGGAGTACCGGATTGCTCTCGGCGGGCAAAGGAGATAGAGCGTCAGCTTAATAGCTTGATTTCGGTTGTTGATGGTTTTTATTCGCTATTAGGCGAGAGGGGATGGGTCTTTTCTGAGGCTCTGAGCGTCGATCGGATGCGTTTGCTCGTTGAAGAAAGCCCAGATTCAGCCAGCGCGGAAGCTGAATTGATCGCCTTTCTAAAGGAAGGCGAAACGATCGGAGCGGCTTTAAACCGACTAAATCGATATGAAGATATGCGTCCGAGACTGCCTCTATTGAGGAAAGCTGCCGAAGATTATTTTGAGGGAAGATATTACAGCGTCGTCCTGGTTTTGATTGCTGTGATGGATGGCTTTGTAAACGATTCGGATAAATCTATTAGGCGGGGATTGCATACGCGGGATCCAGAAGAAATGCATACGGAAGATTGTGTTGCGACTATGTGGAATGGGCTGCCCGCCGTGCAGGCTGCGTTTACAAAATCCTTTCGTGCAAGAGAGGATTCTGAAGTGCACAGCGTATTTAGGCACGGAATAATGCACGGTATGGTTACGAATTTCGATAATGAAGTCGTTGCCTCGAAAGCATGGTGCATGTTATTTGCGGTTTGCGATTGGGTTGATGCTATCGAGGCGGATAAAAGGAGAAGTGAGGAACAGAAGGACCAAGAAAGCGAAACCATTTATTCTCTTCTAGATAGATATTTCGACTCGAAGAAAAAGAATCTAGAAGAAACAAAGCGTATTGCTCAGTGAACGCCGCATTTCGTTGACATGTCAGACCCCCTTGCTGAAGACGAGGAATTAGCCGAAGCATGCATCGATTACTTTGATTGTTGGAAGAGGAGTAACTATGGGAGGCTCGCTGGTTATCTCTTGAATCCAGCTAAGCGATCGGTGGGTAAGATGGCGGGAGAGGCAAGGGCTGCTTACTCGCCTCACCCCATAGATTTTTTCAATATCATCTTAATAAATAGAACCGCTCCAGCTGTTGCTGAAGTGGATGTTTTTCTCAGATCGGAAAAGAAGGATTGGAGCCCGCGTATTTGTTTTGTCCGTATAGGGGACGATGGGACGGCTTGCTGCGACTGGGATCCTGGAAGATGGATGGTGTCGAGATGGGCCGTTGACCCCTTTCGTGATGCGTAAGGGCTTGTTGCATGAATCGGCGGTTCACATCTGACTTGCAATGGGTGTCGTCCAGCCACGAGGCTCCATTTAATTAGATGATCTTCAATTTCGGGATATTTGATTCTTCCTTCGACCAAAGGCATTTGCAATTAAGCCACTTTTCGAGGGAAACATTGTGTTTGATGTCCATTGGGTATCGCCATGGTTTGCGCAGGCATGCAAAAATATGAAAAGATGAATTAACGATGCCGGTAATGCTTTTTCGCACAGAATCAATATCATCTTTTGCCGAGCTATTGCTCAAAGTCTGGATGTCTTCTTGGGCAAATTGAAAGTTAATTCTAAGATTGCCGCTCCCGGTTCCGATAAAGTCAAAGCGATCTATTTCGCTATTTAGCTCAGAGAAGTCCCTTGCTAGATTTATGCATTGCCTAATCGCGGTTTCTCTGCCTAGGTCGCTTGCTTGAAGTTTAGAGGACAGCATTAGGCCATTAAATGCTTCGGAGGAAGCTTCGGAGGAAAAAGGGCTAAATGCCTCGCGAGGTAATGTAACTCCGTATGCTTCGACGACCGCTCTCAGTTCTTGCTCTATGATGCGCATGCTCGAATTGTAGACTTCAAGCTGTCTCTTGAGCGTTTTCCTTCTGGTTGTTTCTTTGTCCCAGATATCTTTAATAACAAGAAGCAGAAAAGAGCCGAGGGTTATTGAGATAGCCATGGATGGAATCTCGTTTACGCCTATGGTTTTGGTCAGAGCCGCGATAATTAAAGTCGCTCCGCATATTATGGCAAAGGGGACAAACAAATATATCCAATACTGCAAGTATTCGAAATAACGTCTTCCAAGGCGCAGAAAGCGTCTAAAGGGGAACCAACCGAGCTTTATAAGCGCAATAGCCGTATTTTTGCCGGACAAACCATAGAGTGTGCCTTTGAAACTAATTCCTTTGATTATATTTTGCATTTTTGATCCTTCCAGGACTTTAAGGGGATGACAGTAACGCTTGGATTCGCGGCAAGCCTTTATCCAAGTGAAAGATCAAGAGAGTATTTTCGCTGGAGTGAAGATATCGTTCCGGCGTCGTTCGCTTTGATTGTTCTTTTGGGTAGAGGCTTAGCTGCCCGTATCGTTATTTGCTTCTGAAGGGTTTTATTCTCGAGCAAATAGTAGGTAGTACGGTAAACGGTCCCATCGGTGCCGGAGAATTGGACGAAAAGGCGGTAATTGTCATCCCCGTGCCCGATTAGTCTGTTGGACGGGATTTCGAGCTGCATTCTCTCTCCATTGCCGTCGTTTGACCAATTGCTTCTATAGCTGATCGGCACGTCAATGTAGCTGATGATCAGAGAATTTCTTTTAATGCTATTTCTTGCGATGAAAAATTGAATATCTGCAATTGGTATCGATCCCGTATTTTCAACTGTGACAAGGAAAATTTTTTGGCCTTCGCAATTGCAGAGAGCTTCCCCTTTAACGAGAATGCAGGGAATCATCTCTTTTGGATATAGGCGTTTTCCTAAAAATGCTTTGCGAATTCTATCTCGGAAAAGAAAACCAAGAGCGGCTGTAATTCCAGCGGCTAAAACTGTTGATAGCGTATTTAAGAAGAATGACATGTTATTCCTTTTTCCGATTTGCGGGTTGGTGCTGCAAGGGCGCTAATTAGATTGGTGACTGTGGGCGATTTGGCATATTTGTCTCCGCCGAACCTTTTGGTTTGTCGCTGGAGATTTAAAAAGAAATCAACAAATCACGGTCAGAATACAAGGGATCGGCAGTTAAGGAAGAGAGGCCAAATCGCTTCATTTTAGCGCCAGCACTTTTCTATGATTGCGCTCTTTTGGAGAGATACGAAATCAGGGATTACAATTCTATCGGTGAATAATGGCCGCTGCTTGTAGAACAAATAGGGAGCGCCTCAATGAAAATAGCTGTAGCAGGAATGGGATATGTCGGTCTTTCGTTGGCCATGCTGCTGGCGCAGCACAACGATGTGCGCATCTTTGACGTTGTGCCGGAAAAGGCGGCGCTGCTGAACCGAGGCAAAAGCCCCATGTGGATGAAGAGATCGATCGCTTTCTGCGCCAGCGTAGCGAAGGAGCTCTTCAGCTGAACCTTGCGGCAGCTCAAAGCGAACGCGAGGCATACGAAAATGCGGATTTTGCCATAGTCGCTACGCTGACCAACTATGATCCGCAAAAGAATTTTTTCGACGCATCGAGCGTCGAGGCGGCCATCAGCGCAATTCGCGCTGCAAATGAAACCGCATGGATCGTGATAAAGTCCATCGTCCCTGTTGGCTATACCCAAAAGCTTTCTGAGCGTCTAGGCGACGAACGCATAATATTCTCTCCTGAATTCCTGCGCGAAGGCAAAGCTCTTTACGACAATCTCCACCCTTCGCGCATAGTTGCTGGTTCGCCAAAGGGCAATGAAGCGCAGCAGGCAGCGGAAGCTTTTGCGGATCTTTTGCTGGAGGTGCGGCAACTGGGGAAATGGAGCGCAGAAATACTGATTGCAGCATCGGCATACCTGTGCTCTTGTGCGGGGCGACGGAGGCTGAGGCAATAAAGCTATTCTCCAACACCTATCTCGCTCTCCGCGTTGCGTATTTTAACGAGCTCGATACCTATGCGCAGGTTTGGGGGGCTTGATGAAGCCAACATCATAAAAGGCGTTTGCCTAGATCTGCGTATTGGCGACCATTACAACAACCCAAGCTTTGGCTACGGCGGTTATTGCTTGCCGAAGGACACCAAGCAACTTTTGGCGAATTATTAGGACGTTCCTCAAAACCTCATCTCTGCAATTGTGGAGGCGAATCGCACTCGCAAGGATTTTGTGCCAGAGGAAGTGTTAGCCCGTGTCGATGAGCTCCGCAGCAATGGCGCTGAAACCCGATAGTCGTATACCGCCTGACCATGAAAAGGACTCCGATAATTACCGTGCATTGTCCATCCAGGGTGTTATGAAACGAATAAAAGCCAAGGGGATCACGATGGTCGTCTACGAGCCGACCATCAGCGACCTTACCTTTTCGGAAGTGAAGTCCAGAACGATCTCGAAAAGTTTGAGAACGATTGCGATCTGATCATCGCTAATCGCTGGAACGCAGACCTGGTTGATATTGCTGAAAAGGTTTACACCTGCGATTTGTTCAAATGTGATTAAGCGAGCTGAGCGTGAGTCCAAGTGCCTCCTGCTCGGAAGTTATTGCAATTGCCCCCGCATTCAATCCCTTGTCGTGTCTAGAAGATCTTTGTGAGTCTTTGTCCTGGCAGGAATATCAGGGAAGAAAATGGGTCGTTTTTGTTAACGATGGATCGAGCGATGGGTCCGTCGGAGTGCTTGAGGAAGTCCAACAAATAGAAGGTTTTGAGAAAACGGTTCTGACACAGAAGCACGGGGCTTATCTTTCGCAAGGAATCATGGACTTGCGTGGATTGCCGAGGCGAAACCAGATTTCAGCGGTTACGTGATGTTCCTCGATTCGGACGATTTCCTTTTGCGTAACGCCCTTCAAGCGCCTTTTTGAAAACGAGCAGTTGGCAAAGGATTTCGGTAGTTACTCCACCTACCATGAAAGAAGCAGTGCATGTAACGGCGCGTTCGCTGGCCTCGAATATCTGGAAGAGTGCGTTCGGCAGGGAGACTTTACCCCAAACGCATATATGCAGTTGTTGTCCTATCCATTTCTGGAAAAGCATGGCATCCGTTTTTCGAAGGGATCATTCACGAAGAAAACCTGTTTACGTACACATGCTTTCTTTGTGCTGAGAGGGTGGCTCTCCTAAATAAGCCACTCTCTCAGCGGAGAATTCGTCCTAGCGTCATAATGACCAGCCATCCTCTTCCTGAAAATGTGGTTGGCATATTTTCTATGCGGCGAGCAGGTGCTGTTCATAGCGTCCCAGACGAGTAGCTTGAAGAAAGGTCAGAGAGAAGCTTTTTTCTCGATTGTCGACACATGGTTTTCCGCTGCTGCTGATTATTTGTCTTTATTGGGGGAAGAGGGGGAATCGTGGGGTTCTGGATATCTCGGATGCGGAATTGGAGATTCTTTACCGTCAAACCGTTTTGACTAGAGCTATCGACCGGAAATCAGCGTCTAGATTTGCGGAAAACGCAAGGACGGAAGGTCGTTCGGAGGGGTACGAGCAGGCGAGACTCGAGCTATCGCAAAGCAAATCTCTCAAGATAGGTGGAGGCAATAACGGCTATTCCCAGAAAGATGTTGGGAGGTAGCTGTCCAACAACCCTCCGGATCGAGCGATTCTGGATGCGTGACGCCCGTATTTCCTCAGCGTTTTTTCGGTGGTGTGTGGCGGCAGTTCAGAAGTGAAAAAGAAAGAGAAAACGGCGATCATCCTCATTTTCCGCAAAAACCGTGCAGGCTGGTAAGCGTACGCCAATACCCTTTACAATGAAACATCGTGATTATTTAGGTCGCACTGGGCGCCAACTGCAAAGGCAGCGCCGCCCATGTAGCCACTAAACGATAAGGAACTGCATTAATGCCAAATATGCTCTCAAGCGCTAATGCCAGAAGGAATTGGTTCACCATAACGTCCCTTGTATCCAGGGACTTTAAGCTGAAATACCGGCGCAGCGCCCTGGGCGTTCTGTGGTCGGTTCTGAACCCTTTGCTCATGATGATCGTGCTTTCCGTTGTGTTCAGCACGTTCTTCAAGTTCAGCATCGAAAACTACCCGCTGTACGTAATCCTGGGCAACGTCATGTTCGCCCTCATGGCCGATTCCACTTCAGGCGCCATGAATTCAATCATCGAATCTTCTTCGCTTATCAAGAAGATCCGCATCGAAAAGCTTATCTTCCCGTTGGAAAAAGTGCTGTTCCAGCTGGTGAACTTCTGCATTTCGCTCATCGCGGTAGCTGCGGTAATGATCTTCTTCCAAGTTATGCCGCACGTTAGCCTGCTTGTCCTGCCGCTGCTGCTCCTGTACGTGGTGCTATTCAGCGCGGGTGTGGGTATGGCGCTTTCCGCCCTTTCGGTGTTCTTCCGCGACGTGTGCCACCTGTGGGGCGTCGTCATCACCGCATGGACGTACGCCACACCGCTTTTCTACCCCGTAGAAATCTTGCCCGATTGGGCGGCACCGCTTATGCAGTACAACCCTATGTATCACTACGTAACTTACTTCCGTGACCTTATCCTGAGCGGCACGGTGCCCGGCTTGCAGGAAAACCTCCTGTGCCTGGGCATGGCGGTAGCTGCATTCGCCATCGGTCTGCTCATTTTCAAGAAGACCGAAAAGAAGTTCATTCTCTACGTTTAAGGAACAACCATGCCCGAAAACGTGAACACCAGCGTTCTAGAAATCGAATCCGAGCTTGCGGACGATTCATCAAAGAAAACCATGATCAAAGTGGACCATGTGTCCATGATCTTCAACATGGCAAGCGAGCAGTTGAACAGCATCAAGGAATACGCGATTGCCGCCTTGAAGCGCGAGCTGCGCTTCAAGGAATTCCGCGCACTCGATGATGTTTCCTTCGAAGTGAAGCAGGGCGACGTGTTCGGCATTCTGGGTACGAACGGCTCTGGCAAATCCACCATTCTGAAGATCATCGCCGGCGTGCTGGAGCCCAGTAAAGGGTCGTGCACGGTTAATGGCAACATCGCTCCGCTCATCGAGCTTGGTGCGGGCTTTGACATGGAACTTACCGCGCGCGAAAACATCTACCTGAACGGTGCGCTTTTGGGTTACTCGAAGCAGTTCATTGAGGAAAACTTCGACGACATCGTTGAATTTGCCGAGGTGGAAAAGTTCCTGGACATGCCCATGAAGAACTACTCTTCCGGCATGGTGGCGCGCATCGCCTTTGCAATTGCTACGGTTATCGTGCCCGAGATTTTGATCGTGGACGAAGTGCTTTCCGTGGGCGACTTCATGTTCCAGAAGAAGTGCGAAGACCGCATCACGAAGCTGATCAAAGAGCATGGCGTGACGGTGCTTATCGTTTCGCACAACAACGACCAGATCGAGCGCTTGTGCAACAAGGCGGTATGGATCGAAAAGGGTCATTTGCGCATGGCGGGCACGGCAAAGGAAGTGTGCCAGACCTATCGTGTGCTGGGTGGTCATGTGGGCAGTAAGGAATCGGAGCAGATTGTGTTCGAAACCTTGCAGGATCCGAAGAAGCCCGACATGAGCGGCATCGAATCTATCGAAGCGGACACACGTTATGGCATTGCGGCGAAGCTTTCAAGCCGTTGCTACCCCGATGGCGCAAAGGCTGTAATTCTTGCATCGGGTGAGCATGAAATGGTGCCGCTGATTGCGAATGGCTTTGCGGGGGCATTGGACGCACCGATTCTCCTTACACAGAACGAAAGTGTGCCCGATATTACGGCGCAGGAGCTGACCAGGCTCATTCCTCAGACGGTGTACGTGCTGAATGGCGGTACGTTGGATGTGGATGCAATAACTAAGGAAGCATCTTCTTCCGTTCCTTCTGCTTCGATGGAAGTGCTGGAAGGCGAAAATGCCTGCAGCCTTTCGTGGTCGATTTTCCGGCACGGCGAAGAAAAGGGCCTATGGGGTTCCGACGTTGCCCTTACCTACGATGGCTGTTTGGGCGATTTGGCATCGCTTTCCCCTTATCTGCATTCAAGGCAATGCCCCGTGCTCGTAAAAAAGAGCGAAGAGTCTGTCTCTACGCAAATGTGCAAAGCCACAACGAGTAGGCAGAGCGTTCTGGTCGTTGGGGGCTTCAAATCGTTTCCCGACGAAGGAATTGCTCCGATTGCTGCCAGCTCTGCCGAGATTCACCGTTTTGTTGGCGACGGTCCCTATGATGCGAACGAGAAGATCAATATGTGGATTGGTCTGCGCAGCAAGTCTGATTCCTTCTTGGCAGTTTCGATTTGGCATCCAGAGGACGCCTTGACTGTTGGCCCATTCGCGGCGAAGAGCGGCTCTCTGGTCTTGCTGGAAGACCCGCAGAACCTTGATAGCGTCGCTCATGCAATTGCCTATATTGGCAAAAACAAGAAACATTTGCGTTTTGTGGGCGATAGAACCAGGTTTAACGACCTTGACAAGGAATTGTTGGTTAAAGCTTCCTCCTAAAGGAGACGGCTGCATAGAATGGGGCGTGACAGCATGGAGAGGCAAGGCAAACGCCAGGCAACAGTAACTATCGAGCCTGTCGGTGAAACCGGAAATAGAGGACCGGGTTTGAAGCGCGTTCTAACGTATGGCACGTTTGACCTCCTTCATTACGGCCATGTTCGTTTGCTGCAGCGCGCTTCCCAATTGGGCGATTACCTCATCGTTGCGCTTTCGACGGACGAGTTTAATGCGGTCAAGGGCAAGAAGAGCTTCTACCCTTATGAAACGCGCAAAGAGATGCTGGAGGCTATTCGTTACGTTGACTTGGTAATTCCTGAAAACAATTGGGGCCAAAAAGCCGATATTACTGAATACCAGATATTGCTGAATACCATGTTGACACTGTATGCATGGGAAGCGATTGGGCGGGAGACGCCCGCTTTGAGGCGCTAAGGGACATGTGCGAGGTTGTGTATCTCGACAGAACCCAGGGTATTTCAACCATCGAGGTAAAAGAGAAGCTTGGCGCTAACGGAGAGTAAGCGCCAAGCTTCTTCATCCTAGTTAATCAGCTTGTTGAAGGCCTGCTTCATTTCGGGCGTGTCAAGTTCGGCGTGATCAACATGCTGAAAATGCGTGTGTATGTCCTTTGGCAATTCCAGATAGTCCCCGTAGCTGCTTGTTAGGAAGCTATCAGGTCTATTGGGAATGAAGCATTCGATTCCCTCGAACATCACCCTGCGCAAGGGGAATATGTCATCGAGGCTGTACGCCCACCAGCGCTGCTTGCCGTCATCCAAGTTGTCGAGAGACCAGAGGACGGCAAGCGCGTCTTTCTTTTCACAGATAAGCCCCAGCGATTTCGATTCATCAAGTGCTTTGGTGAAATGGGCGTCAATAACGGGAGCCATAGCGTTGGTGGACGTGCAGTAAGGGGATTGCTTCCAGGCTGAAAGCTCGGGGTCCTCGGACATCTTGCCGAGCATTGCCCTTCTGATGTTCCGCTGCTTTTCCGCATTGTAGCCGCTAGCAGAAGGCGCCCAATCGTAAATGAACAGATCAAGGAAGCAAGGCAGCGATTCGTCTGCATACAAGAAGCGGACCTGGCGACATTGCGCGAATCTGTCGAACACTTCAGTGATACGAAACCGGTCACTTTCAGAGACAAGGGTGGTTAGCTTGTCTAACCCGTCGCGAGTGATTCCCAGGTCAATATCGTCGTCCCAAGGGATAAAACCGCCATGTCGGACTGCGCCCAGAAGCGTACCGAAATTGAGCCAATACGCTATGCCGTGCTCGTTGCAAAGTGAATCGAAGTCATGAAGCAATTTTGTGCAGCTAAGTTGTAGAAGACGCATTCCGCCGGTGGCTTCAGGCAGCGAGCGGAAAAATCGCTTCTTTGCATCGTCAACGCTTTCGTCTTCGTGCTTGTACATTTCCCAAGCGAACATCTTCATATGTTCGTCATGCGCTGCCAGGTCTTCCGAAAATGATTCCATCATGGGATAGCAGATATCGAATTTATGGTTGATATTTCCATTGATCCCGATGTCGGCTTGTTCGATTCGCTGCATCAGCTGCGCAACAACTGAGTGCTCGATATGGTCTAGTTTTTCGTCGAAGTGCTGTTCGGCGGCGTGAAAAGAGCGTGATGAGATAGGAAGGAACTGCTTTAACGCTCTGAAGAAGGGCATGTGGAATCCGTTCTGTGCTTTCCTGCTGTATAAGGTAAGAGCAGGCTAGTTGTTCTGTTGTTGCTATACTAAAACATATTTAGCAAATTTCGAAAGGCAACACATGCAGCCGGTTGTTTCACTATTGGTTCCGATTTATAACGTCGAAAAATATCTTCGAGAGTGTTTGGATTCTGCCAAGAGCCAAACCCTTTCCGATATTGAGATCATTTGCATCAACGATGGTTCGACGGATAGCTCTCCTGACATCATTCGCGAGTACATGCAGGCCGACAGTCGCTTTAAGATTATCGACAAGGCGAATTCCGGCTATGGTGCCTCGATGAACCAGGGGCTTGATGCCGCATGCGGTAAGTACATTGGAATTTTGGAGTCGGACGACTTCTTCGAGCCTGATGCGTTGGAGAAGCTGGTAAATGCCGCCGAGGCAGCAGAAGCGCAAGTTGCAAAAGCGAATTTCTGGTTCTACTGGTCAACGCCAGAGGAAAAGAATGAGCTTTTCGAACTTGTAACTGCGCCCATGACGGGGCATGTGGTTAATCCGCACAAGGAAATCGAAATCTTCTACCTGAAGCCCTCTATCTGGTCCGCTGTTTACCGGAAGGATTTCCTTGAGCAAAACGGCATTCGTTTCCTAGAAACGCCGGGTGCGTCTTTTCAGGATTCTTCTTTCAATTTCAAGGTCTGGGCTATGGCAGATCGTGTTGTATTTTTGCAGGATGCCATTCTTCATTATCGTCAGGACAATGAATCGTCTTCGGTCAATTCTCCAGCTAAGGTGTATTGCATTTGCGATGAGCATGCTGAAATTGACAGCTTCCTTTCTTCGCATAAAGAATTAGCTTCGTTGAGGGAAGTAGAAGAGGGCATCAAGTTTGATAACTATATGTGGAATTACGAAAGGCTAACCGAGCCCCTGCAGCGCGAATTCATCCAGCGCTTTGCAAGCGAGTTCTCCTCCGACAAGAGCAAGGGCTATCTGAATGAAGCTGTGCTTGGCGAATGGAGAACAGGCGAATTAGCGGCACTAATAGCAGACCCAACGTACTATCATGCGCGTCGAGCTGCCCAGCAGATTTCGGGCGGCAAGTTTGCAAAGGCAAAATGCTATTTTACCGTTGGCGGCTTTGCGTCATTGGCAAAAGCTATATCACGCAAGGTTGGCTAGATAGGGCGAGTGGATTTTATGCCTTTCTTTTCAATAATTGTCCCCGTTTACAACGTAGAGAAGTACCTTTCCTTGTGCCTTGATTCTTTACGCAATCAGACCTTTCCGGATATCGAGGTAATTTGTGTTGATGATGGCTCAGCGGATGGGTCGTTGTCGATTGCCGAAATGCACGCGGCACTAGACTCTCGGATCAAGGTGTTCACAAAAGCAAACGGGGGAGTGTCATCTGCTCGAAATCATGGCTTTGAAAAAGCTTCGGGTGAATACGTGCTCTTTATCGATTCAGATGACTATATGAGCGCCGATGCCTGTGAAGTTTTGGCAAGGGTAGTAAAAGAGCAGGGTCCCGACGTTGTGACCTTCGGGGCGAATTGCGTCCCAGAGTGGGCTAATTACCCCTGGTTGGAAAAATGCCTTAGCCCAAAAGCTCGTGTATACCATGACTTCGATCAGGCGATATTGTTTGAAGAGCCGTCTGCTCCTTTTGCTTGGCGTGTTGCTTTTCGACGGGCGTTCTTAGCGGAAAATAATATTGTGTTCGATGAGAGCCTCCCGTTGGGTGAAGACGAACTGTTCTTGTTTGTGGCGTATCCGTGCTCTGCAAAAACTATCTTCATTCCCGACAAGCTGTACTACTACCGACTTAGCCGAGAAGGCTCGGCCATGGATAGCCTGTTTGAAAAAAAGACAGAGCGCATCAAATGGCACTACCGAATTATTAGCGGGGTCTTTTCCGAGTGGCAGGCGCGAGGCTTTATGGGACTTTGCCCTGCGGAGCTTTTGGTGTGGGCGATAGACTTTGTATTTGAGGATGCTTTTCGCCTTTCCGATGAAGAGAGGCGCAGGTCGTTCCGGGAGCTTGGCCGCTTGATTGATTCCTATTTCGATCATCCCCTCAAAACAGCACGCTCGGTAAGTCCTCATATGCTTACTGTGGTGAAGATGCTTCTTGAATGTGGTGAGGGGTCCGCGGTGCCAGACAGTATAGGTAGGGAGTACACTCTTTCCCGCATTGGTTGGACGGGTTATATTCACAATGTTTATTTGAGGGTGTTAGGCAAGTTCCGCAAACCAGCCCCGGAAAACCCTGAAGTAATGGCTCGGCAGAAGGCTGAACTGAAAAAACACGAAGATGAAGCTCGGGCTTCACTTGAAGCTGTGCGGGCCGAATTCCGTGCGGCACAAGAAACAACAACGGAGTAATTAGCATGTGGCTTGATTTTTTTGCTGTGGCACTAGCGGCTGCCGTATTCCTCTTTCTGCCTGGTGGCTTGATCGTGTATTCGGCACGCAGATCCTTCGTAGAAAGCGTTGGTTTTGGTCCAATTTTAAGTGTTGTTTTTTACTCGATAGCCGCAGTAGTCTATCCGCGAATCGGGATCGAAGCTTCTTGGGCAACTCTTTTTGTGCCGTTCCTTCTGATTTCGCTGATTGTTTCGGCGCTTTTCTTTCATCTTGGGAAAAGAGGGGCGGATAAGGGCCTTGGCAAAGAGGAGCTGCTGTATGTTCTGCTGTATGCGCTTGTTGGCGTTGTGATTGTTGGTATCTTCTTTGTCAAAAATCTTGATGGGGCAGGGTCTTTCTATCAAGCCTACGATAATGGCTCTCACCTGAATACGATTAGGGCCTTTATCGAAACGGGAGTTTATTCTTCGTTTGGCGGTGGGCTTAGGCCAGATCTTATTTCGCCGTTCGATGAGTCTGGGTTTTCGTTCTATCCTTCTGCATGGTATTGCCTTGTCGCAATGGCAGTAACGGCGACGGGTGCAGGTATTACGGTTGCAGTTAATGCCGTGAATTATATTTGCGCATCTTTGATCTTCCCCCTGTCGGTGCTTTTTGCGGCAAAGGCCATATTTGGGGCAGATAAGAAAACTATGATAATTGGCGCAGCCCTTGCTGTTTGCGCAGCGCCGTTTCCGTGGGGTTTTTTGACGTTCGGCCCGCTCTATCCAAATTTGCTTTCAATGGCGTTGTTCCCTGCTGCTACGGCCTGCTCGGTCTGCTTTGTTCGATTTGGTGTATCGCGAAATACGCGCGTAGTTGCATTTTTGGCAGCAGGCACTGCAGCTGTTGCTTTGTTGTTCGCGCAGCCAAATGCTATTTTTGCCGAGTTGGTAGTTTTGATGCCCTTCTTTGTCTCTGAATGCGTGCTAAAAGCATGGGGCAAGGACGGCAGTTTCGGGTCTAAGGCTGTATTTGCTCTTGTTGTTTCTAGTGCGACTATGCTGGTAATTTGGGTCGCACTGTACAGCCTTCCCATATCAATGATTAGGAGCGTAGTTGAGTTTAATTGGCCTGCGACCGTCGGCAAATGGCAGGCCTTCATGGATTGCCTGCTGTATTCGTTCAACACGGGAGCTGCCCAGCCGCTTGTTGCCTTGCTTGTTGTGGTTGGTGCGGTAAAAGCGCTTTCTTCCAGGAAAACAGCCTGGCTGGCTTTCTCATATGCGTTTGCATGCTTGATCTACCTCTCCTCCGTATCGACTGAAGGATTTACCAAGCATCTACTTTCGGGTTTTTGGTATACGGATCCGTACAGGCTTGCGGCAACTGCCGCCATCGTATCGCTCCCCCTTATTGTCCTAGGCGCAAAATGGACGCTTGATTGGTTTGCATCGCTCTTGACGAAGCACGAAAAGGGCACGACGCTTTGCCTTAATAGCAAGGTTGGTGTCTGCGCGTTTGCGCTGTTGTTCGCAGTGTTCCTTTATGGTCCGAGCTTTTTATTTGCTGGCTGTGGTTCGGTCGATACGGGATTCGGAAACATTGCTGATAAGGTTAAGGTGCAGAACAGCGTATCTGTAGATAATGTTCTGGCTCCTGAGGAGAGGCGGTTTGCCGAAAAGGCCCTTCAGATGGTTCCCAAGGATGCAGAGATTATCAATGAGCCCAATGACGGCAGTGGGTTTCTCTACGCTCTGTATGATGCTGATAATATTTTGTACAAGCGGTTTGCTTTGCCTTCGAGCGGCGAAAAGCCGGAAAGTGCGCTTATCCGACAGGATCTTGACAAAATAGCCACTGATCCAGAGGTGAAGGTTGCTGTAAATAGTTTCGATGCTGAGTACGTTTTGCTGCTCGATCGGGATGGCGATCCCAAGAAACGCATTCATCTTTGGTCGTATTACCCGGATCAATGGGGTGGCATATTGCGAATAACCGATTCAACCCCCGGTTTCGAGGTGGTTATGGCCGAAGGAGACATGAGGCTTTATAAGATTGCGGATTGACACTACAATAGCTTGCGCTGTTTAAGCGGCATTAAATGATTGTCAGGAATAACGAAGGAACTCTTCAGTGCGTCTATACAAGTACGATTTTGTTCGTGCGGTTGCAATTATGTTTGTGGTCGCCGTTCACTCTCTTTATTTCGTCAATTCAGTTCACGAGCAGTGCGCGTACCCGTTCTATGCTTTGCAGACCATTTTCTTTACGGGAAACGTGCTGTTCTTTCTTCTCTCGGGCAAGTTTAACCTTCGCGAAAAGAAGGACGATGCAGCAGTTAAGAAATTCTATTACAACAAGATTCGCAACATTGTTGTACCTATCGTGATCTTTTTCTTCATAAGAACGTTATACGACTTGTATCCCGATTATTCGTTGGGTCTGGTTGTAAAAACCTTCATTAAAAACTTCGTATACGACTACAGCCATATCGAGTATTGGTTTATGTACACGCTGGTGGGCTTCTTGTTGGTTGCGCCTTTCTTGTCTCATGCCTTCGCGCGATTCAGCAAGTTCGAAAAGAAGCTATTTGTTGGAATCGGCTTGGGATATCACTTGGTCCTCTTGATCGTCTCTGATGCCGGGTATCCTCTTGGGTGGTCGTATCTCTTTTTTGGTTTCTCCTTCACCTTTTTTATCGGAGGATTAATTGAAGATCTGTTTGAAACCAAGAAAAGCAGGTGTGGCTTGGCCCTGACTAGCGTTCTATGCTTGCTTGCGACGATGGTGCTGTTCCATTTTGATAAGACGGGAGGCCTTCAGGATTCATCGCCGTTTTACACGGTATTGGCGATTGGTATCTACATTGGCCTGCTTCAACTCGGGGAAAAGATGAAGCCTTCCAGAGCGGTTTCGTTTATCGCAAAGCACTCGTTTAGCATTTACCTCGTGCATATGATGATTCTGATTCCTCTGCATTCGGTTATTCCCGTTATGGAGGGTCCGATCTCGTTCTTGGGTTTCCTTGGGGCTTTTGCGATTGCATTCTCGCTTTCGCTTCTGCTTGCGTTTGTTCTGGATAAATGCGTTGTTGATCCTGCGGAGCTGCTTTTCGACAAGTTGTTCAAGCGGCTTTTGGAAAAAAGGAAGAACACCGTATAGTTGCAGATTGTAGCTAAAGGCAGCCTGGTTGCTGGAAGCATGGTGGCTGCATCGGTGGTTTTGCTTTCGGGGGTGATGGGCTTACTTAAGGTTTGCAATGGCAATATGAAAGGGTCCTCGCTGCGGTCATTGAGTTTTGCAGCGAGGGCCCTTTCATTGTCCTTTGCGGTGAGGGCGAATACGGTTATTTTTGCGTGGATCAACGCCGCCTAACCAAGGTAGCGGCGCACCATATCCGTTCCGAAAGCAGTCATCTTGTAGAAGATCCGAAGTTGACCATCGCCATCAACGTCAACTTTCGTCTCTTCAAGCAGCCCATTTTCCCGTGAGGTTGCCAGGGCTTCATCTACGTCCTTGTTATTCAACAGCTTGTAGCCTGAGTAATCTTTCTTGAGTGCGGCGACAACATCGTTTGCGCTCAGTTCTTCGCCGTGGTTGAAGCATTCGATAATGGCGTAGTGCAACGGGGGCAGGTTGTTCTTCATTTTGGCTACTCCTTATGTGCCTTGATACTTTTTGTGGAGTTGATGGCAATGCAGAAGATGCCGGCAATCATGATAAGCGCGCCAATCCACTGCATTGCGGAAAGGGGTGGGTAGTCGGCAGTCAAGCCGCCAATGTTCAAGACGCCCAATACAATCCAAATGAAGAACGGGCCCCAGAAGGCGTACATTCCGTTGCACGCCATGCCCAGTGCGGTGCCGCACATGGAGTTTCCCTTATACCAGAACGAAAAGGCTGGCATTGCAAACAGGCCCGACACGGCGAAGATCAATATTGAGGGGTCGGAAACGGCCGTGCACAGGATAGCGGGCACGGCAGCAATGCTATCGCCCATTACGGTAAGAACAGGGAAGGCGATTGCCAGTTCTAGAACACCGGCTGTAATTTGCCTTATGGCAATGCCGATGCGGTAGTCAATCAGGATGGTTCCGAAGCCCGCAACGCAGCCCTCGAAGCCCCAGCCGAACGCAGCAAGGAAGGCGAACAAGCAGCCAAACAAGGCTTCGGGGCCCATGTCGGCAAAGCTGGTGCCACCAATAATGCCTGCAGCGGCAAGGCAAATCAAGATGCCTATAACCTTATGGACCTCAAGGCTTTGCTTGAACAACACGCGACCAAGAATGGCGCCGATAGCGCAGTTGAGCGCAGCGATGGGCACAATGACGCCCGGGTTGCCCGCTGCGGTTGCTGAATTCAGCGCCACCACGTAGGCAATGGTGGCGAACGGACCGCCGATGGCTGCGCAAGCCATCATTACCCAGCCGGGCTTCGTCTTGACTGTTTTCCAAAGGTCGCCCAGCTGACCGTTCTTGGCGCACATGGCCACTGACCACAATCCGCTGAACGTATCGTTCAAGCCCGCGGCAAGCGCGGCGAGGGTGAAGGTGATTGCAAAAGCGCTAAGGGGTGCGTTGCCGTTCCAGCCTTCGCCACCAAACCATGCGGCCCATACGCCTTGTGTTTCTCCCAGAGTTAAAAACGCCGTATACAGGCCGTAGCAAATGCCAGAAGCCACAGCGAAGGCTATCCCTTTTGTCATGTATTTGCGGTGACGCTGTTTTTGCAGGTTGGAAATGCTCTGTTGCATGTTTGCTCCTGTCGAAAGGGTGTCGGTTTCTAGGGGGTTGCGTTAGTTGATGCCTGTTTGATAGAGGGCCAGCGATTTGTCAAGGTACTTCTTGGCGTAGCGATAGTAGATGTACAGCCACTCTCCAACCGATTCCCCCTGAGATTCCTTGTAAAGGGACCAGAGATACCAGCACCAGCCAGCAAAGGCAACTGCGGCATAGCAATGTTGAAGCTGTTCAATGGAAGCCCGGTTATCGAAATAAAGGGAGATAAGCTTGTCTGCTGCCGCCTCGTCAAGCTCACTGCAAACAATGAAGGTTCCCAGGTCTTGTGAAAAATCGGCCATGCCGGAGTATTCCCAGTCGATCAGTGAAAGAGTGCCCTTTTCGTCCTTCAAAAGATTTAAATAGAAGAAGTCATTGTGGCAAAGCACGGTACGCCCTACGCCGTCGGCGCTAAATAGATCGTAGAGATGCGCGAACTCTGATTCCAGCTGACGAAAGTTGGGGATGGCGTCAAGGTCGGAGGGTTCGATAAGGCCTGCGTAGTCGCACGACTTCTGGAAGAAGTTGAAGCTAAGCGCCAATTTTGCATCAGAGCCGTGAAGCTTCTTGATAAGAGAGGTGGCTTCTTCGATGTCGGTAGGGTTTGAAGGGTCAAGCTGTTCGCAGTTGGGGATGAAGCGGGAAACCTTCCAGCCTTTTGCAGGGTCTTCATAGATAAAGGTGTCGTCGATTTTCAGCGATCGGGCCAATTCCTGCGCCTTTGTCTCTTCCTGGCGGTTGATTAGCTTGTCGGTGCCAACGCCGGGGTGGCGGTAGACGTACTCCCCGCTGTTGATGGCAAAATGGCAGGATAGGTTGGTAAGACCCTGCTTCAAGGGGTAGATGTCATGAATTTCGTCTCGGGTGCAGCCAAGGGTGGCAACGATGTTGTCGAAGGCTTCTGAATCGACGTTCTGGATGAACTCAGGGTCGAAAAGCCTCAGTTCATCGAGCGAATCGAATTCGTTGATCATGCCATCGGGATAGGGTCGCACTACCATATCGAGCTCTTTGATGTGGTCGATATAGATTTGCTCCCAAAGTTTGTCTGCAGTTTCGGGGCGGTCGTATTCTGCGACGAGTATTTCGGAAAAACGCTTGGAGAACGCTTTATCGAAATAAACATGCCCAAGCATAATCAAAGAATCGGAGCCGCCGATGGTTACCCCGGCAATTCGCTTGTTCGGACCTTCCTTTATGCACCATTCAGGGGTTTCGCCCTTGCAGAACTGAGCTGCGTAGTATGCCTGATACACATACGGTTCGAAGGGGTTTTCGGTGAAGTAGTCGTCCGAAGAGCAGATAAAGGTATTGCCAAGCTTTTCGCGAACACGCATAAGGGTAGAGTTGTTGTTGCGCGATGCGTACTCGGGGTTAATAACGATGGTTACACCAAACGTATCTTCGAGGTAGAAGAAGTACTCTTTCTTGTAACCAGCAACAACGGTAATGTCATTAATGCCCGCCTCTTTGAGCTGTTTGATTTGTCGTTCAATAAGCACTTCTCCTCGAACGCGAAGAAGGCCCTTGGGCTTTTCGTAGGAAATAGGGGCAAAGCGCGAAGAGAGGCCAGCCGCCATGATGATTGCATTATCTACCTTAAAGGGAGAAAGCGCTTCTTTGCCTTCTGTATTGATTGCGCCATTTGAGACCATGCCCTTTTCGGTGAGTGATTTAAGCGCAGCGTTTGCGCTTCCCAGTGAAATACCCGATTTGCTTGCTATTTCGCGCTGGCTTATGGATGGCGTGCCGTTAAGAGCAACGAGCACATTGAATTCATTCTTAGATAGCAAAGATTTCTCCCCGTTGGTTTGTTCAATATAAATAAGTATAGCCGAATATTGAACATAAGTTCAATATTCGGCTATATGAAAATAATTTGAACAAACAATAAACGGGATGACTGGTTTATCGCACCCATTTCCCGTCGGCGCCCACATAGTAACCCCCGACCCAGCGGTTGGTTGCCATTCGTCCATCGCCCAGCAGGTAGTAGTCGCCGATCCAGGTGGAGTAGCGCATGACGCCGCTGGGGTTGGAATAGTACCAGTTGCTGCCGACCCTGTACCATCCGGTTTTCATGGCTCCACTGCCGTCAAGGTAGTACCACTTTCCTCCGATGGATTGCCACCCGGTAAGCATGGCTCCCGACCCGTCAAGGTAGTACCACGTGGTTCCAAGTTTCAGCCACCCAGTTGCCATTGCTCCCGACCCGTTGAGGTAGTACCAGGCGCTTCCGACCCACTGCCACCCGGTGAGCATAACCCCCGATCCATTGAGGTAGTACCAGGTGTTGCCGGTTTTCAGCCATCCTGCTTGCATCGCTCCCGAACCATTGGCGTAATACCATTTGCTATCGACCTTGAACCACCCTGTTCTCAAGGCTCCAGACCCATCAAGGTAATACTTGGTTTCGCCGAGTTCCAACCAACCCGTTTTCATTACGCCATTGTTATAGAGATAGTACCAATCATTGCCGATCCACTGCCATCCGGTGAGCATGGCACCCGAGCCGTTCATGTAGTACCAGTTTCCGTTGATTAGCTGCCACCCGGTGAGCATGGCGCCTGATCCGTTGAGGTAATAAGTGCTGTTGCTGAGCTTCAGCCATCCAGTCTGCATGACGCCACTGCCATTAAAGTAGTACCAGCTGCCGCCAATTTTCTGCCATCCGGTTGCCATTGCTCCAGAACCATTGAGCCAATACCGGGAATTGTCGAGATTCAGCCATCCAGTTTGCATCCAGCCAGAACTATCGAAATAGTACCAGTATCCATTGATGCATTCCCAGTCGTTACGTGTGTAGGAGCCGTCGGCGTGACGGTACCACCACTGGCCGCCGCTGTTGATCCAGCGGTCAACATTCAGGTAACTTAGGCAATCTTCTTTTTCGCTGCGGTAGCGATTCTGCCATCCTTTCCAATATATCTGTTGCTTGGGGTAGCGCTTGGAAACATTGTTAACAACGAAGTCGCAGAGCGTAACAATCAACGTTTCGTCAGACATGGATTCGTTGATGCCTGAATACTTGAAAAACCAGTTTGCGCCGTAGTAGTTGCCGTTTTTAATATACGAGGCGCCACCGCCGGCTCCGAAGAGGTTGACCATACCCCAGCATAAGCCTTTGATGCAATCGGGGCGGTTGTCGAGATTGATCCCAAATGCGCCCAGACACCCGCGGGCTCCTAGTGATCCACTGTAATACTCCGTGTAGGCCCAGCCGTTCTGCAGCCGCGAGAACTCATCAGGGTCGGCTTTGTATGCGGCATGCCATGCGGTGTTAAGGTCGTTGCCCAGTCGGGTAAAAGTGCTATTGCTTCTTGTTGCGCCCGTTACATCCCATCCGTAGCGGTCGCCGATAACCTTGAGGGCTTTGTATTTTGAGGGGTTGTACTGATATACCGCTTTAAGGAAGCTGCCCAGGCCATAGCGGTTGTCGAATTGGAAATAGCCCATTGCATGGTAGCCATCGCCGGAGCTAAGTCCTTGGTCGTAATTGCAGCTGCTTTCATACTTGCAGAAATAAAGCATCTCATCGCTGAACGTCATGGGGGAAACGCTGGAACCATTTGAGTAAAGTTCGATCTCGTTGGTATCTGGTGGGTATATATCCGTAATATCGGTGGAACCGTCAAGCCCGTCTGCCCATATTGCAAGCTTGCCATCGCTGTAGTCAGGTTCGGAAAATTCGGCGTCAGTATCGTATTCGCCGTCATCCATTGCTGCGATATCGGAATCTTCGTATCCGTCCGTGTTACCTGCGGTCTTGTCATCCACGTCGGTTTCGGACAGATCGGGTTTTGAGGCTATGCCATCGTCGTAAAATTCTGAGTTTTGGTCGCTTGGATCTTTTGTTTTAGTCTCATTGCCTGCATTGATGGTATCTGCGAATGCGGGGCAAGGCAAAAGACCCGTTACCAAAACCAATGAAAGGATGGAGCTGAATATTTTTTTCTCAATCGCCATGCAAGCCGCCTTTCGTGAATCATCCTTTCGATAATATCGAAACATGCGATGTTTGGTCGGGGTTCGTTGATGGGCGAGCCTTTGTTTTCATGTGCGGCACGCAAGTTGTGACCGCTAAAGAAAAAGGGCGAGGGGGTGAACCCCTCGCCCTTTAGTTGCTATCCGTAAATTACAACCGTGGTACCAGCGTAGATGTTGTTGTATATCCACTGCGCATCAGGGTATGCCATTCTGATGCAGCCATGGGAAAGGCTTTTCCCCAGCTCGTTGTTTGAAGCGAGAATTGTATGGAAGAAGTATCCGCCGCTGATCTGTGTGCACCATTTTGCGCGGCTATCGGTGCTCAGTGCCATCCTTTTTCCGCCGCTAGTTCGGAACGTTCCTGTGATTGTGGGGCTGCTTGGTGCTCCTGTAACACAGTCAACGTAATACTGCAGGGACCAATTGTGTGATGAGCCCCTATAGATACCAACTTTATGAGTCGATCTGTTTACGGCAATGAGCCATTGGGTTCCACTGTTGCATCCCCAGATTCGATCTGTCATTTGGGCGCGTTCCGGGTTGGGGACCCAAGCTCCGCTGCCATTGAAGTAATACCAAGTGCCGCCGATCCATTGCCACCCGGTGAGCATCGCGCCCGAGCCGTTCATGTAGTACCAGTCGCCGCCGATCCATTGCCACCCGGTGAGCATCGCGCCCGAGCCGTTCATGTAGTACCAGTCGCCGCCGATCCATTGCCACCCGGTGAGCATCGCGCCCGAGCCATTAAGGTAATACCAGGTGTCGCCAGTTTTCAGCCAACCGGTTTGCATGGCGCCAGAGGAATCCATGTAGTACCAGTTGCCACCGACTTTTTGCCAGTTGGTCAGCATTTTGCCGCTGTAGTTGAATAGGTACCAAGCCCCATTGATCTGCTCCCAGCCGGTTGACACAACGCCTGAAGAGGGATTGATGTAATAGGTTTCGGTTCCGTCCTTAATCCAGCCGGTCATGGCCTTATGGGATATGGGATCAGCATAGGTTTTCACCCCACCACCGAGGTTTACCCAGCCTGAGCAAAGAACGCCATTGCTCTTTAATGTGCCGTCAGCATCGCGAGTTATGTTGCCAAGCGCCCCAGAAGACGAAGCAAAGCGAGCATTTCCTGTCGTGTCAACTTTCACCCAGCAAGTTGACGCCATTGCGCCTGAATCCTTGAAAAAGTAATCGGATTCGTCGATCGTCTGCAATCCTGTTAGCATGGGATGCTTTGGGCCGGAGGGGTCGAGCCAGTACCAAGAGCCGCCAGTTTTCAGCCAGCCAGAACTCATTGCCCCCGATCCGGAAGCCCAATGCCAGGCGCTGTCTTTGCACCAGCCATTACGAATCATGGCGCCAGAAGAATTGCACCAATAATATGTCCCATTGTCGTTGACGAGTTCATTGGCGGCCATCTTCCCGTCTTGTGAAGAATCCATCCAGTACCACTGGTTAGAAACATGGCGCCAGCCGGTTGCCATTGCCCCATCGTTGTCAACGCGATACCAGGATTCGCCATAGCCCTTTACCCAACGAGCTGAAGTGATAAGTGCTCCTGAGCCTTCGGCAAACCACCATTTGCCGTTGTCATCTTTGATCCAGCCAGTCTGCATGGCGCCCGAATTGTGATCCAGCCAGTACCAGGAGCCGCCACTGCTAAGCCATCCAGTCTGCATGGCGCCGGAGGGGGCCAGGTAGTACCAGGGGCCACTCTTTTGCCAGCCAGTAAGCATGGCTCCCGATCCGTTCATCAGATACCATTTTCCGTCGGCTGCTTTCACCCAGCCAGTTGCCATTGCGCCGGTTTTGTCATTGAGCCAATACCAATTTCCGCCAGCATAAAGCCATCCGGTGCGAAGCGCGCCATTACTGTTTGGATACCACCAATTTCCGTCGGCCTTAACCCATCTGCTGCCAGTTACGATAGCCCCCGACGAAGTGGCATGGTACAGAGCGTTGTCAACAGAGAAGTTTCCCGTGATCATCTTGCCGTCTGCACCGAGACGGTACTGCTTGCCGCCTGTTTTGACCCATTCCGACTCGGTAGCCTTTGAGGAATTGTCAAACCAATACCAAGAACCCTCGAAATCACGCCAGCCGGATATGGTCGTCTCAATGCCGTTGGAGTAATTGATTAGATGTCCGTTTTCCAGCACGAGTCCATTTTTTGCTGCCTCTGCAGGCTCAGAAGAGCTTGTGTTTGACGGCGAGCCTGGAGTGGTTGTCTCTGCAGCTTTCTCTGAAGATTCGTTTTTTGGAGTGGAATCATTTCCTATTGACGCTTCCCCGGCAAGAGGTTCTTGCGTTTGCTCCGTGTGGCTGGAATTAATTGAGCTCGCCCCATTTTGAAGCTCATCTGCCATTGCGGCAGCGGGCGCAAGCGCCAGCGCAAGCGCTGCGGGGATTAACAAGAACCCAATCCGTGTAATTGCAGTGTTCATTTTATGTATCCCTCACCTGGTCGGCGATATTTTGATAGCTCAATTGTACCTGTTTGATCGCTGCATTATCAGGGGATACTGTTAATTATGATTGTGGAAATATTTATTGGAAGGCGGCAAATAGCCCTTATTGCGAAATGGGCTTATGTTAGACGAGTCGGTTGTCGTGGTTTGCAAATCGCATTCATCTTCTAGATACTGAGACGAGTCTTGGTGTCGGAAGAAAACTGCTTTCATGGAGAAAGGCACGATACCGACTGCGATATTGCGTGTACGCCTTTGGCATCGTGGACGCTTTTAAGCGTTGCGATGACGTGAGATGCTTGGGAGGTCACATATGAAGAAGCTGCTGCTGTTGGGCGGTCCGGTATTCCAAAAACCTGTTGTAGAGAGAGCTAAGGCTATGGGGCTGCGAGTGGGCGTTGCTGACATTAGCCCGGATGCTCCGGCTGCGCAAATTGCAGACGATTTCTTTTGCGGCTCCATTAGGGATTTCGACGCCATGCTCGAGATTGCCAAAGAATATTTGCCTGACGCCATTGCTAGCGGGGCATGTGATACTTCGGTTGTGACCGTCTCCAAGCTTTGCGAGGAGCTGGGGCTGCCGGGCAATTCGGTGGAGGCGGCGCTTAATTCCACCGACAAGCATCGCATGATAGAGTGCTTCGCTCGGAAAGGGGTTGCCCACCCTTCCTTCGTCGTTGCAAAGAAAGAAGATATAGGTCAGTTCGCCCCTGAAATCCCTTACCCGATCATCGCGAAGCCGACAGATAGTGCTGGTGGCCGTGGTGTGAATTTGGTCCATTCGCGCGAGGAACTCATGCCCGCTCTTCTTGCCGCTTCGGAGGCGGGGCTTTCTGGCGATGTTCTTGTCGAGGAATATATGATCGGTCCAGAAGTAAGCGTTGAGCTTCTTGTTGTTGACGGCGTAGCCCATGTACTACAGGTGACGGACAAGCTAACTTCTGGTGCTCCTAATTACTTTGAAATCGGCCATTGTCAGCCGACAAGCCTCAAAGACGAAGATCGTGCCGCTATTTCGGAATTAGCAAAGGCTGCTGTTTTGGCTGTCGGGCTGAAGAACAGTGCAGCTCACGTTGAGATAATCGTGACGCCCAATGGTCCCAAGATGGTCGAGTTGGGAGCGCGTTTGGGCGGGGACTGGATTACTTCTTATCTTATCCAGGGCTCTGTTGGGGGCATCGACATGATTGAATGCATGGTTAGGATCGCGTTGGGCGAAAAGCCTAGCATAAACGGGTATTACGACAGTGGAAGCTATGTGGCAACTAGGTTCCTTCCAGCAAGCGAAGGCGTACTGTTGGGACTTGACGGTCTAGATGCTGCAAAGTCTTCGAGCGGGGTCCTTCATGTTGAGCGCCATGGTGTTATTGGCGAGCGCTACGAGAAGGCCGTCGATGATTCCGCCCGCTTTGTTTCGGTTGTTGCGTGTGGTGGATCTCGAAAGGAAGCTCTTGATAATTGCAAGCGAGCACTTGAACTTGTGGAAGTGAGGATAGAGAGACCTTGATTATTGACAGCGCCATCCGCAATCGCTTTTGATGCCTCGCAGGAAAACTAGTTCTTAAGAGCGGTAAGAAGGGCGTTCGCTGAGGTGCCCCAGGTAAAGTGGTTCCTAACTCGCTTTGCCACCTTGCCCCCCCTTTCCGTTGCCCCTTCGGGATCGCTTGCTGCCTTGCTGAGCGCGGTAGTTATGTCGTTGGAGCTCATCGAAGGAAGCATGATGCCATACTCATTTGAGGGGGCAATTTCTTTCATGCCTCCGACGTTGGTTGCTATTGGGGCGGTGCCGCAAGCCGCAGCTTCCAAGAGAACCGTAGAAAAACCCTCGGATCGTGAGGGAAGACAAAAGTAATCCGATTGCTTAAGCAGTGCAGCGAGATCGCTTTTGTTGAGCATGCCAGGGGTTATAACGTTCGGGCATGCAAGCGCCTCGACCTTGGGGAACAGGGGGCCATCGCCGGCCATAACGGCGACGATGCTCGGGTGCTCTGATGAATGGCGTTCGGTAAGGTGCGAGACCGCCTCCGCAAGCTGCATAACTCCCTTTTCTGGGACGAAGCGCCCTGCGCTCGCGATGAGCAAGGCATCGTTGGGGATATTTAATTCGGCTCGAAAATCGCGCGAGCTTGCTTGCGAAAGGTACTCGTCTGCCTCAATGGCGTTGGTAATTTCACCGCAGGATGAAATCCCGAAATGGGAAAGCCATTCGCTTGCTTTCTGCGACACGGCAAAACAGCGGGGTTTTGAGTGCTTTGCAAGCATCGTCATTGTGTGCTCGACAATATTCAGCGGAATGTCCAGAGCGGGGTTTCCCAGGGTGAGATGCGCCGAGCCGTGCTCAATTAGAACGGGCTCGATGCTCTTTTTTCTCGCAAATTTTAAGCCAAGGATACTTAAAGGGTAGAAACGCGTATTCACCACAACATGATCGATGGCTTGAGAATCAAGCCATTTCCAAAGCGCATCGCTAGAAGCGCACTTCTTAGATAGCGGGAATCTGCCGTTGAGCAGGGGGCTGCAGGGTAGCCTCACAACCTCAATGCCATTGGCGCTTTCTTGCTCGAGCGCGTTGTCTGTGTTATTCGTAACAACGATTACCCGATGGCCCTTTTTAACCAAGGCATTTGCGATTCCTTTGGTGTAGGTTTCGACACCGCCAACATGGGGCTCGTATAGAGCAGAGAAAATGCAAATGCAGCAAAAAGAGCTTGCATTGCTGTGCGTCGGTGTATTGTCGTTGCTGGTCTGCATAGTGTCCTCGCAGAATTCTGCTTGTTGCCTGTTGAATACGAAAAGGATATACCCTTACGAGATTGTTCTATTTACGGAATGTAATGGGCGATACAATTAACATCTGTGTTAAAGCGTTATCGATTTAGGGAGTAGTTCGAAAGTGGACAACGCTATCGGGGGTCGCCGCGTGCTTGCGGTTGTTCCTGCGTACAACGAACGAGACAATATTGTTTCGACAATTGAAGACCTGCGTACCAATGCGCCAGGGGTTGATTACGTTATCGTCAACGATGGCTCGAAAGACGATACACTTGCCATTTGCCGCGAGCATGGCTACAACGTTATTGACCTGCCGGTAAACCTTGGTCTTGCTGGAGCCTTTCAAACAGGAATGCGCTATGCCTACGAGCAAGACTACGATTACGCAGTGCAGTTCGATGCCGATGGCCAGCATTCAGCTGCTTATATCGAGGATATGGTTGCGTTGGCGGAGAGAAACCACGTAAACATTGTTATTGGCAGTCGCTTTGCTTCAACCAAGAAACCCTTTTCCGCTCGTATGATGGGCAGCGTTCTGATTACCGCAATGATTCTTGTTACCACGCGAAAGCGCATTCAGGACCCTACGTCGGGTATGCGCCTTTTCGACAAGACGATGATCCCCTTACTTGCAAACGAGCTCGACCTTGGCCCCGAGCCAGATACCGTGTCTCTGCTAATGCGTTGGGGCTATAAGGTTGAGGAAATTCAAGTTGAAATGCGTGAGCGCACGGCTGGCGAAAGCTACCTGAACTTCACCAAGTCAGTTGCATACATGCTTCGAATGAGCATTTCTATTCTATTCGTTCAGTGGTTTAGGAGGAAAAAGTGAGCTTGCTTTTCTCCGCAACGCTGCTTATAAGCGCCCTTTTAATTTTTTGGCTGATTCTTCGCAAGATCCGCCGCTCCGAAGTGACTATCGCTGATTCCACGTTTTGGTTTTTGTTTGCCCTGAGCTTGGTGCTTATGGGTGTGTTTAGGCAGATCCCTTTTTTCTTTGCGGGTATCTTTGGCATCGAAAGCCCTGCTAACTTTGTATTTGCTTACGTTATTGCCGTTTTGATTTTGCGCGAGTTCTATTCGACTGTGGAAATCTCCCAATTGCGTGCAGGGGTTCGCGGGTTGGCGCAAAAAGAGGCGCTGAAGAAGATGGTCGTCGAGAGTGAAGACGAAATGATGGCTAAGCGGGACGACAGCCCTTCATTGGGTGCTAACTCTTTAGAGGGGAAGTAGCTGTGGACCCTTTATCCATTGAAGACATGAAATTGATTGAGCTTGACATCATGGACGAGATCGATCGCGTGTGTGCTGCTCATGGCGTCGAGTATTTTATGGGCTACGGAACGCTCCTGGGCGCTATGCGACATGGCGGGTTCATTCCGTGGGATGACGATATGGATATCGTTATGATGCGAGACCAATATGAGCTGCTCATGGATAACTTCAACGATTGGCGTACGTCGGAACGATTTAAGCTCGTTTCGTATCGCGATGGCTCTTCGATCTATCAGTTTGCGAAAATTGTCGACACGACCACGATTGTGCATGAGAACTTTGTGGGGAAAAAGGCAGCCACGGGTGTATGGGTTGATATTTTTCCCCTTGAAAACTACGACCCCTCAAAAACGTCACTTTTAGCAAAAAATGATCGGTGGGGGCTGTTGCGAAGCTTTGCTGTTGCTGATCCGTCGGTGGGGTCGACTTTTGCTGTTCGTCTTGCGAAGCGAATCGTTTGCCCGATCGCTAAACGATTCAACCCTTATAAGCTCGCGAG
>OLRU01000761.1_pt1 | contig 33066 bp, 28 predicted proteins | sample 1672961 | NCBI WGS metagenome assembly OLRU01 (sample SAMEA3136741, study PRJEB25190) | human gut metagenome | biome: human gut; feature: human-associated habitat; material: faeces | place: Austria | collected 2013
TGAAATGGTCTCCAGAGCAAATATCAGGATGGTTAAGGCGAACAAAACCACGTCAAAAAACGCTGCGAATATCACCTGAGACAATTTATAAAACGCTGTACTTTCGGGTAATGACTCCAACTTATTGATAGTGTTTTATGTTCAGATAATGCCCGATGACTTTGTCATGCAGCTCCACCGATTTTGAGAACGACAGCGACTTCCGTCCCAGCCGTGCCAGGTGCTGCCTCAGATTCAGGTTATGCCGCTCAATTCGCTGCGTATATCGCTTGCTGATTACGTGCAGCTTTCCCTTCAGGCGGGATTCATACAGCGGCCAGCCATCCGTCATCCATATCACCACGTCAAAGGGTGACAGCAGGCTCATAAGACGCCCCAGCGTCGCCATAGTGCGTTCACCGAATACGTGCGCAACAACCGTCTTCCGGAGCCTGTCATACGCGTAAAACAGCCAGCGCTGGCGCGATTTAGCCCCGACGTATCCCCACTGTTCGTCCATTTCCGCGCAGACGATGACGTCACTGCCCGGCTGTATGCGCGAGGTTACCGACTGCGGCCTGAGTTTTTTAAATGGCGGAAAATCGTGTTGAGGCCAACGCCCATAATGCGGGCGGTTGCCCGGCATCCAACGCCATTCATGGCCATATCAATGATTTTCTGGTGCGTACCGGGTTGAGAAGCGGTGTAAGTGAACTGCAGTTGCCATGTTTTACGGCAGTGAGAGCAGAGATAGCGCTGATGTCCGGCGGTGCTTTTGCCGTTACGCACCACCCCGTCAGTAGCTGAACAGGAGGGACAGCTGATAGAAACAGAAGCCACTGGAGCACCTCAAAAACACCATCATACACTAAATCAGTAAGTTGGCAGCATCACCCGAAAATATTAATGCTGGCTATAAGCACCGCGATAAAACTAAGGAAGCTAACCCAGCCGCCCTGGCCAATCTGCAACAGTGCTCCGACAACAATAATCCCTGAAATCGCGTTGGTGACCGACATCAACGGTGTATGCAGCGCGTGCGATACGTTCCACACCACGTAATAACCGACAACGCAGGCCAGCGCGAAAACGGTGAAGTGCCCAAGAAACTCTTTCGGCGCAACGCTTGCCAGCCAGCCGAAAAGGATGATTGCCAGCGCCATCAACGCGTATTTACGCCACGGTGAACAGGCACATTTTTCCTCAGTTTTCACTTCCGGTGCCGCTTTTTGTGCCACCTGCGGCTGAGCTGATACCTGAATCGGCGGTGCCGGCCAGGTAATTTCGCCCGCACGGATCACGGTCACGCCGCGAATCACCACATCATCAAAATCAACAGTGATGTTACCGTTTTTCTCTTTGCACAACAGTTTCAGCAGATTAACGAGGTTAGTGCCGTAAAGTTGTGAGGATTGCGTCGGCAGACGGCCCGGAAGATCGGTATAGCCAATCACTTTGACACCATTTTCCGTAGTGAAGATTTCACCCGGCACGGTGTATTCACAGTTGCCGCCGTTTTGGGCTGCCAGGTCGACAATCACACTGCCCGCCTTCATGGAGTCAACCATTTCACGGGTAATTAGCTTCGGCGCTGGTTTGCCTGGAATAAGCGCGGTGGTGACAATAATATCGACCTCTTTTGCCTGGGCGGCAAAGAGTTCCATTTCCGCTTTGATGAACGCGTCCGACATCACTTTGGCATAGCCATCGCCGCTGCCCGCTTCCTCTTTAAAATCCAGCTCGAGGAATTCCGCGCCCATACTTTGAACTTGTTCTTTCACTTCCGGGCGGGTGTCGAATGCACGCACAATCGCGCCGAGACTGTTTGCTGCGCCAATGGCGGCCAGACCTGCAACACCGGCACCAATCACCATCACTTTTGCCGGTGGCACTTTCCCGGCCGCAGTGATTTGCCCGGTAAAGAAGCGCCCAAATTCATGTGCCGCTTCAACAATGGCGCGATAACCGGCGATGTTCGCCATCGAGCTTAGTGCGTCCAGCGATTGTGCGCGTGAGATACGCGGCACAGAGTCCATCGCCATCACGGTCACGTTACGTTCCGCAAGTTTTTGCATTAATTCCGGATTCTGCGCAGGCCAGATAAAACTCACCAGCGTTGTCCCTGGATTCAGTAACGCAATTTCATCATCTAACGGCGCATTGACCTTCAGAATGATCTCAGACTGCCAGACGCTATTCCCTTCTACAATTTCTGCGCCCGCTTGCACAAACGCTTTATCGTCAAAACTTGCCAGTTGACCCGCGCCGCTCTCTACCGCGACGGTAAAACCCAGTTTCAGCAGCTGTTCCACTGTTTTTGGCGTTGCTGCAACACGGGTTTCATTGGTTAACCGTTCTCTTGGTATGCCAATTCGCATGATATTCCCTTCCATCGGTTTTATTGATGATGGTTTGCCTGTGTCAGGAGCCACACAAGCCGCTCATGTACGAGCTAAATGTTACTCCGTTAAAATAAATTAGTAACAAACGCCCTATAACGTACTGAAAATTATGCCTGTGATCTAGCGCCAAAAATCAGTATTTCGGCGTGAACTCGCAAAATATTAACGATTCAGCCGTGATAGTGGGATAAACACCTTAGAACGCTGGATAAAGACTGATAATTGTCTTCGACGGTCAGGTAAAACGAGACATCGCCCCGGCACGAATCACTACTTAACATTAAATTAACTTATACAATTCAGTTGCTTCAGTAGTAATGATGCTGATACGGCTGTTTTTTAAGCATAGACGGTCATTTGAGCAGGATTAAAATTGGCTTAAGGAATGTGATATGAAAAATGACGCAGACAGTTACACCGTTTAAATGCAATAATCAGCCACGTTTCTCGTTAATAACAATACCAGTACCTGGTTTGCGCAAGGCGAAGGATTATTTTTATGAAGCTTAAGAACACCCTCCTGGCGTCGGCACTGCTTTCTGCTACGGCATTCTCCGTTAACGCAGCAACAGAACTGACACCGGAGCAAGCGGCAGCGGTTAAACCTTTTGACCGTGTAGTGGTTACCGGTCGTTTTAATGCTATTGGCGAAGCGGTGAAAGCCGTTTCTCGTCGCGCAGATAAAGAAGGTGCCGCCTCTTTTTATGTTGTCGACACTTCTGATTTTGGCAACAGCGGTAACTGGCGTGTGGTCGCTGACCTCTATAAAGCCGATGCTGAAAAAGCAGAAGAAACAAGTAATCGCGTAATTAACGGTGTTGTCGAACTGCCGAAAGATCAGGCTGTTCTGATTGAACCGTTTGACACGGTCACCGTCCAGGGCTTCTATCGTAGCCAGCCAGAAGTCAATGATGCCATCACCAAAGCGGCAAAAGCGAAAGGTGCCTACTCTTTCTACATTGTTCGTCAAATCGATGCCAACCAGGGCGGCAACCAGCGTATTACTGCATTCATCTATAAAAAAGATGCTAAGAAACGTATCGTCCAGAGCCCGGATGTGATCCCGGCAGATTCCGAAGCAGGACGTGCAGCTCTGGCTGCCGGTGGCGAAGCCGCGAAGAAAGTTGAGATCCCGGGTGTTGCGACTACCGCATCACCAAGTTCTGAAGTCGGTCGCTTCTTTGAAACCCAGTCATCAAAAGGCGGGCGTTACACCGTCACGCTCCCGGATGGCACTAAAGTCGAAGAACTGAACAAAGCGACCGCAGCGATGATGGTCCCGTTCGACAGCATCAAATTCTCTGGCAACTACGGCAACATGACCGAAGTCTCCTATCAGGTTGCGAAACGTGCCGCGAAGAAAGGTGCTAAGTATTACCACATCACCCGCCAGTGGCAGGAACGTGGTAATAACCTGACCGTCAGCGCAGATCTGTATAAATAACTATTCAGTTACTCCTATAAGGCGGCTTGATGCCGCCTTTCGCATTTTTAGTCACAAATTTCCCTGCGACCATTGCATGCAGACACATCTCTTCGTAAAATCCCGCGCTTCAGTGGCAAACTCCATTTTTATGCGTTTTGCCCTAATATTTATTCTTCTTATCACGTTTTAATCACTGGATATCGATGGAAAAGAAACTGGGACTGAGCGCACTCACCGCGCTGGTATTAAGCTCAATGCTGGGCGCGGGTGTTTTCAGTCTGCCGCAAAATATGGCGGCAGTTGCCAGCCCGGCAGCACTGCTCATCGGCTGGGGTATTACTGGCGCTGGCATTTTATTGCTGGCCTTTGCCATGCTGATCCTCACGCGCATTCGTCCCGAACTTGACGGCGGTATCTTTACCTATGCCCGCGAAGGGTTTGGCGAGCTAATCGGCTTTTGTTCCGCATGGGGATACTGGCTGTGCGCGGTCATCGCCAACGTCTCCTATCTGGTGATCGTTTTTTCCGCGTTAAGCTTTTTTACGGACACGCCGGAATTGCGCCTGTTTGGCGATGGTAATACCTGGCAATCGATAGTCGGTGCATCGGCTTTATTGTGGATTGTTCACTTTTTGATCCTGCGCGGAGTGCAAACCGCTGCCAGCATTAACCTGGTGGCGACACTGGCAAAATTGTTGCCGCTGGGTCTGTTTGTTGTGCTGGCGATGATGATGTTCAAACTGGATACCTTCAAGCTCGACTTCACCGGACTTGCACTTGGCGTACCCGTGTGGGAACAGGTGAAAAACACCATGCTGATCACCCTGTGGGTTTTCATTGGTGTGGAAGGTGCCGTGGTTGTTTCTGCACGTGCGCGTAATAAACGTGATGTTGGCAAAGCGACACTGCTGGCGGTTCTCTCCGCTCTGGGCGTTTACTTGCTGGTAACGCTGCTTTCGCTGGGTGTGGTGGCACGTCCTGAACTGGCTGAAATTCGTAACCCGTCAATGGCCGGTCTGATGGTGGAAATGATGGGACCATGGGGCGAAATCATCATCGCTGCCGGTTTGATCGTTTCCGTTTGCGGCGCGTACTTAAGCTGGACCATCATGGCGGCAGAAGTTCCGTTCCTGGCTGCCACTCATAAAGCATTCCCACGCATTTTTGCGCGCCAGAACGCACAAGCTGCGCCATCCGCCTCACTGTGGTTGACCAACATCTGCGTGCAAATTTGTCTGGTACTCATCTGGCTGACCGGTTCCGATTACAACACGTTGCTGACCATCGCCTCAGAAATGATTCTGGTGCCCTATTTCCTGGTCGGCGCGTTCTTGCTGAAAATCGCAACCCGTCCACTGCATAAAGCGGTAGGTGTCGGTGCCTGCATTTATGGCTTATGGTTATTGTACGCCTCTGGTCCAATGCACTTGCTGTTATCCGTTGTTCTGTATGCACCGGGGCTGCTGGTTTTCCTGTATGCGCGCAAAACGCATACACATGATAATGTACTGAACCGTCAGGAAATGGTGCTGATTGGCATGCTGTTAATTGCCTCAGTTCCGGCGACCTGGATGCTGGTGGGATAACGTTCATCCCATCGTTGGATAGCAAAGGAGATAACGATGGGTAAAACCCAGCCCTTGCCAATATTAATTACTGGCGGAGGTCGTCGCATCGGCCTCGCCCTCGCATGGCATTTCATTAATCAAAAGCAACCGGTGATTGTCAGCTATCGGACACACTATCCAGCCATTGATGGACTGATTAATGCAGGTGCGCAGTGTATTCAGGCTGATTTTTCGACCAACGACGGTGTGATGGCGTTTGCCGATGAAGTACTAAAAAGCACCCATGGTCTGCGTGCTATTTTGCATAACGCCAGTGCGTGGATGGCGGAAAAACCGGGTGCGCCACTGGCCGACGTACTGGCTTGCATGATGCAGATCCACGTTAATACCCCATACCTGCTCAACCATGCGCTGGAGAGATTACTGCGTGGGCACGGACACGCCGCCAGCGATATCATTCACTTTACCGATTATGTGGTGGAGCGCGGTAGCGACAAACATATTGCCTATGCTGCAAGCAAAGCGGCACTGGATAATATGACCCGCTCGTTTGCCCGCAAGCTGGCACCGGAAGTGAAAGTGAATTCTATTGCGCCATCGCTGATCCTGTTTAATGAACATGATGATGCCGAATATCGACAACAGGCGCTGAATAAATCACTGATGAAAACCGCGCCTGGCGAGAAAGAAGTGATCGACCTGGTCGATTACTTACTTACCAGTTGCTTTGTCACCGGACGCAGTTTCCCACTTGATGGCGGTCGTCATCTGCGTTAATGCAGCTTTATCCAGCATATAATCAACACCCATGCGCTTATCCCCCAACACGCAACAGAACCAACAAAAGCGGCGGGCAAGCGCATCATTCCGGTGAAATACCACAGCGACACCAGGTAAACAAAATAGGGAATAATCGACCACATACTAAAAATGATGGTTGCGCGTAAGGCTTCAATGCCGCGTTCGCTGGCAACAATATAATGCGCGATAAGCGCAAAGGTCGGGAAAAGTGGAATCAGCCCGGCGATATAATAATTTTTCGTTTTTGCTAAAACACCAATCAACAGCACTACCAGCGCACCGAGCGCGGCTTTGATTACCAGCCCCATCTTTTTACCTTAACACTTCCATAACAAGTCATCAGTAGAATACCTGAAGAAAACTTGTTTAGAAACGATTGATAGTAAGTAAAAACAGCGCGGTGTATTGTGATGTTTTTATATCTACCGTGAATGTTATGAACACTATCGTATTTGTGGAAGATGATGCGGAAGTCGGTTCACTGATTGCCGCGTACCTGGCAAAACATGATATGCAGGTTACCGTAGAGCCGCGCGGCGACCAGGCCGAAGAAACCATTTTGCGAGAAAATCCGGATTTGGTGTTACTCGACATCATGCTACCAGGCAAGGACGGCATGACCATTTGTCGTGATTTACGCGCAAAGTGGTCTGGACCGATTGTTCTTCTAACCTCTCTCGATAGCGATATGAACCACATCCTGGCACTGGAAATGGGTGCCTGCGACTATATTCTCAAAACGACGCCCCCTGCTGTTTTGCTAGCGCGTTTACGTTTGCATTTGCGTCAGAATGAGCAAGCCACACTGACCAAAGGTCTTCAGGAAACGTCTCTGACTCCCTACAAAGCCCTGCATTTCGGCACGTTGACCATCGATCCCATCAACCGCGTAGTCACCCTGGCTAACACTGAAATCTCGCTCTCGACAGCTGATTTCGAATTATTGTGGGAATTAGCTACCCATGCCGGGCAAATCATGGACCGCGATGCATTGCTGAAAAATTTACGCGGCGTCAGTTATGACGGACTGGATCGTAGCGTGGACGTGGCTATTTCGCGGTTAAGAAAAAAACTGCTCGATAACGCCGCAGAACCTTATCGCATTAAAACTGTGCGTAACAAAGGCTATCTTTTTGCGCCTCATGCATGGGATAGTGACAATAAATAATCAGATGACTAATATTTGTTCATCTGAAAAAGAGAACAATTAACGAATTCAATTAATAAGAGCTTATTCAAATTCCAAACCCCCTACATTTGATGTGAATATGAGAAAAAATTTCTCTATAATCGCCTCGTCCCTGCGTCTTATGGCGCAGATTTTTTACAACAAACTCTTTCCGGCATTTCAGGTGCTGAATGAGGCAAGAGGCTTAAAAAATGGTTACAACTTTCACATATATTGTGCTTTTTTTGATCTGCTCATGGGGGATTTTCAAAACGGATCAAAAGAGCGAATCCCTTTCCAAAAGTGTTTTTATCGCGATTTTCCTGGGGGCTATCATTGGTATCTCCCTGCATTTCATTCCTGAGACAAACAGTGAAACCGTTATCGAATGGTATAATATTGCTGGTAACGGTTATGTTAATTTATTAAAACTTGTTGCCGTTCCACTCATATTCATTTCTATTCTTTCAGCGATTAATAAGCTCGAAAATAGCGCTGGTATTGGCAAGATGTCTTTAACTATTGTTGCCTGTATGTTGTGTTTAGTCATGATTGCAGGTTTAGTTGGCCTGGCTATTGCCAGTGCAATTGGCCTTGATGCCAGCGCCTTTGGTCATATGCAATCCTCTTTAACCAGCGATGACGTCTCGAAAACAGCTGCGGTATCTTTACCGCGACTCATTACGTCATTGATCCCAACCAACCTCTTCCTTGATCTGACCGGGGCAAGAAGTGTTTCGGTTATTGGCATCGTCATCTTTACAATTCTTGCTGGTATTGCGCTGTTAAAAGTAAAGAAAGATGCACCAGCAGAGGGCGAAAAATTGAGCGCGGGGATCAACGCGATTCAAATATGGGTAATGAAAATGGTCCGTATTGTCATTGCGCTGACGCCTTATGGGGTAATGGCACTAATGGCGAAAGTCTTCTCAACGTATCAGCTTTCACAGTTTACCAATTTGCTCGGGTTCATCGTCGCCTGTTATCTGGCCGTTTTTGTGATGTTTATTGTTCACTCGGGCATTTTGCTGTTAATAGGTAAAAACCCCGTTAACTATTACAAGACCGTCTGGCAAGTACTTACCTTTGCGTTTGTTTCTCGCAGTAGTGCGGCTTCAATTCCTCTGGCTATTTCTGCATTGGAAAAATTGGGGGTTCCAAATACGATTGCTAATATTGCAGCGTCTTTTGGTTCCAGCATGGGACAAAATGGCTGCGCTGGGATTTATCCTGCCGTGATGGTGGCGATGATTGCTCCAACAATGGGTATCGATCCCTTCTCATTGCAATTCCTCGCTACTCTTTTACCTGCCATCGCGCTTGGCTCAATAGGGGTAGCAGGCGTAGGTGGTGGTGGGACATTCGCGGCGCTGATTGTCCTTTCAACACTTAATTTCCCTGTCGCATTAGTGGGTATTTTTATTGCCATAGAGCCGATCGTTGATATGGCAAGAACAGCGCTTAATGTGAATGGTTCAATGATGTCCGGTGTAATATCAGCCCGTCTTCTTAAGGATAGAGAGACTAAAGAACAACAAAGCGTCACGTTAAATTAAACCTTAGCATAATAAACAAGCCCCGGTGGAAAATTGAATTTACTGAATATGAATACGCCGGGGATACATCCGTCTGTTCCGGACATTATCTTCCAAACAAGGCCTTATCCAGTTGGCGGTTTACATTGCTCCACAGTCGTGAATTAATACGAATAGTATTCTGTTGCGGGCGATGCCAATGAAAAAATTGTTTATCCAGTTTTACCTGTTATTGTTTGTCTGCTTCCTTGTGATGTCTCTGCTGGTTGGGCTGGTGTACAAATTTACCGCCGAACGCGCGGGCAAACAGTCGCTGGATGATTTGATGAACAGTTCGCTGTATCTGATGCGCAGCGAATTGCGTGAGATCCCCCCACACGACTGGGGTAAGACGCTGAAAGAGATGGATTTAAATCTCTCTTTCGATCTGCGTGTCGAGCCACTGAGTAAATACCATCTTGATGATATTTCCATGCACCGACTGCGTGGCGGCGAAATTGTCGCCCTGGACGATCAGTACACGTTTTTGCAGCGTATCCCGCGCAGCCACTACGTGCTGGCAGTTGGTCCTGTTCCTTATCTTTATTATCTCCATCAGATGCGATTGCTGGATATCGCCCTGATCGCTTTTATTGCTATTTCCCTCGCCTTTCCGGTGTTTATCTGGATGCGTCCGCACTGGCAGGATATGTTAAAACTGGAAGCAGCGGCGCAACGATTTGGCGATGGGCATCTCAATGAACGTATCCACTTTGATGAGGGTTCGAGCTTTGAACGACTTGGTATCGCATTTAACCAGATGGCGGACAATATCAACGCCTTGATTGCCAGCAAAAAACAGCTTATTGACGGTATCGCTCACGAACTGCGAACACCGTTAGTGCGCCTGCGTTATCGACTGGAGATGAGCGATAACCTGAGCGCCGCCGAATCCCAGGCGTTGAATCGTGATATCAGTCAACTTGAAGCTTTAATTGAAGAGCTGCTGACTTATGCCCGACTCGATCGCCCACAAAACGAGCTTCATCTTAGCGAACCAGACCTGCCGTTGTGGCTGTCAACGCATCTGGCAGATATTCAGGCAGTAACGCCCGATAAAACGGTACGGATAAAAACGCTCATGCAAGGCCATTATGCGGCGTTGGATATGCGCTTAATGGAGCGCGTGCTGGATAATTTGCTCAATAACGCCCTGCGCTACTGCCATTCAACGGTTGAAACCAGCCTGCTACTGTCGGGGAATAGAGCGACATTAATTGTTGAGGATGATGGCCCAGGGATTGCCCCAGAAAACCGCGAACATATCTTTGAACCTTTTGTTCGCCTCGATCCCAGCCGGGATCGCTCAACCGGCGGCTGCGGGCTGGGGCTGGCAATTGTCCACTCTATAGCACTGGCAATGGGCGGTACGGTTAATTGTGACACCAGCGAACTGGGTGGTGCCCGCTTCTCGTTTAGCTGGCCGTTATGGCATAACATCCCGCAATTTACCTCTGCTTGACACTACGCGCACGGTGGTCAAGTCACCACCACTGTGCTATAAATTAAGGATGTTGTAACTAAAGTGGTTAATATTATGGCGCGTTACGATCTCGTAGACCGACTCAACACTACTTTTCGCCAGATGGAACAAGAGCTGGCTGCATTTGCCGCTCATCTTGAGCAACACAAGCTATTGGTTGCCCGCGTGTTCTCTTTGCCGGAGGTAAAAAAAGAGGATGAGCATAATCCGCTTAATCGTATTGAGGTGAAACAACATCTCGGCAACGACGCGCAGTCGCTGGCGTTGCGTCATTTCCGCCATTTATTTATTCAACAACAGTCCGAAAATCGCAGCAGCAAAGCCGCTGTCCGTCTGCCTGGCGTGTTGTGTTACCAGGTCGATAACCTTTCGCAAGCTGCGTTGGTCAGTCATATTCAGCACATCAATAAACTCAAGACCACGTTCGAGCATATCGTCACGGTTGAGTCAGAACTCCCCACCGCGGCACGTTTTGAATGGGTGCATCGTCATTTGCCGGGGCTGATCACCCTTAATGCTTACCGCTCGCTCACCGTTCTGCACGACCCCGCCACTTTACGTTTTGGCTGGGCTAATAAACATATCATTAAAAATTTGCATCGTGATGAAGTCCTGGCACAGCTGGAAAAAAGCCTGAAATCACCACGCAGTGTCGCACCGTGGACGCGCGAGGAGTGGCAAAGAAAACTGGAGCGAGAGTATCAGGATATCGCTGCCCTGCCACAGAACGCGAAGTTAAAAATCAAACGTCCGGTGAAGGTGCAGCCGATTGCCCGCGTCTGGTACAAAGGAGATCAAAAACAAGTGCAACACGCCTGCCCTACACCGCTGATTGCACTGATTAATCGGGATAATGGTGCGGGCGTGCCGGACGTTGGTGAGTTGTTAAATTACGATGCCGACAATGTGCAGCACCGTTATAAACCTCAGGCGCAGCCGCTTCGTTTGATCATTCCACGGCTGCACCTGTATGTTGCAGATTAACGCCCGGCTTTCATACTGCCGACCATCTGTTCTGGCCGTACCCAGCTGTCAAACTCGGCTTCGCTAAGATACCCCAGCGCAAGGGCCGCCGCTTTTAAGGTCAGCCCTTCTTTATGCGCTTTTTTGGCGATCTCGGCGGCTTTGTCATAACCAATGTGGGTGTTAAGCGCAGTCACCAGCATCAGCGATTCATTGAGTAATTGATTGATTCGCTCACGATTCGGTTCAATACCCACTGCGCAGTGTTTGTTAAAACTTTCCATGCCATCTGCCAGCAAGCGCACCGATTGCAGGAAATTGTGGATCACCATTGGACGGAAGACGTTCAGTTCAAAGTTACCGGAAGCGCCCCCCATGTTGATCGCCACGTCGTTCCCCATCACCTGACAGCAGAGCATGGTTAATGCCTCACACTGTGTTGGGTTCACTTTCCCCGGCATGATTGAGCTGCCCGGCTCATTTTCCGGGATTGAGATTTCACCAATTCCGCAGCGCGGGCCAGAGGCCAGCCAGCGGACATCATTGGCGATTTTCATCAGTGACGCAGCCAACCCTTTCAACGCGCCGTGCGCCTGAACCAGGGCATCACAGGTCGCCAGCGCTTCAAATTTGTTCGGCGCGGTAACAAACGGTGCACAGGTAATGACTGCCAGTTCATCTGCTACGCGACGCGCATACTCCGGATGGGTATTTAGTCCAGTACCCACCGCTGTACCGCCAAGAGCCAGTTCCGCTACGTGAGGCAGGCTGTATTCGATATGTTTGAGATTATGCTCGAGCATCGCTACCCAGCCGGAAATCTCCTGCCCCAGTGTTAGCGGCGTGGCGTCCTGCAAGTGGGTTCGACCGATTTTTACGATATCGGCAAATGCACGCGATTTTTCACTCAGCGTCTGTGTCAGGGTTTTAAGCTGCGGAATGAGTTGCTTGCGCAGCGCCAGCAGCGCCGCAACGTGCATCGCCGTCGGAAAGACATCGTTGGAACTTTGGCTTTTGTTCACGTCGTCGTTAGGGTGAACTTTACGCTCCATCCCGCGCACGCCGCCGAGTAATTCACTGGCCCGGTTAGCCAGCACTTCGTTCATGTTCATGTTACTTTGCGTGCCGGAGCCGGTCTGCCAGATAGCCAGCGGGAATTCGTCGTCATGCTGTCCTGCCAGTACTTCATCCGCCGCCTGCCGAATGGCGCTCGCTTTCTCTTCAGACAACAAGCCTAAATCTTCATTAACTTTTGCCGCTGCGCGCTTGGTTAGCGCCAGCGCATGAATCAGTGAGGTGGGCATTTTCTCCGTCGAAATGCGGAAATGCTCCAGCGAGCGTTGAGTTTGTGCGCCCCACAGCTTATCTGCCGGGACATCAATCGCCCCCATCGAATCTTTTTCGCTGCGTACTGTATTCATGGCCTGCTCCTCACCTGATTAATTTTTTCTTTCTGTTTTGCTTTCGTTAAGCAACTTTTAGCTCACTCATTATTTACTATTTGATAACAAATGTTTGGTCTTTCGTGCCATGTAAAAAAACCGCCCCGAAGGGCGGCTCTGTTTATTTCACACAGCGGGTGCATTGTGTGAGTTGTATCTGCTGGAAGAAGTCATTTCCTTTATCATCCACAAGGATAAACGCCGGGAAATCTTCCACTTCAATTTTCCAGATGGCTTCCATTCCCAGTTCCGGATATTCAACACATTCCAGGCTCTTAATACTTCCCTGCGCCAATACAGCGGCCGGACCACCGATACTGCCAAGGTAGAAGCCGCCGTGTTTTTTACAGGCATCCGTCACCTGCTGGCTGCGGTTGCCTTTCGCCAGCATGATCATACTTCCGCCCTGCGCTTGCAGTTGATCGACATAAGAATCCATCCGTCCGGCGGTCGTTGGGCCAAGAGAACCGGAGGCATAACCTTCCGGCGTTTTGGCCGGACCCGCGTAGTAAATCGGATGATCTTTAATGTACTGCGGCAGCCCTTCACCGTTATCCATCCGCTCTTTCAGTTTGGCGTGGGCAATATCACGACCAACGATAATCGTGCCGTTAAGCGATAAGCGTGTAGAAACGGGATACTGCGACAACTGTGCGAGGATCTCTTTCATCGGACGGTTAAGGTCAACGCGCACCGCTTCGCCTTCTCCCGCTTTGCGCAGCTCTTCCGGGATATATTTGCCTGGATTATGTTCCAGTTTTTCGATCCAGATCCCCTGACGGTTGATCTTCGCTTTGATATTACGGTCAGCAGAGCAGGAGACGCCCATACCGACCGGGCAGGATGCGCCGTGACGTGGCAGGCGAATCACGCGGATGTCGTGAGCGAAGTATTTACCACCAAACTGCGCACCCAGACCAAGATTTTGCGCTTCGATCAGCAATTCTTTTTCCAGTTCCACATCGCGGAACGCCTGACCGTGCTCATTCCCTTCCGTTGGCAGTTCATCATAGTATTTCGCGGAAGCCAGTTTCACCGTTTTAAGGTTCGTTTCTGCAGAAGTTCCACCAATAACGAACGCAATATGATACGGAGGACAGGCCGCCGTACCCAGCGTGCGCATCTTCTCAACCAGGTAATTTTTCAGTTTCCCCGGCGTCAGTAACGCTTTGGTTTCCTGATAGAGATACGTCTTGTTTGCCGAACCACCACCTTTGGCGATACAGAGGAATTTGTACTCGTCGCCATCAACGGCATAAAGATCGATCTGCGCTGGTAGATTGGTGCCGGTATTCACTTCTTTATACATATCCAGCGGCGCGTTTTGCGAGTAGCGCAGATTATCTTCGATATAAGTGTTATAGACACCGCGCGCCAGCGCCGCTTCATCACCACCACCGGTCCATACACGCTGCCCTTTTTTACCAACAATAATCGCGGTGCCGGTATCCTGACAGGTTGGCAGAACGCCTTTCGCCGCGATGTCGGAGTTACGCAGGAATTGCAGCGCCACATATTTATCATTTTCGCTGGCCTCCGGGTCACGCAGAATGTCGGCCACCTGTTGTTGGTGCGCCGGACGCAGCATAAACGACGCATCATGAAACGCCTGACGCGCCAACAGAGTTAACGCTTCGGGTGCGACTTTCAAAATCTCCTGCCCTTCAAATTCAGATACGCTAACGTGTTCGCTGGTTAGCAGGTAATACTCAGTATCATCTTTTTTGAGTGGAAAAGGAGCCTGATAATGAAAGGGTTTGTTTGACATTGTTCTCTCACTTACTGCCTGGTTTGGTTATGCTCTGGGCGGGTGTTCCGTTGCCCTGTTAAAAGCGAGTAACAATATCCTACACACTTTTTTAACAAAAACTGAGACTAGTACGACTTTTTGCGGCTCCAGGTTACTTCCCGTAGGATTCTTGCTTTAATAGCGGGATTAATTTCCACATTAAAACAGGGATTGATCATGCAAAAACTCATTAACTCAGTGCAAAACTATGCCTGGGGCAGCAAAACGGCGTTGACTGAACTTTATGGTATGGAAAATCCGTCCAGCCAGCCGATGGCCGAGCTGTGGATGGGCGCACATCCGAAAAGCAGTTCACGAGTGCAGAATGCCGCCGGAGATATCGTTTCACTGCGTGATGTGATTGAGAGTGATAAATCGACTCTGCTCGGAGAGGCCGTTGCCAAACGCTTTGGCGAACTGCCTTTCCTGTTCAAAGTATTATGCGCAGCACAGCCGCTCTCCATTCAGGTTCATCCAAACAAACACAATTCTGAAATCGGTTTTGCCAAAGAAAATGCCGCAGGTATCCCGATGGATGCCGCCGAGCGTAACTATAAAGATCCTAACCACAAGCCTGAGCTGGTTTTTGCGCTGACGCCTTTCCTTGCGATGAACGCGTTTCGTGAATTTTCCGAGATTGTCTCCCTACTCCAGCCGGTCGCAGGTGCACATCCGGCGATTGCTCACTTTTTACAACAGCCTGATGCCGAACGTTTAAGCGAACTGTTCGCCAGCCTGTTGAATATGCAGGGTGAAGAAAAATCCCGCGCGCTGGCGATTTTAAAATCGGCGCTCGACAGTCAGCAGGGTGAACCGTGGCAAACGATTCTTTTAATTTCTGAATTTTACCCGGATGACAGCGGCCTGTTCTCTCCGCTGTTGCTGAATGTGGTGAAATTGAATCCTGGCGAAGCGATGTTCCTGTTCGCTGAAACACCGCACGCTTACCTGCAAGGCGTGGCGCTGGAAGTGATGGCAAACTCCGATAACGTGCTGCGTGCGGGTCTGACGCCTAAATACATTGATATTCCGGAACTGGTTGCCAATGTGAAGTTCGAAGCCAAACCGGCTAACCAGTTGTTGACCCAGCCGGTGAAACAAGGTGCAGAACTGGACTTCCCGATTCCTGTTGATGATTTTGCCTTCTCGCTGCATGACCTTAGTGATAAAGAAACCACCATTAGCCAGCAGAGTGCCGCCATTTTGTTCTGCGTCGAAGGCGATGCAACGTTGTGGAAAGGTTCTCAGCAGTTACAGCTTAAACCGGGTGAATCAGCGTTTATTGCCGCCAACGAATCACCGGTGACTGTCAAAGGCCACGGCCGTTTAGCGCGTGTTTACAACAAGCTGTAAGAGCTTACTGAAAAAATTAACATCTCTTGCTAAGCTTATTAAAGGCTTATAACACCTTCAGGCGGCCAGTCCGCCTGATTTCATTTTATGGATAATCATTATGAATAAATCGCTGGTAGCGGTAGGCGTCATTGTTGCGCTAGGCGTAGTCTGGACAGGCGGCGCATGGTATACAGGCAAGAAGATTGAAACCCATCTCGAAGAGATGGTCGCGCAGGCGAACGCGCAACTCAAACTGACAGCTCCTGAATCCAACCTGGAAGTGAGTTATCAAAACTATCATCGCGGCGTATTCAGCAGCCAGTTGCAACTGTTGGTGAAACCCATTGCCGGGAAAGAAAATCCGTGGATTAAAAGCGGTCAGAGCGTCATCTTCAACGAATCGGTTGATCATGGTCCCTTCCCGCTTGCCCAGCTTAAAAAACTGAACCTGATCCCGTCGATGGCATCAATTCAAACCACGCTGGTTAATAACGAAGTAAGCAAACCACTGTTTGATATGGCAAAAGGTGAAACGCCTTTTGAGATTAACTCCCGCATTGGTTACAGCGGTGATTCCAGCTCCGATATTTCACTCAATCCACTGAATTACGAACAAAAAGATGAAAAAGTTGCCTTTAGCGGCGGCGAGTTCCAGTTAAATGCGGACAGAGACGGTAAAGCCATCTCCCTTTCCGGGGAGGCGCAAAGTGGTCGGGTAGACGCGGTTAACGAATACAACCAGAAAGTGCAGTTGACCTTTAATAATCTGAAAACCGACGGTTCGAGCACGCTGGCAAGTTTTGGTGAGCGCGTAGGAAACCAAAAACTGTCACTGGAAAAAATGACCATTTCAGTGGAAGGCAAAGAACTGGCACTGCTGGAAGGCATGGAGATCAGCGGTAAATCGGATCTGGTCAATGATGGTAAAACGATCAATAGCCAACTGGATTACTCGCTAAACAGCCTGAAGGTACAGAATCAGGATCTGGGCAGCGGCAAGCTGACTTTAAAAGTCGGCCAGATTGATGGTGAAGCCTGGCATCAGTTTAGCCAGCAATATAACGCGCAAACTCAGGCGCTGCTGGCACAGCCAGAAATTGCCAACAATCCCGAACTTTATCAGGAGAAAGTGACGGAAGCCTTCTTTAGCGCCCTGCCGCTGATGTTGAAAGGCGATCCGGTGATTACTGTCGCGCCGATAAGCTGGAAAAACAGTCAGGGTGAAAGTGCGCTGAATCTGTCGCTGTTCCTGAAAGATCCGGCAACGACTAAAGAAGCGCCGCAAACACTGGCGCAGGAAGTAGATCGTTCGGTTAAATCTCTGGATGCGAAACTGACCATTCCGGTGGATATGGCAACTGAGTTGATGACTCAGGTAGCGAAGCTGGAAGGTTATCAGGAAGATCAAGCGAAAAAACTGGCGAAACAGCAAGTTGAAGGTGCATCAGCAATGGGGCAGATGTTCCGTCTGACCACCTTGCAGGACAATACCATCACCACCAGCCTGCAATATGCTAACGGTCAGATAACGTTAAATGGGCAGAAAATGCCACTGGAAGATTTCGTTGGTATGTTTGCAATGCCGGCATTAAACGTTCCGGTCGTACCCGCTATTCCGCAGCAGTAATTCACAGCCAAAACGCCGGAGGTTTTTCTCTCCGGCGTTATTTCTTACTTCAGCATAAAGTCATACTGAATACTCATTTTCACATCCCAGTAATTCAGGCGATCGCCCAGCGTACTGCCATCGCGCTTTTCCCGCCCTTTATCGGCAGCAAGAAAGAAATTCATCCCCTGTAACGGCCCTTCGCTGACCCGATAGTTCATACCACCTAAGATACCCGCGCCTTCAATCCGCACATCTCGTTTACTGGATTCATAGCCGCGAGTCACAATCGGTGCAAATGTCAGCGTAAATTGCGGGGTTAAACGATAGTTGACGCCCAATTGCCAGGACTGCATTCCTTCACGGTTACGATCAAGACTTAATGAAAAGGGATAGCCAATGTCGGTATCCACCACGGCACCATTCATTGCATGGCGCAAATAACCACCACTGCCAAATACGCTTCCCCACGGCGCATTCCAGGTCAATTGTCCACTAACCAACGCCGTTTCATTGGGCTGGCTGGTATTACGACTTAAACCTTCGAGCTGCGCGTAAAAGCCGAGCAACTCCCCTTTCAACGTATAATTCGGGTCGAGCGGTATGCTTTTCTCGAAAATACTTTGTATCTGATTGGAAACATCTTTCTGTACCGATGCCCCCAGAGAATAGCGACTGGTATCATCATGCCAACTGGCGGCTAAAAAAGAACGTGCGCGATGTTTATCGTATTTTCCCGTCTGGCTGTTATACACCCCTTCATCACGAATACCGGTTGTTGAATCAGTCCATAAAAATACTCGTGAACGCCACATTCCCCACAGATCAATATTTGGCGTTAAAGCCCAATAACCTAATGCTCCTTCAGAAACTGTCGGCAATGTACGTTGCGAACTGCCAGCCATTAACGGAATACGATAAGGTAAGCTACCATAACTATAATCCGTCCCGAAGCGACCTAATTTAAGCAGGCTATTTTCACTGGGTTTTATTTTTACTGCCCCCAGGGCAAAGCCAAAACTTTTATCACCATCAAGATACCACCGGGTACTCATATCAGCACGAGCACCTAATTTATAAACATAATACGCTCCGCCTTCAACGCCAATAATATTGGAATAATAACCACTATTGAAATCGAGCAATCCTCCCTGTACCCATGCGTAAATATCTCTTCCCGCGCCAGCACTGGGCTTATCAGCCCTGCGCAATTCGTTTTTCAGTCTGATGCGTAGTCCCGCTTCATCGTCAGCCAGTTGCGCCGCGTAAGCAGAGGTAAGGCCAGAGGCAGCCGTCAGGCAAATAACGGCCATGGCCACTATTTTTCTCATAGTTGCACCTTTGATGTTCTGATTATTTTTATTGAATATTAATTAGTGATATCGCTGATTAATTGCTGCTGCACTTTTTTACGATTATCAATTTCAACCACGATTTCTTTGAATTTTTTATCCGTGAGCGGATAAAACCAGATAATAACGAATGCCAGTAGCATAAATCCGCAAGGTACTAAGGCAATTGATGTGCGGATGCCCATAATAACTTCCGGCGTTTGCACCTGATTGGCGATATATCCGCTTAACCCCAAAATAAAGGCAGGAATTGAACCTCCGATTGCCTGACCGCATTTACGGGTAAATGAGAATAGTGAATAGGTGAGCCCTTCAATTCGCACGCCGGTCAGGTATTCACCGTATTCTACGGTATCAGCTTCCAGCGCCCACATAACAGTCATGGTAACGCCCTGACCAATTGAAGCGATGGCCAACGCAACCAACGCCACCGGCAGTGACCAGACGGAAACCCAGAAGAATAGCAGATAACCGCAGGTTCCCAGCAAAGCGCCAATCAGGAAGGTATTCTTTTTACCGATCCTCGCGACCATCCCCGGCACCAGCGGTGCCGATGCCACAGTACCAACCAGGTTTTGCACCAGTACCAGCACAGTGAACAGCCCGGTATCATTTAACACATAGCGCACGTAGAACAACGACGAGGCGCTGACCGCGAAGGTCGAAATCAGCACACACAGCGCACCGATGCACAACATAAACAGCGGGCGATTCCGTTTCAGGGTTTGCAGACTGATCTTCAATGACGGCTGCGCAACGATACGTACCACATTCTCACGCGTCGATTTGAAGCAGATGAAGTAAAGCACCATTCCGGCAATCGCCAACACAATCGTCCAGAAATGGTATACCGACACCATCTCTTCCGGGCTGGAGTTCTTAATGCTCGGCCCTATCAGAAATGCCAGGCAGACAAAGGTCAATGAAGCGGCAATCCCACGAGCCGCGCCAAGACGGGCGCGGGATTGTGGTTGTTGGGTCATCGCGGTAGCAAGTGAACCATAAGGAATATTCACCAGGCTGTAGCAAAGCCCGAGGCCCATGTAGGTCAAATATGCATACACTACTTTGCTGCTATGGCTCCAGTCGGTCGGCACCCAGAATACCAGCACGCTGAAGATCATTAACGGCGCAGTACCGAAGAGTAAAAACGGGCGGAATTTTCCCCAGCGGGTATTCACACTGTCCACCACTCGTCCGGCAAAGACGTCGGCGAAGGCATCGAATACCCGCACCAGTAACAGCATGGTGCCCGCCGCAGCGGCACCGACGCCAGCGACGTCGGTGTAGTAACTCAACAGGAAGAGCGCCCCCATTGCGAAGGCGAAGTTATTGGCGACGTCACCGAGGCTGTAGCCGACGATGGTGCGCCAGGAGAGTTGTTGATTCATTGTTTGCCTCCCCGCTGCGGTTTTTCACCGAAGTTCATGCCAGTCCAGCGTTTTTGCAGCAGAAAAGCCGCCGACTTCGGTTTGCGGTCGCGGGTGAAGATGCCCTTCTTGTTACCGCCAACGCGCAATATGCCTTGCGAGGTCGCAAAATCGGCGAAATTCCATACCTGTTCACCGACGACGGCGCTGACGCGATCAAAGACTCGGTGATACATATCCAGCCATGCACACTGATACTCTTCACTCCACATGTCGGTGTACATTGAGTGCAGCCCGGCTAACGTATCCACGCCGTATTCGGTGATGATAATCGGCTGATGCAGTTTCTCCTGCCAGGCCAGAAGTTCTCTTTCCAGTACCTTCTCTGCCGTTTCCAAATCGCCGCTTTGGACATACCAACCGTAATAACGGTTCAGGCACAGCACATCAAAGAGATCGCTGATGGTATCGGTGTGAGCGTCGCAGAACATTACATTGACGCAGGTGATCGGACGCGTCGGATCGAGTTTACGCGTTGCTTCCGCCAGTGGCGCGAAATATTCCCGTGCACCTTGCGGACGGGTATCCGGTTCGTTGGCAATACTCCACATCACCACGCTTGGGTGGTTTTTGTCACGCGCTATCAGCTCTTTAATCGCCTGTAAGTGCGCCTGCTGAGTTTCCCCGTTGACTGCCTCTTCGCTGTACAGTTCTTTCGGCTTGTTGCCCGCTTCGAAACCAATGCCTAAAGAGAGGTTAAAGCCGACAGCTGCAGTTTCATCAATCACCACGATGCCATGTTCATCTGCCCAGTCGAGCATCTCTTCGGCATAAGGGTAATGCGAGGTACGGTAGGAGTTGGCCCCAATCCAGTCCATTAATGCGTGATCGTGCACCATCAGCACGTTATCGAATCCTTTGCCGCGCAAATCCGCATCTTCATGACGGCCAAAGCCAGTAAAGTAGAACGGTTTGTGGTTGATCAGGAACTGTTCGCCCTTCACTGCCACTGACCGGATGCCGACGCGCAGCGGGTAGATATCACACTCTGTCTGGCTTTTGGCTGTGACGCACAGTTCATAGAGATAACCTTCACCCGGTTGCCAGAGGTGCGGATTCACCACTTGCAAAGTCCCGCTGGTGCCTTGTCCAGTTGCAACCACCTGTTGATCCGCATCACGCAGTTCAACGCTGACATCACCATTGGCCACCACCTGCCAGTCAACAGACGCGTGGTTACAGGCTTGCGCGACATGCGTCACCACGGTGATATCGTCCACCCAGGTGTTCGGCGTGGTGTAGAGCATTACGCTGCGATGGATCCCGGCGTAGTTAAAGAAATCATGGAAGTAAGACTGCTTTTTCTTGCCGTTTTCGTCGGTAATCACCATTCCCGGCGGGATAGTCTGCCAGTTCAGTTCGTTGTTCACACAAACGGTGATACGTACACTTTTCCCGGCAATAACATACGGCGTGACATCGGCTTCAAATGGCGTATAGCCGCCCTGATGCTCCATCACTTCCTGATTATTGACCCACACTTTGCCGTAATGAGTGACCGCATCGAAACGCAGCACGATACGCTGGCCTGCCCAACCTTTCGGTATAAAGACTTCGCGCTGATACCAGACGTTGCCCACATAATTACGAATATCTGCATCGGCGAACTGATCGTTAAAACTGCCTGGCACAGCAATTGCTCGGCTTTCTTGTAACGCGCTTTCCCACCAACGCTGATCAATTCCACAGTTTTCGCGATCCAGGCTGAATGCCCACAGGCCGTCGAGTTTTTTGATTTCACGGGTTGGGGTTTCTACAGGACGTAACATAAGGGACTCCTCATTCAAATAAAAATACTGGTCAACCTTTAATCTGATTAGTTAACCAATTCTGTGTTGCACACAGTTATCTGTGAGAAACCCATGGAAGAGAAATGGAAATAAAAAGAACTGACACCGCGATCAAAAAACCAAAAACTGCAATACCCACAGCGTGATATAGATCGCATTAATCTTTAAAACGGCGTTGACAGAAGCCATAAAATAAGCAACCGAACGTTCGTTCGAGCATATTGGGAACGATAAACTCTCATGACATATGGCTACAGTGAATATTTTGGGGGGAATTCTCCGAACCCAGGAAGGATAATTTTTGCACAGAGAAATTACGATATGAAACGCGGGCACAGTTATCACCAGCCCGCCGAAAAAGAGAGAGAATCAGGATGCGGTTAAGATACCGCCAATCATCGCGCGTAATCCCTGAGCAAACGACGCTTCACGCGCCAGGTCTTCCGCTTCGATATCGGCCAGTACACCGTAGGTCAGATCCAGCAGTAAACGTGAAGTCATTGCCGTGTTGATGTCTGGGCTTATCTCGCCTTTTTGCTGGGCATCACACATCCGCTGAGCAACAAATTCAGTGATCGTCATATGCTTATTTTTAAGCATGGCGGCGACCTGTGGGTTACGCATCCCTTCCGCCATAATTTCGACCACCAGCGCCCGTTGCCCAAAGGCTTCATGGGTGAGAGAGACAATAGACTCGACCATATAGTCAACAAAATGAATCCCTTCAATCGGTTCCCGGAAACGAGCCAGCGCCCTCTCCTGGTCCTGTAAGATAATCGCCTGAATCAGGGCTTCTTTGGAGATGAAATGGTGATAGAGCGTCCCGGGACTAATGGCGCAAGATTTACAGATGGCTTTCATCGAGGCACTGTGAAATCCATTTTCTGAAAAAATCTCTCTGGCAGCATTGAGGATCCGGGTCCGTGTCGGTTGTGCTTCAGTCTGCATGTTATCCATCATTAAACCATTATAGTTAGCGTGAATAACTAGTTTACCGCGTTGTCAGGTGAGCGCCTATCATTGCTGTTGAATAGTGCGAAGGCACACTCTATTCGTTTACTTTTCATCCAGCAATTGGTTAACCAATAGCCGTGATTTGGCTGCCAGTTGTTTAGCAGAGACGTTGATGAATTGCACACGCTATTCCGGTAAACAACACATACGGCTGTTTACCGGTTCGTTAGTGTATTAATTGAGCTCCTGTACCCCACCACCGGAGACGGTGAGAATTTGTCCGCTTACCCAGCTGGCTGCAGGCGAGCAAAGGAACAGCGCCGCGTTAGCAATATCTTGCGGTTGGCCCAGACGTCTGATCGGCGTGTGCTGTAACATTTTTTGTTCAATTTCTGGTGTAATAACGGATTTCAGGGCATCGGTTAATATTGCCCCCGGCGCAATGCCATTCACCCGAATATTTTTTTCACCCAGGTCAAATGCCATATTTCTGACCAGATGACTGGCCGCAGCTTTAGATGATGCATAGGAAGTCATGTTTATATTTTTATTTTCTGCCGCCATAGAAGTGATGGTCAGAATAACGCCACCGCCATTTTTTTCCATTTCTGGCGCAACAAGTTGTGACAGATGGAAAAAAGAAAACACATTCAGTTCATAAGCACGGCGAAAATCCGCCATTGGCATATCAAACGGTTTAGGTCCACCGCCACCGGCGTTGTTAACCAGAATATCAACTTTACCCAGCTTACTGATAGCAAAGTCTGCCAGTGCAGAGAGTTCCTGTTCGGAAGTAATATCACAACGGCAGGCAAATGCCTGACCACCCAGTTGTTGAATTTCGTCTACAACATGGTTAGCTGCGTCGCCGTTAATATCACTGACCACCACAGATGCGCCAGCTGTCGCGAATGTAATGGCGATTTCTTTACCAATACCTGCACCCGCACCTGTGATGATGGCGCATTTTCCGTCGAGTCTCAGGTTGTCAGAATTAAACACATAAACCTCCTGTGAACTTCAGTAAAAATAAAAGGCACCGCCTGTGTGCCACATTTTTTATCATTAACCTTGAGGAAAGGACACTACCAGGTATAGCAGATTAAGAGAGGATTATTTCGCCGCAATGAGCCGGGCGGGAATAATAAGATTGCGTGAATGCGTCTCTTCATGGGTGATTTTTTGCATCATGCGATCCGCAAGTGTGATACCAAGTTCCCGCGCAGGCGTGCTGGCCCAGGTAACGGGTATATCATCAAGTGTGGTTGGTGTCGCATCGGTAAATGCCGCCAGCGAAACCTGTTGCTCAAAGTAACGATCGACTCCGCTTTCCCCGCTTTGCCGCCCTGCTTTCAGCAAACCAAACCATGCCCCCATCGCAATAGTTTCGTTATAGCAAACCACGGCACTAATGGTCGGGTTATGACGTAAAAGCGCCGTGATAGCTTCCGCGGCTTGCTTCTGGCTGGAAGTGCACTCCAACACCCAATCGCTGTGAAACGGAAGGCCAAATTTTAGTAGAGTTGCACAATAGCCCCCCACCCGTTCTGCACGGGTTAATGAGGAACTTTGCCCTCCCAGCCAGGCGATCCGCTGATGCCCATTGCGAATGAGATGCTCCGTCAACAACTGTGCAGCCTGCATGTTGTCCGGGCGAACCGTATCAACATCATCAAGATAACTGGCACGGGAAGCGAAAATCACCGGGATAGCTTTTTCTTCTGCCATCCGTCGCAGGTCATCGCTGCTTCCTGCAGCCCCGGCAATTACCACACCATCGACACCCTGATTCAGTAACAGTGAAAACCGCTGTGCCAGCTGCTCGCCGTCTTTACCGCCGTGAAGCAAAAAAACCATCCGTCCCTGCGCTTCCAGAGCTTCCGTCAATCCGGCCGTCAATTCGGCGTAAAACGGCGCAGATAAATCACGGACGATCAAACCAATGACGCCGCTTTGCCCGCCGCGCAGCGCCGACGCCTGGCGATTGCGCACAAATCCCAGCTCTTCAATGGCGGCGTTAACGCGTTCTCCTGTGGCGGTAGAGATTCGCCCTTTGCCACTAAGCACCAGCGAAACGGTACTTACCGACACGCCCGCAGCCAGCGCAACATCATGAATGGTTATTTTTTTGGCGGTAGCCATGCAGATGACCTACTCCCTGATTATGTGACAGATAAAACGTTTTACCTTTTATTTATCTTATACCCGCTATTATCGTTGCGTAATGTGATTTATACCTCACTAAAATTTGATAAAACGTTTTATCTTCTCGCGCAATTTACTGAATCCAGATTGTTCTCTACGAGGAGTCGTTTTATGACGGCGAAAACAGCACCGAAAGTCACGCTGTGGGAGTTCTTCCAGCAGTTAGGCAAAACCTTCATGTTACCCGTGGCATTATTGTCGTTCTGCGGCATTATGCTCGGCATTGGTAGTTCCCTTAGTAGCCACGATGTCATCACCCTGCTCCCGGTCCTAGGCAACCCCGTGTTGCAGGCTATCTTTACCTGGATGAGTAAGATTGGCTCGTTTGCTTTTAGTTTCCTGCCTGTCATGTTCTGTATCGCCATCCCGCTGGGTCTGGCACGCGAAAACAAAGGCGTAGCGGCATTCGCTGGCTTCGTCGGTTATGCGGTAATGAACCTCGCGGTAAACTTCTGGTTGACCAATAAAGGCATTCTGCCAACCACGGATGCCGCCGTTCTAAAAGCCAATAACATCCAGAGCATTCTTGGGATCCAGTCGATCGACACCGGGATCCTCGGTGCGGTGATCGCCGGTATTATCGTCTGGATGCTGCATGAGCGATTCCATAATATCCGCCTGCCGGATGCCCTGGCATTCTTCGGCGGTACGCGCTTCGTACCAATTATCTCCTCGCTGGTGATGGGCCTTGTCGGCCTGGTGATTCCATTAGTCTGGCCGATTTTCGCCATGGGTATTAGCGGCTTAGGCCATATGATCAATAGCGCGGGTGATTTCGGACCGATGCTGTTTGGTACCGGTGAACGTCTGCTGTTGCCGTTTGGTCTGCATCACATTCTGGTGGCATTAATTCGCTTTACCGACGCAGGCGGCACGCAGGAAGTCTGCGGTCAAACCGTCAGCGGTGCACTGACCATCTTCCAGGCGCAATTGAGTTGCCCGACCACTCACGGTTTTTCTGAAAGCGCCACGCGTTTCCTTTCGCAAGGCAAAATGCCTGCGTTTCTCGGCGGTCTGCCAGGTGCAGCGTTAGCTATGTATCACTGCGCGCGCCCGGAAAATCGCCATAAAATTAAAGGGCTGCTGATTTCTGGCCTGATCGCCTGTGTCGTTGGCGGCACGACCGAACCGCTGGAATTCCTGTTCCTGTTCGTAGCGCCAGTTCTGTATGTCATCCACGCGCTGTTAACCGGCCTCGGCTTCACCGTCATGTCTGTGCTCGGCGTCACCATCGGTAATACCGACGGCAATATCATCGACTTCGTGGTGTTCGGTATTTTGCATGGTCTGTCAACCAAGTGGTACATGGTGCCAGTGGTGGCGGCAATCTGGTTTGTCGTTTACTACGTCATCTTCCGTTTCGCTATCACCCGCTTCAATCTGAAAACCCCGGGACGCGATAGCGAAGTTGCCAGTTCAATCGAAAAAGCCGTTGCCGGTGCGCCGGGTAAATCAGGTTACAACGTTCCTGCAATCCTCGAAGCATTAGGCGGTGCCGACAATATTGTCAGCCTCGATAACTGCATTACCCGTCTGCGTTTGTCTGTTAAAGATATGTCGCTTGTTAATGTGCAGGCACTGAAGGACAATCGGGCAATTGGCGTAGTACAACTTAATCAACATAACCTGCAGGTTGTTATCGGGCCACAAGTTCAGTCAGTAAAAGATGAAATGGCCGGTCTGATGCATACTGTCCAGGCATAAGGATAAGATATGTTCGATTTTTCAAAGGTCGTGGATCGTCATGGCACATGGTGTACGCAGTGGGATTATGTCGCTGACCGTTTCGGCACTGCTGACCTGTTACCGTTCACGATTTCAGACATGGATTTTGCCACTGCCCCCTGCATTATCGAGGCGCTGAATCAGCGCCTGATGCACGGCGTGTTTGGCTACAGCCGCTGGAAGAACGATGAGTTTCTCGCGGCTATTGCCCACTGGTTTTCCACCCAGCATTACACCGCCATCGATCCTCAGTCGGTGGTGTATGGCCCTTCTGTTATCTATATGGTCTCAGAACTGATTCGTCAGTGGTCTGAAACAGGTGAAGGCGTGGTGATCCACACACCCGCCTATGACGCATTTTACAAGGCCATTGAAGGTAATCAGCGCACAGTAATGCCCGTTGCTTTAGAGAAGCAGGCTGACGGCTGGTTTTGCGATATGGGCAAGCTGGAAGCCGTGTTGGCGAAACCAGAATGTAAAATTATGCTCCTGTGTAGCCCACAGAATCCTACCGGAAAAGTGTGGACGTGCGATGAGCTGGAGATCATGGCTGACCTGTGCGAGCGTCATGGTGTGAGGGTTATTTCCGATGAAATCCATATGGATATGGTTTGGGGCGAGCAGCCGCATATTCCCTGGAGTAATGTGGCGCGGGGAGACTGGGCGTTGCTGACGTCGGGATCGAAAAGTTTCAATATTCCCGCCCTGACCGGTGCTTACGGGATTATAGAAAATAGCAGTTGTCGCGATGCCTATTTATCGGCACTGAAAGGACGTGATGGGCTTTCTTCCCCTTCGGTACTGGCGTTAACTGCTCATATCGCCGCCTATCAGCAAGGCGCGCCGTGGCTGGATGCCTTACGCGTCTATCTGAAAGATAACCTGACGTATATCGCAGATAAAATGAACGCCGCGTTTCCTGAACTCAACTGGCAGATCCCGCAATCCACTTATCTGGCCTGGCTTGATCTACGTCCATTGAATATTGACGACAACGCGTTGCAAAAAGCGCTTATCGAGCAAGAAAAGGTCGCGATCATGCCGGGGTATACCTACGGTGAAGAAGGTCGTGGTTTTGTCCGACTCAATGCCGGCTGCCCACGTTCGAAACTGGAAAAAGGTGTGGCTGGATTAATTAACGCCATCCGCGCTGTTCGCTAACCCCAATTGCGCAACGTAAAAAATCGTTGCGCAATCGTGGATTTTTACCCTGCTTTGTTTTTATAATGGTGCGCACTTTTATATCCAGAAAAAGAGTGCGACCATGATTGATACCACCCTGCCATTAACTGATATCCACCGCCACCTTGATGGCAACATTCGTCCCCAGACCATTCTTGAACTTGGCCGCCAGTATAATATCTCGCTTCCTGCACAATCCCTGGAAACACTGATTCCCCACGTTCAGGTCATTGCCAACGAACCCGATCTGGTGAGCTTTCTGACCAAACTTGACTGGGGCGTTAAAGTTCTCGCCTCTCTTGATGCTTGCCGCCGCGTGGCATTTGAAAACATTGAAGATGCAGCCCGTAACGGCCTGCACTATGTCGAGCTGCGTTTTTCACCGGGCTACATGGCAATGGCACATCAGCTGCCTGTAGCGGGTGTTGTCGAAGCGGTGATCGATGGCGTACGTGAAGGTTGTCGCACCTTTGGTGTGCAGGCGAAGCTTATCGGCATTATGAGCCGGACCTTCGGCGAAGCCGCCTGTCAGCAAGAGCTGGAGGCCTTTTTAGCCCACCGTGACCAGATTACCGCACTTGATTTAGCCGGTGATGAACTTGGTTTCCCGGGAAGTCTGTTCCTTTCTCACTTCAACCGCGCGCGTGATGCGGGCTGGCATATTACCGTCCATGCAGGCGAAGCTGCCGGGCCGGAAAGCATCTGGCAGGCGATTCGTGAACTGGGTGCGGAGCGTATTGGACATGGCGTAAAAGCCATTGAAGATCGGGCGCTGATGGATTTTCTCGCCGAGCAACAAATTGGTATTGAATCCTGTCTGACCTCCAATATTCAGACCAGCACCGTGGCTGAGCTGGCTGCACATCCGCTGAAAACGTTCCTTGAACATGGCATTCGTGCCAGCATTAACACTGACGATCCCGGCGTACAGGGAGTGGATATCATTCACGAATATACCGTTGCCGCGCCAGCTGCTGGGTTATCCCGCGAGCAAATCCGCCAGGCACAGATTAATGGTCTGGAAATGGCTTTCCTCAACGCAGAGGAAAAACGCGCACTGCGAGAAAAAGTCGCAGCGAAGTAACAAAAATGGATGGTGCAAATTGCACCATCCATTTTTCATGCAAGGCACAAAGTCGCGCGATGTTTGGCGGATTCGATGCCCAGCTCAATCAACTCCATTACCTGGATTGCCTGGCTTGCCGGAACTGGATTTTCACCATCGCCATTTAACGCATCACGAATCGCCGCATAGTAAGCCGGATAATTCCCAGGCACCGTCAACAGCGTTTCTTCGACACGTTCCTCACCTTCCACGCGGGTAAGTACGCCATCACGCATATCGTAGCCCCAGTCTTCCTGCGGCAGACGCTCGCCATTTTTCAGACGTTCTTCCTGTGGATCGAGGCCATATTTCACATAACTGCCTCGGGATCCATGCACGATATACCGTGCTGACTCAGCGGCTGCCAGCATGGTACCGTGTAAAATGACTCGCCGCTGTGGATAGGACAAGATGGCGTGGAAATAATCGGTCGACTGCGCTCCGGGCCGTAACTGTGCCAAATCTACCGTCATGCTGACCGGTAAACCAAATAGCGTAATGGCCTGATCAAGAAGATGTGGTGCTAAATCGTACCAGATACCGCTGCCTGGGCCGCCCTGTTCACGCCAACGATCGCGCACCTGCGGACGGAAGCGGTCAAAATGAGACTCAAAGTAAGCAACTTCACCCAGCACGCCTTCCGCGAGCAAACCTTTTAGCGTCAAGAAATCGCTATCCCAACGACGGTTATGGAATACAGACAGCACACGCCCCAGGCTTTTTGCCAGCGCATCCAGCTCTCGCGCTTGTGACAGTGTCACGGTAAAGGGTTTATCAACGACCACATGTTTACCCGCCTCAAGCGCCGCTTTGGCTAACGGGAAATGGGTATCGTTGGGTGTAGGAATGACAATCAGGTCTATGTTGGGATCGTTAAACAGATGCTTCGGCTCAGAGACAACCGTAACCGTTGGCCAGTCGGCTTTTACTTTTGTTTCATCACTGCTGGAGATTACCGCCAGTTCCAGCCCGGGCGTGCCCGCAATCAGGGGCGCATGGAAGGTTTTGCTCGCATAACCATACCCAATCAACCCAACACGGATGTTGTCGCTCATGTCATTGCCTCTCATTGAAGTATGATGGCTATTTGACACTATCCTTTACCCTCGCTCAACAGTTTAATAACCTGCCAGCAATAAGGGATGTTGTTTAACTTAAGTCAAAAAAATAGCGATTTTTCCAACGACAAAAGCTAAATATCGCAAAAACCTCAGTAAAAATCTTGCTGGAGCTATTATTGCTAAGTAACATTTACCCCCTGAAGTTAATGGATCAATCAACAGAGATGTGAGTTGTAATGAATCGTCTTATTGAATTAACAGGTTGGATCGTTCTTGTCGTTTCAGTCATTCTTCTTGGCGTGGCGAGTCACATTGACAACTATCAGCCACCTGAACAGAGTACTACGGTACAACACAAGTAAGCTCTGCGCTTGTAGAGCGACATGCTGCCCGTCAGGGTGCATGTTTTCACTTGTCGGATATTAAACCAGGAATTTATTATCTTGTTCGGTGTTGTTGGTGATTGTCAGGGATAGTAAAGCGCGTTACTCTTTTCATAGCAGTTTTTCATCCCTGAATATTTGCCATCAGCGCATTCTTATTATTGTAATAACACAAGCGTTCACTTTTGGTGAAATTTTATCATCACTAATAATACCTACCCCTTTGGTATTAATTATTTTATGGACCTTTTATGACTGTTCAGGACTACTTATTAAAATTTCGCAAAATCAGTTCACTCGAAAGTCTGGAAAAACTCTACGACCATCTTAATTACACCCTGACGGATGATCAGGAACTGATCAATATGTATCGTGCTGCCGATCACCGTCGCGCAGAGCTGGTTTCTGGCGGGCGTTTGTTTGACCTCGGCCAGGTACCGAAGTCCGTCTGGCACTATGTTCAATAAAGAAAGTAGCGATCGGTTATAAAAGCCTTATAATAACGCCCCTAAAATTAGATTTGCCTGTTTGCGTCGCTATTCTGGAGAACCTATGACCACCACAACGCCACAACGTATTGGAGGCTGGTTGCTTGGCCCGTTGGCCTGGCTTTTAGTCGCTCTGTTAAGTACGACGCTGGCGTTGTTGCTGTATACCGCTGCATTATCTTCTCCGCAAACATTTCAAACGCTCGGCGCACAAGCACTGACGACACAAATCTTATGGGGCGTTTCTTTTATTACTGCTATCGCCATGTGGTATTACACACTGTGGTTGACCATCGCTTTCTTTAAACGTCGGCGTTGTGTTCCTAAACACTATATTATCTGGCTGCTTATTTCCGTATTGCTGGCAGTAAAAGCGTTCGCTTTTTCACCCGTGGAAGATGGCATAGCCGTTCGCCAGTTGCTGTTTACTTTGTTGGCAACCGCATTGATCGTCCCCTATTTCAAACGCTCGTCGCGGGTGAAAGCGACGTTTGTGAATCCGTAATAACCTTACAGTTAACCTGTTGTCGCCTGCTCTGGATTAACGGATAATAGGCGGCTTTTTTATTTCAGGCCGAAAAATGACTGACTACCTGTTACTGTTTGTCGGAACTGTACTGGTCAATAACTTTGTACTGGTCAAGTTTCTCGGTCTCTGTCCGTTTATGGGAGTTTCCAAAAAGCTGGAAACCGCGATGGGCATGGGGCTGGCAACAACGTTTGTGATGACGCTGGCGTCTATTTGCGCCTGGCTTATCGATACGTGGATTTTGATCCCACTTAATCTGATTTACCTGCGCACCCTGGCATTTATTCTGGTGATTGCTGTGGTCGTGCAGTTCACCGAGATGGTGGTGCGCAAAACCAGCCCGGTGCTTTACCGTTTGCTGGGGATTTTTTTGCCGCTTATCACCACCAACTGTGCAGTGCTCGGCGTGGCGTTGCTGAATATCAATCTCGGGCACAATTTCTTGCAGTCGGCGCTGTACGGTTTTTCCGCCGCTGTCGGTTTCTCGCTGGTGATGGTTCTCTTCGCAGCCATCCGCGAACGCCTTGCTGTGGCTGATGTCCCGGCACCTTTTCGCGGTAATGCCATTGCGTTAATTACCGCAGGTCTTATGTCTCTGGCCTTTATGGGCTTTAGTGGTTTGGTGAAGTTGTAATGAATGCTATCTGGATTGCCGTTGCCGCCGTGAGCCTGCTGGGCCTGGCGTTTGGCGCCATTCTGGGTTATGCCTCCCGCCGTTTTGCGGTGGAAGACGATCCGGTCGTTGAGAAAATTGACGAAATCTTACCGCAGAGCCAGTGTGGTCAGTGCGGTTATCCCGGCTGTCGCCCCTACGCGGAAGCCATCAGCTGTAACGGTGAAAAAATCAACCGTTGCGCCCCTGGTGGCGAAGCTGTGATGCTAAAAATTGCCGAGTTGCTTAATGTCGAACCGCAGCCGCTGGATGGCGAAGCGCAAGAGCTAACGCCTGCGCGGATGGTGGCGGTTATTGATGAAAATAACTGTATTGGCTGCACTAAATGTATTCAGGCGTGTCCGGTAGACGCCATCGTTGGCGCTACCCGTGCCATGCATACGGTAATGAGTGATCTCTGTACGGGCTGCAATTTATGTGTTGATCCGTGCCCGACGCACTGCATCTCGTTGCAACCGGTCGCAGAAACACCTGACTCCTGGAAATGGGATCTGAACACCATTCCCGTGCGTATCATTCCCGTGGAACACCATGCTTAATTTATTCTCTGCATTCAGAAAAAATAAAATCTGGGATTTCAACGGCGGCATCCATCCACCGGAGATGAAAACCCAGTCCAACGGTACCCCCCTGCGCCAGGTACCCCTGGCGCA
>OLRU01000772.1_pt1 | contig 32790 bp, 24 predicted proteins | sample 1672961 | NCBI WGS metagenome assembly OLRU01 (sample SAMEA3136741, study PRJEB25190) | human gut metagenome | biome: human gut; feature: human-associated habitat; material: faeces | place: Austria | collected 2013
TACCTATAGAACAGCCCACTCTGCCTGCGCCGATTATGCCTATTTTCATGCTACCACCTTCTTTCCAAGCCGGTCAGACCATTCCTTATCTCGCAGCTGATATAATCTCCGCCATGTGCCGTATGGCAGCGGTCGATTTACCCTGTGCGCGCCTGTCACTTTGCTGTCTGCTTCATATCTGCTACAGCAATGTGCTTTTGGCTTCCTTGTGTCTGCCGGATATGCTCTGTCATAAGGTGACAACACATCCTCCATGATACAGTTTCCTTCGAATACCGTTCGAAGAAAACTATACCACATTGACTATTATTTAACAATCCCTATTTTACCTCAGTCATTTTGATATACTCATACTGCGGCTTGAAATTCTCTCTGTCACAGAGCTCATAGTAATGCATAAAGATTCTCTCCATGACATTTGGAATCTGATTTTCCTGTGGCTCAAATAGTATGATAAGATACTGCATTGAGCTGTAGCGCGTGCAGACATCCACCTTTCTGATCTTACTGCGGATAGACTGTTCCATGCAGTCAAGTGCCTTCTCAATTTCCTCGATATCTGCAAGCTGCTCCGGCAGAGTGTTCATAGTCACCATGACCAGATAGCAGTTGTGGTTGTGCCTATCTCCTACATTGTTCACGAACTCATAGATTCTTGCAAACTCTCTGTAGTTTAAATCCAACGCACCTGTATAGCTGCCACTCTCCTTTAAAAGCTTTGCCACGTTTCGTAAATCCGCACTCAGATTTGTATTCTCCTTATTGTCAGCTAAGAGCTGCTCATAGAAGAAATATGAACCCTTACAGTTCTGCTTCACATAGTAGAGCGCCTTATCTGCCTTTGTGTAGTCACTTTCAAACATGGCTCCCTTTGTCGTCATGCACAGTCCTGCTGAAAGAGCGGCCTCCTTTATCTCACAGTCTGCTTCCCTGGCGCTCTCGAAGCCCTCAAATATGCGCTTTATAACACTCTCCACGCTTGCCCTGTCAGAATATGGCATAAAGATGAGGAACTCGTCACCTCCAAGCCTGCAGGCTGCAAAGGTCTCATTCTCAGTCTCTTTAGCAAGGAGATTACCTATAAGCTTAAGTGCCCTGTCACCCGCCTTGTGACCATGCACATCATTGACTTTTTTGAGATTATCCATATCTATGAAGGCAAGACAGCCATCATTATCCTGCATCAGGGCTGCTATTACCTGCTGTCCACGACTTCGCATGTAAAGTCCTGTCAGATAATCAACACTATCGGCCTTTTCCTGACTGCTCATGGTCTTCATGACCTCAGATATGAATTTGTCTGCCACTGACTCGATAGCCGCATTATCACGGTAGCCCTGAGCCGCAGGATTATCCTCATCAATCACAACCATGCCATTGTCAAGCATATCAACAAACATACGCGATATCTGCGGGTCAAACTGCGTGCCGCAGTTATCCAAAAGCTCCCTTCGGATTTCTTCATCGGGCAGTGCATTCCTGTAAATCCTGCGCGATTTCATGGCATCATAGCTGTCTGCCACACACACTATACGGGCAGAAAGCGGTATTTCCTCTCCCACCAGTCCGTCAGGATAGCCCTTTCCATCGTAGCGCTCATGATGATTCCTTGCAATATCCACCAGATGGTCTAACAGTGTGATATCCTTTAAGATATCTGCGCCCATCACAGTATGGCTCTTTATGGCTGCAAACTCTTCATCGGTCAGCCTGGTCGGCTTATTTAATATTGTATCAGGCACGCCAATCTTTCCGATATCATGCAGATATGCAGCATTTCTAAGATTCTCCACCTCATGCTCACTCCAGCCAAGCTGCTTTGCAATGAGAGCAGAGTACTCTGCCACCCTGTATGAGTGCCCTCTCATATAATCATCCTTTGCTTCTATTGTAGCAGCGAGTGTCTTCATCATCTGAAGGGAAACTCTCTCTGTCTGATTTCTAAGCCTGTCACTTTCTTCCTTCTGGCGCTTGTATTCTATCTCGCTGATTCTTTTTATTGTGACTATTATATTGACAAACAAAATCACAATAAGGCCTGTTCCGATAAAGAAGCCTGACATAGTGACAACAAAGTACACAGAAGCAGCCTCTATAAGCACCAGAACAAGTGCTATAATCATGGCAACCATCTCAGGTCTGTAGCCCAATGTCCTATGCTTAATTATATCAATGATAAACGTTGTGATAACGACCGCGCAGCAGACAGCAAGCATTCCCTGTCCTGCCGGCAGAGTCTCTATATAATCGCACACACCAAAAAGCTGCAAAGCTGTGCAGACAATGAAATTCACAGCCGCAAGTGCCTCTATGCATGTATACACTCTTGTATAACGCCCACCCTGTATGCTGTCAATATAAATCGAAACAGCAATAGGACTAATCAGAATAACCACAAAGCACATAGCCGCCAAAACAGATGCATTCGGCACCAGCATCTGACGCAGCTTCGATTCACCAAGCATCCATATTGCCCCAAGAAGCATACACCAGCCTACATACTCCATGTCAAAATGTGTCTTGTATACAATACTGAGTGCTATACTGAACATAACAGACACTACAGCAGCAAAAAAAATGAAAAATGCTATAATCGTCTCTCTTGAGCTATTATGAAATATATTTGTCCATATATCGCTCTTTTCTCCACAGTATACTGTATTTACAACGCCTGAATAGTTGGATGCATGGCTCGTCAGCTCAATGCGCAGCTCTTTGCCGGCATCATCCTCCGACATATTGCAAAATACATATCTGCTCGCGGAATCCTTACCGAAGGGTCTCGTGTCCTTTGTATCATACTCTGCTCTCAGACTGCCATCCACGTAAAATCTGACTGTCTGAAGTGATGCTCTGATTGCCATGACATTTGCATTGAAATCATCAGGCAGAACAGTAGTTATAACCATCGTATCCCCCGGCTTAACATCGTACCTGCCGGGTACTTCAATAGCCTCCCTTTCACCATCGGACTTCTCCCATGTAAAGCTGCCCTCGTAGGTGATATTATTATCACTTACAGACTGGCTTCTCTCACTCGGTAATATGCACTCGGCAATTATAAATCCAACAATCAAAAAGGCCATCATTAAATAAAACAATGACCTCTTTGTCCTACTCACACTGTATCTATCCATAACTTATCCTATTCCGCAAACATAAGGTCTGCTTTATAATAGTCAGTTTTTCTAATGTCGCAGATGGGAATTCAGACACACTATGCAGTCTGCTGTTCAACCATGGTGTTGATTTCCTTGCTGATTTTATTTACATACATCATGATTGCTACACCTGCAGCAAAAATCACTACCGTGACAATAATTCCAACTGCTGAAAAGCACAGCTGGCTTAAGTATCCGATAAACGGAGTCTTTGCGATAACCTGCCCTTTAACTACCTTATATGATACACCATTTCCATCACGTAATGCAATCTCTTTTGCAGAAGAATCATTAGAATCCACATAGTATGAATCTACCCTTCTGCCTGATGAATCAGCTGATTCGATGGCTACTATATTGCCATCCTTATAAGCGGCCTCGTCAATAGTCTTTAAATATACCACACTACCGTTCTTTGAAATATTTCCTGTATGGTCTGTGCCCGAAAGATATGTATGATAGCCAAATATCGGTGGAAGCACAACCGGAAGCACTATAAGAAGTGCCACGATCACAAGCACATAGCCCAGTATTGTAAGCCCTGTCCTTTTACCCTTTTTCTCGTCTACTGTCTGATTGTTGTTAGTGTTTTTACTCATATTAAGCTCCTTTCTGTTCGTAAACCCTGTATTACTACAAATGGAGTATTTCCATGTAGTCTGTTGCATCAGCCGCTACAGCAGCCTTTTTCTGCATGGCAAGCGCCTCATCAATGAGATGCGGCATAGCCAGTGTCAGGTTGAGTGCCTCCGCCATATCAGCGTACTCGCTCTCCTTAAATGTATTCGTGTCTGCGGTGTAATATGCGTTGTGCATGGTCTCCTCATAGCCCACTATAAGCATGTTGTTTAAGAAAGCTCTGTGAACCGCATCCACTATCTCACCCTCGTGATTGATATCGAGGTAGAAATCACACTTCTCAAAAAGACTATCCAGCACGGACATCTTCACATTAGGGTAGAGTGACACATTGTCATACTGCCCTGCCGACATAAGCTTCGACGACATCTCTGTGATAGCCGCCACATGAAAATGCATCTGCGGCATGAGTGACGCAAGCTCTGTCAGATGCCCCACATTCTCTGAATTGGTACATACGAGTATGTGCGGCCTGTGCTTATTTTCCCTGACGAAGCTGTAGATATATCCAAGCTGCTTCACCTTATCGGAAGGAGCGCCAAGTGCTATAAGCCTGTCGTAGGACTCCCTGCGCGACACAAATACGCGCTTTGCCCTCGTTCCCTGATCATGCAGTATAATCTGCATATTGCCTGGTATCTCATCACCCACCGGCTCGTGCCAGAAGAGTGCGTCGCGAAAGCCGTTTGGCGCAAGCGCCTGTGATGCAAAAAACGGATATGACAGCGAGTTGAAATAAACCGCTGTATCCTCCAGCCCTGCGCACCTGATGAAAAACGCTATAAAGTCTGTCTTACTTCTGAAAATCCAGTCCTTATCCTGCCATCTGACGAGTATATCACCGGTGACAAAGTTTTCCACTATCATCTCCCTGCCCGTCACATCAAAAAACTTCCTGAGTGCCTTCTGTCCCTTTTTATTAAAAACCGTGTGACAGAAGATCGCGCCATACCTGTTATAATGCTCTGAAAGCCTGACCTGACCGGCATCATCAAGCCAGTCAACAATCTTAACCTGCCGCCTGTGCGTAGGCTCCGTGAAAAATATCCTCGCTCGCTCCCTGGTACGGTCCATGACCTTCGCAGATGAATTATCGCCCTCTATGCGCCAGTAATCAGGAATCTGTATCTGATTGAAATACAGCGGCTTACCCGGTAAGCTGTCAGCTTTCCTGTAATCGCCTAAGAAAAATCCATACACGCTCATCACGTCATCCGGCAGGAAACCGTCATCCTCAATGACTGCTGCATGAAAGGCAGCACCGGCATTCTTAAATGACTCAAGGAGATTCTTGCTCTCGCCTGAAAATGTATCAAAGAGCAGTGTGATACCATCCGCCGTGTGTGTTACTTCAACAGCTCTATCCATCTGTGAACCACCTCCTTAGTCAGATATTCTTTGGCCTTCTCATATGAATGTCCTGAAAATGCATCCATGTCATCCTCTGTAAACATCCTCACTATACGCTCAGAAAGGAGCTTTATCTTCTCCTTCTGATCCATCTCATCGGTGATTGGAATTTTGTAGCCGTTTTGCCCATCATCGATAAAGGTCTGGTTGCCATACCTCACATCAAAGCCCACTATAGGAAGCCCTGAGCCTATGGCCTCCATGAGTGTGAGCCCGAAGCCCTCACTCTGTGAAGCTGCCACATATGCATCATAGTGCTTGTATACATCATCTAATTTCTGCTGTCCCATCAAATGCACATAATCGGCACAGTCCAGCCTGCCGATAAGCCCCTTAAGCTTCGCCTCATCGCCACCCTTTCCATATATGTCAAGTGAAATGTCAGGCACGCTTTCTTTTGCCTTTACAACGGCCTCCACCAGCCAGTCACAGTGCTTCTCAGTCGCAAGACGCGACGCAGTGATGAGCGAGTGCCTCTTTCTCGGCTCATCCGGATACTTAAGCTCATCCAGACTGCCCACCGGAATAGTCACCACTTGAGGCTCTTTTCCACAATACTTCTTGAACTGCTGCCTCATAAGCTCATTCTGCGCATCTGTCGCTGTGATGTAAAAATCTATGTGCTCAGTCTGTGAAAACGAATACTCATAATAGTTGTTCCACAGTATGTAATCATCATCCGTGCCGCCCTCGCTGAAATGGTCCGCATGCACCACTATTCCTACGCGCGCCGGTCCACAGTTTTCGAGGATTGCCTGGCCTATGCCTGTCGTCCTGTCAATGATCACCACATCATCAGCCGTTAAGTTAAGCCTCTTTACCATATAGCCGACCAGGTCAGCCTTGGTATAAAGCACCTGCGCTCCAATCCTGTAAAAGGTGCTGTCATCCTCTATGACCTCCTCGTAGCACACCGAGCCATCCTCATTGAAAAATGTCCTGCCGTACAGATGAGCCTTGCCGTCGAGCGGAGCATAGTACTCGCTGAAGGTCCTGCAATAGGTGTAAAAATCCTTCCTGATCAGGCATCCGTTTGAAACAATCTCGACTCTGTGCACTAGATCACTTGTATCATCGACCATGTAGCAGGTGTAGAACCTGCCGCTCTCCTTAAACTGATACCTGCACGTCTTCCCATCTCTGGAAAAGGTATAATCCTCCTCTGCCATCGAAGCCTCAAGCTCCTTTAGAGTGAATGTAACAGGAGATGTCCTCACATCTGTAAAAAATGTGTACAGCCATATCACTTCCTCATCCAAAAAGCCGATATTTCTTGTCATGTGCTCTATATTTTCAGTTGGAAACATATCTGTGAAAACAAACCTTGCCGGAATGTGCGCCCTGCGGAGCAGATTAGCCCTGTAGCTCTGTGCGTACTCCACGCCGCTTGAAGCCCAGCCTATTCCGAGATTGAAGTTATATACCATATGATTCTCCTCGTATCTGTCAAACTATTTATATTATAATAACCTTTAAGGGTAGATGACCTGCAGCCTGCCATCCTTGCCGATTTTCACATCACTAAGCAAAATATTCCTTATGATATTACATTTTACCGCTTTTTCTGTATCCAAAAACGACTCGAAAGCCTCATTTTGGTATTCAAACATAACATTTCTCTGTGCGGATGCTCTTCCCGCTACCGCATACTTGAGCTGCTCAAGGTAGTCAATCAGCTCAACCCAGCCATCATCCACCGCCTTTAGAGTTGCCTCACGGACAAACTGCTCGTAAGCCTCCTCATCGCCTATGCGCTCACGCTGTCTTGAAAGCCCCTGATACACGCGAAGCATCAGGTAATCGCTAACAGTGGCGGCGCTTTGCATGTCAGACTTTGACAGGCCAGCGTCCAGCTTGTAGGAGATGTTGTCAAGAATGTATCTGTTAAGCATGGATGTGTATTGCTGTGTATTGGTATTTTTATCGCTATCTTTCTTTCTGCCACGGCGCCTGCCATGCTTCTTATTACTCTGTATGCAGTCAAAATGATTAACGAAGTCTGAGATATTCTCCTTCGCAATCCCTACTATCTTCTCCTGCTCGACGCTTGCGCCGTCGAGCAGGTTTTTTCTGGTTGCGTAGATTAGGTCTCGCTGGCGCTGGAGGACCTGGTCATACTGCAGTGATTTCTTGCGGTTCATCTCCTCAGACTCCACACTAAGCTTCTGACACTGGTTGACAATACGCTTTATTTTGCGCTTTCCGATACGCTTTTTGCCATCAATATAGCGCTGCAGCTTGTCATCATCCTCAGCTCCCACTATGTCATCCTCCAGGCTCACATAGTACTGGCTGAAGCCCGGATCACCCTGTCTACCGGCGCGACCCCTCGCCTGCCTCTCGGATCTTGAATTGTTCATCCTGCCTATACCTATGACAGCTAAGCCTCCAAGCTCCTTCACTCCGTCTCCGAGCTTTATATCTGTTCCTCTTCCTGCCATCGTTGTAGCAACCGTGACCGCATTCATTTGGCCTGCGCCTGCGATAATCTGTGCCTCCCAGAAAGCATTGCTTGCGTTTAGTACATTGTGCGGGATATTTTTCTCTATTAAAAGCCTTGAAAAAAGATCCGTATCCGTAACGGAATTAAGCACAACAAGCACCGGCTGGCCTGTCTCGTGAAGCCTTATCACATCATCCACTGCTGTCCAGAACTGGTCATGGCCGTTTTTAAAGTATCTGTCCTTCCTGTCGACTCTTTTAAGAGGCCTGTTTGTAGGTATTTTCACCACATGCTTGCCGTAGGTCTCAAAAAGCTCATCCTTTGCATCCATGAGTGTGCCGCTCATACCTGCCATCTTGTCAAACATCATAAACAGATTCTGGAAGGTAACGGATGCCACAGTTCTGTATTCCTGCGATATCTCCACCTTTTCCTTCGCTTCTATAGCCTGATGCTGACCGCCACGCAGCTTGACACCGTGCATGAGACGGCCTGTCGCTCCATCAAACAGCTCTACCTCCTTCTTGTCAGTGACAACATAATCCTTTTTGTTCTTCAAAAGCTTGTGCGCCCGAAGAGAAAGCGTGACATGCCTGTTTATCTCAAAATTCTCTTTACCGTAGAAATTTGATATGCCAAAGAAGCTCTCGGCAAACTTCACACCCTTTGGAGTAAGCCAGACGGCCTTATCCTCCTCTATATAGTCTATATCCTCCACAAGTGTCGTGACGAAAAAATCACATACATCATACAGGTTCGACTGCACTCTCGGCACTCCCGATATGACGAGCGGCATAATTGCAGAGTCTAGCAGCACCGAATCAGCCTCGTCGATTATGACATAGTGGAAATCACAGAGAAATCTGTCCTCCTTTTTCTTTACCAGATTGTCAAAAAGGAAATCAAAGCCAAGTGTGCCATTTGTGGTATATATGATATCAGCCGAATAGAACTGTCTTTTCTCATCATCATCCTGCTTTTTTGTATCATCCGCATCCGGATATGAGCAGCTAAGACCCATGAAATTGTAGACCTCTCCCATCTCTGCACCATCTCGCGATGCCAGATACTCGTTCGTGGTAACAAGCATACAGCTCTTGCCGGTCAGCGCATTCAGATAAAGCGGCATCGTGGCAGATAGAGTCTTTCCCTCACCTGTATTCATCTCAGCGAGATATCCACCGTGAAGAGCTGCTGCCGCTAAGATTTGCACATCATACGGTCTCTTTCCAAGCACCCTGTAATCAGCCTCGCAGATAGCTGCAAAAGCCTCAGGCATAAGCGATTCAAGCGATTCCCCATCGCTATACCTGCTCTTAAACTGCTCTGTCAGTGCAGAAAGCTCTTCATCACTTAGATTTTTTATTTTTTCTTCGCTTTTTCTTACTTTTGTTAGAGTCCTCTTTAAGTCTCTCAATTCTTTCCTGCTCTGCATCAAACTCTTCCTCTGAAACCTCTTTAATCACCAGTGATTTGAATGTAAAATCAGCATTTCCACCATTTATCAGCTCTATCCTGTAGCTGTAGGTCCTGATGGACGGCTTGAAAAACGCCTTTTTATCGCGGACAATAATACTCTGCGCCTGTACATCATACCTGTCAAAAAATATGATACGAAGCATCAGTGCCTCACTCTCACTGTTGTGATAGTCAATATTCACCGCAATGGAATATGCCCGCTCTCCATCGATGAGTGGAAGCGACGGTTCTATCCTATTCCCCTGGAAATTCGTCATAGAATACCATGTGTGAATCACCGTGCCCGGCGGCATGAGGCGGTTCTTATAGGAAACTGAACCATCCTCGTTAAATTCAATTTTTGATCCATATACATACGAGTCCGATAGAAATTCCTTCCAGCGGACCTGCCATGTGTCACCATACATAATACTTACCTGTCTTACTATTGTTCACTTAATGTTTGTTTTCCTGTTACTGTTCACACCTGACAGTGTGACCGGCAACGTTTATTTGCTTATCTTGAAAAATCATCATGCAGCAGATTATTGTACTGGCTCTTGAACCATGCCATGACATTTGCCGAATTATCAGTATGTCTGCCGTGTGAGCCCTTGCCATATACCTCAACACCGCTCGACTTCAGATGCGACAAAATGCTCGGATAACCATCCGGGTCGTAATCATCCTCATACAGATATGAGATGATGAACTTTGTTTGCGACCAGTCGGCACTGTCGAATCTGTCCCACATCCTGTTGTTTAGCTGCTCTATCGCCTCGTCAGAGAGATTGTCATAATTTTTCATCAGAATATCAAGCGAGGTTGCAAAGCCTCCGGCTCTAAGAATTCGTTCGTTTCGTGCTACATTTCCCATGTTGGCAAGTGGCTTTGCAAGAAGCAGTGCATGTGGTGAAAGCTTTGAGCCATAGTAGAGTGAACCGAAGGTTCCCATTGAAGCTCCTGAGAGCACGAGCTCATCCTTAGTAAGGCCAAGCTCATTGAGCTTATCAGTCACATAATCCGTAATCATCTGCTCGAATTCACTATCTCCCAGATAAAAGGCTCCACCCTCACTTCTTGGGTCTGTCACAAGAATAAACGGACATCCAAAGCCTCGCATCATATAGTAGCCCTCAAAGCCCTCCTGAGTCCTGTAGCCTGAGAAATAGACAGCAAGCGGTGGCTTCATATCGCCCTTCTCAAAGTATACAAACACTTCCTCTCCCTTAGAGGAGACAAGCCTCTCACCTCCGGGCAGGAAAAATCCGTGTCCACGGCGTGAATGTCTGTCGTGCAATGATATGATATTCAGGCTGCCGGTGCCCCTTGCAAGGATAGAAACAAAAACAGGACCCTGATCTGATTCATTATCTATGCAAAAAACATCCTGCAGCTGTTCCTCGTCAAGCTCCCAGACCTGCTTAATATCACCAATCGAGCCGTAGTAGAACTGAAATAATCTAAGCTTAATCTCTACATCACCTGTTTTCTCATACTCAAGATACATATCAATACACTGTCCCTCAAAAACAGGGATATTGTATCTCCAGTATGCAATCTGTGAAAAATCCTCACCAAACTCTCCCTCCAAAAGCAGGTTATAGTTTCCTTCACATGATACCCTTCCTGTAAAAGAATCACTGATAGCAAGCTTGGCCGGATTAAACTTCTCACCATACGGATTAGGATAATAATTTCTCACCTCATGAGCCAGAAAATACTGCACATCGCCGGTATACAGATACTGTCCCATTCGTGCCTTGAAATATCTGCTCGTCGCGCTGTTTAGCATCTGCACATTTTCCGTAGCAAAAAGACAGTAGCCCCTTGTAAACTTCGTAAATTTCTTTTCCTCTGAAAGTGTTATATCCCTGTCAAGAATAACTAAATCCATGAGCTTTCTCGCAGGTCTGTTTGTCGAGGGTTCACTCTCATCAGACTCGTACACTTCAAACTCTATATTGTCCGGAATGCTGTATTTAGTTGTCCAGTCGTCATTGCCAACATATAAAACATGAATCTTACTCACTGAAATTTAGCACCTTTCTCCACTTCTTAAGCAGCACCGATGTGGTATATTTCTGACCAAGCTCATAGCACTCCACCAATGCCTGATTCCAGTTTTCAAAGCTGTCCAGATAATAGGTCAGACTCCTTCCGATATCAGAAAAATCATCTATGACCATTCCGTTTTTCCCTGAAACAAGAAACTGGTCTGCACTCAGGCTGATTCTCGGCACGCCCTTGCTGATAGCTGTGACATAGACGAACACATCCATCGTGCCTCTCATATCGAGGATGACTCTCTGCTCGTTGATACACTTGCTGATATCACGCTCATCCACACATACATCCACGAAAAATCTCTGCTCCACCGTTTTTTCTATATCCCCCAGCTCATTCTCGGCAAATGCATCAGCCCCGCTGCCGCCAAAGCCGAGAGCTGCCTCACCATCGCCTGTTACCAAACGGGAATCATAGCCCATACTATCAAGAAGCTTTACCGTATCATTCTTTATAGCATCCTCATGCCCCCATGAGGCATCTCTTGTAAAGAAATGAACTCTCGCAAGGTCATTAATGGTCAGATAATCCGCAAGCCCCTTTATAATCCGAGCAAATGCATCCTCAGTCAGTCCATCAACCGGCACGAGTATGTTCTGCACACGAAGCTGCGAGCTGATACCGAAGTCCATCCTGGTATCATATGGCGGAATATCTGTGATATTTAATCTGACCGGCTTGTTATTTACTGCACCCAGATTTTCCATAATAAGCTTCGTCGTATAATCAGAATCCGTAATGATATTTTCCGCATGCTCTAAAAAATCCGCTGCCAGTGATGTCTGCGTGAAATCAAATCTGTTTTCAAAAAATGTAGCAATAATCCTTTTCCCCTTAAGCACATGCTCTGCAACCCTGATATGAAGCGGATGCATCGCCACGAAAAAGTTGTCATTTTGCCTTGTGAGATTCACATAGCTTGCAAATACCTCTTCGATAACCGCCTCGAGGCTGTCATATTCAGCCTTTGTAAAGCGCATCTCAACCGGCTCACCTGCTTTGCCGCTCTTGGCATCAGGCACCACATCATAGTCAGGGCATGTCTGATTGACAACCACATGACCATCATTTTTATACTCACGTATCTTCCAGATGCCGTTTTCCATCAAAAAATCCTGATACTGCTCTATGCCGTTTTCGTAGATAACAGTACTGGAAACAAAGCCTCTGTCATCATAATAGTTGCGCCTGCAGATTTTGCCATCCTCAAACATATCTATGGATATCGGATTGCCATCCTCACCAAACTCTACCTGTGCATACTTCACATCGCCCTGCAAAGCAATTATAGAAAAAGGCGAATACACAAACTCCAGCCCCTTCGGCCACTTGATATCGTGATATGACAGCACAGCGACCTTCTTTCTCCTGACCTGTGCTATCGCATCAAAGCATGACCAGTACTTCGAACGGTACATGCCCTGCCTGTGTAGGAAATGTCTGAAATTTGGCGAGTATCCGAGCACAAGAATCCTGTAAGGTCTGTCCACATTTCTATGAAAAAGAGTAATCTGCTTTATAGTCTCGTCAAACTCTGACTTGAGCCTGCGCATATACCACTGCTGCTCGTTTTCGCACCACATATTCTGTTTATACCATGCCGGTATAAAATATAGCATTATGATTCCTCCTAATTCTTAATTCAAAGCGCCGGGAGCTATATGAATGTATGATATCTGTCCATATTCCGGTACACCTCTGCCTCGCGGTACAGCGAAATCCAAAGACCTGTCGTCATCATGATAGAGCACGGCAGCATAGCAAGTGATGCGTCCACATATCCTCCAAACTGTAAAAACAGCGGTCCACCCTGACATATACAGATAATGATTGAGCTTATAACGGAAAAGCTGAGCACTGTGCCAATCAGATATCTCTTCGTAGGCTTTCCTGCATATATATCCTGTATAGAATCACCCGACTTAAGCAGATCATCTGCTGTCCTGCCCGGAGACAGCATAACCATAGAAAAGATAATTGTAAGCAGACATATAATCACCATGTATACTACAATTCCAAGCGGTGATGTGAGCCTCATATTGTCCATCCACCACTGAATATCAGCATTGTCCGGAAACAGATAATGAAGTCCATTGCACATAAACTGTGGAAGCAAAAAAGCGGCTGACGCAAACATAAGCGGTGTAGCACCGACAGGATTGAGCTTGTAAGCGATATAGTTCTTATCCGCATAAATATTGTTTATGGAAACTCTCTGTACTGCTATTCGCTTCTCAGTGGTCTCAAGTACTATCATGACAGCAATCTCTGCCACTCCTATGGCTACAGGCAGTGCCAGCTTCTCAAGCGGCTTTCCCGTAAACATGGTCATCATACCACTGACTATATTGACCATGAACACACTCACCTTGCCACCGATACCATACTTGGTAGCTCTGTCGCACATATACACCACTATCAGCATGCCCGCGATAAGCTGTATGAAAACTATTATCTTATTCCATATAAGTTCATCTCCACTAACTCTATACATAAGTGTCTGTGTTTTGTGATATGCCTGAACTGCTGCGATAATCATCATGATGGTAACTGTCCATATGTTTATCTTCTTCGGTGACAGCTTTCTTGTATTGTCAAGCGACATGATTGCAACTATCAGTATGGCAAGCATGGATGCCAGCATGTACGGCCACAAGCCTATGATGAAAATGGAACAGTTCTTCATATCACCTGAAATAGCCTGTAAAAGTATGGACTGCGCATCTACATTTACATTGCTATATGCATCTATATCTATCCCGTAGAGTGGTATATTTCTGCCTACCATGTACACGAGCATGGTCATGAACGAATATAAAAGCTTATATAATAATACGTGTTCCTTCTGTTGTTTTTGTTTTTTCTTCTTTATACTATCCTTCTGCTTCAAGGAATTCACCTTTCCTCACAAAGTAATTTCGTCTTACTACAAAACAGCTTAACAAATTAGTGACCATCCGCTACAGATGGTCACTAATATTATAAAACAATATTGTTAGTATTGCTATTAATTATTTATTTCTCATCAGAATTATCTTCTGAATCGTCGCTCTTTGCAGGTTTTCTTCTGCGGTTGTCATAAACACCCTTTCCTGTGATAGCTGCAACTGCTGCTGCAATCCACCACCACCATGTTTTGATACCGTCCTTGGCTGTTCCGCCTGCTGCAAGAGGTGTATCCTCATCCTCGATGTTCTGAAGATTATCTTCATCCTCATTTACTCCAAGTGGAACCTGTGCATCCTGAATTGGTGTATTCGGTACTGCCGGTGCCGCAGGAGCTGCTGGTGCTGGTGCTGCCGGAGGTGTAGCTGCTGCAAGAGGTGTAGCAACCGGTGTGATAGTTGTTGCAGGTGCAGGAGCATTGTCTACTGCCGGTGCTGGTGCAGGAGCCGGTGTCGGTACCACATTTGCAGCTGACTGACTCTGACTCGTACTTGTGCTTGTGCTGATGCTCTCGCTTGTGCTGAGTGACTCACTTGCACTGGTTGATTCACTCTCACTTGCTGATGTGCTCTCTGACTCACTTGCGCTGGTTGAGGCACTCTCGCTTGCTGATGTGCTTGCACTTGTCGATGCGCTAGTACTTGCCGATGTACTTGCACTTGTTGATGCACTTGTGCTTGCTGATGTACTTGCACTTGTCGATGCGCTGGTGCTTGCCGATGTACTTGCACTCGTTGATGCACTCGTACTAGCTGATGTACTTGCACTTGTTGATGCGCTGGTACTTGCCGATGTACTTGCACTTGTTGATGCACTTGTGCTTGCCGATGTACTTGCACTTGTCGATGCACTGGTGCTTGCTGAGGTACTTGCGCTGGTCGAAGCACTGATACTAGCTGATGTACTTGCACTTGTGCTTGCTGAGGTGCTTGCGCTGGTTGAGGCGCTCGTACTTGCTGATGTACTTGCACTTGTCGATGCACTAGTACTAGCCGATGTGCTTGCACTTGTTGAGGCACTTGTACTTGCCGATGTACTTGCACTTATTGAGGCACTGGTGCTCGCTGATGTACTTGCACTTGTTGAGGCGCTGGTACTTGCCGATGTACTTGCACTTATTGAGGCACTGGTGCTCGCTGATGTACTTGCACTTGTTGAGGCACTTGTACTTGCCGATGTACTTGCACTTGTTGAGGCACTGGTACTTGCTGAGGCGCTTGCACTTGTCGATGCGCTGGTACTTGCCGATGTACTTGCGCTTGTTGAGGCACTGGTGCTCGCTGATGTACTTGCACTTGTTGAGGCACTTGTACTTGCGCTTGTTGATGCACTTGTTGAAGCACTTGTGCTTGCACTTGTCGATGCACTAGTACTAGCCGATGTACTTGCACTTATTGAGGCACTGGTGCTCGCTGATGTACTTGCACTAGTTGATGCGCTGGTACTTGCCGATGTACTTGCACTTGTTGAGGCACTGGTACTTGCTGAGGTGCTTGCACTTGTCGATGCGCTGGTACTTGCCGATGTACTTGCGCTTGTTGAGGCACTTGTGCTTGCTGAGGTGCTTGCTGAGGTACTTGCACTTGTTGAGGCACTGGTACTTGCTGAGGTGCTTGCACTTGTCGATGCACTAGTACTTGCCGATGTACTTGCACTTGTTGAAGCACTTGTGCTTGCTGAGGTACTTGCACTTATTGAGGCACTTGTGCTTGCTGAGGTGCTTGCACTTGTTGATGCACTTGTACTTGCCGAGGTGCTTGCGCTGGTTGAGGCACTTGTGCTGGCACTCGTTGAGGCGCTAGTACTTGCCGAGGTGCTTGCGCTGGTTGAGGCGCTCGTGCTGGCTGATGTACTTGCACTTGTTGATGCGCTAGTTGAAGCACTTGTTGAGGCGCTAGTACTTGCCGAGGTGCTTGCGCTGGTTGAGGCACTTGTACTTGCTGATGTGCTTGCACTTGTTGATGCGCTGGTACTTGCCGATGTGCTTGCACTTGTTGAGGCACTTGTACTTGCCGAGGTGCTTGCACTTGTTGAGGCACTTGTACTTGCCGAGGTGCTTGCGCTGGTTGAGGCGCTCGTACTAGCTGAGGTACTTGCTGAGGTACTTGCGCTTGTCGATGCACTAGTGCTTGCCGATGTACTTGCGCTGGTTGAGGCGCTAGTGCTGGCTGATGTACTTGCACTTGTTGATGCGCTAGTTGAAGCACTTGTTGAGGCGCTCGTACTAGCTGAGGTACTTGCGCTTGCCGATGTACTTGCACTTGTTGATGCGCTGGTGCTAGCTGATGTGCTTGCACTTGTTGATGCACTAGTACTTGCTGAGGTACTTGCACTTGTTGAGGCACTAGTGCTAGCCGATGTACTTGCACTTGTTGAGGCACTTGTGCTTGCTGAGGTGCTTGCGCTTGTTGATGCACTCGTACTTGCTGATGTGCTTGCACTTGTTGAGGCGCTAGTACTTGCCGATGTGCTCGCACTTGTTGATGCACTTGTACTTGCTGAGGTGCTTGCACTTGTCGATGCACTAGTACTTGCTGAGATACTTGCGCTGGTTGATGCACTTGTACTTGCCGATGTACTTGCACTTGTCGATGCGCTAGTACTTGCCGATGTGCTCGCACTTGTTGATGCACTTGTACTTGCTGATGTGCTTGCACTTGTTGATGCACTCGTACTTGCTGATGTGCTTGCACTTGTTGAGGCACTTGTACTTGCCGATGTACTTGCGCTTGTTGATGCACTGGTACTTGCTGATGTGCTTGCACTTGTTGATGCACTAGTACTTGCTGAGGTACTTGCACTTGTTGATGCACTAGTGCTAGCCGATGTACTTGCACTTGTTGATGCACTGGTACTTGCTGATGTGCTTGCACTTGTTGATGCACTGGTACTTGCTGAGGTACTTGCACTTGTTGATGCACTTGTACTTGCCGATGTACTTGCACTTGTCGATGCGCTAGTACTTGCCGATGTGCTCGCACTTGTTGATGCACTTGTACTTGCTGATGTGCTTGCACTTGTTGACGCGCTAGTGCTTGCTTCAACACTCAAACTCTCTGATATTCTTACTGATTCACTCTTCTCATAGTTTGGATCTGCATCATCCAGTAAATCAATGGAATCCCCATGCTTATATGCGTATTTATACGTATGTACTCCACCCGTACTACTACTTCTAAATTCTACCCATTCATTATCAGACACTTTTAATACAAACGCATTTCCGTCACATATATACAATTCGCCTGTTTTAGAATAACTTTGCTTATTATGTCCCCGCCCTGTTGTCCAATTAAATGTAACAGAATCAAAATCATTAAAATATTCATACTTACCTGTATATGAATTAGCTACTCTATACTGGCATGATCCATTCTCCCAAAACCACGCCCATATATCACCTTTAGATTGAATATCAGATCCAGCTAAATCTTTAAAATTACTTGCCGTAATCTTAGTCACATGATGTACCTGATCTGATACACAATCATCTCTATTTGTATCATTACTTGCAAGCTGCGGCATTCCACTCATTCGAGCATAAACAGCCATATCCTGTTCTGCATCATCTGTGTATGCAGCCGCTACAACATTATCACCACTCTGCTGTTCTGCATCACTCTGCTTCGCACTTTCGCTGGCGCTTGAACTTTCACTTACACTCACGCTCTCGCTAGTGCTCTCTGAAGCGCTTTCACTCATGCTCTGTGTTGTACTCTCGCTATACTCTGTACGTTCGCTCTCAGACAAAGAGCCTGCGTCAACTAATGAATTGGAATCTGCTGCCGATTCATTAATTGCAGCCATAACCATATCAGCACTCTGGATAGAGCTGACTCCACCCATGGCAATTCCTGCTGCGGTTATACCTTTTAAAATACTGTCAACCTTCTTCTTATTCATATAGTCTCTCCTTATTCACATGAATCCGGATACTTGATTATCTGTTTCCTAATCCTCTTTCATCCGGACATAACTATAGTTTTCCTCTTTAACACTATAAATATAAACTCCTAGGTGTATCTAAAATCGTATAAAAAAATTTATATACCGCCAAATTATAGCCTTTCTCCACACATAATCAAGGTATCCAGCAATAATTTTCTGGTATATATTCCATTTATGAACAAATTTTGCAGTTTTTTGACATTTGCGTAGTATTGACTCAATTTATCTTCCGATTCTGATACAGCTATCCGGTATACATCTTCAAAATCTGTCGCTGCTGCTCCTATTTCATTATCTGTCACATACTTTTCACAGCTCAACCCCTTTTTAACTATCACTGGGATTCCGGCAGCCATATAAAGTCCAAGCGCCTGCTCATCCGCATCCCAAATCAATCCAAAGCCTCCGTCTGACAACCTGAGTATAGATTCCATGGCACGGTACTCATCATATTGCACCACCTCTATATTCAAATTGTTCAATGGATATTCATTTTGACTCGTTTCCGCCATGATATATAGTTTTTTATTTTTATGCTCATTTGCGCAAATGTCTGTCATATAATCCGGTATATTCTGAATCAGATAAGGTTTTTCTTTTAATCCATTTGCGATATAGTAATCCCGCAGCGCAGCTGAGGCAAAAATAAACATATCAGCCCTGTTAAGCAGCGTGATTTCATCACTCAAAGAATACTCACTGTCATCTCTATCGAATGCTATTTCCTGTATAAACGCAACAATTTTTGTTCCATGATATCTTCTTAAATGCTCAAATAAAAATCCATCGTATCTGGGACTCTCTCCGCTTGGATGCTGAAAAATCACTATATCCTCCGGACAAAGTGATGCGATTATGCCATCCATCCTAACATGAAGCTCATCATCACTATCATATGCATCAGGAAATTTAAATAAACTCATTTCTTTAAAGCCAAGTGTTTCACCAGCGTTTTTCACTGCATTTTGACGGAGACCAATCAATCCGCCTATGTTATAAGTTTTTGTAATATGTACGCTCATAATCTCTTCCCCATTATTCCACTGTAGCAACTATCTGTGATTCATACACCTGATCATGGTCAAATACTATATCCTGTCACTGTTGATTTGTCTGCTAAATCTATATATGATCTTGATATCTGTTTTCAACCGGTGTACAGGCATTTTCCAAAACCTCAATTATTGCATCCTGAAGTGTTTTTCTTGTATATGCGCCATCTAATATCAGCTTTTGAATATTCTTCACATTATGGTAAAGCTTTATATACTCTGCATCCGTAATACTCTGAACCAGTTTATCAGCTTCATCCAACGTATCGACTGCATATCCCAGACCGTTTCTTTCGACAAATTTCTCATGAACACAGCCTCTTTTTACTATAACTGGTATCCCTGCTGCCAGATTTGTACCGAGCTTGTACGGCTGATTCATCGAATAATATCTGTCAAAATATTCGTCATCACTCCAAACAAGCCCAAAGCCACCTTTGGAAAGCTCATGCATTAGCTTTTCCTGCTCAAAATACCCTCTCCAGCAAAAGCTGTCATCATAATTCACCCCAATCCAGCTTGGATACTGAAAAATCACAATATCACCATAGTTAAGAGGCGCTATTATCCCATCAAGACGTTTGTCTATCTCCTTTGCATAGTCTGGCTTTAAAGGATAAAAAGACAAGCCCATTTCATGACAGCCAATACTCTGCGCCACCTTTAATACTCTTCTATGTGCCAGACTGGCAGTTCCTGCCATGTTGTTTAATGTAGTAATGTGTGTTTTCATTGATACTCCTGTCTACAAGCCTGTTGTTTCATTGATGTTTTCCAACATTTTTCTCTCATACTCAAGCCAATAATCCTTAGGATGTTTTACCTTCATGTTACTGCATTTCTCTATAAAATTAAGTTTGACGGATTGAGCTATGGTATATTTTTTATAAGCTGCATCCATTTTGATTCTATTACATGCTCCTTATATTCTTCAGCAATCATATAAGAATTTTCATGGAATTTCTTCAATCTGTCATCATCCTCAAATATTTTAACTATTGCTGCTGCAGTTCTTTCACAGAGCTTATCTTTATTTTGATAGTCTGTTTCAATATCAAAATCCACCAGATAGCCATTTTCATCCGGATGTATAAAAAGCCTGTTCCCATATCTTACATCCAGTCCAACCATGGCTAGTCCGTCTCCAACAGCCTCCATGAGTGAAAGTCCAAATGTTTCCCACAAAGAAAAGGATGCAAACAATTCATAGTGTGGATAAATCTTTTCAAGATTACAGCGCCCTTTAAAGTGAATATAATCATCAGCACCAGCATCTTTAACTATATTTTGTAAATATGAAGTATACTCATCATTGCCACTTCCGTATATATCCAGATTAATTGTCTGATTTATCTCATGAGCTTTTATCACACTTTTAATAAGAATATCAATACCTTTCCTTGGACTAAGTCTTGAAGCAGATATTATACTGCCTTGCCAACGATTATTTTTACTTTTAAGTTTGCCTTCTGGTATGGCGCCCGGTGGAATAGCTGCAATATGCGGAACAAAACAATCATACTCTTTTAAAAATGCTTCCAGACTTCTTTTATGTTCATCCGTACCAACAACAAAATAATCTATTGCCTCTGAATATTTGAACCAATAATAATACTCATAGTTCATGTATAATGAGCTTTCATCCTCATATATTTTGTAAAAATGATCTGAATGTAATACAGCTATCAGCTTTGATTTGCCTTTATTTTCAAAAAGAGGCTGTATATAATCAAGATATCCCGCTCTATCCATTATACATATATCATTCTCACAAAGATTAAGTGTCTTTACAAATCTTTCTAGAAACTCTACATTGTCTATAACTTCACCATTTTTAAACAGATATTCAACATTATCTTTATAGATACATTGTTCATAAACCATCTGTCCTTGTTTGTTCCAAAAAATTCTCCTTCCTAGATTTAAGCCATCGTTCGAATCATTATCCCAATTATACAGCTCTGTATATGACAAACTGTCTGTATAATAATTTTCTAAATACTTTTTTCCGTTTTTAAAGAGACTTTCATTTATAACAAATCCATCTTCATCGCATAATATTTCAACTGATTTTTCACCGGAATTATATAGACGAATCACCTTTCCATCCTCATCTATATTGTCATACTCATAGTTTTCTTTTTCATTTTCTAAAAGAGCTTCTTTTTTCACAGACAAACTCATATCTAATCTTCCGGTCATAAAAAGATGTGCAGACATAATCTGACCACGTTTTATTTTTTGCGAACCATACAGTTCCATATCCCTAATTGTCGGCAGCTCTGTAAAAATAAATTTAGCGTTTACATTGTTTTTTGCAAACAATCTTGCTCTAAATCCCTGAGCAACATCGACTCCGGAAAATTCATATCCACTAAGTAATGTAAAATCAAATACTCTCATCTGTATCACCCATAACTACTTTTGCAGCTAATTGTTTTAATTGCTTCTTTTGCCTGTCTATATATTCATTGAATATCGTCTGACTAGTTATTATATTTTTTAGAGTTTCTTTCATCTTCACATAGTTGCTGCTTTCAAAAATATTTCCCATTGGATATAATTCTTTTGAATGCGCTGTATTGTCAAACGCTAGTATTATCATATTATTAACCATTGCCTCGTTTACTGCATTGTATAGCTCTCTGTAATGATTAATATCCAAATAAATATCGCATCTTTCAAACAGTTCTTTTCTCTTTTGTTCCGTAATACATGGATATAACTCAACATTATTATTTATATCCAGTCTCGTTAATTTATCTGACATAATGGTACTGGCAGCTATATGAAAAGTTATTTCCGGAAAGTCATTTATAAGCTGTTCAATATACTCAAGCTGATCCGATTCTGTAATAATAAATGCTTCTTTTCTCCCAAATTTTGATTTATTATTCTCAAGATATGAATATAATCTGTCGCATTTATAATTTGAATTTTCTTTATACCAATTGACCTGCTGCTCTTCACTGCACAGTATTCGAAACGCTGTGTTAGTCTGAGTTATTACTGTCAAATCTGAGTTTAATCTATTTTGTGGCAGGTATGATATTTTAAAATTACCATAATCCCAGGCAAATTTATTTAATATCTCATCACTTGTCAGCCATATATTTTCATCATAAATTTTATTATATTTAAGATAAGCTTCCAAATAATCAGCAAAGCCTCTATAGCTCTTCGGACTAATGCGGGTGCCAAACGTGGTATATGTCTTTGGACCTGTCTGTTCTAATACTTTAATGTCACCATTTCTATCATAGAATTCCCTGACTGTAACATTGCCGCCACTCACATTCTCCGAACAATACATATATCCGTATTTGTTGTAATAACCTATTCTATATACTGTATTATTCCTGTCAATCCACTCGACTCTGCTGACCATTCTTTTCTCTATCGGATTCTTAAAATAGATGTTTGCCTTTTTGGTTTTATTATCATATATAGCACCATTTAGACCATCTGCACGAACACTCCAATATTGAGGGATATCTATGAATGCATAATACCTGTCTTTTTCCTTAAGCACATCGTTTCTTTCAGATATGCCACAAAACAAATCTATGGCTTCTATTGTTTTGCATTCTTTAAATCCCACATTTTCTGCCAGCTCTATTATATTTTTCTCAAACTTACCTAATTCATCAGTAATAAAAATCATAGGGCAAACCCACCCTCTGTATAATGTAAAAACCTCTGTGTTATAAAATAATTCTCACCATTTTCTAATCCGGCATTTGCCAGTATTTCCAGTCCATTGCCATCGTCCGCTTCTGCTGAGACTATATAGACAGTATTATCATCACAGATAATCTCCTTCTCCTTTAAATGCTCATGCCATTCACAGCTATCGAAATTTCTGTTTAATAGCCTCATTGCATTCCTTATTGAGCTGTTCTCTCCGCCATAGAATACGAGTCGTATATTGTTTTGAGTAACTTTTTTTAGCAGCTTCTCCAGCATACCTGTTCTATCCACAATTCTGCCCATAGAATTACACAATAAGCCATCCTCCATTTGCTCTCCCCATGGGGTTCTCAGTATTGTGAAATAGTAGGCTCTGTCAATTTCATTATTTGTATGCAGCATCAACAGGGTTGCAGCATAATGATATATTTTTTTCTCTGCTTTCTCATTATTTTTTCTTGCCTCATCAATAAAATAATTCCATTTTTCATCTATCAATAAGGTTTTTCCGCTGAATATGGCATTTAAAGCATCCTGGTCAGGAAGCCATGTCCGTGGATTATCGTTCAGATAATCTATAACCTGTTGAAACAGGCTTCCATTTTTCCTGATATTGTCAAGATTCATGCAAAGAACACCTGCATTAAAATATCTGTCTCGCCTTGTCTGCCCTGCTGCTACAGCGTATGGAGTTCCCCAATTTCTTATTGTCGAACAATCCGGAGCTGCCGCCAGACAGTAATTATCTATATTAAGGTTCCATAATTCTTCAATATCTGTATTTACAAACAAATCAGTGTCCAAATATATTATTTTTTTCAAATCCGGCATAATATCGGGCAACATAATTCTGAACATTGTTCCAATTGTAAATCTATTCATTGAATCAGCAAACGTGCCAAAAACGTCCGAATTAAAATGATGAAATTCTATATCATTTCCACTATTATCGGCAATAAGACTCAGCTTATTTTTATTTATTTCGTTCAATGTGTCATCATGTAATATATGAAAAACTATTGGCGCTTTTGTGTTTTCAACAATGGATTGCATCGTTGTTCCAGCCCAGACACTGTAATTTCCATCCTTATCATGTATACCAAGACAGATATGCATTGCATTATCCAAAAAGTATGCATTATCCATTTTTTTCGCAGTCACTCTCAGCCTTGACATTCTTTTCAATACCACATCATCTGAAAAAAACTTCACATATGGATTATTAAATATATCCGGTTCACTCTTTAAAAACTCTTCTTTGCAAATATCCAGTTCCCTATTCATAAAGGTTTCTATTCTACTATATGGCTCAATATATTGGTGCCATAACAAAAATGTCTGGATTTCACAATAACACTGCTCAATTACATTTCCCAGTTCTGCTTTTCTACTTTGAATAGCCTGCCTTATATGATCCATAATAATCTTAGCATCCCGGATCTTTGCATTGCTAATTTCAGAACGTATAATGCCCTCTGTATTCTCAAAGTAATAGTATAATGTCGATTGCACCTTACAATATTTCTTTGCAAGTAACACACAAAGCATAGAAAAATGTGTATCCTCATAATATACATCTTCTATAAATCTTAGATTATGTTCTATTATAAATTTGGTCGAGTATAGCTTTGCCCATGCTGTTACATTAGTAAATCCGGTCAGACCTATAATGAGATTTTTCCTATTATCAACATTATCCAAATCAAGCCTTTGAATTTCAAAATCATTTACTTCTAATACATTTGGCTTATCTGCTTTAAAGCACGATACACCACACTGTGCCACATCATAATCGTCCTCTGTCATTCTATCATACAGCACCCTAAGCATATCCGGATGCACATAATCATCTGCATCCACAAATGTGATATATTTGCCGGTGCAGATATCCATTCCCAGATTACGTGCACCGCCACATTTTCCTTTTTTCTGTATTTTAAGAGATATAACATTCTCCGGGTATTTTCTTTGTAAGGATTCTAATATAGACCATGTATTGTCTGTCGATAAATCATCTATGAGTATCACTTCAAGGTTTTCAAAGCCATATGTCTGGCTGTAAATTGAATCAAAGCATCTCATAATATATTTTTGGACATTGTAGCATGGAATAATTACTGATATCTTGTCTTTACCATTCATAACATTTTCTCCATAATATATAAAATAATCAAATTAACTCTAACCTTAATTGTGTAACAGCACCTTGCATCTTTTCCAACCAATTTGTACTATTCCCTTTACAACTCACAAACTATACTGTTCACATGATATTTCTCTGCGACTCTCGGATTTTTCTTTGCGAACTGGCGGTTGATTCTCTTTTTCACTATCTCGCAGTCCTCACGCTTGATTCCGATGAGCATGATAAGAAACTGCACCTTTCCATACGAGGTATATATGTCACTGTAGCGGATTGATTCACCAACGCACTTCTTAAGCTGCCTTGAATACTTGTTCATCTTTGTCTCGCTCTGTACCTGTCTGCCTTCCTCGTCCTCCAGAGTACAGAGCATGAGATACACAGGTACCCTTGTGCGCTTCATAATACGGATGGACGCCTGGTATATTCCTTTGAATACCGGATAGCTGCAGAAATATCCGCCTCTTTCTGTTTCCTCCTGCTCGTTCATGCCCTCCTGGATGTTTTCCAGTATCTCATGTGCATGATTCATCTGATTACTGTATTTCTCAAGGATTTCCAAGAGTCTTGAAGATGGATAAATACCGCACTCCCTGAGATAATAGTCCACGACATCCGTGTATAACTCTTCCGCCTCATCATAGCGCCTGGTCTCTACCATCGCCTCCATGATGAGCTCCTCCCACTCATTGAACGGGTCGACCTTTGCCGCATATACTCCGAGCTTCTCCAGTCCCTTGAATTGTTTTCTCTTTCGCAGTATGTACGCAGCTTCATTTATGATTTTCTCAAACATGGTGTGATAGCGTCTGGCCTCCTGTGCTATCCACGTCTCGCCTGTATATGCCGCCAAAAACTCTCCCTTGTACAGATATAGTGCTTTTACGTACAGCTCAAGCATATTGTCTTCTATTTCCTTTATCCGCTCATCACACACTGTCTCTGCACTCTCCGGTTCCTGTGGCATCTGCTTTTCCAGTGCACAGGCCTCGTTATAGAGTTTCTCAAACTCTGCTGCATCCTCTTCTATCTCTATATCCGGTGTCCAGTAATATATGCCTCCCTTCAAATATATGATGTTCTTTCCCGGCAGTCCGAGCTGTGCGAGCTTTTGCTTTGTCTTGTATACAATAACTCTTAGCGCTGTGTGAGGTGCATCTATATCACGCTCACCGATTACTATTTCCTCGAGCTTATCCTTTGCTATTCCGCAGTCAGAATAGTGTATCAAAGCCTGCATCATGCGGTTGAACTGGCTTTCCTTATGCATTTTTTCCGCCACAAATGGTGCTCCGTTATAGTCCATTCTGAAATTGCCAAACATCTGTACCTTGATTTTATGCGTCATAGGTGCCTCTCTTCCCGAGTTTTATAAACCTGCTTATTATAGAATTCATATTATCATTGACTCATATATTCAGCTAGTTTTTAACTAAACAAATTAATCTAATTATCATTATACATCAATTCCACGCATGGCAATAACAACGACAATTTACACAAAAAGTGTCAAAACTCGTACTTGACAAATCGTAAGATATATGATAGCTATTTCTGCTATCAATCGTCTTCTTTATGCCTCCATGATATATTTATCCTCTATTATGCAAAAATCAGCTATTCGAAGCAAGAAATAAAAAAAGATCCTGCAAGAAAATCTCACAGGATCCGGTTATTTCTGATATATTAAATCAGATATGTTAAATCAAATATTAAATTAGAAAATAGCATTTACAATTGTTGAACCAATGGCTGTTGCAAGGAATGCCAGTCCACACACGAGTGGAAGCTTATTGTCATCCTCTTCTATTGCCCTTACTCCAAAGAATATGCTTACATATCCTACTACTCCCGCAAATGTATGCAGCCAGCTGCTCACATTGCCAAAGAACTGGAATGGGATTATGTCGATGATTGCTGCCACAAGGATAATCGGAAGGTATACTGCATCATACAGACATGCTGCTGAAAGTGTCTGTGCAAATGTCACCTTTTTATCCTTCTGCACTGCGTTTAATACAACCAGAATGACTGCTGCCAGAATGAGTACTCTCACTGCCTCTCCTACGATTCCTGAGAAGATTCCCTCAAAGAAGCTCGCCGGGTAAAATGAGAATCCAAAGCCGCCTATGCTGCCAATTACGCTTGATAACAGATATACTACAGACAGCACTACCTCTACTATGGCAAATAAGCCAATAAATATAAAGCCTGATGCCATATTTGCATTCTTTACAAAGTCTGCTGCAGCCTGTGCCGGCTTCTTAACAAGACCCTTGTAGAATGTGATGATAGATGCCACATTCTTGTCATTCTGCAGCTGCTGTCCTGCTGCACTCACCTGCTGTGTGAAGTTATCAAACGCCTGCGACTGTGCGCTGCCCTGTGGCTGTCCGTTGAACTGTCCCTGTGGCTGTCCATTGAACTGTCCCTGTGCGTTGCCCTGCGGCTGTCCGTTAAACTGTGCCTGATGTGCTGCATTATCTGCCTGTGCATTGTTGTCCTGTGTCTGATTTGGTGCCTGTGGCTGTGCCTGCTGACGACATGTGCATACCTCATCATCAGCTAACTGCCTGCCACAATTTGTACAGTATTTCATAACTGAAACCTCCTTAAAATAATTAATAAACTGCTGATAATTATATTAGCATTTCGGATATTTAATAGCAATATTTATTTGATATTTATTTCATATTATATTATGATTATTTATAATCATTCACATTCTACAGAGGAATAAACATGCCACAAACACTTAATATAGCTGTATGCGAGGACGAAGCTGCAGAGACCGTGCTGCTTTGTGATATTCTCAACCACAGCGATATCCAAAATACATACACTGTCTTTACGGATGCAGATTCTTTTCTTGCCTCATATGAGTACGGAAAGTATGACCTGCTGCTCATGGATATATACATGAAAGATTCCATGACCGGCATAGAGGCAGTCTCCATAATCCGCGAGACAGATGCCGATATCCCGGTTGCTTTCATCACGACAAGCACGGAGCATGCCTTGGAAAGCTACAGGCTGTCTGCCATCGGATATATCGAAAAGCCGGTTTCTGCAGCTGAGCTAAGTAACATTCTTCACCTTGCCATGCTGAAGAAATCAGATGCCCCGTCTCTTTATGTGAAGAGAAACAAGAGTATGGAGAGGCTTGCCCTTTCTGATATCATGTACATAGAGCAGAGAGCCAGGCAGATTTTCATACATTTAAAAGAAAATGAGGAAATCAGCTGCTATGAGAAGCTTTCAGATCTTTCAGATCAGCTGCCCGCTGAGCTGTTTTTTCTGCCGCACAAAAGCTACGCGGTAAACCTGTCGTATGTCACACGCATTGATACTTCACTCAAATGCTTCGTGATGGCCGATGACACAAATATCCCTATCAAGAGAGAGCTCTCCGGCAAAGCCAAAAAGGCTCTGGAGAGATACTACTTTGATCACACCAGAGGGCTTAAATAAGGCACTTTCCTATTGATTTGATATGAGCTAGACTGTCAAAAGTAATACACTGCAAGGAGCCCGGATTATGAAAAAAATTAGCGCTATACGAAATATTCCCTATCTGACAATTATACTGCTTACACTGATTTGCATACTGCTTCTTTCCTCAAAAAACATGATTATGAGCCAGGCGAGCTATCCTGAAGCCACTATCGTAAGCTCTGCATATGCCGTAGTGGAAGGCTCGGATTCAGATAAAGAAGAAATCACATTTCCACATACCTTTAAGCACCTTTCGCCGCGCACACATGTCACCGTCACCACACATATCAACCTGAACAAGGATGATCCAATCTACATAAAAACTGTCTATTCCCCTGCGAAGGTCTATCTGGACGATGACCTCATATATGAGTTTGGCAGGGCCGAAAACTATCCATCCTATATGAAGGATCCCGCAACCGAGGGGTACCTGATAGGCACTGACGGTCATTCAGGTGATACAGAGCTTCGCATAGAGTATCTGTCTCCTGTTACCAGAAGCTCGCTTACGGTATATTCTCCTATCTACGGAGCATACAAATCCTTATTTTTCACTCTGTTAAAGCTGAATAAATGGTCATTCTTTATAGCACTGCTTGAGCTTGCCGCAGGTGTTTTGTTTATATTTATCTCACTAATGCTTTTATACTACGATAAAGAGGTTTGCAAGATGATATTTCATTTTGGATTCTTCTCACTCATGGCCGGCATGTGGTCTATCGGCGAGTGCAACTACACAGGTGTCATAGTCAAAAACCCTACACTGCTGTATCTGTGTGCTTTTATAGGGCTTTTCTCGCAGATGATTCCGCTGCTGTATTTCTGCAGGCTTGCAGTTGGTTTTAAGAATGACAAGCCAATTATAGCTATCGCGAAGCTCCTCACCGTGCTTGACCTTGTCGCTTGTGTCTTACAGCTTAGCGGTACGGTTGCACTATCCCAGAGCATGTACGTGTTCCATGTCATTCTGCCTCTCATACTTTGCTTCCTGACTGCATACATCATCCTTGAGGCTGTTCGTAGCCAAAACAGCAGGGCAAAACGGCTGATGGTTCCGGTATTCATACTGGCACTTGCTTCATGTGCTGAGATAATCAATTATCATTTAAAATTTGTGGCCTCATTGTCATTACTGTACCAGATTGGAACTCTGCTTTTCATTATAATCATGGGAATTATAATGGGGCTTAATATAAGCGATATGCTCATGATAAAACGTGAGAATGAAAGACTCATATTCGATATGAATCTCCTTGAGCATTCCCTGTTGGAGCAGAAGAAATATAATTCGCTCATCACAACAAACGAACAGCTTTTTAAGAAGCAGCGTCACGATCTGCGTCACCAGCTGGTTGCAATAAAAGGCCTCGCAAACACTGAAAATAAACAGCTGAATGAATACCTGGATGCCCTGATCCACAGCATACCATCTGCGCCTGCAAGCTATTGCGAAAACAGGGTAGTCAATTCCATTCTGTCATACTATAGTGCCATATGCAGAAATGAAAATATCGCTCTTGAGACAAAGCTTATTGTTCCGGAAACCGATGATGCGGCCTTGGACAATGACCTGTGCCTGGTATTTGGAAATCTGATAGAAAACGCTATAGAAGCCTGCAGACGCATGGATACTTCTGATTCTTTGAACGAGAAATCATCGCACTTTATCCGACTGCATGCCCACGTACACTATAAGACACTTATTATTACTATGGACAACAGCTTTGACGGACATGTTACCATCCAAAACGGAAAATACCGTTCTTCTAAGAGGGACGACTATGGTATAGGTCTGTCATCCATCCGCTCTGTTGCCGGCAAATATGATGGTGACGTTGCATTTGAAGCAGCTGATGGTGTATTTCAGTCATCAGTATACCTTCAAATATATAAATGACACACTAAAATCATTAATTTATATTAATGCTTCATACCTAAATTTCATTTTCAGAGCCCAACTAACTTATTGTATATAATGTATACATATGCTATAATAATAAAAGAATTTTGTGCATTATACACATATGGAGTTTTAATTTATGATAGAACACACGATATACAAGGAATTTATTGATAAAATTTCAGAATTATCAGACGGGATATATCCTATCATCACCGACCTGGATAATGACTTATCATACGTACCGGATAAGACAGCTGATTTTTTCGGCTTTGAAGCCGGCGAGCATACCTGCTTCTTTGAACAGCTGAGCTCTTGTGTCAACGACGTTGACCTGCCGGAATATAAGCAGGAAATCCGCTATCGCTTAAATGGCGAAAAACCGGATGATATATTTTATGTCCGCATGGGAAAGCATACCAAAGAATATATGATGGGATTTTATTCTGATATTTTTACCGGTGATGACGGACACCGCTACCATGTCCTCGTGCTCAGAAACGAAAATACCCTTCCGGATATCGACCCATATACATATCTTTATGGTCAGTCAAAGTTTGAAAGAGACATCAACGGCTATATCATGGAAAACAGGTCTGTAGCCATAATCGAGGTGGAGATAGGTCATATAGATGAGTTCAATATACTGTATGGTTCCAATTTCAACACTGCAATCCAGCGTGAGCTTGCGCTCAAGTTCATCGACATGATGGATGGCAGCACCGCTACCTACTATATGAATAATTGCAAGTTTGTATTTGTGGTAAAGGAAGCAGACCGTGCCTTGGCCAAGGCCTTCTATCAGAAAATTGCCGATACAATAAAGTCCATGTATTTCTTTAAATGCTTTAAATTTGAGTTTGATATATATGCTGCGTGTCTGATTCTCAAGGATTATGATGGTGATACCTCAACTGTCATCAGCAAGGTGGAATACACTCTAGACCGCGCGAAGGAGCTTCACAGCCCTGATTTGTTATTTTTCAATGATATGGTCAGGTTCAATGGCAGCTCGCATATAGATATCATGAAAATCATTCATCAGTCGGTTATCAATAGCTGTGATGGCTTTTTTGTAGAGTTTCAGCCCATTGTAAAGGCTTGCAATGGTGAAATAATGGGTGCTGAGGCTCTGGTGCGCTGGAAAAAGGAGCCTTTTGGCACGGTGCCACCCGGACTGTTTATCGACTGGCTTGAGGATACCCCGGCTATGTATGAGCTAGGAAATTATATCATGAGGACTGCAATAAGCTCAGCCAGTGAATTTGCAAAGATAAAACCGGGCTTTTTCATCAATGTAAATGCATCCTCAGAACAGCTTGAAAAGGAAAACTTTGTAAAAGATACTCTGGCAATTCTTAAAGAGTATGATTTTCCACCTTCACAGCTGTGGATAGAGATTACAGAGCGATGCAGAGATCTGCCTATATCTATGATAAAGAAAACCGTCACTGCATTCAGGGAAGCCGGAATCCACATCACTATGGATGACTATGGCACAGGAAGCTCTTCATCTCAGATGATGCTTGAACTTCCTGTAGAGGGTATCAAGATAGATATGTTCTTTGTTAAAGACATTCTCGAGGAGAAAAAGAAGCAGGCACTTGTAATCGGAATGATTAATTTTGCCAATGCCGCAGACTTAAGGATATGTATTGAAGGCATAGAAAATGATAGCCTTGAGAGCTATCTCAGGCAGTTCGACGTCACCTGTTTTCAGGGCTATCACTACTCTAGGCCTATCTGTCAGGATGAGCTCATGAAGCTTCTTATAAAGCCATAGCCCTGGATATTACTCAAGATTTTCCTTAAATACTGTCAGTGCTCCATTTTTCTTTAAAATCAGCATGACAATTGCTGCCACTATGCTTCCGGCCACTGTAGAGATAAGGAATGGCACTATGTATATAAACATGCCTTCCGGCTGAATAAGCATCACGTATTTTGCAAGAGGATACGCTGCCAGACCTCCGAGTATGCCTGTGCCAAGCGTCTCTGCAATACATGTCGGTATGATTTTTTTGCTGAATCTGTACATCAGTCCACAGCACAGAGCACCTACCATGCTTCCCGGGAATGCCATGAGGCTTCCAAGTCCTGTCAGGTTTCTGATAATACTCGCACAAAATGCCACACCGACACCCCATACAGGTCCTAAAAATACTGCTGCGCATATATTTACCATGTGCTGTACAGGTGCACATTTGCTGCCGGCAACAGGGAAGCTTATTAAGCTTCCTGCTACGGCAACTGCCACAAGCACTCCTGCCATGGCAATCTTTCTGATTGAAAGAGTTCTTTTTTTAGTGTTCTTTTTACTTTCCATTACTACCTCACCTTAAAGTATATCGCAACTGTTTTGTACCTTCACAGTTGCGAGTCGTTTCTGTACTGAATAGTTATAGTATATCAATATACTCTCCTGCAAGTGCCTTGTT